>ERZ1034855.159-NODE-159-length-38070-cov-38.513376_pt1 | contig 38070 bp, 42 predicted proteins | sample MGYA00520699_ERZ1034855 | MGnify/ENA primary metagenome ERZ1034855 (study PRJEB33766, sample SAMN09781730) | gut metagenome | biome: gut microbiome | host: Homo sapiens | place: Madagascar | study: EMG produced TPA metagenomics assembly of the PRJNA485056 data...
TTCATATATATATATCATTTTTGTTTGAATTTTAACATTTGAGCAATCAATAGAGAATCATAAGACCACCGTAAGACATCCGTAAAATACGCATAAGCCTCAATTTTTGCGAAAATCGGGGTGTTTTTGCCGTTTTTTGAGTTTTCGGTTTAACACTTGTAAAAAGTGTTTCGCTGAAAATTTTAGGTTCTTCATCCGTATATCTCCAACAAATCATCCCTCGTCAATGTGATGTGTTTATCCTTACACTGCTTGAAGAAGAAATTTATTGTATTGGAGTATTGGGCAAACGACGGCCACCTCTTAGCAAAGTCGCTCTCATGGTGTCCGCAAGTAGAATCCGCCGGACGGAATCGCGATACACGCTTCCAAAAGTCGTAACCATCCTGCCCTACCAGATGATAGAGAGACATTCCACAATACACCCACTCTATATATCCACCTTCGGTTCCTGCCATCAAATCTACATGCTGTTGCTCTACCTTCTCAACAAGTCGTTTCACCTTACGGTAAACTATTTCGGGGGTGTCATTGTGCCAGTCACCAATAACAACACCATTCTTCGCTGAAGATCCATGGCGAGTTTCCACATAAGATGAATGATGTGAGCGAGACAAAGGCAGAGGCATTACCACTTGGTCGTTCAGTCCCGTATAGGCAGTTGCCCTCTCATTGATATATATATGCTCAGGATCATCCCATGACGCAAAACGTACACGACCGATATTGCCGCATGACCTATCGAGCGTAATGCCACAAGCAGCATAATCCTTCAACAGGGCCTTGAACTGGTCTTTATGCCTATCAGGATAAGCCAAGCGCACAAGACCGAAATATCCGCTACCGGAACACGACCGCATCAGCAAGGCTATCTCAGGGCGATATTGGCATACAAAACGCACATTATTGAACTGAGTAAGATGTTTGTTGTCGTCAAGATCGATGTCGATGGTGAGCCAGCCTGTGTGTTGCTTTAAGTGAGTCTCCCGACGGCTCACCATTACCCGCTGCCCTGGATGTGTTAGGCTGTCATCCTCATAGAGGGCGAACAGTCCGCTAAGAGTGGCACCAGGCAACTTCTTCTTGGTGTCGATATACTCCTGCATCTTCTTTGCCTTACTGCCAAATTCTTGGCGCATAGCGCGAAGGTGCTGCACATACGGCTTCCATCGATCCGTAAGGCAGAACTCGCGGATGGTCATCTGCTGGATGCACTCACCAGTTTCACGGTCTACATACCGGCCTACATTATCGAGCGCATCAGAATATATGGAGCATATCTCATCGAACATATCATTTCTCTCCTTATTATTTCGGTTACAAAATTAAAAAATATACTTCACTCCCACAAGTATTTTGCGTTTTTATTGGTGTGTCCTACATTTTTTTAACTTTTATAGTTCTATTAGTAATGGTTACTCCTAATTTTTAGTTAAGTAATATTCATAACCATCATTTTTGCCAAAACCTTTATACATATACCTTTGCCACAAGTCCGATAATGGGCGAAACAACAAAACACAAAAACACTATGCAGATTAAAACACAAAACGGCGACTATGATGTTGCCAGCAAGGGACTGGGCAATACAGCTCTCGGTCTCGGCATCGCAGGATTAGCTACCAGTCTGTTAGGCGGTGGCGCATTGCTCGGTGGCCTTGGAAATGGCAAACAAATGACTGCCAACCCTAACGACCCCGACGCAAGGTTCGTAACCAAGAGCGAGACTAACCTGATTCAGGAGAACTCTACACTCAAGACAGAACTTGCTATCCAGAAGAGCGAGAACTACACCGACAAGAAACTTGTAGAGGTGACACAGTATCTCGACACGAAGCTGCGCCGTGTGGAAGACAAGGTTGATGCCAACAAGGACGCACAGCAAGCCGTGAACGCACAGCAGATGGCTTACAATGCCGCTGCAAATGCAAACATCGACGTGCTGAAGTCGCAGGTAGCAGCACTGAACGGTGTCACAAAACTCTTTGTGCCTTCATCTAATGTCTGTCAGACAGGATGCGGTTGTGGTTGCAACGCGTAAAAACGTGAAGTGATATGGAATATTCTAATTCACAAATCTTGGCAGCAGTCGTGTCCGAATGGGCGCGACCTGCCATTTCACAGATTGCCGCAGGTAACATCATGCGTCTGCCCATGCTCCAATCACTGCAAGCCACTATTGGTTCACTTGGATTGGTAAGCGGAACTTACAACCTGCAGAAGGATATAGAACCGCTCATACAACCTGTTGTCAACTCACTGGTCACTCCGATGCTTGCCCGATATTTCGGACAGATACCGGAAGAGAGCATTCCGCAGATGGCGCACGACATTGTGGAGAAGGTTCGCTACAACGGACCGCTATCCGTTCTCGAAGGTATGATAACGTTCGACGAGGAAGACCTGGATGAACTTGCCGATCTCTTACAGAAAAACCTGCCGGTGGAAAGTGCAGACCATTACCAGGTGAAGAAATAAGTTTTACTAACATAAGCGTCGGCTCGCATCGTCGCTATATTAAAACACAAAAAATATGAACAAACGTACTATTCCGGCTATTATTACAGCCACGCTTGCAGTAGGCGCAACAGCCACTGCTCCCTATTATGACGTGAATATCACACAGCAGCTCTGTACTCCGGCTTGTGTGGACGAGACACCTGTGTTTACCCCCTCATTCTCGGTAAAGAGTATTGCAAAAGTGGGTACATCGCAATACCTTGTAGTGCTCCATGTGGAAGGTGTTATCAACTATGTTCCGTGTAACTGCAGCACATGCTGCACTCGTTCACAGGTGGTGAGCCAGGATTTCACCATTCCGGTGTTCAGTGCTACCGCCATCAACAGTGTCACACCTACCATCGGCGCGGTACAGAACGGTATCGCCAGGATTGCCTGCTGCTCATGCAGCAAGACTTTCGTGTCAGACGTGCCTCTCACCTTAACCATCGCATAACATGCCGATGTTCTTGTTGACAAGCATGCTCCTGATGGTATCTGTCAATCTCATTCACCATCTCGGACTGGCTCAGGCTATAGCCGAGGTGATGAATAAGATATTAGGGTGTAGCCAGTGCCTTACATTCTGGAGTGTTGTCGCTGGACTGACATATCTCGGTCAAGACATTATTACGGCGGTATTCCTTGCTATCACGATGGCTTACCTATCTAATTGGTTTGGACTAATATTATTGTATCTCCAAAGAAAATTCACTACATTGTATGAAAGAGAAAAAGATAAAAAAGCAAGATGAAAGTAAGCCAATGGAGAAATCTTCCGGCTTTCAACGGCATACAACATTCGCTACTTTGGTGCCGATAATTCCCAAATTCAAGGGCATCTGCCCTAATTGTTAAAACAAAAAGAAAATGAAATACATTCAATTAATAGAACAGGCTCGCGCCACTGGAGTGGCGAACGAGAGTAAAATGAACGTAGCCATCGCGCAGATGTCGTGCGACCTTGAAAGCGTAAAAAACGAGAAACCAAACTTGTTTTGGAAAATTATGCGCCATCAGCATGCTGTGCTCTATGACCGCCACTACAGCGAGAAGTTCGCCAACCATGACGTAAATTGCCTGGAATATGGCGAACCGGATGAAGAGGGTATGCCCACCCTGCATGGCGCACATTGGACGCGCTTACAGATCATGGAAGCTACACGGGATCTCAAATTTCATCCAAAGGTAAACGACTGGGACAAATATGTCGCCTTCAATGCCATGTATGCCGACCTATGCGCTGACATGTCGGAGGAGGAGATAATCAAGGCTGCATATCTGTTTTATTTCCGTGATGTTGACTGGCAAACGGATGATGATTGCACTAAGATTTGGGACTATATGTTCTTACACGCAACAATGTAAAAAATTACTTTTTGTAAAAAAATAAAGTAATCAAGTCCTTTTGCGCTATTAATTATAGTACCGAGGGACTTTCATTTTATTACAAAAAGACTATTTTATCTTTCTATTAGTATAATTTTTCGTTAATAAATCTATAGTTAACAAAAATCATCTACCTTTGTATCTATAAAACTTATATTTTTTTCAATTAAAAGTGATAATTATGGAACTACGACATCTGCAATCTTTTGTTTATGTGGCAGAAAATCTTTCATTTTCTATCGCCGCCAGCCGATGTTGTGTCACGCAATCGGCAATCAGTCAACATATAAAACGCCTTGAGGAAGAAATGGGATGTAAATTGCTCATTCGCACCTCACACGATATTACACTTACAGAATACGGCGAAGCTCTATTGCCTCGCGCAAAAGACATACTCAAGCAAGCTGCCGACTGTAAAGAACATATACAAGAACTTAACAACTGTATGACAGGTGAACTGCGTATTGGTGTAGGGTCTTTTATAGCTCCATACATCCGTGTGGCTGCTATCATTTTTATGGAGCGTTATCCAAATGTAAGACTTAACGCCGAAATGACCAAAGCCACAAGTCTTAACCATCTATTGCGTAACCATGAACTTGACATAGCCTTTACGATGAATACTGCATTTAAAAATGAAGGTATTGAATCCATGCCGTGCATACCATTTTATATTTATGCCATAATGCGCGACACACACCCATTGGCAAAACTACCGGAGGTGTCGTATAAGGATATGCTCTGTCATAACGTTATTATGCCCGACGTGGGAGAGCGTGTGTTCAACACTTTTCAGCAATATACACAACAGGATCTGACGAAACTGAATGTCAAGTGTATTGTAAGTGATCCTAACGAAGACCTTGCTATCGTGGAAGAAAAACAGGCCATTACCTTTATGCCTAAGCTCTATCTAAAGAATCATCCTGCCCTCGTTGCAAAACCTATCAGAGAACTGAAAAAGAAACTTATGAGTAACGCCCACTATATGCAGGATGTACCTCTCAAACGCTCTGCACAGATATTCCTTGACATTATAAAACAAGAAGCAATACCGTATATTCAAGAATTGGAGAAAACCTATTAACGACCTGTTTGAATACTGAATTTTACTTTTGAACTTTACAGCCTTCAAAAGTCCAGTTTTTAGTTTTCGAGTCCATTTTTTCAGAAAATATCGAAAAACGAAAAGTTCGTAATTTTGAAAAACGCTTCTGCTGTCCCCAAAAAATCCACCTCGTGACCGCCCAATGAATTTTTCAAAAAGTGATTTAACTTTCTAATTTTCCGCTACTTATCTATTAAAAGTTTAAAAATGGGGTAAATTTTTATATACCTATACGAGCGCAAAGAAAAAAAAAATATATAAAGAATAGTAGAAATAAGGCATTTTATACGCATTTTCTCCCATTTCAGTTGCCTTTATTATCAATGCAACTTATTAAATGTCAATTATTTACGCCATAGGCGTTAATGCTACTAACCTTATTATTAGGGTTGGGGAGTTTTGAAAATGGGAGAAAAAGAAAATTGGCGAAATTTATATATAGTAGTAGCGTTATTTAGTAGATTTTTGGACTTTAAGGGAGTAGATGTTAGATAATGTCCGTGATTATTAGGGAGTTACGAGAGTTTGTAGTTTTGGACTATGGGGGACGGAAGTTTATTCTTGAATAAGTGAGAAAAGGAAGAAATGCGAGTGAAGCGCAAAAGAAAAGGTCGCCTCGCCTAACGGCGCGACGACCTGATAAATGCTTTGCTAATTGCGAAAGATAGCGCAAAATAAATGCTTTGCCGCTTGCGAAAAATGTAGCGCAAGGAAAATGCTTTGCGGATTGCTGCAAAGGCAGGTTGCGGAGGGCTATTTATTCTTCATAAACTGATTAGCCTTTGTCATACTGTCATAGAGCTTGCCACGGCCATACATATCTATCTTTGCCTCAATAGGCTGCTCCAGACGTTGCAGGAGCGTGTTTACGGCTTGCAGAAGGGCTACATTTGTGTTGGCTTGGTTAGACACCATTTCTTCGGTTACGGAAGCTCCTGCGGCGATTGTGGGGCTTGTTTCGGCGATATTGCCAGTGTCGTAGGTACGGCGACCGGAATAGTTGCGGTCGTAATTGACGAGAGCCTTCAACAGCTGCGGATTATTCATCATCATGGCTTGCGTGGTCTCACGTCCGATTACCAACTCGGGACCGTTCTCGGCCACTAAGGATGGTTGTCCGTTGATGGTGGTGGCGGTAGGATGTGTGAGGAGAGAAACACCGTTGTGGGGCTTGCTGTCCTCGGTTGCCCAATAGAGACTACCATCATTACCGACAAACGGACGGAGATCTTGCACGTTACCGGAATCGTAAGTGAGCATACCGGAAACAACCTTAGTATTAGGACCTTTGGACGAATTTTTCTTCTTTCCTCCGCCAAGAGCCGAACTTAAAGCCCATTGAAGCAAACCCATAAGAGTTGACATAACTACGGCAGCAGCAATAGGACCCGCTATTGGGCCCAAGAACTCAAAACACTTCGCCATTGCACCCGCAATAGAGAAAGTCACCTCTGTTTCTGTACGATTTGCGTCTGACTTTATAGTTTCATCATTATTCTTCTGCTTGGCAGTGAGAGTAGCGTTAAGAGCTGCGTCGGTTGCATTCACAATAGTTTGTTGCGCCACCTCGGTATTCTTGCTTTGTTCTTTATTGCCTTGCTCGGTTGTGGCGGTCATTTTCTTCACGCCCTTGTCGGTAGTCTTTTCGCGGTCCTTTATACCCTCCTTAACCTCTTTGGTAAGTTTCTTTTGGTGTTTCTTCTCTTCCCGAAGTTGCTTCTTGCGCTGTTTTTCCTCCTTTCTGTCTTTCTTTCCTTTACCAAGGTCGGCATTCAGAGCTGCATTTACGCCACTCATAGCAATATTAGTTGCGGCTTCACCAAGGCCACTATTGCCGGTAACGGTATCGGCAACGGCAGCACCGGTCTGTGCCGCCATCGAAACACCGATTTGACCGCCAGTGCTTTTTACCTCCTTATTATAGTCGTCGATAGTCTTGCCCGGATTGCGTTTCTGCCATGCTAATGGAGGTTCGGTCGGTGCAGTATCGCTTTGAGTAGGGTTACTGTTGGTGTCTACAGAGATACCATTATCAACAATCACATGAGCAGGGTTGCCAGCCGTACCAATATCGGATGTATTCATTGTTACCGCATTAGCGTTGGCATTGGCACGGGCTGCGTCAATGTCGGGCTGCGCTTTCGCCTTACCACGTTTGGCACCAGCATCGTTGATGGCTTTCCACATTTGTGTGTTCACATCGTTAAGCGCCATCTTCGCCCAGGATTCAAGCATGGATTTAAGGGCAGACCTAATAGCGTCGTTTGCACTCTCTGCGTCGTAGCGCATTTCTGCAAGAGCCTGTCCCACGGCAGCACCGAAATCCTCGATAGGCTGTACGAGTTCCTTCATCTGTGAGAGACGCGACTTCATAGCTGTTGCCATCTGATTGGCATAGGCAAGTTCCGCCTCCTGCCGAGCACGCTCGGCTTCGTCGATAAGCTGTTTGTTCTTCGTTTTACGTTCTACAAAGGCGTAATAGTCTTCAGCAGCTTGCATACGGGCCTTCATAAGTTCTATTTCAGGGTCGGCCGTGAGGTCGGCAAGACCGAGATTAGAGAGAAGGTTTGTGCGCTTGCCAAACATCTGACTCTCATTCTCCATCTTGCGCAGTTTCGCTTGCTGGGTAAGATTGCGCTTGTTGGATGACCACCAAAAATCAACTATTTTCTTTGCAGAGTCGTACTTCTTTTTCTCGGCTTCCGCGTAATCGTCCGAATACTGGATAAGGTTCTGATAAAAAGCCTTCCAGCTCTCTTCGCTCTCACCCAACGACTTCTTGATACGAGCAGCCATACCGTCGGGATCATCGCCAAAGAGCATCTTCATCAACACTCCCCTACCCTTTGTAGTAGTAACATCAATCGTATAAAGCTGGGCAATATTTCGGCGAGCCGCCTCAAACATCTCTTTGATGACCTTCTTGCGCTTCTCGAATGCCGAAATGTCGAGAATCTCCTTTCCGTCAACCACCTTCTTCGTAACGGTTGTCTCCTCCTTTGTAGGTGCGGCATAACCCATTTCATTGAAGTTGTCATACGAGTTTTGCTGAACAATACCCGTATAGTCATGTTCCATAGCAATCTTACGGCGTGCCTCCATCTGCTTGAACTGCATATTCAGAAGTTCCTGCTCGCTGCGTGTGGCTTTTGCGAAGATTTGCGCTGTAATGGAGTTCATAGACAGACCAAGGCTGTTGCCCAACTGTTCCATGAGTTTGCGCAGATTCCCGATATTGCTTTTCAATATACCGTCAAGCAAATCTTTTGAAAGGTTTACGCCCGTCTCGTCCGCTTGTTCCACCATATCAGCAGCCATCATTTTCTTCGCATCCTCCCACTTATTTGGTTGACCTGCAACCGCAAGACGCACCTGCGAACGAGCTATTTCCTTGTTTTGCTTCAGAGGGAGGACAAACTGCTTCTGTTCGGCTTCGTCCATATTAAGAGATATGGCTTGAGCCAACTTAGCGTTAATCTGACGGTCGTAGTAGTTATCCACATCGTCCATGATAGCCTTCGCCTGGTCCTGCTTCTGGTTTAGCTCCTCGCGCCATGCACGCTTTTGGTCACGCTCTGCCTGTAACCGCGCCCTTTTAGCATCTTTATCTTCCGCACTGTTATCCAAAGATCCTACATCTTCACCTGCGAACGGGTCATAATCACCAACAAGCGGGTCTAAGGCCTTTTTGATAGTATCCTTCGTTACGTCATACTTCTTTTGGGCATTCACGAAATTAGATATATAGGTCAATAATGCCTTATCATTAACAGAACCTGTTTTTAAAACGTAATCACCATTATAACCAGACCATGTACCAGACTTACCATAAACTCCCTCGACCATTGCACGATAAATCTGAGTAGCATTACGACCTCTACTTACTTCGTCCTGAAGGTATTTTGTATCATAAGCATACCACGTACTACCCTTTTCAGAATTAATGTACTTAGAGTATGCCAACGTAGCCTTTCCGACCTTTCCCTGCACTGCACCAAGTTCTGTATCAAACGCTTTCTGACGTATTTCATAAAACATCTTTTTCTTCAACTCCTCATTCAATTTGGAGTATGCCTTTTTCAAAGTGTTCACAGAATTAACCTCTAACCCTAATTTATCGAGATAAGGTTTATAGTCCTTATTAAAATTTTTAATAAGACGTGCACGTTCTTTAGCATTCGTATTTGCGCTACTTATAGCTGCAACGTAGGAGTCTATCTTTCGACGTTCCTGCTCCCATTTTGAAGCGCCCTCCTCGACGTATTTGTTTACGTCTAACTGAGCATCCGCCAAATCTTTCGTCTTCTTGAATACGCTGTAAAGCGTAACTCCAAGTTCTACCAATAAACCTATGACAAGAGAAATCCAATTAGCCTTCATTGAGGCGTTGAGTTTCTTCCATGCCGCATTTAAGCCTTCCGTTCTCAATGTAGCAATTATTGCCGTTTCGCCAACACCCACAAAAGCCCGTCCAATAGCTTGGATTGCAGCAGATGCACCTTTAAACAATAAACCCGCTAACAATCCAGGAAGCATACGAGCTAAAATTTGACAAGACCAAATGATAACTTGCAAGATGGCATTAAAAGCCAACATTGCAGCTTTATTCTCCGTCAAGAACTTACTTACATCATACCAAGATTGCGCCAAAGCCTTCACGTTATCTACTCCATCAGGATTGATAAAAGCCTTCTCCCAAAGGTTATTAGCACGCTCAAGAATGCCGATGGCAGACTGCTGCTGCATTTCATATTCGGCTGTAACGGCAGTTCCCTCACGGAATGCTTCGCTGGAAACATCGAGATGGTCTTTCAGCATATCAACGTTTTTCGCCATTGTAACCATGGACGAAATTAAACGCTGACCATCACCTCCCACATCTTTGAATATCTCGCCCAGAGCATTCATATTACCCTTGTCCTTCATTTTTTCAAGAATGAGAACAATGGCATCCATTGCGTTACCTGCCTGATACATGCTGTTAATGGTTCCGGCAGGTATGGCAAGGCCTTTTTCTATCAAGTTATGGTTCTTTTGCAATGCCACGATAAACTTAGACATGGCGGTGGCTGCAACTTCGGGCGAAGCCATCTGTGCACTGAACGCACTACCAAGAGCAAGCAATTGGTCGGTTGTAATACCAGCTGTTCGTGCCACACCCGTACATCGTTTTGCAAACTCAGTAATGTCACTGCTTGTGGCTGTAGATGTAGAAGACAACTTGAACATAGCAGAACCTACGGCTTCAATGGATTTTTCAAGTCCCATCTTCGGAATAATACCCATTACCTCCGTCATCTTCAGCAAAGACGGAAGGGCTTTTTCGCCCATCTCCTCACCGATTGCCACATTGATTTTATCGGCGGCTCTTACAAACTGGGCCATACCTTCAACACCGTATTTGCCAACGCCAAGTTTAGATGCTTCGTAAGCGAGACGTGCCAGTCCATCCACAGAAGTTCTGGTGTCAATTTTAGCAAGTTCGGTAGAAAGCTTGTCCACATCCTCTAATGCAAGACCGCTGACCTTGCGAATGTCGGTCAACGAACCCGAATACTCAAGGTTTTTCTTGATGACACCCGTAAGCAAGGATTTTATCTGATTGAACATAGCAAACAGACCCACATACGCCGTGAGGTCCTTCAATGCCGTGTGCCATGCCCCACCCTGCTTGTTTGCCGCACCTGTCACCTCGTCGATGTTCTTCTTCAATTCCTTCATTGACTTCTGCTTTTCTGCAAACTCCTTGCTCTTGGTGTTGATTTGGTTCAGTTCCTCTTCGAGTTGCTTGTAAGCACGGCGCAGCTCGTCGAGGGAAGCTTTGCCTTGCTTGCTACGGGCGAGAATGTCGTTTAGAGCACTCTGCGACATACGTGTGCCTTTAAGGGTCTGTTCAAGCATGGAGTATTGGCGACGGAGCGTAGCCACATACTTGCTGCCGGCAGGGAGTTGCTGTATCTTCTGCTGTATCACTTCCATCGTGCGCTTGATGTCTTCGCCCGAAGCGTTGTTGGGAGCAGACAGCACCTGTCTCATCTGCTTCCAGCTAAGCGATGCTTTCTGTGCCTTACCCGACACAGCCTCCAATCGCTTTTCTATCTCCTGGAGCTCGCTGTTGTATTTTGCAATATCAGCCGAATTGCCTGTAGGTGTATTGTCGCGGGCCTCAGTAAGGGTAGCCTTTGCACGTCGCAAATCGGAAGCCGAAGCGTTTTGACTGGTTACGGTCTGACGAGCTTCCACAATGCCCATCTTGCCCTTGCGTCTGTCCTCCTCGGCTTCAAGTTGCTTCAATGTAGCGAGGTTCTGCTGATACGACGCATCCGACTTTTGCAGCGAGCCCACAAGGTCGCGCTGCTGCTTAATGGCCTTGTCGAGCCATTGATCCGATTGGTTCTTTACATTCTTCAATCCTTCGGCTATCTTGACATACTGACCCTCTATAAGGCGTATCTCATCGCCCGCCTGCTTCATCTCGCTTCGTATCTGCTCTGCCCTCTTCAGGTCGGCATCCGAGCCGGTAAGTTTAGCGAGAGCCGCCTTGCCCGAACCAAAAGCACGGCGTAGGTCGCGGAGCTTAGTGTTGGTGAGGTCTTGCACTACCTCGCTCAATCGCTTCGTGTCCTCGATATTGTCACGCTGCACTTGTGACAAGGCTTTTAGTACACTTTCCGATTGCTTACATTCGGCTGTGTTCGCTTTTCCTGCCGCCGTTAGCTCCTGCACGTGATTGGTGTATTTCACGATAAGCTGATCAAGCTCCTCCATTACCTTTTTAGCGGTAGTGGTGTTCGCTGTGACGATTACTTTAGCTAATCTTTGGTTTGCCATTGTTTTGTTATTTTGTGTTGTTAAATTGAGAAGTGGATTTCGTTATCCTCAAAAGCCTTGATAAGCATCGTCTCGCCCTGATAACCGTAGAAGTCAACGAGATAGTTTTGCATACGCGATTTCAGGTGCCGAAGCTCCATCATGATGGCAGGACGCTGTGATCGACCTGCTCCATAACGTTTCCAGGAACGGACATAGCGACGGGAGTAGTTGGCCTTTCGTGCACTATCCACATCGTTGTACTTAGTACCGAGACCTACACCCATATCAACGAAACGCATATAGTCATTATAGGTAAACTCGTAGGTCCAGCCTTCGGGAGTGTCGTTTACAATCCTGCCTTGGAAAGAGTTTACGCCTACTCCTTCGGCGTGCCATTGTCCGCGTGCCGCACGAGCCGCATTGACGGCTCTAAATCCGCTGTAGATTTCCTTCGGATAGATACATTGCGTTTCAGTGTTAATCTTGAGCTGACGCAGAACGTCGCCAAGATACCACCGCGCGGTGTCCTTAAAATCGAAGGCGGGAGATTGAATAGCTTTAGCCATACCCTACCCTCCTATCCTTCCGTGTTGTCATTCGGCACAATATATTTGCCGTTGCTGCCACACGCAAAGTTGTATAGCGGTTGCAGACTCTTCCAGTCGAGACCCATTACGAGCCACTGTCCGGCGTAGATGTCGCCTACCAATCCGAAGGAGATTGAACTGGTGTCGATGCTTTGCAACTCTGCCATCACCACGGCATCGTCGGCAAAACTGCGCTGGGTGACGGGACAACAACCTGTGCGCTTCACCTCGATAAGCCAGGCTATGAGGTCCTTGCAGTAGTCGGTGAGGTCGTTGGCCGTGCGCTCTATCTTGTTGCCGTCGTAACGGCCAAGGGTCTGCGGCGTGTCCTTCACTTTGGCGAGAAACCACACCTGGTGAGAGACCACGGCCTTCTTTGCATCAACGAGTTCGCCGGTGGTCATTACACTCTGAAGCATACAAGGCGAGTGAATGATGTTGGCGTTACGGGAAAAGATGTTCTCAAGGTCTATGTAGCGAATGCGGAAGAAACTCTGGTCTTCGAGGCGTTCGCTTTCAGGGTGGTGAGACAGGGGCTTGTAGATAGAAGCCCAATGCTCAAGGATATTGCTTATTGTCATTATGCTATATGTTTTTTAACTACGGAACTCGCGGAATACGCAGAAACTCTTATTTCGCTGATTCTTCCTTTGCTGATTCTTCCTTTGCTGATTCTTCCTTTGCCGATTCTTCCGAAGTCTCCGCTTCCTCCTTATCCTTCATCAGCTCTTTCAGCTTTACATTGAAGTGTCGCTCGGTCTTGTCTGCCACAATCTTTTGCAGCACCCTTGCCCAAGCCGCACCGTTACATGTACTCTCGTTTTCGAGTATCGAGACGAACTGCACCAGGCAGTACATGGCGGTGAGCTGGTTGGCGAGGTGGGTGTTCATATAGCCGAGAATGTTGCGGTCGAGATACGAGGCGAGGCAGATGCACATGATGAGCACCGAGAACGTCCACACCATCTTTGCCATCTTCTTTGAGCGCAGCTTGCCGTCCATCTTGCACTTCGGGTTGCGCTTTATCTCCTCGCGGTATCTTTGGTAAATGCGTCGGTTGCACCTCCACGCCGTGTAGCAGTCGATGATGAGGGCGAAGAAGCAAACGGTAATGAAATTGATAGATGGTTCGATGTGAACCCACAGCAAGCCGAGCACTGCGGCAATGGCTCGCGAGACATAGAATGGATTGTTCATGTTTTGTGTTGTGTTTTGTGTTGTGTTCTGAATTTTTCTACCACAAATTTACTGATAAACTGCTACGCACAGCGGACATGAGTTTAAGGGAAGAGTGAAAAACGAAGAGTGAAGAATCCAATAGTTACGAGTGAGACTTGAGGTACGGGGATATTGAGGATGTCCGCACGGGGAAGAAAGAATATCGTAACTTTGGCTACATAAAACACAACACTATGTCAGGAATTTCTCAAAACACATTGGCTCGCATCGACAAGTGGCTCTCCTACGGCACGAGTATGCAGACGGCTTTTCCGAAGCTGGAGCAACGCTATCGTATGCAGATCTGCTCGGAGTTCTACAAAAGATGGGTGCAAAACAAGGACATCGACCCACGGACGGTGTGCCGCAATATCGCCCGACGCGACTATGAAATGTTTTTCAATCAGGCAGCACAGGGCAACAAGGAGGCGCAGGATTATGTGCTTGCGCTGAAGATTACGCTCGACGATGAGGGCAATATATGTCCGCGTACCGTTACGGAGCTCAACAACGACGTGCTGGTGTGCAACCATCTGATACGTTTCTTCCAGACCGACGAGAGTCCGCGCCACAAGGCTATGTTTCTCGGTTCGGCAGAATGGCTTATCCGCACGGGCAAGCAGCAAAACAACGACCGTGCCGTGGCTAAGGGCATGGAGGCGCTGGCTAAGGTTTACAAAGACTTCGACGAGGAGCGCGACGCTACGGACGAAATGCCGGACATGAGTCGCATTGCCATCACGCAGGACGTGAGCATAGTGAAGCGCGACCGTGTGAACTACACCGAGGAGGAGAAGCAGCGCATGGCCCGAAAATATGGTCTTACTACGAAGGACCTCCAGGAGATTGAGGACGAAGAGCTACTGAGTGGAGGGAAGCCGGAGGAACCGGACTACTTTGAGTACATGGAAAAGAAGGACGAGGAGGATGCGCTCGGACGTGAAAACAACGAAATGAGCGAAATAACGATTCCGAGCCTACGGATGATGCGGAATAAACAGAAAACATAAAGAATAGAGATGAAAATAGGACTCATAGACGTGGACGGACGACACGGCAAAAAGAAATGGGGAGCTACGATATATCCTAACGTGGCTCTCGGCAAGATTGCCCGTTGGCACACGATGCAGGGCGATAAAGTGGAATGGGCACAGCCTACCGACCTTTTCGACAGACATCATTACGACATACTGTATGCCAGCAAGGTGTTCAACTTTTCGCCCGACATCGACTTTCGGCAGTTCTCATACGACCGACTGGAGAAGGGGGGCACGGGCTACGACATCTATAAGCGTCTGCCCGACGAGATAGACCGACTGCAAACGCTATACGAGTTGTCCCCATGGGTACCAAAGAACTATGCTTACGGCAAACTGACCGAAGGCTGTCCCAACAGGTGTTTCTGGTGTGTGGTGCCCAAGAAGGAAGGATTCATCCGTCCGTATATGGATATAGAGGAGATAGCCATCGAGGGCCGGACGCACGTTGTGCTGATGGATAACAACATTCTTGCAGCAGGCGACTATGCCGTGGAGCAGTTTCATAAAATCATTCGGGAGGGGTATCATATCGACTTCAATCAGGCGATGGACGCACGACTGGTAACGCCCGAATACGCAGAACTATTGGGCAAAGTGAAATGGATAGACTCTCGCATCCGCTTCGGTTGCGACACCACGGCGCAGATTGCAGAATGTGAGCGAGCCATGCAGCTTATCAATGCGGCAGGATTCCGTGGTCAATATTTCCTCTACACCATGATAGGCGGAAAGAACGACTTTCGGGAATGTTACCACCGTCTGCACTACTGGTGGGAACGACTGCAACGCTTCCACAAGAACCATGAAGGCAGAACAGTGTATGTCTACGCACAACCATACCGCGACCCTACAAATCCAAATCACGCAATTCCCCAATGGCAGAAGGATATGGCTCGTTGGTGCAACAAGCGAATGATATTCTGCACCACCGACTTTAAGAATTTCAGACCAAGAAAGGAATTCAAGTGTGAGGAATATCTGAGGGAGTACGGAGTGAGCGAAAATACAAGTATCTATACGATGCAAATGGAAGTATCTATTGCCTGTAGATGATAGGTATCACTTGATAAAGGTAATGGGTATTGTTTACATACAACAATGGGCATTGTTTGCATATAGCATAAAAATCATGTTAACAAAACGCTAAATTCTTAACATATCGCACACGACGTGTTAATGAAAACGCGATTTACTTAACACGTTCTATAAAAAGACAGTAAAAAATATGGAGTTAAACATTACGCTTGCCGAAGCATTGGAGCGAGCTTCGACAGGACTGCGAAAGAAGATGCTTCACTCGGTGGAGCTGCTGCAAAAAGCCGAGAAGATAGATTCCAAAGACTGGACCGGCAACTCTGCCTCTATATTCAAGGCGCTCGGCTGGCATCCTTGCTTATGCAAGGTTTTATCAAAGTGACGTATTGGTAGGTTACATAATTAACGATTATGAAAAAAGAAGACAGATTTAGGATATACAACAAATACGATGGGCATTGTGCTTATTGTGGAAAGAGCATTGAGTACAAGGATATGCAAGTTGACCATCTTGTTCCGAAGAATCGAGGGTGTTACTCTCGTTGGAGCGATAAGGAAGGAAAGTTTGTTGTTTCGCATGGTGATGATTGCATGGAAAACTATATGCCATCTTGCAGGTCTTGCAATCTTCGTAAGCGTGATATGAGCTTGGAGCAGTTTAGAGACGCTATCAAGGAACAGGCTAAGGGCTTGCTTAAAGGCGCAGCTAAATTTCAAGTAGACATGAGTATTGCTTATGGCCTTATCCAACCAGCGTTTGACAACCCTGTAGAATTTTATTTTGAAAAATTTAAATAGTTGAAATATGATAGTTATCAAAATCAAGACATGGAAGGACTGGGAAAAGGACTTCATTGACTGGGTAAAGGAGCCACGGCGTAAGACTTGTAAGGAGTATGTGAACTATATGGTAGCGTTGGAAAAAAAATCGCTCTACAAAGTGATAAACAACGTTTGCGATAAATACTGTAACACGAGAGAAGATCAAATCAATGCTATCATTGATGCAGTAGAGATTTGCGTCACCGATTGTGCAAAAACAACGCACAAACTGATAGACGATTGCCAGCCTATAAAGTTCTTTTAAGGTTGACAAGCAACTATCGCAATACAAACAGCACAAAAACTTACACAATATGAAAAACAAACTAAACGGAAAGGAGGCTGACAATGGCTAAGGACTGGGTGGGCGGCTCGGCTGCTGTGTTCAAAACGTTAGGCGCAAGCAACCATACGGACACGGTTCGGCAGCGGGAGGATTACTATGCAACTGAGCCGAAAGCGACGGAATGGCTGTGTAAGCTGGAACGGTTTGAGGGCAGGATTCTTGAGCCTTCGTGTGGAGAGGGGCACATGAGCCGGGTGTTGGAGGCAGCAGGGTATGAGGTGGTGAGCCGCGATCTTGTGGATAGAGGCTACGGCGAGGTGTCCGACTTCCTCGCTATTGATAACCAAGTGTGGGACGGCAACATCGTGACCAATCCTCCCTACAAATATGCGCAGCAGTTTGTGGAGAAGGCTCTGAGCATCATTCCCGAAGGTAAGAAAGTGGCGATGTTCCTGAAGCTGACTTTTCTCGAAGGCAAGGCTCGACGCGCTCTCTTCCGTTCTACCCCCCCCCATTCGTGTTTGGGTAAGTTCGTCACGACTGAAATGTGCTATGAATGGCGACTTCGAGGCTTTCGGAAGCAGCGCAGCGGCTTACGCATGGTTTGTATGGGAAAAAGGGTATAAGGGCGAGACAACTGTGAAATGGTTTAACTGAACTATAGTGCATAAATTCACTATAAAAACAACATAAAAACACTATAAAAACACCACATGAGTAACAACCGACACAAATACTTTAACAAGGTTCCGCCGTTCAAGCCGGATCCTGAACACTACACACGCAAGCAACGCTCATGGAAAGCGAAGGAGGCCTACGAGAGCGAGGATGATGCTTGGGAATATCTCAATCAGAATCCGAAGCTACGGGCGCAGGGCATGACGGTGTATCGGTGCAGGACGTGCAACAAATGGCATGTAGGACATAAAACATCAGGATAACAATGCAGCAAGCACATAATATATACTTGACTAAGTTTCAGCAGCAGTCGCTATACATGGGAGCCAAGGATGAGCGAGTGATCGCTGCCCGCCGTGTGGGTAAGACCGACGGTCTTGTGGCTCCTTACGTCTGGACGGCATCCAACTCTATGCCTGGTATGCTCGGCGCATGGGTGGCGGTGTCGCGTCAGCAGGGCTTCGGCAAGACCATACCAAGTACGATGGCGGCCATGGAACGTATGTTCGGCTTTACGCAGGGCATCCATTTCGGTTGGGGTCGCCCACCGAAACATGCTCGTGAGAGTATCTTCAAGCCGAAGAACTACGACAACTACATCTGGCTGGCGAATGGTGCCGGATGGGTTCTTATCTCGCTCTCACAGACAGCCTCTGCCAACTCCTACACGTTCTCTGCGATGGTGGGCGACGAGGCGAGGTTCTTCCCGTATAAGAAAGTGACCGACGAGCTGATGCCGGCGCTCTCAGGACAGACGCACCCGTTGGGCAACATCAACTTTTCCGACTACAACCCGATGTATAAAAGTACGCGCTTCCTCTCGGATGCTTCGCTCACTGCAAAAGGTTCGTGGCTGGAGAAGGAGGAAGAGAAACTGGACTTGCAAATTGAGGCAGGTCCGTTCAAAGGCAAGACTTATCGGTGGGTGCAGGAGCAGTTAGAGGAATACGCCAATAAGGTGATACGCTACAACGACCTGCTGTATAATGCCAAGAAGACCAGTCACTCGGTTCATGTGGTGCCGAAGGAGTTGCGCACGATGATCCGTGCCGTAGCTCTGAAGATGATGAAGCATGAGGGACAGTTCAAGATAATGCCCAACCACGGCCAACACGTCACAAAGGGTATGGTGGAGATGGCTGTCAACTATAAACTCATTCCGCAGGAGGATGCCGAACTGGTTTATGATTACGAATACCTTATCACACCGGAAGAGGATTTCGAGATGCAGATGTTCATGCGGTCGAAGAAATTCTCTGAAGACTATCTACGCGAATTGCGCCGAGTGGCTTTTTGTGTGCGCCGTGCATCATCCCTCGACAATGTGGATATTCTGGGTGAAGACTATATCCGTCAAATGAAGCGAGACCTTCCACCCTACACTTTCGCGGTCTCCATTCTCAATATCAAGGTACAAAAGTCAAACGATGGCTTTTACTCTAACCTCGACATCGACCACGTTCACGGTTATATCCCCGACGAGATAGATCCTTTGTCGTCTGCAAAATTCACTACACAAAAGGTGTCGGGCATCATCGGTGGACGGAAAGTCACAAGCGAGAGTTATCAACCCGACTTCAGGGAGTTGGGCGAGCGCAACGACTCACGCATGGATTCCGACTGCATCAACTCCCTCCCTTTATATATAGCCCTCGACTATAACGCCAACATCAATACGCTTGTGGTGGGCCAGATGTACGAACGTGACGGAATGGAATGCCTGAACGTTATCAAGAGTTTTTATGTGAAGAACGAGCGCAAGCTGCGTGAAGTGATAGCCGATTTTTCGGATTATTACGCACCGAAGCGGGCCATCAACCGCGACGTGACGTATTTCTATGATGCTACGGCAAAGCAGGGCGCGTCGTATGCTTCGTCAGACGAGCGATTCTATATGACCGTGATTGCAGAACTGGAGAAGCGAGGGTGGAACGTGACGGCCATAGATATGGGCGCTCCTGAAAAGCACGAGGTGAAACACAAGATTATAAACGACGGCTTGGCTCACCTCTCCTACCCTGCCATCCGCATTAACCAGGTGAACAATCCCGACCTTATCATAGCGATGCAGCTCTGTGAGGTGCAAATTTCATACAAGGGCTTTCACAAGGATAAGTCAGAAGAGAAGAAGCCGGAAAGCGAGGACACGCTACCCCTGCAGCAGCGTACCGACTTCACGGATGCCTTCGATACGCTGTACTTAGGTTGCAAGTTCTTCCGTGGCGGTGGCGGTTGGTTTGTGCTGCCGAGTGGAAGATGATGGGAGTTTTTAATTTTGTATTTTTAGTAAAAAGCGAAGGGCAGACATTATCACAACGGCTACCCTTCAAATCAAAAAAAAAAAATATGAAAATTGCGAATATTTCTTGTAGTAGTACAAACGACAAATCCGTTTACTTTTTTTCTTCATTCAGCATATCATGCCGTAGACCCATGATCCACGACTTGAGATTGATGTAACGACCATCATCGAGATTGGCTTCACGCCACTCGGCATATTCATCATAGGTGAGACCGTTCTCGATGATGCGCACCATGTCTTCCGGATTCAGTACGTCGGTTTCCTCAAAGTCGCACACTCCACCTACTTCGGCACCTATCCAATACCACTTGCGGCAACCGTCAAAAAGTTGCATGTTGACGAGTTCTGCCAACTTATTACAACTATCCTTGTATTGCTTTACAAATTTCTTCAACTTAGATTTCATATCTGTAAATTTGATTTTTAATTTTGACCTATTAAGTTAAAACGCTCACGAAAGTCGTCGTATATGTCAAGATCGTTCCACCACTCTTCCTTGTCTTCTTCTACGTAATCGTTGCGCACCCCTCGACTTCTTACAGCTATCTTTATCCGATCGTCAGGAATAAAAACATCAAACGCTTCTATTGCATGTTGGAGTTTCCACCTCCGTATTTTTCATCGAAACAATAAAGATGCAGCGGTCTGTACTTGCCATGGAAACGGTAGCAGAAAGCCCTGAGCGTTTTGCTACCGTCCTAGGAACAGAACAACACTTTATAGCGATTGCCCCGATGCAGAGCAGCAAGCACGTGCATGAAATCGTAGTAGCCGAAGTTGGTTCGATTTTGATAAAAATAGACACCAAATATATCACGGCGGAGAAAGAACCACAGATAGTCCATATCCTCAGCAGACATCTGAGGAATCGCCTTGTAAACGATATTGCGCCATACGTGCTGACGTAGATGTGAGCCACGGGCAAATCCTTCGATGGCGAACAGAAAATCGTGGTGATCAAAAGACACTTTAATCATCGTTGCTATTTATAAGGTTGTGCTTTACTTCATCGTACATAGCCATCTCCACCTTCTCTCCATCGTAATGGCCGAGGGCAAGGAGCTGACCGCTCTCTTCTGTAGCATCCTGTGCCGACGGAGCACTGGCTCGGACTACAAAGATGTCAAACTCCTTGATGCAGTCAAGCTGTTCAGGGGGGATAACAGACATGTTGTCTCGTGCATTCTGTCGGATGCGCTGAATGTCAGCTTTGGTTAGCAATGCAAACTTGCGTTGCGCTTTGCGCACAGCCTCAGTCTCAACGGTCAAGCAGCGTGCCGCGTAAGCCTCTTGGATAAGTATATTGTTTTGCCAGGTAGCAACCTGGTTGAGGAACTTCAAAAAGCCGTCGCGCCCTTCTGCCAACTTCAGAATAGCGAAATATTCCTCTATAATAAGGATATTGTCTTTTTTGCGCCAGGATATGGCTCCTCGACGACTCAACTTCTCAAAGATAACCGTCATTATGGCAAGGTCTTGCAGCTCTTTCAGTTTCTTATTCTTTTTGATTCTAAACGGCTTCCACATAATGTTTTGTTTTTAATGTGTTATAAATCTCGTACCGTCTACTTCGAGCACGAGTATATCGTTCACAACCCTTATCTCGCCACTCTCCACGAACTGCACCTTGCGCTGGTGGCGCATGGTGTCAACGGATAGGCAGACACAGGTGCCGGTGTCTACATGTCCCGTCTTGGTAAGGAAACGTATGTAGAACGGCATTCGCGCCACGTTACGTGCTGTCTGCGGTGGATTAAAGCCAGTGACACGCTGTCCCGTGCGAGGGTCGTTCCATTGCCACTTCTCCATATAGCGGCGAAGTTCGGTGTAGGATTGTGTTATGCTCATTTTTGAATTTTGAATTTTGAGTTTTGGTTTTTAATTACTCACGTAAAGGCGGAAACTCAAGGTGTATAAACCTATCTAATTCCCTATCTTTAATTCGTTTTATACCTCCGGCAAAAATCTTCTTGCGCTGACGCAGCACGTCGGGGAAGAGAATATTGCGGAGCGAATTGCCCCAGTCGGCTGTAGAGTTCAACAGATGAGAGGGGTAGAACACGATGGTATATGCAGCAAGTCGTACATCCATTTGCGGACGATCAAACATCGGTCCGCTTAATGTCAATGCTCTGTCTTTGTTGTAGAGCACCATGTGACTGCTCAGGTCGCTCACATCGTCGCTTTGCGCATAGATGATGCGGTCGGCGTAATCGTCAAGGTGTTTTGCGATAAGTGTGTTGCATAAGCGGTAGGTGGATAGCACGAGGTGGGTTATCCATCCTCGCTCAAAGCATTGCTCAAGAAACATGAATGTCTCTTGATTAGGCGAAGGCATGGTGAGCACCATGACGTGAGAGTCTATCACGAGGTGGCTCACTGCCTTATAGAATTTCTCCGCTGTCACGTCACCATGTGTGTAGAACGTGAGCTGACGGTGGGGTGCCTGATTGACCGCCTTGGGCAGCTTTTTGTCGACGCAGCAAGGCGGAATGAAGAGGAGAGTATCGTCCATATCTGTTTTTTTTTATTTTAATAATTAATAATAATTGGCATGCACAATGTCATTACCTTTGGTGCCGGATCGTCGGCGGTGATTACTACGGCGTGCGAAGCATCGAGCAACTGCATTCGTATGGTGTCCGACGGAATGGAGTTGATGCAGGTCTGGAAGGCAGTAGACTTTAATCCGATGCGAAAGTTGTCGTCACACTGGGCATCGGCTATGCACACCTGGTCTTCGCCAGATACAGAAAAGTCTGCATTGTTTGCCGACACAGTGAGGAACATGCCGTTCTTCTGTATCTCTACGAGGTTGCTCTCATTGCTTGAGAACAGACTGACACGGCGCAGAATGTCGAGCATTTCCTTCTTGTCGAACACTACATAAAACGGATTCGACTTCGGAATGACCGCGTTGTAGTTGGGATATCTACCCTCTATGTGCTTGCATATCAATTCCGTGTCGCCTGATGTGAAGCGGATGGTATGGCCGTCGTTCTCAATGGTGATGTCCTCACTGCCATCAAAGGCGGAGAGTGTGCGGAAATAGTTGCGGTGGATAAGCGTCTTGCAGGGTTCGCCGCTACGGAAAAAATCGCTGCCTCCCTTTGCAGGGTCGTTGCTGTGCATCATCCGGACAAGAGTTAGTCCGTTGGTTCCAACAAATACCACCTCGGAACGGTCTTCGGCTACGTCGAGGCAAAGACAGGATAGCTGCGGACGAAGTTCATCCATAAGGGCAAACTTATCGGCTGTGTCTACGACGGAATGGAACAGCGACATCGGCAGACTGATTACTGACGACTGCTCGGCTTTCGGCTGTTCCATCTGGAGAAAGTCTCCACCCAGAAAGAGGCACATCTGCGCCTTACCCGGCTTCACATTGTCCTCGCTGCTCGTGCAATATTCTACGGTGAATGACTGACTGTCGTCGGGAATGTCGAATGTTACTACGCAATCGGGCAAAGTACCTAATAATGCGCTGAGCATCTTGATGGGCAGCACAATGTCGCGGTCGTATGTGCCGTTGCAAATGGTGAGCGGTGCCGGGATGGTGAGCTGTGCCTCAGTGGTTGACGATGTAAGGAAGAACTGCTCTCCCTTGCGTGTCAACAGCACGTTATCGAGGATAGCTATAGTGTTCTTCGAGCCGATACACTTTGCCGACTTGTTAAGGGCTGCGTGCAGGGCTTTGGATGATTGAGCTTGTAACTTCATAATATATAATTTTGAATTTTGAGTTTTAAAATTTTCACAGAAAAGTCAAACGCCTTTTGTGTCCTTTTGTGCTTCTGCTGTTTTTGCCGTTATTAGAACGGCATGTCGTCTACGTCGGCATCGGTATAACCTGCGAGCGGGTCGGTGCTCTCGGCTGGTGCCGCATATCCGGTGGCTGCTCCTGCTACGCCTACATTCGGTGTGGCGTATGGTGAAGGCTGCTGTGTTGCCCGTGGCTGGTAGAGCATAGCCAGGCGCTTGTTCATGCGCTGACGGATAGCCTTAAAGAGGTGAGTGTTCTCATCGGTGGGGTCTTGGTTTACAATATCGGGGTCGCGCTCTTTTTGGGCTTCCTTCACTTGCTCTACGAGCTTCGGGAACTTCTGCGCTACTGTCTTGATGTAGTCAACCGAATAAGACATCTGCATTTCGTGTGTCGGAACTGTCACGTTGCTGTCGCCACGCTCCAAAGCTGCCTGGCGCACCTTAGCCTTGTACTGCTCGTTGAGAGGCCAGATGCTTACACGCATCTTAGCCAATGTGCGGGTAGGATCTTTAGAAGCCTGCTCTACTTTAATTTCATTCAAGTCTGCCGGAATGCAGACATACACACGCTCAGGGTTTTTCGAGTCGATACCCTTGAACACCTGCGCTCCGTTCAGGGAGAGCAGGTCGATGTTGCCGTTGTAACTTGCCATTTTTTTTATTATTTTATGATTTATGTTTACTTTTTTTTCTAATAGAGTCTCGCCTTGCTGTCGCTCATGTCATCCACCGTGCGCACCTTGTACCATTTCTTTACTCGGTTCTTAGGCGCATACACCTTTGACAGCCCGATAAAACTACTACAAGCAAGGTGCAGCGGACTGATACTTCCGCCGAACAGCGGTGAGCTCTCTTCTCTACAGCTGCATTTTATGTAGTCGTAGGAAATGCAGCTTTCGCATTTGGGGGGGGTAAATGTTCGCATAACGTTTATTGAAAATCAACTATAAAAGTTGGTAATATATCTTTCTCCAAGACATCAATATTGATGTCATCGCGGGAATAACTGCTAATGCAATACTCATCGAAATATTTGGTAGGCGAAGACGTTATGGGATAATCATCAATAGTCTTTCCCTCTGCATCTATCTTGTCGTAGTCAATATAGCGACCCTTGCAAGAAGTAAACTTTCCAATGTCCTTAGGCTCGAACACCATAAGGATGTCAGTACTTACGATTCCACGCAACCTGCGTAAGGCTTTCTTTGCCTGTTCCTCGTCGCCGATGCCGAAGCAGAAGCCTTTTGCTGTACTTGCAGAACCGCGCTTTATGCTGTGGTCGGTAATATTTTCTAACGTCTCACCTTTGAGAAGTTTATCGCACTCGGCGATTGACATAAAACGATATAATTTCATACTCTATATTTTTAAATGTTATACATATTTCTATAAAAACACCGACAAATATTTTTCTGCTCATTAGAACGGCAAGTCTTCATCTTTTATATCTGGAACACTTGCCGTTGTGTTATTCGTTGCCGCAGGTGCCGCCATTCGCCTACCCTGTTTGCGTGTCTTGTTGTTCTCCCAGCGTTCCTTCTCTTCGTCGGTAAGCGTGATGATGTTGCCGTCATCATCGCGGTATGGCAGCGGGTCGGGCTGTTCGGCAAAGGCTTTGGCTATGCGTTTGAGCTCTCGGTAATCCTTCGGTATTGCGTCCTTGCCAGGACGGTAGAAGAAGAACACATGCTTTGACGTTTGCAGATAGCGGATAAACTTCGGCTCGATGGTGTTGTCATTTTCCCACTCACGCCCGGTGAAGTATTCCTGCGTAACCCATGCCTGCAGCTTGAAGCATTTGCGCTGTTTGTCGCTCTCGTTCTCGAAGAGGTGCTTCGGGTTGCACGCTATCGACATATTCTCGCAATAGTCGTATATCTTCTTCTTGAAGGTGGCTCGGCTATACTCCTTGCTCTTACCTTCAGAAGCATCTGCCCAGTCACGCATAAACTCGTTGAACATATCATCCGTACAGATCGGCACTCCGTAAACCTCATTACGAGAGAAGAACCACTCGAAATAACGCACAATGCTCTCGGTGAGCTTCTGCACCATCTGACGGCGACGCACATTGCCTTGCGGCGCAATGGCAAAGGTGTGATAGCGCATCAGGAACTGCACTGCTAAGGCGCAGATGTAAATGGCTTGGTTGCGGTCGGTATCGTCAATTTCCTCCGGTTTATCGCTGAAGTTCTTCATCAATGCCGACATCAGACGTGCTGCCTTACGCTTCTGGGGGTTAGCACGGGAAAAACGATTGGAGAAACTGACGAGTGGGAAACGTCCTACGGTTGAGTCGTCATCATCCGACAGCGGATAGTTGCAGGTGATGACGTGTTTAGGGGCGTCTTTTAGTGGGACAAGTTCCTGATCTACGCTTTTCTTTTCTACAGTCAGTCCAGTAGTAACCATATTATAGAAGTACTTCATTGGGAATCCTTTTTGCTTATCCTCCCAGTGTAGAACCCTGTACTTGAACGGCTCGCTGAGTATATTGCCCAGCACAAACCTCGCATCGGTAATATGCTCCATGCGCTTCATATCAATGTCGAGCACGTTCACAGCACTGCCAACAACAAGTTTCACGATGATAGACTTGCCCGAACCTCCAGTAGCCTGTTTCTCGTCGGGAATGTCGTCTTCAAGGAAGTACGGACAGACTGGCATCATACCCCTGTTAGAACGATAACACAAACGTCCGATTCCTGAAATCATATTGACGAAATGAGCACCGATTACGGCTTTTTCCAATTCCGTCAATTCTTCCTTATTGCGCTGCGCTTCTTGCTCTCGCTCCCAAAGGATGTTGGAGCATCCTCGCACGATACGCAAGATAGGCCAAAGGTCTTTTTCTTGTTTTCCCTGCCAGTTGACATCCCATCGGTAGGTTTGCGCCCATTCTTCGAGGTCGGCTTTCATCTGCCCTATCTCAAAAGTAGAGAACACCAAAGACCCGTCCTCATTCTGCATCTTCTCTTTCTTATCAATCACTTCCAGTCGGTCGCGGTATTCCTGTCGCTCGGTGATGGTGAACGGTGTCTTGAACACTCGCATCGTGAAGTCATACGGTTTCTTGGCAAGCGAGGGGATAAAGAAGTTGATGTCGTCATACGACACCGTGCGGATACTGTCAGGTGTTATCTTCAGTGCCACATTGTTGAAGTAGAAGTATTCCGTATTTGCATCAAAGGCATCGGCAAAGTTTATCACCATGCTCTGCAAACCTCCGGCAGACTTCTCCGTAAAGGTCTTATCCACCATATTGGCACAGTCGGACATCAAGCGTCTCTCGTTGTCGTCGTGCCTCCATGCCTGCTCTATATACTCCAAGAGCATAGTCTTTGCAGCCTGAATAATACTCTTTGCGTCGATATACTCCACAAAACATTTGTTCAGGTGGATATATTGACCCACGAGGTCGGTGCTCTCCGGGTCTATCATACGGTAATAACCGTGACAAGTCATAAAGAGCCACAATCTTGTGGGCGACACCTTGCAGGTAGGCGGTTTTGGTTTTCCACTTCGTGGATCACGCGGATATTCTATCTCGAATGGTTCCGTGTTCCTCGATCCTCGTAATCGGGAGTAGAGCGGAAGACGAAGGTCGTGGTCGAACTGGAAATTCTCTTCCGCATTCATGGTGTACGTTAGCAGATAGTCGCGTACGCTTCGGGGAGAGCAGCCATATAGCCATTGCCAGCGCCGGCAATAACGTGAGCGGAAGCCTTCGGGTAGCATTGCATAATACAACGAGCTGAACTTAGTGCATATCGCTCCGCAGTCGCGCTGTGAGGCAATGTCGTTAGGGTATAGGATGATGACGTGCTCGGCAAAGCGGTTCATCTTCTGGTATTGCACGGCACTGAAATCAAGATTTTCCCGTTTCCATTCTCCACGCTCGATATACCAGAAGTTTCTGCGACCTATTGAAAACGCCACATGATACCAACAAAAATCTTGGAAGTGTTGGTCTTCCGTCTTGTCAAGACGCAAAGAGCGCATGGCATAATACACGCTCAATGCGTCTTCGGGCGTACGGCAGAACACGATATTGCGAGCCTTTATCTCGGCGGTGGGGATTTTTACGTCCACTTTTTTGAACGTACCTTTCGGTTCTCCGTCCTTGGTCTCGTTCTCCTCCCATACCTCCTTGGTCTCGGTGTATTTCTCTTTGGGGTCATACTTGGCAATAGCAGCATGAACGGCTGTGTTGTCGCTTTTGCGATTATCCATCGCGTGAACAAAAACATTGTCGCCCATGAGCCACTTGCTCACCTTCCTCACGCTATGCTCCTCGGCGGTAGAGAACACTATCGGTTCGCTCCCTGCCATTGCCGGACGGAAGAAACATCCGTATGAGTTTTGCGGTCCTATCTCCTGCGAAGCAAAGCATACGAACAGCGGATTCCAGGGTGTGCCATGAATAATCTCGCTAACGTGCTGACCGTCGCGTATCACGTCGGGCAGCGTTACGCTCAGAAGGGAATAGATACGGAAGTCCTTGTTAAGCATGTCAGGAGTGAACGTACTGCCAAAGCCGAAGCGAGGCAATCCTTTGTCAAGCGTCACCTCACACCCAAGTGCTGCAAGCTCTTGGGGCGAGAAGTCGGTCTTCGGCATAAAAGAGAAAGTCTCGATGGTCTGCTGTGCCTGAGTACGGTAGTCCATCTTGGCAAACACCTCTGGGAAGGCACGGCGCACCTCATCGGTATCGCCATACACATCCCTTACAAGTCTTTGGCAGATACGCTGAAGACTATATCCATGCAACGGAAGATTCATCTTGGCTGCGTACAACTCGATGGCTCCGTAGCCTGTCTTGCCCGTGCGAGTGCATTTCCACTTTACGGCACCATGTTCTGCCATCCGGTTGTCGTCAACGCCAACGCCCGAATACAGTCCACCTCGCTCATTCTCATAAATGATGAAGTGAGGTGTCTGCTTGACATCGGCGTCCGCGTACTGCCCATTCTTGCAGATAGGGCAGAAACATGCGGTCTGACCTTCAATGCGCTGCTCGTTGGCGGGCTTTACGAGAAGGTGCAGATCGATGTTGGCGAGACGATTTATAATAGGATGAAAGAACATAGTTTTCCTTTATAGATTTATAAAAGTGTTTAATTTATAGTATCTCACCTTACAGTTGCATATTTTATTGATATGAGCTATCAATAAAGTTGTAAACTCTCTGAATGAGATAAACTGCTCATTAATGCCGATAATCTGCACCGCCACCCTCCAGTAACATTTTCCGTTGCGTCTACGGCAAGAATGCTCATTACTGATAATCAAATCCTGTATGTTACCATTCATTATGCGAAAAATGAATGAACAAGCATCTTTTATTAACGCAAACGGTGCATGGAAGAGCAATACCCGTTCGTCGTAATTGTCTCCTCGTAAAGCCTCGGTGTAGGCGATACGATGAAGAAAGGCATAAGGTGAAGTGCGCCCGTCCCGTTTTATGTTCTCACGGTTAGGTACGTAAGGTCTGGAGAGCATAAGACTAAAAACTCGCTTCCCCATTTTTATTCTTTTTCTATATCCAGACTTCGTAGACGCTTCATCATCTGCCACGTCGAGTAGATACTGCGTTTACAATCATAGACGGGATTGTGCGGCTCGCCGGGTCCATCGTATTCGTTAACCAACAAGTATGCTTTGTTACTGTCCAGTTCTTCTCCCGCCTTACCAACGACGATATTTGCGCCTTCCATAAAGAATGTGCGGTGGTCGCGAAAATTCTTGTAGCTGACAGGAATCTCAATACTATACTTGCTACAGATATTTCTTAATATACCGATGTCGAAATCGGTACCTTGCGACCAAAGCTTCACTTCCATGGCGGAAGTTTCATCCTGTACATATACGATAAAACTAAAAAAATCCTCTATGACACTATCTATCGACTGCAAAGGTTTTTCGTCGTAATCCAACAGTGACTTTTTTACATCATCGCCCTGTGTTGCCCACCATTCCGATGTCTTTTTATCGAAGGTTAGTCCGTCAACGAACGATGATCGCAGGTCAACGTGACGGTAAAAACTGTAACCGCCGGAAAGACCGTCCGTAAAAGGATCGTCTTCCGCCGCGGCATTCCATGCCACAGCTCCGATGCTCATTACGGCTGCCGTAGGGCACAAGGCGCAGGTTTCTAAATCGAAAGTTATATTTAATTCGCCCATAAAATACTCTATTTTTTAATAAATTCTTCGATAATAACTTTCACACCCTTCAATTCCCAAGGTTTCCAGTCATCCTCCTTGAAACGGGTACGGACTGTCATCTGGGAAGACATGCCCAGTTCCGACATCCTATCACACAGAACCTTTCCCATCTTTAGGTTTGTGACAAGTTCGTAAAACTTGCTGTCGTTATATTCTGAAGAGAGTGCAAGCACAGCACCATATCCTCTGCTGCCTTCCTCTCCGTCCGGTATATTATCGGTATTACTCTTCTCTTCTACAAGAAAAGAGTCTTTTATATGCGACACTCCCATAATCTCCCACTTGCAGAATCCTTTGTTGAAGAACCTGTTATAGCAGGTTGATTTTGGCATGCCATACCCCTCAAACAAGACGTATAGCCTTTTTTTCTCTTCGGGGGTAAGTTCTGTAGAAGATAATATACCGCCGTCAAATATTTTCTTCCAAATATTCTTGGTCATTCAAATGATAAATTTTATATTTGTATGCAAAGATAGTATTTATTATGTGACTATCAAACAGTATCACCACTTTTAACATAAAAAAATTATTCGAGTATCATATAATTTAAAAATTAACGATATGAAAGAGCATAACATTGTTTATAATTATGGGTTTCTCGCCGATTGGATGATGGCTAACCCATCTATTAAAAGGAACGAAATTCTTCAGAGTATGGAGATGAGTGACTACAACACATTACGCAACTGGGTGGATGGTGTGACAATGCTTCCACTTACGCAGCTGATGAAGTTCTGCAACCGCTTCAATGTTCCCATTACTGCTTTCTTCCTTGATGAGAAAGCCGACGACACATCAATCATAGCACCTATCACACCCGAATCTATGATTGAACCTGCCGGAGGATGGCCTGACTCAAGTAGGAAGGCGGGTATCAAGGTGTGCGACCCACGCTCTAATATCCACATGATTACAAACATGCCCGACTATATAAAGATGGAGAAGCCCTCTGGTATCTGTGAACAGAAATCGGACATCATTAGTAGTATTCCGGAGAAGGAACGGATGCGCTACCTTGATATAATAGAGAAACTAAACGATCGGTTGATGTCTCTATACGAAGAAAACATTAGACTTAACAAACTAATAAATAAAAAGGAAACAGAAAGAGAGGGAAATGCTCACGGCTTCGGCATGGTTGCTGAATCCAACTCACATGTAATCGAGTAGGAGGTAAATACTAATCGTAGGTGTTATCTCCTACTTTCGTATTTACCGACCTCTCACACCACCGTACGTGCCGTTCGGCATACGGCGGTTCCTATTTTGGGTACCATTCGAGATACGCATCCATTAGGCAACTGTAACCTGCCCTCTTTAAATTCATGGTGGATATGGCTGTGTGCACACAGTAGTTCTTAGCCATACGCCAATAACTCTGACGAGCATTGCCTATGGATTGAGCAATTTCGTATCCTATACCACATCTAATGAGGTTTGCCACCTTTGTCTTGACTTTCTTCCAAGCTTTCCATATACACATACGTATTCTACGTCTTAACCATTCGTCTGTTTCAAGCAGAAGACGCTTCATATTGGCAAGGTGATAATAGCCGACCCACCCTCGTATGTATTCTTTCAGCTTTTGCTTTCTCTTGGCATATCCCCATCCATTGCTGCGACTTGTCAGTTCTTTTAGTCGTGACTTCATCTTGGCTTTGGACTTTGGATGAACCGTAAGTTGGCATTTGCCTTTCATCACATAAAAGGAGTAGCCGAGGTATTTTACTCCTCGCACATACGACACTACGGTCTTTTCCTTGTTGACTTTGAGATATAGAGTTTTCTCTATAAATCGGGTTATGCTCTCCTTTACTCGCATTGCGGCCCTTTTGGACTTGCAGAATATCATCGAGTCGTCGGCATAACGCACAAAGGGGAGTCCTCTGCGTTCGAGTTCTTTATCCAGTTCATTGAGCATTATATTACTCAACAATGGACTTAGAGGTCCGCCCTGAGGGGTACCTTCTTCGCTCGCTTCAAACAGCCCTTTGTTCATTACACCACTTCGGAGATATTTGTGTATAAGACTGACCACCCTGCCGTCTTTTATCGTACGACTGAAAATTTCTATGAGTTTGCTATGGCTCACGGTATCGAAGAAGCGTTCAAGGTCAAGGTCAACTACATATATGTAGCCTTCGTTGATTATCCTTTGCGCTCCCCGTAGTGCGTCATGGCATCCGCGTCTCGGACGAAAACCGTAGCTCGTCTTGGAAAATTGGTCCTCATAGATGGGAGTCAATACTTGGTTCATGGCTTGTTGCACCAGACGGTCTACTACTGTAGGTATTCCCAACAGGCGCATCTTGCCATTGCCTTTGGGTATTTCTACCCTTTTTACTGGGTTCGGACGGTAAGAGCCGTCCATCAAGGAACGAGTGAGTTCTTCCTTATTGGTCAAGAGCCATGGGAGTAATTGCTCACATGACATCTTGTCGATACCACCACAGCCCTTGTTTCTCATAACTGCCTTGTAGGCTCGATTGAGATTTGTGGGGCTAAGGATTTGCTCTAAGAGGTGTTCCTTGTCGAATGGTACTTCCACGATGTTGTCTTCACACATCCACATGAAGGTCTGCACTCCCCCATACCATTCGGTTTCCGACCTATCTCTTTGGGGGCAGCCATTAACTTGGGATAATGTTTTCTGCATTCTTTCCTTCATGAAGTATGTTTCAATTACTATCGTTTAATTGTTAGGTTCAGCCCTTCGTGCAACGTTATCGAGTATTGCACTACTATGGCGTCTGCTGACTTCTCACGACAAGCTTTACTCCGCTTCTTTCGTAAAAAAAAACTATTTGAAGCGTCCGTGAGACCTCCTCGGATAAGGGCATTGTCTTTCTATCTTATACCTACTTCATTTACACCGACCGTTCCGAATAGCTATTGGACTTTGATTTGTTTAGCAATCTTATCCACGGTCATATGCCTTATATGAAGTTTCTGTTAGTTAGGTCAGATGTTTGCCGCCAGCTTCCTTCAGATTTCACCTTACGATGAACACCCTTGCTCTTGGCTATGCAATTCCCGCTATTAGGGCTTGCTCGGGACTTTCACCCATTAGACAATGCTCATGCCGAGCGTACTAACAAAAAGCATCCGCCTATCTTCGCAGACTGGCGGATGCAAAAAAAAAACTAAAAAACGTCTTTCTAAAATTAACTAACTAAAAACTATGTCTCATTTATCGCTGCCATCTTGCGACGATAAAATTCTTTTTCCTCTATCTTCGTGAGCGCCATGTCGGCGCTTACATACGGAACGTCGGCATACCAGTAGCCTTGATGCAAGAACACGATGGGCGTGCTATTGCCAAAGGTCATAGGCAAAGGCAGGTTGTCTTTCGTGCGCTTCGGCTGGAGGTTGAGTATGCCGAACAGCTCTGCCTCGCTCACAACTGGCAGGGCATTCATCTCTCTTTCCAAGTCGGAGCCTTCAATGGGGAAGAAGAACACACGTCCGTCGGGAGACACTTCCTTGTCCCATCCTTCACGCTCGGTGGTGTCAGCAAACTCCACGGCTCCCACTCCACCTGCCATGCCATCAGGCGACTCGTAGTAAACGCTCGCACCTTGTCTTTCTACCCATTCACGCGCCTTTTCTTCGGATTCCTTACAACGATGCATAAATTTCTGTAACTCTTCGCCTACATTTGATGTAGCCGAGATTTTGTAAAAATAATGCGGTTTCTTCATTTCTATACTTATTAATTATTAATTCAAAAATCATCGTAGCGCGGTATATATAACTGGTTCTCCACATTCATCATCCTTCATCTTAAAACCTCTCGCAGCCAACTCCTGAAGGTACAATGCCAACGGATCACCCAGCGGACAAACCACTGCCTTAAAGTACGAGCGAAGCTGATAATCGGTGAACATGTCGCAGTCTTCACGCCAATGGTCGAGAGGCTTGTATTTCTCGCAGAAGGCTTCTATCTTGGCAGGGATTACGAAGTCTTGCAAGGTGACTTCCAGCTGCTCGGTGTTTTCTATCATGTCTTGTTTCTTTCTGCTCATAATGTTTTATTTTTATTATAAAGCCAGGTACAAAGAATAATAGCAAATATAAGAGCTACGATTGTAAACCTTTTCCATCCCGGCATAGACTGAATATCCACCGTATTCTTCTCCTTCACCACATTCGTACTGTCCTTCTTCGCCCAGTGGGTGCCAACATTCAGCTTATTGCTCAACACAAGGCTGTCTATCGTGTGCTGCATCCGCGTCATGATTTCTTCCTGATGCTTCAGTCGTGCCTCGTATGTTGCATTACGCTCATAGTCGCCCTTACGGTGTATAGTCCGGTCGGTGCTGGTGGTCTTGTTGCCGGACGCATCCGTGCTCTCGGTCACTCGCTCGATGATAGTTTCCTCTCCCCTACCCTTCTCGCTCATGGTGCCGGATGCATGGCTCTCGTCTGTGGCAAGAGATACGGTGCTGTCGGTCTTCACGTCCGACTTCTTGACGCTATCCGTAATGGCTATCACCGTACTATCCCGTCGCTCCTCACTCCTGCTGCCTGCCGTCTTCCGTGATGCAGCACAACCTACGAGCATGATTACAGCCATAAGCCATAACATAATGTTTCTGATTCTTCCCATATATATGTCTTGTTGGTTTCTGCGTACAAAATTAGAAAAAACAGCCGACATCGACAGGACATACTAAAACACCGCTTACCTCATGGGAAGGTAAACGGTGTTATATTTTATTTATCCGACAAGGAATAATTCCAGCCAATCACCTTGCCAAAAATCTTTTTTGCGTGATTTTTTATGTATTTTATAACATCATCGGTCAAGCATTTCTCTATCTTCTGACATTGCTCTCTACTCGCCTTTATAAGAACGGTCTTGCCATCATACGAAATAAACGCTACCTTACGCAGTTCTTTACCTACGTCACCATCAAGCGTGGCGACAAACATCTGCCACTCCTTTTCGCCTGGCTTCACCTCCTCGGCCTCGGTAAACAGGGACGTTGGCTGCGCATGTTTTTTCCGCTCTTCCGCTTGCTGCATTTGCTCGATTGTGTCATAAACGGTAAACTCTATAAATGCCGGATTACCTACCTTGCGCTTGCCATTGTAAATGGGTTCATAGCTGACATAGACATCTATCTGCCCTAACTGCTTCAATCGATTGATGTCGGCAACACTATTATCGAGCACGTTTTTCTTGAACTGTGAAAATTTAGGATAAGCCTCCTTCACAAGCTCGGCACCGCTAAACTCCAACATACCAAGATATTTTTTTATCTTACTAACCGTAAGCCGAATTGTACGTTCTTTCCAGTTGTTGCCACTCGCGTCACGTAGTATGTAATATATCATCGGCATACGTGCCACCTCGCCAATTAGAGCTATATTGTCAGGATGCGACACATAGCCTTCGACCATATTAAAAGCATAGTCCAGGACATAGAGGTGTTTGTCAGGATCTATCACTTGCGGATTGAGTCCAAACACAACACCTGTATTCTTAATAGAGGTTTCGCCACTTAGGAATACATTATACATGTGCATACCCATAGAGCCATCCTCGTTTTTCTTCGGACCTTCCACCTTTACATCCAGCACTTCTTTCATTGCCTGCTTTACAGCAAAGAAGTTGTTTTCTGGTACGCCTAACTCAGCATAGGATATATATATCTGTGTTACGCCCGAATTTTTCACAGCTTCGGAGAAAAGAGCTTTCGGTACCTTACGCGACCTTGCCAGGTCTGAACCAAAGAACTCCTTTATGAATGGTTGGAGCTGTTCACTCACCTTCACTAATGCCGCCTGTTGCAACAACGACAGGTTCTTGCTAAGTCGGGTAAATGCGAATGGAGTATTTATCCACTTTTGTGGTAACTTTTTATCGTTTCCCATACATTATCCTTTCATTCTAAGGTAAAAAGTTACTAATGTTTTTAACCTATTTACTATTTCTTTTTCCCTATTTACTAACTATTTTCCTTTACCTCGCGTCAAAAACGCTGAAAATCAGTGATTTATATTTGGCTTCTATAATATAAATATAAAGAAACATATTTTATCTTCTATTCTTATTATAAATAGTAGAGTAAAAACATTTAGTATATAGGTAAAAAGAATTAGTACGATTTTACCTGCTCGCCACCTTTCTGGTAAAGCGATTTAGTACTTCACGTTTTAGGTAAAAAGATTTAGTAAGATTTTACCTGCTTATTCTACCATTAGGTAAAATAATACTAAACTCTTTTACCTCACACCTTACAAATCTTCACTCAATATCTTCTCACTCTTCTGTAAATTGTCCATATCGGTATATGTCAGGCAAATAGAAATACCGTAGCCCGAACTGGGTACTTTCAATGTTTGAAGAATAAAGCCAATTCTTTCATCACTTGTTTCGTCAAAAATATCAAACGCCAGTCCGTCCGTCTTACCATCTGGGCCTGTATTTTCTTTGCATGTAGCGTCGGGGTATTTCAGCTTCAAACTCTCGGTTAGATTTACGAATGGTGTATGAGCAGATTCGACTGTAGGATAATATAATTCAGCCATAGCACTGAACACCATCTTGCTTTTAGAATTATAGAACACTACAAACGTAGCCTTCTCGTCCATAAACGTACCTTTAAAGATTCTGATGCCTGCCCCAGCTGCCTTCGACTTCACTGCATCGTATGTCACACCCTTAGCCTTCAGCTTCAGAGCAAAATTATCCACCGTTCCGTCCAATGGTATTCCCATAAACTTCATGTGCTGCTGTGCGCTTGCTGCCATACACAGGCAAAGCGCGAACAATACTGATATTATCTTCTTCATAATAGATTAGTTTTAGAGTTTACATTTTGTTTCTATCTACAAACTCGTGTATCGCCTGCAGAGCAAGATCTTTCAGTGTGCGACGAGTCATAACTTTCATCTGCATCAGAGCCATGTAATCATCGATCGGGACATCTACAACAATGCCGTTTGTCGTTTTCCTGACAGTCTGAGGTACTGCCGGCACAACGGGGGCTGTCGTTGTCGGAGGAGTTACCGACGGAGTGGCAACAGGCGTTGTTTCTGCCCCACCCGACTTGTCGTTTGCTCTATTCTCCTTGCGCTGTTGACTACCTGCTTCCAGAATACGCTCGTTCTCATCAAGAGCGTCAGAGTTCTCAAGACTGAAACGCTTCGTCTTCTTTCCCATTTCTCTTGCCATATCCTAATATATTAAAACGTGAAACTGTTGATTATCTCTTTGGTGAAACGCTCGTAGTCCTGCCCTACCCTACTATATGGAGCAAAGGAAAAAATATCCTCGCGCATAGCCTGGGCTTCCACCATCTTCGTGTCGCGACGTGTGTAAGCATCGAACATATAATCCTGATACTTCTCGCCAAGATAAGCCTTAAACTCCTTTGTGGCATTAGTCTGGTCGTTGCTCATTACCATCAGCAAACCGCGAATGTCGAGGTCGGGATTAAGATCCTCACGTGTCTCCTCAATGGCATTGATGATTTCGGCAATACCTTTTGTAGCCAACACTTCAAGCTGTACGGGCAACACTACGCTTGTGGCTGCCGTGAGCGCATTGTATGTGAGCAACGACATGGCAGGAGGGCAGTCTATAAGTACATAGTCGAAGGCTTCTACGACGGTATTCACGCCTTCGTCTGCCAGTTCGGTGCCTGCCATTTCGTTCAGTGGCTTGGCAAGTAGTTTGCAAAGCACCTTGCGAGGCATGGCACGCTGATTAAGGAACGGTTCAATGGATATGAGCTGCGCAGCCGCCGGAGCGAGATAAACACCCTCGCGTACCTGATAAACGGGCAAATTGCTCTGCTGTACCAATGCGTCGTAAACGGTAGGCTTACCTACATTCTGAGTCTCACTCCATCCGAAGAGGAACGAGGCACATGCCTGCGGGTCGAGGTCGATGATGAGCACACGCGGCAGTCGTTTGCGTCCGTCGGCATCCTCACCGAACTTACCCTTACCAAAACGACGCAAACCTGCTGCCAAGCTCTGCACTGTTGTTGTCTTGCCTACACCGCCTTTGTGATTTACAAAGGCAAGCACTTCTCTTAGTCTTTCCATTTTATGTAAAGTATTTTAAGTTAATAATATCTATATGAATTAACACGAACGCACATAAGTATCTACGAATGTATAAAAGTACGAACGTATGTGAGTACTCAAATACGTGAGTATGTTAGTATTTTTGTATAACGTTACAAAATTAAAAATTATAATCCATATAACCAAACATTCCAGCCTAAATATTTATGTATATAGATATTTATGTAAATATATACTTATTTATTTACATAAATACAT
>ERZ1034855.161-NODE-161-length-37607-cov-31.984715_pt1 | contig 37607 bp, 62 predicted proteins | sample MGYA00520699_ERZ1034855 | MGnify/ENA primary metagenome ERZ1034855 (study PRJEB33766, sample SAMN09781730) | gut metagenome | biome: gut microbiome | host: Homo sapiens | place: Madagascar | study: EMG produced TPA metagenomics assembly of the PRJNA485056 data...
TGTCGATGGTGTAATCGGCAATCGGGTGCTGCTTTGTCCGCGCTTCCCGCCGGGCGTTGCATCCGGCTTTGAACTCCGCGTACCGGTGGCAGGATGCGTGGCAGCCGACGAAGCGCTCAACGCAGTCCTTACACGGGGCGATCATGTCTTTATTCCCTTCTGGATGGCCGTGATGGCTTCGTCCTTGTCCACGTGGAAGCGGCGGAAGATGAGATCCAGCTCGGCGAGCGTCAGCGTCTGGGGCGAAGAGAGCCGCGCGGCGGATTTGCCGTAGCTCCAGCCGGTCTTTTCCGCGAGGGCGACGGGCGTTACTTCGTACCCGCGAAGCAGACGCCCGACAGCGGCGAACGGGGGTTCGACAAGGGGCTTTATGTACGGCATTTTTCCTCATCCTCTTTCTTCTGCTCGATGTACTCTGCCATGATCTGCGCGCCGTCGATCTGATTTAAGATGCGCCGCTGCACTTCCGGGGGAAGATTGGCAAGCTTTTTGACGGCTTCCTTCTTTTCGGATACGGACATTGGATTCATCTCCTTTCGTTTTCAATTCGGTTTGCCGGGGATTTGCGTTGACAAACGCATAGTAGCACGTAATAAATCGTTTGTCAACGATTTATTGGATAATATTTTTTTATTTTTGCGTTGACTAACGATTTATGATGTGATAAATTACCCGCAGGAGGTGAATTGACTTGAACAACCGAATCAAAGAGGTGCGAGAGCATTTCAAACTGACGCAAACAGAATTTGGTGAGCGTCTTGGGGTGTCTCGTGATGTAATTGGAAACATTGAATACAACCGCTTGAAAAACCCGAAGCAGAAAGAGCCGATCATTAAACTGATTTGTTCGACATTCGGAGTAAACGAAATCTGGCTTCGCACGGGCGAGGGCGAGATGTTCCAGGCAATGACCGAGAACGAGGAGCTTGCCGCGTATGCCGGGGATGTGCTCGCCGCCGCGCCGGACGATATCCGCAAGCGATTTCTTGCCGCGCAAGCCAAGTGGACACCGGACATGTGGGCGGTGTTTGCGAAAATCGTGGACAGCTTCACAGAGACAAAAAAACCCGACACGGAATAACCGTGCCGGGTTTTTTCAAATCTTTGTTGATTATTCCCCTGTTACGTAGTAGTATTGGAGGGAAAACAAGGATAATTGTGAGTGTATAAATGGAAATTGTCGGGCTGTACATAGAGCGGTTCAATGAATTAACAGGGCAAGATATTCCTTGCGGGGATATATATCAATCGGAAGGTCTGTATACGCACATACTAAAGCGCCACCCGGATTGTGTTTCCCATATAGACCTTATCCCGCAGATCATTGCAGAGCCGGATTACATCGGCCACAGCGCCAAGGAGCCGCAAAGTATCGAGCTGGTGAAGCGCGTGAGCGGAAATCTTATGGTTTGCGTTAAGCTCGACGCAAAGAGGAATTATCTTTATGTCGCAAGCTTCTTCGAGATAAGCGATGCTAAAATTGAAAACCGGTTGAACAGCGGAAGATTAGTAGAATTTTGTTGACAAGAACAACAACACATAGTAATATACAGATAGAGAAATAATACCATTGGGCGTTGAGGTCGGAAAGGCTCCCGACACTCCCGCAAGGGAACTTGAGATGCAGGATACGCCGCCCTGCCGCCGCCCGCATTAAAGCCGTAAGTTTATTCTTACGGCTTTATGTTTTCCCGGTGCATTCGCTCTGCACCGGGTTTTTCTATCGCCGATGCAGGAGGAAAATATAAACTTCCCGGAGTTTCTGCTCGTCCATGAGCCAAAGCAGGCGGACGATCTCCGCGATCAGGATGTTCTCATTCCGTGTCATTTCAAATGCCCTCGCTCTCTGTGTTGGTCTTGATGGGCTTACTATAACACGGTCTGTGTCCTATAAATCGGACTTTCGCTTATCAGGCGAATTTTCCGGTAAAAGAAACGCCCCGGCAGAAGTCGGGGCATTTGGCATTATATACAATTTAAATAGGGGATTTTCTACCACGCGGGGGCGGGAAATGGTGTATTATTGGGGAAAAAGGAGGGGGAAAGTATATGTTTTGGAATTATGTTATTGCCTTTGGCGGGTTCATTGTTGGTATGCTCATCTGTTCATGGGGCGTGATAGGTGTTGGATGCGTTCTTTTCACGAGCATGCCATTGATTAAGCATCTGGAAAAGCATGGGCTTATCAACGGAGCTGCTGCGAGATCCAGAAACAGGCTGACTGTTTTCTTTTGGGTTTGTATGGATGTTGCCGCCGGGTTTCTTTTGAAAGCGGCGTCGGTCTGGAATGATTGGTTTGTTTGGGGCGTTTTGGCCGGTGTTGGTGTATGCTTCCTGTTTTCGTGCGGAAAGATGACGCCGAGAACGGAAGCGAACAAAGAAGATTTTATGAGATCATATCAACAGTTTTTTAGCCGAAATGATGCGGAAGCTGCCGCCATAATGGTAGCATACTATCCGCAGGAAATGACGGTGGAAGAGGCGCGGGAAGAGGCAGCGAACGCGAAATCCGTTCAAAACACGATGAGTATGTTTGACGCTATGAAAAGCGAGAAACCGTGAAGCTACCAGAACCGAAAAAACGTAAAAGCGGCACTTGGTATATTCAGCTCCGTCTGAACGGCGTAAGCCACTACGTCAACGGCAACACCGCAAAGGAGTGCCGGGACAAAGCGCGGCTTTTAAAGTCCGAGTATTCCGCCGGCGTGCGGGAGATCAAAAAGGGCGTGCCGACGCTCTCCGAGGCAATAGACCGGTATATTGAGAAGCGCAGCAATTCTATTTCTCCATCAACGATATACGGTTATCGCGTTATCCAAAAGAACCGTTTTTCTGAACAGATGAAGCAGCCGATTGATGCAAAAGCCGATTGGCAGGCCGTTTGCAATACCGAGGCGCTCAAGTGTTCAGCGAAAACGTTGCGAAACGCCTACCGGTTTATTGTATCGGTCATGAGCGAAAACGGAATCGCGCTCCCGAAAATCACTCTGCCCCCGCTGGAAAACAAAACGCGGGAATGGCTGGATCCGGATCAGATCAAAAAAGTGGTCAAAGCGGCAGACGGGACGAAATCGGATCTATGCGTTTTTCTCGCCCTGCATTCTCTCCGCCGATCGGAAATTCTCGGTCTCGACTGGGGAAACATCGATCTTGAAAACAACACGATCCACGTTTCCGGCGCCATCGTGCCGGACGGGGACAAGCATTTTGTGGAGAAGCCGACAAACAAAACGCAGGCGAGCAACCGCATAATCCCTATTATGATGCCAGAGCTGCAAAAGGCGCTTGAAGCTGTCCCGGAAGCGGAGAGAAACGGAAAGCTTGTTGTGTGCTCTCCTGCTCTTGTCAATCGCCGCGTAAATTTAGCTTGCCGCGCGGCCGGGGTTCCAGAGGTTGGGACACATGGGCTTCGCCATTCGTTCGCGTCGTTGGCCTATCATTTGGGGCTTTCGGAGCTCGAAACGATGGAGCTTGGCGGCTGGTCAGACGCCGGAACGATGCGTAAAATCTACACGCATTTGAGCCAGAAGGACAAAGCAAAAGCACAAAACAAAATGGCGGAGTTTTTCAAAAATGCTTGCGCTTGTGCTTGTGATGACAAAAAAGTATTGGAAAATCAATGATTTTGTTTGTAAATCCGAGGGTTCGAATCCCTCCTTCTCCGCCATTTAAAGGAAGCCCGCAATCCCAACGGATTGTGGGTTTTTCTTTGTTTTTCAATGCTTCCCGGCCTTTCCGGTATTACAAAATATTGAAACGTATTTCAAGAAAAAGCAAGCAAAAACAGAATTTTATAAGCAAGTTTGCTCGCTCTTTTGCTTGCTGTTTGCTTGCGATCAAAAAGCCGCTCGGATTTCTCCGGGCGGCTCTCTTCATTTCTCCCATGATTTTTTCTCTATGTCCATTTCGGCAACGATTCCGGGGCACTGCTTTTTCAGCTCGGCAAACCTCGCAAGAGCTGCGCGGCGCTCTTTTCCGGGGAATTTTTCCGTCTCCGTTTCTACGCTTGTTCCGTCGTCGTAGTCGGTAAAGTGGCGGATATAATAGAATTTCTTGTTGTCGTATTTAACATACCTTTCGAGCTTCAACCTGCGGCGGCTCGGCATGGTGGCGAGCTGGTTATATCTCGCGGCAAGGTCTTGCCGGTATTCGCTCATGTCCTCGATCAGCTTCTTACACTGCGCGACCATCTGCGCCGCTTGCCCGTCGTAGTGCTTTATTTTGTCGAACGTGTCCAGGGCTTCCGGCCTATGGAGGTAATACCAAATCCGGATCTCGGCCTCCTTGCTCGGCGATCCGTAGCGCTGGAAAAGATCGGTATAGCTCATTTCTCTCACCTCACGCATAAATGATTTTTGCCGTTCCCGGTGCTCTGCACTGTATGGAGCATTCCGGCGCACATTTTTTGTTGTGTTCGATCCACCGGATAACGTCCGGCAAAAGCTCGTCGCGGTAGATCGGAGCGAATGCGAGGCGGTCGAACAGCTCCCCGCTTGCTATATTCATTGGGCGGTGGTGCTTGTCGTTCGCGCCTTTGAAATAGACCATAAACACGTTGTTTTCCTTTCTGCCCTCGTTACCTCCGGGGCGGGTTCTGATTTTCAGCCGTGGTACTCTTCGCAGCTTTGCACCGTCCAACGGGCTATTTTGTCGCTGCGGTGCTCGTCGTGTCCCCAACCAATCACAGACCCAACAGGGAGCGGCGAATACACAATAATTGCTTCGGTTCTATCGGTGTAGAGGTTCAACAATCGAACAAAATACATTTTTCTTTCTCCTTTCAATCTTCGGGGGACGGCTTACGCCGTCGCCCCCAGTCTATCAAATCCGGATTCCTCGGACGAGCCGCGGAACACCTGCGAGCCGTATTTTGTGCGGATGTCCGACATAGTCGATTTGCTCCGGTAGTAGCTGCGCCCGTCCTCGGGGTGGCGCCAATACCACATCGATTTCGTCTTGCTCCAGCGGCAGCCCGCCGCTTTTAATGCTTCCTTGTGCTCTTTGGTGTTGCCGGAGATCCACAGCCAGCAGCCGCACAGCTCGACCGTCAGGCCGTCCAGCTTCAAGAGTGTTTCGATGATGTCACGGAACTCCTCCGCCGTCTCCGTCGTCTGGTGGAACTCGTCCGCGCTCTCGTTGTGGCGCTTCTTGAGGATTTCAAAAGCCGCGTCGTGGTCGGCGTTTATCTGCTTCATCGTCTCCACGTCCCCGCCCCGGTCGGGGTGGTTAACCATTGCCAGGCGGCGGTATTCGGCTTTCAGCTCGTCGAGGGTTTTACAGTTTGCAAAGTATTTCATGGTTGTTTCTCCTTTGTACATACAGTTTCTGTATGTCATATTTAAGAGGGCTTTAAAAGCCCTCGTTTTTAAGTTTTTCGAGCCCGGCGCGGAAGATTTCCGTTGTTCCGTGTTCGTCTTTGTTTTCCTCAACAAACTTTATCAATTCGGCGTCATCATCGACGCGCAGCCGGACAAGGAACTTTTTGTATGCCCCAGCTTCCCAGCGCATTTTAACCTCGTTGCTCGTGGTGGTCTTTCTGGCCGTGGGTCTCACCTCCTTAATAGCAGGGATTTGCCTTGCTGAGTTCCCACTCGCCGTACTTCGCGGCGTGAGCTATCTCGTAGGCCGCGAAAAACTCCTGCTCTGTGCAGGGGGCAAGCTCTGCGTGCACGGATTCGCGGATGTCGTCATCCATCATAGAGACGGCAGCATCAAAGTCAATAGCGGTTCCGTTCTTGTTGATAACTTTCATTTTTCGGTTTCCTTTCCGGGCTGTGCCCCTCGTTATTGTCGTTTGCCCTTTGGACGCTTTGAGCATACAGCATACAGTGACGGTATGTCAACCCCTATTTTGCAGCTTTGTAGACTTGCACAAGTTCAACTACAAATATTTGTAGTTTTTGCCATGGTCTTGACAAATGTCACGATTTCGAGGAAAATTTAATTAAAGTATCAAGATAGGAGGCGGCGACATGGCCAGGACCGGCAGACCGCGCCGAAACAGTATAGAAGCGTTCGCCGCGGCGATCGACGCGTGTATTGCTGCCTATGAGCAGACAGACGACGCGCACGATCTTACAGACTACGCCCTTGCCCAGAGGCTCAAACTCTCCATTGACCAGCTTGATGCCTACTACGAGGGAGAGCCAGACCGCGCCATTGCAAGAGTAGAAGAGAGAGAGAGGGCAAAGCGAGGAGAGACCGAAGAGAGCACAGAAGATTCTTTTGAGGATGGGAGTCCAATAAAACGGACATATCACGGGGAGTTAAAAAGATTGATCCAGTACCGCTCTGCCGCCTGTGTTGCGCACATTGCAAGAGGCGGACAGGTCACCGGCTGGATATTCCTGAGCAAACAAAAGCGCTGGGGCGGGTTTTCCGACATCCAGAGACAGGAGACCAGCGGCAGGCAGGAGATTACCGTTACTCTCAAGGGCGCAGATGGGCGCGATTTGCACTGATATTTGCATTCTCTTACGGGGGTATATAAATAAATATTATTTATTTATATACCCCCTAAAGAGAATAGAGATTTCGCCTATCAAGCGAATTTAAGCGCTGGATATTATGCATAACCGAAAAAGCCTTGATTTCCAATGGTTTCCGTATTTTCCGATATAAGCAAAATAGTTATTTTGTTTAATTGCGGTGTCGATTCCGCTGAATTACACGAATGTTTATGCAGTATATGCAATAAGCAGCTCACGGGCTGCGCGCCTGGGCTATTGCCCGGGCGTGGCGTGGTGGTGGGGGCCTGGGTCATGATCCGACATTGTGGTAGTACCCCCTCCCCCACCCGGAAAAACGGGGGCGGTCTTGCGGGAGAGGTATAGCGCTATATAGAGCGCATAGACCAAAGGTAAACCATCCGAAACAGCTCTCGAAAAGTGAGGGAAAAATGGAACACAACGAAGAAAAAGCCCGGATAAACGGCAGCTGGGCGGAGTGCCCGGGGTGCCGGAAAAAGCTGTGCCGGGTCCATGAGAGATGGCGGGCGGCAGGAATTGAACTGTACTGTCCGCGGTGCAAGAAGAGCGTGATGCTCGAAAGAGAATAAGCGTGAGAGACCTGAGAGTCCATTCCGAAAGGGATGGGCTCTTTTCTTTTTGCGAGGTTTGGAATGGCAAAGGTCAGGAAGGGCGGGTCGGCGACCGTTGATCTGGGGACGCTGAACCCGAAACAGGAAAGATTCTACAACTCGACCGCGAAGTACACGGCATACGGCGGGGCGAGGGGCGGCGGAAAAACGCACGCCGTTCGAGTGAAGGCCGTTGCGGGCGCTTTACTTTATCCGGGAATACGGATCCTCATCATCCGCCGGACGTACAACGAATTGCAGCACAACCACATTGAGCCGATTTTGAAAATGATCCCGCAGCCGCAGGTGGGCGTGTACAACATCCAGCTCCACCAGATCTATTTCACGAACGGCTCGACGATCATCTTCGGGCACTTCAACTCCTACAACTCGGCGTTTCAGGAGTATCAGGGTCAGGAATACGACTGGATCTTCATTGACGAGGCGACGCAGTTCACGGAGCAGGAGTTCCGCTTGCTGGGCGGCTGTCTGCGAGGCGTGAACGAGTTTCCGAAACGGATGTATCTCACGTGCAACCCCGGCGGCGTTGGGCACCGTTGGGTCAAGAGATTGTTCGTAGACCGGGATTTCAAGACGGACTGCGAGAACGCGGAGGAGAACGAAGACCCGAACGATTACGAGTTCATTCAGGCGACGGTGGACGACAACACGGCGCTGATGAAGTCGGAGGGCGGACGGGACTACCTGAAGCAGCTCTCGCAGCTGCCGGAAAACATCCGTGCCGCTCACCGATACGGTGACTGGGAGGGGCTTTCGGGAAACTACTTCCCGGAGTTTTCGGAGGGGAAGCATACCTGCGAGGCGTTCCCTCTCCCCCGGTGGTGGAGACGGTACAGGGCACTGGACTACGGTCTGGATATGCTCGCGTGTTATTGGTTCGCCGTGGACGAGACGGGGCGTGTCTGGTGCTACAGGGAGCTGAAGCAGAAGGACCTTGTGGTGTCGGACGCGGCGCGGATGATTCTGGAGAACACAGGGATCAACGAGCACATAGACATTACGTTCGCCCCTCCCGATCTGTGGTCCCGGACGAAGGATTCCGGCAAGAGCATGGCGGAGCTGTTTATGACGAACGGCGTTCCTCTGGTGAAGGCGAGCAACAACCGTGTGCAGGGCTGGCTTCAGATGAAGGAGTTTCTGAAGGATTCTCCCGACGGCAGGCCGGGGCTCGTGTTCTTCCGCAGCTGCAAGGGGATCATCGAAGACATTCAGGCCATACAGGCCGACGAAAAGAATCCCAACGACTGCGCCAAGGAGCCGCACGATATCACGCACTCGAACGACGCGATCCGGTACTTCTGCGTATCCCGCTCTCTCCCCGGAGAGATGGAGAAGGTTGTAGAGGAGCCGGACGACGAGCCGGAGGAGGACTACGAAAACATTATGACCGGCGGGGCGGCTACCGCCGAGTACATCGGATATTAGGAGGGCTTATGCGATTTATTAAGACGCTTCTTGAAGTTACAAAGCAGCTCGCGCGGCTGGCCGTTTTGTATGCCGAGCTTGCGGGGCGTGTCTCGGCGCTGGAGGCCGGGAAGCCGGCAGCGGAGCCGACGGAGCCGGACGATGCGGAGAAGAAGTTCCAGAAGGGTCTGGAGAGCATTTTGAATTACGGCGTGAAGAAACCCGAGGTGAACGATGAAGAAGTCGAATGAGGCTCTGAACGAGAAGATCTACAAGCAGTTTCAGAAGGGGCTGGACTTCAACAACCGGATCGATCTCTGCGACAACGTGGAGACATCGGAGAATTTCTTCATCGGCCGGCAGTGGGAGGGCGTGCAGTCCAACGGTCTGCCGACGCCGGTATTCAACTTCCTCAAGCGAATTGTTCTCCACCAGGTGGCGAACATCACCTCCGACAATATCACGATGAACGCAAAGCCTCTCGCGGCGGCTCCGAACGATAAGGAGATGGATCGTGTTGTATCCATCGTGAACGAGGAGTTCATCGCCCTTATGGAGCACAACCGCATCCCGAACATGACGCGCGAGTATATGCGAAACGCCGCCGTGGACGGGGACGGGTGCACTTACACCTACTGGGATCCCGACGCCGTTGTTTCCAAGGACATCCGGGGCACGATCCGCACGACGGTCATTGAGAACACTCGTGTGTTCTTCGGAAACCCGAACAGCCGGGACGTGCAGGCGCAGCCGTGGATCATCATCTCCCGGCGCGATTTTGTGAAGGCAGTAAAGAAGTACGCTCGGGAAAACAAGATTTCCGAGGAGAACGCCGAGCTGATCCGACCGGATACCGACGAGAACAATTCCCTGCCGGAATCGTATGTCGATAACCGCTGCACCGTCCTTTTGAAGCTGTGGCGGGACGACGAGACGAAAACGATCTGGGCGGCGGAATGCACGAAGGACGTCGTTGTGCGTGAGCCGTGGGATCTCGGCATCCGCCTGTACCCCGTGACGTGGCTGAACTGGGACTATGTGCAGGATTCCTACCACGGGCAGAGCCTTGTAACGGGGCTTATCCCGAACCAGATCTTTGTGAACAAGTGCTTCGCTATGAGCATGATCTCGCTGATGACGACGGCGTATCCGAAGGTCGTATACGACAAGACCCGCATTTCGAGCTGGACGAGCCAGGTAGGCGCGGCCATCGGCGTAAACGGCGGGGATATGAACCAGGTGGTCAAGATCGTTGACCCCGCGCAGATCTCGCCGCAGATTTCGCAGTTTATCGAATCCGCCGTGAACTACACACAAACATTCACCGGCGCGACGAGCGCCGCTCTCGGCGACACAAGACCGGACAACACCAGCGCCATCATCGCTCTGCAGCGAGCCGCGAGCATTCCGAGCGAGATCACAAAGCAGAATCTATACCAGTCGGTGGAGGATCTTGGACGCATCTATCTGGAGTTTATGGCCGAATACTACGGCAACCGGCCGGTGGACGTTCCGGCGGCGCAGATGGTGCCGGAAATCGCGCAGTACGCCGGAGTGCCGAGCGACCAGACAACGCTTGTCAACTTTGACTTTTCGATACTCAAGGAAATCCCAATGTGCATGAAGCTGGACGTTGGCGCTTCCGCCTACTGGTCGGAGATCGCGTCGGTGCAGACACTCGACAACCTTCTCATGCATGGCAAGATCGAGCTGGTGGATTACCTCGAGCGTATCCCGGAGGGGTATATCTCCAAGCGGGCGGAGCTGCTTGCCAAGTACGGCGCGCCGCAGATGCCGCAGGAGCCGCAGGGTGATATGAACATGCCGCCGCGCGGCGGCGGTCAGCTCGTAGACACCGGGGCGCAGGAGACCGTGCCTACAGGCCGCGGGTACTCCGAGCTTCAAAGGCAGTTAAACCGGACAGGTAACTGACATACATCCCGCCGACCATAGCGGGGGAAAGGCACTTTTATGAACGAGAACGAAGTCAGCGCTTCTTACAACGACGATTGGGACGACATCACTCTGACGGATGACGATCTGGAGGACGGAGCCGAACCCGCCGAGGACGAGGAAGCGCCCGAAGCCGAGGATACGGCAGACCAGCCGGAAGCCGAGGCCGAGGAGACAGCAGCGGAACCGGAGCAGAAGGAGACAGACCAGTCTTTTGAGCTGAAGCATCTCGATGAGGTGCGGACGGTGAACCGCGACGAAGTGATCCAGCTTGCGCAGAAGGGCATGGACTATGACCGTGTCCGCGGCAAGTACGACGAGGCCAAGCCGCAGATCGAATGGTACGCGAAAAACGCGACCAGCGTGAAGTGGATGGAAGCCATCGCCCAGAAGCAGGGCATCACGTTTGAAGAGCTTGTGGACCAGACGAGAGCGCAGATCATGGCGGACGAGACAAACCAGTCTATCGCCGTGTGCCGCGGGATCGTCGCCAACGAGCGCAAGGCTGCCGAGCTGGAGACGGAAAAGGCAAGGCTGGATACGCCCGAGGCGCGAAAGCAGCGGGACATCCAGGACTTCATCCGGGAGTACCCCGAACAGGCAAAGTCCCCGGAAGCCTTGCCGCAGGAAGTATGGGCGGCGGTGAACAAGGGCGAGACCCTTGTGAACGCTTACCGCGCCTATGAGCTGAAGGAAGTCAAGGCTCAGCTGGAACAACAGAAAATAGAGGCCGCGCGCAAAGCGCAGGAAGAAAAAAACAGAGCCCGTTCTACTGGATCGCTGTCCACGAGCGGGAAAAGCACCGCTGACGCGGAATTTGATGCGATCTGGTACGACGGGACGTGATGATATGAAAGGAATTTATCATGGCTACTGTCAATCTCGCAACCAAGTTTTCCGCAAAACTCGACGAACGCTATAAGCTCCGCAGCCGCACCGAGGCGTTCACCGGCAACAACTGGGAATGGAACGGCGTGAACGCCATCAAGATGTGGACGCTCATCGCCGCCGATCTCAACGACTACGACAACACCGCTTCCGACAACCGCTTCGGCACGCCGAGCGAGGTGGACGACGAAGTCAACACCTACGCGCTCACCAAGAAGCGCAGCTTCTCCAAGGTGTTCGACATCACCAACGTGCAGGATACGATGATGGTGCGCCGCGCCGCTGCGTATCTCAAGCAGGTCTGGGACGAGAAGTATGTCCCGGAGATCGACAAATACCGCTTCGGCGTGTGGGCGAACGGCGCCGGTCAGGGCGAGCTGAACGCCACGAAGCTCACCAAGAGCACGGTCATGGAGAAGATCCTCCTTGCCCACGCCGCACTGGACGACAAGTACGTTCCCGAAGAGAACCGCGCTACGTTCATCCGCTCCGATATCGCCGTCAATCTCAAGCTCGCCGACGAGATGAAGAACCAGCAGAACTGGATCGACAAGAGCGTCATCAAGGGCAAGATCGGCGAAGTGAACGGCAGCCCGATCATCTCCGTTCCCAAGGGGCTCTTCCCCTCCGGCATGGAGTTCATGATCAAGCACAAGCAGGCCACCGCCGACCCCATGAAGCTGCGCATGCTCCGCGCGAACGACAACGCGCCCGGCTACGCCGGCACGCTCATGGAGGGTCTTTGCCGCTACGATTCCTTCGTGGACGCGATCAAGGCGGACGGCATTTACGTCTACTTTGAATCCGGTATGGCGGCGACGCCGACGGCGGCGCTCTCCACCGGTAAGCTCACGCTCACGTCTACGGATTCCTCCGCCGTTATCAAGTACACCACGGACGGCACAAACCCGAAGAAGAGCGCCACGGCGCAGACCTACTCTGCGGCTTTGGAGAATATCACCGGCAAGAAGGTTCTCTTCTACGCCGAGGTCTCCGGGAAAGTCAACAGCCCCATCGGCTCTTACGAGGGCTGATACCTTACGGGAGGCGGATACCCCGCCTCCCCTTTTTCACAGGGAGGGTCACCATGGCAACGACCGGCAAAGATATATTCGACAAGGCAATTACCCTGATGGGCGAAATGGACGATAACGGCAGGACAGACTATGCCGACACCAAGGAGTACAAGAATCGAGCGTTAAACATTCTGAACACGCTCCGGGGCGAGGTTTACCAGTACTCCGACACATACAACGACCCGGAGGCAGAACGCGGCAGACGCCCCGTGTGCCCCGTTCTCGAGGGTCTCGACGATGAGATCGGAATTGACGATGTTCTGGCGCAGACCGTGCTTCCCTACGGTCTGGCCGCACATCTTCTTTTGGATGAAAACGACGCCATGGCGGCATTCTTTCAGCAGAGATATGAAGAGCTTTTGAAGAGGCTCGGCGCGAAGGTCCCCGCTTCGTGGGAATCCATCACGGACGTATACGGCGCCGTGATCGAATACGGGCAGTGGGGGCGGTGGTGATATGGCAACGATTCAGGCGGCATCCCGCGAGAAGATTTTTTCCTGCAAGGCTTGGCTCGGTCTGCACGAGAGCCCGGACGGCGATACCAAGCTGAAATTCGGTGAAGCTGCCAATATACGGAACTGGCGGATCACGCGAGACCGCAATCTCAAGGTACGCCCCGGCGAGGATGTGATATCCGGCCTGTGCCGCTCCTACTCTCTCCTCGTCGCGTCTACGGTGGAGGACGCGCGTATCGACAACGACACGTCCTCCGTGCTGACGATGTATCCGACCGCTTCCGCCGCGGACGGGAAGATCACGCTTTCCGGCACGTCGGTGTCCGTTAAATCGGACAGCGCTTTCCAATACGCCGGGTATTACTGGCGGGAGACAAAATTCAAAGTCTGGCAGCTCGTCTCCTGCGATTCGACCAACGGGCAGCATATCTGGAAGATGAAGCGCGTCCGCGCCGTCGCGGCTTCCGCAAGCCCCAAGGTCGCCGGATTGTGGCAGGGCATTGTGAACGGCATGGAATACGTTCTCGGCGCGTGCGACGGAAAGCTCTGGAAGCTGTATGATGGAGAATGGAAGAAGGAAGAGCTCGGCGATGTAGACACGACGCAGACCGTCCACATCTTCGGCTTCTCCGAAAACGCCTACATTCTGGACGGCAAGAAATACCGGAAATGGGATGGAACGACCTACAGCGAGGTTGAAGGGTATGTCCCGCTGATCCTCGTTTCCGCTCTCCCTGACGGCAGCGGCACGGAGCTTGAGCAGATCAACAAGCTTTCCGGCAAGCGAAGAGTGCAGTACTCCCCCGACGGGAAGGCAACGGTATTTCAGCTCCCGGAAGCCGGGCTTGTGTCCGTGGACAGCGTAACGGTAAATGCGCAGGCCGTCACCACCGGCTGGACGGCAGACACGGAAAAGGGAACCGTTACGTTCTCCACCGCTCCGACGGCGGGAACGAATACAATCGAAATCTCCTACTCCACCGGCATCAGCTTTCGGGCACAGGTGGAGAAGATGCGGTTTTCGGAGCTATATAACGGCGCACAGGATACGCGAGTGTTTCTGTACGGCGACGGCAGCAATCAGGTCTTTTACTCCGGTCTGGATACGGACGGCAACGCGAGAGCCGATTACTTCCCCGACCTGAACGTTGCAAGCATCGGGGAGGCGAACACCCCGGTAACGGGGCTTATCCGCCACTACTCCCGGCTTATCGCGTTCAAGACGGACAGCACCTATTCCATCTCCTACAGCACGATCACGCTGGAGGACGGGCGGGTGACGGCGGGCTTTTACATTACTCCGGTGAACCGCACGATTGGCAACGCGGCCATGGGACAGGTGATGCTTGTATCCAACAGCCCGCGGACGCTGCACGGGCAGGACTGCTACGAATGGAGCAATGTTTCCCGGTACTCCTCGAATCTCTCCTCGGACGAGCGGCAGGCCAAGCGCATTTCGGATAGAGTGTATGAAACGCTCTCCGGAATGGACGCAGAGCGGTGCGTATGCTGGGACGATGACTATTCACAGCAGTATTTTATCGCTTTCGGCAAAACCGCGCTTGTCCACAACTACGCCGCGGACGCATGGTACTACTACAGCAACTTTGACGCGGTGTGCTTCCTGTCCTTTAAGGGCGAGCTGTATTTCGGCACGTCCGGCGGGGAGCTGCGGAAGCTGGATGACGGCGAGCGCAGCATTGTCGGAGAAGAGATCGACGCTTACTGGGAGAGCGGGAGCATCGATTTCGGAGAGGATTTCCGCCGGAAGTACATTGCGCAGATATGGGTCGGCCTGAAGCCGACGGAGAACTCCGAAGTTATCGTCACGGTGCAGACCGACCGGAAGAGCGTGTACGCCGAAAAGGTCGTACAGCGGAAAATGGCGACGTTTGAAAATGCCGACTTTTCTGACTGGTCTTTCGAGACGAACTACAAGCCGTTTATGCAGCGGCTGAAAATCAAGGCGAAAAAGGTCACGTACTACAAGATGATTTTCAAGAGCCGGAGCGATACCACTGGGGCTACGGTCGTAGCGCTGGATATGCGCGTCCGGTACAACGGATATGTAAAGTGAGGGCTACGATGATACCGAGAGTAACAAGCGAGCTTGGGACGGTTTCGACGCTCGATGACCGCCCAAACGACACGAGCGGCCTTACCGCCGCGGAGCTGAAGGCAAAATTTGACGCCGATTCCGGAACGCTGAAAGCCTATCTGAACGATGTGCTTATCCCATTTCTGGAGAGCATGACGGCAGCCGCCAGTCTCGGCATTGCGACGATCCCCGGCTTTTCGGCGGATAACATTCAGTTGGCGCTCGAGCAGATCGTACAGGCGATGCAGGACGTGACGCAGGGCAGCGTTACGGACGGGAGCATCACACTGGCAAAGCTCGCCGCGGAGGTGACGGCCGTCGCTCTCGGCGGCGCGGCGGCGAGCCATACGCACGGAGCGGGAGATATAAATTCCGGCGTTTTGAACGCGGCGCGCCTCCCCGTGCTGGACGGCACGAAGCTCGGCGCGGGGAGCGTCGGTACGGCGCAGCTCGGCGCGGCGGTGGTGACATCGGATAAGCTCGCGGCGCTCTCGGTGCTCGCAACGCACATCGCGCAGAACGCGGTAACGGCGCAGAAGATCGCGGACAAGACAATAACCCGCGCCAAAATGGCCGCAGACGCCTTTACCCTTGCGGATAATGCCGGGGCGCACAACGCAGTCTACCGCGGAAAGAATCTCGGCTCGGCAGTGACTGCTGCCCAATGGGCGGCGATTCAGGCCGGGACATTCGAGGATCTTTTCATCGGCGACTACTGGACGATCAACGACGTCAACTGGCGCATTGCGGCATTTGACTACTATTACAACACCGGCGATGTCCTCTGCACGACGCATCACGTTGTGATCGTACCGGAAGCATCGCTGTACGAAACTGCCATGAACAGCTCGCAGTCTACCGCGGGCGGCTATGTTGCCTCTACAATGTACACGAACGGCCTTGCCGTGGCGCTGGCAACGGTCAAGAGCGCGTTCGGCGACGATCACATTCTGACACACCGGCAGATTTTCTGTAATGCCGTCACCAACGGCATCCCTTCCGGCTACGGCTTTTACGATAACCAGATCGCCTTGATGACCGAACAAAGTGTTTTCGGCGGAAAATTCTACGGTGCTGCGAAAACATCGACGCAAACACCGAGCCTGATGACGCTCGACAACGCGCAGTACCCGCTTTTTGCACACAACCATGCGCTGATCAACGTTCCCGACAAGTGGGTAGGGCTGCGGGACGTCGTGTCCGCCACATCCTACGCCCGCGTTACTTCCCGCGGCTCGCCGGACTATACCGCTAACATCACAAACCCGATCGCCGTCCGCCCGGCGTTCAGCATCAAAGCATAAAGGAGCGTGATCTGATGTACAAAATCACATTGGCCGACGGCACGACGCTGGAAAATCTCGTGCTCAACGGCAACAACTACGTTGCTTCCACGGCGGTGGATGACGCCGTTTTCAAGGACAACATGGCGAGCGTCACCATCACGAATCTCGAGGACGAAAGCACCGAGCAGATCGAGGACGGCGTACTGCTGAGCAACATCGTCCGGGACGGAAAGTCGTGGCTCGTGCTCGGGCAGAAGTCTGCGGAGCAGAAGCGGCAGGAGACCATCGACAGTACCTTTACGGACTTGCAGATGGCTTTGGCCGAGGTCTATGAAATGATGATCGGAGGAAAGAGCAATGGCTAAGATTTACGCTGCCCTTATCCGCAAGGGCCTCAAGACCATCGAGGACGTCCCTGCCCGGCTGCGGGCAGAGGTTGAAAAACTGTTGAAGGGAGACGCTTAAAATGACAGAGAAACAGATCAGAGCACAGGTAGTTGCCACCGCGGAAGCGTGGCTCGGGGTGCGGGCTGGCTCCGCGCAGCACAAGGAGATCATCAAGCTTTACAACGCGCAGCGCCCTCTTCCGCGCGGGACGCGGATGCAGGAGGGCTGGGCGTGGTGCGCGGCGTTTGTGAGCGCCGTGTCCCTCAAGCTCGGTCTCCGCGACATCATGCCGACGGAGATGAGCTGCCACCAGATGGTGCTGCTCTACAGGAAGCTCGGGCGTTGGGCAGAGAACGACGCCTATGTGCCGTCTCCTGGCGACGTCATCTTCTACGACTGGGACGACGGCAGAAACTACGCATCTACCGACAACACCGGCACGCCGGATCACGTCGGCATCGTCACTGCGTGCGACGGCAAGACGATCTCCGTCATCGAGGGCAACGTCAACAGCAAAGTTGCCATGCGGACGCTCGCCGTCAATGGCCGGTACATCCGCGGCTTCGGCATTCCCGATTTTTCCAACAAGGCCACCGAGGAAGAAAAGCCCGCTGAGCCGGACAAGGTGGGCGATCTCGCCCGGAGGCTCGCGACGGAGATCAACGACAGCGGCCTTGACGCGGTGGCGGTGCTCGCCAAGGTATCCGCCCTGCTCGGCGCAAAGCCCACGGAACCCGCAAAGCCCGCAGAGCCGGAAAAGAAAGCTCCGACGGCGGCGGAGATCGACGCCATGGCGCGGGATGTTATTGCCGGGAAGTTCGGCAACGGCGCTACCCGCCGCGCTCTCCTCGGCAACAATTATGACGAAGTTCAGAAGCGCGTGAACGAGATCCTGAGAGGCTGATGCCATGGCGATGAAAACTGTTCCGATTTTGGGTAACGGTTCTTCCTCGAAGAAAGGCAACGCCTCTGCCGCGCAGGAAGCTGTTAACGAGCTCCGTGGGAATACCGCGCAGGACTATCTTAATGCGTTTGGCCAGTTTGGAAAAAGCTCCGGCGCCCCCGGCACAAATTCTGGAAGCCAATACCCGAATGCAAACAGCTCTTCCCTACAGGGAACGATCGATCCTGACCGCGGCGGCAGCGCGAGTATTCCCGGCAGCTCGCCGAATACGTTTCAGGATCCGACGGTCTCCTCCGGCGGGTCGAGCGGCGGCAGCGGCGGCGGATACTACTCCTCCTCGGCCAGAGCGCAGTACACCGCCCCAACGCTTCCCACCGCCACGTCGCAGGAGGCGTACATAAAGGCAATGTATGACGCGAGTCTGAAAGCACAGGAGGAGGCGCTTCGCGCATCGTATGAGAAGAACACCGGGGCGCTGGATTATCAGCAGGGCAAGCTTGCCCCGACGTATGACGCAGCGGCAAACAACGCCGCAGCGCAGGCCGCGATCCAGCGGGCGAGCTTCAACGAGAGCGCCAACGCCTCCGGGCTGAATACCGGCGCCGGAGGTCAGGCAGAGCTTTCCATGCGAAATGCGGAGGCGGCGAACATTTCCGCCATCCGAAAGGCGCAGGCGGACGCGCAGGCCGAGCTTGACTATCAGAGAAGCCAGCTCACGCTGGAATATCAGAACGCGATCCGCGAGGCCATCGCCAAGAACGAGCTGGAGAAGGCGCAGGCGCTCTACGAGGAGGCAAAGCGTGTGGACGAATCGCTCGTTTCCACGGGCATCAATCAAGCAAATCTTAACTGGCAGATATGGAGATATAACAACGGGTAACGGAGGCGTTTTATGGCAAACAACAGCTTTTTTCAGGTCGCTGTAGAAAGAGCGAATAAAAAGCCCCCGACCACCGCCGAACGCCTGACAAAAGCGTACAACGACAACACGCAGCGCGGTAGCACACCCGCCGTTGAGACACCTGTTCTGGACAGCGCCGTAAAACCGAGCTCAGGGCAGGCGTTCTCCCCCGCTTCCAGTCTCGAGGAGTTTATGGGCATTCTCCCCACGCCGGGGGTCAAAAACGACGGGCTGGATGGGACGCCGTATGCCGATGTGGTGCGCAGCGAGTGGAAGCGCATGGGCGTAGACAACGCGCGGGACTATGCGGAGATCCGCAAGGACTATGCCTACCGCGGCCTTCGGAGCGGTGTAGTCGGCGGGGCGCGGGATACCGTGAACTACATGGGAAACACCGTGCAGCAGGGCAATCAGCGGTTTCAGCTGGAAAGCGCTGTGGAAAACGCCGTTGCCCAGGCCATGGCCAGCGGGAACACCGGCGGCAAGACCTACGAGGAGCTTTACAGCCAGTATCTGAAGGAGCTTCAGGGAAAATTCAAGGAAGAGCCGCTTCGGAAAACCGTAGACTGGGGCGAGGCTTACGATCAGGAATCCGAGCGGATCGCGCAGGAGCTCGGCGTGAACGAGGAAGCTCGGAAGGACTACCAGTTCAATCAGGCGATCGGACGCATGGCCCCGGCTATCGCCGTTTCCGCAACGGGCAACCTTGCCGGCGGCGGTATGACGTTGCTCGGTGCAGGGGAGGCGGCGAAATACGCGTATACCATCGGGCGCGTTCTCTCCTCCGCCGCTACGTTCACCTCCGCCGCCGGAGGCGCTTACGAGGACGCCAAGGCGCACGGCATAGACGATGATCAGGCCATGACCTACGCCGCAGCGGTGGGCGCGATTGAGCTTGCCACAGAGGCGTTTTCCTCCGGCCTCGGCAAGGTCGGCGGAAGGAAGATCGGCACGGGCGGCGTTACGGACGATTTTGTGGAGGCGCTTGCGAAAAGGGCCTCCTCCGATCCGAACGTGCAGAACGCCATCATCTATGCAGGCGGCGTTGTCGGCGAGGGCTTTGAGGAATGGCTTTCCGAGTGGGGCGATTATGCGGCAAACCGTCTGCTTGTCGGATACGACGATCGAACGGTTAAGGACGTATGGGGCGATTCCAAGGAATCCTTCATGCAGGGCGCTATGATGTCCTCTCTGCTGAACATTACGCAGCTCATGCAGAGGGGCGTTCCGCCGAAGGAGGCGATCCGGCAGGGCGTTGACGAGACGGCGGCGGAGGCCGGTATCTCCCCCGCGGAACAGGTATCCCCGGCGGCGCAGACCATGGCGAGAGCGGCGACGCAAGGCTCCGTGCAGGAGACCGCCCCAGCACAGACGGACATTTCCCCGGCGGCGCGGACGATGGCGGATGTGCTTACCGGCAAACAAAACCAAAACACCGGTTCTTCTGAACCGGTAAACGCAGGCCGTGTAACCACGATACGAAATCCATATCAGGGGAATGTTCCGACCCAAGAGTACACCGCGCCGCCGTCGCCGATAACAATCACGGCAGAAGCCTCGGCAGCCGCACAACAGGCGTATTCAAATGCCGTCGCAGAAAGCTCCGCCAGCAACACGCCTCTTCGCACGGTACTTTCCAAACTCTACAGCAAATTCAAAGGCCCGAAAGGCGTGGCCGTTAATGGTATGCAGTTTGATGGCAGGCAATACACCGTTGATGTTCCGAACAGCGTTCCTGCCAAACTTGCAAGCCAAGGGCAGACGGCGGAAGCGTTTGTATTGTTAGACAATCTCAACGATATTATTTCAAGCGGAGAATATGTCGGCAGCGGCACCGCTTTGCAGCCGGACGGTAGCGGAAAGAAACAGATCATCCGATACGATTATTTTGAAACACCCATTGATATGAACGGTGAAAAAATCGTTCGTTGGGATGTTGAAGTCGTGCCGGGAAGCAACAACTACAAAACGCATCGCCTTGTGAACATAGAAATAGACCCCATCGCAGGGACTGACCGACCGGCTCAGTTTGGCCGGGATCTCCCTACAACAGGGTCTAATCGGGCGAACGCCGAAAACTCCGGCGCTTCCCGTAGTTTTAATGTACCACAGGGAACGTTGAATGTCAACCCGGAAGGCGTCGAAACGCGTCTTTCGCAGACCGCCGAGACGGTGCGCGACGCTGCCGTTACGCCGGACGCTGTTAAACAGTCCATAAACGAGAATATCGAAAACGGAGGGTATCGGTATATCCCGGAATCCAACGCCGACGCGGTGGCTTCCGCTCGCGCCGGCATCAAGGAGAGCGGATACGACTCCGTGCTGCGAAGCTGGACGGCGGATGTAGCGCGCGGAAAAACGAGCAACGATCTTTTCGCCACCGGCGCTGTCCTCTACAACGAGGCAATACAGTCCGGCAACACGAAGCTCGCGCTGGATATTCTCACCGACTATCAGCTTCTCGGCACGAACACCGCGCAGGGTTTGCAGGCGGCGAGCATCATAAAGAATCTCACACCGGACGGTCAGCTTTATATCATGCAGAAGGACGTGAAAAAGCTGAACGACAGCCTCAGCGAGACCGCCAAACGGAAAGCCGCTCCAAAAACGAAAGACGCTGATGTTACGGCAGCTGTCAGCGAAGCGAGATCCGCCGCCGCAAGAAAAACCGCCGAAAAGATTGCCGTTGATGAGAGGAACGCCGGTAAAACATCATACGGGAAGATCGTAAAAGGCGGAATGGCAGAGCTTGGCCATACATTCCGGGAAATCGCATCGCAGCCAAATGCGACGAAGGAACAGATCCGGCAAGACCTGGCCGATCAGCTCGCCATACGGTATGCAGTATCGCCTGAGACGGCAAAGCAGATTTCCGATACCGTTATGGCGGAGTATGACACGCAACTCCGCGACGCAATGACCGCCGAAGTCAAAAAGCGTTTTGCGCCGAAAGACGTGAAGAAAACCGGCGAGAAGGCTGTCATTGACAAGATCATCGAAGCGGTGAACCTTGGTGCATTCGACACGGAGTACGCAAGCGCGGCGGCAGAAAAGCTGTTCGGAAACGGCACTGTCCGTATCGACCCGGAGCTTGCGGACGCCTTTATCAATGCCAAGGACGCCGCGGCCAGAGACGCCGCCGTTACCGCCATTCAGCAGGACATCGCGTCGCAGCTCCCCGCGTCCTTCGCGGAGAAGTGGCGCGCTCTCCGGTATCTGAATATGCTCGGCAACGTGAAAACGCAGGCGCGAAACCTTCTCGGCAACACGGCCATGATGGGCTTGACCGGCGCGAAAAACACCATGCTTACCGGCGTTGAATACCTCGCGAACAAGCTTTCCGGCGGGAAGTATGAGCGCAACACGGCGTTCGGCGTGCGGGACTATATGGACGCGGCCAAGAAGTATTACAAGACCGTGGACGATTTCGTCAACGGCGATTCCAAATACATGGAATCAAACATGAACGATTCGTTCAGCCGCGGCGTACAGGACGCAAGAAAAATCTTCGGATTCAAGCCGCTGGAGGCGTACCGCAAGGCCACCCAATGGGCGATGACGCAGGGCGACGTGCTGTTCATCCGTCCGCAGTTCGCGCGGTCTCTCTCCGGGTATCTCAAGGCGCGGGGCATGGATGCGAACACGTTTACGCAGATCGTGAACGGCGACATACAGGCCACGACGGAACAGCAGAATCTGATCCACAATGCAACGGAATACGCCGCGCGGGAAGCGCAGGAAGCTACGTTCCACGACAGCAATGAAATATCCAAGGCTGTCTCCAAAGTCGGCAAGGGCTGGCCAGCTCCCGTTCGCGCGATTATCGAGGGAATTTTCCCGTTCCGAAAGACCCCCGCAAACGTTCTTGTGCGCGCGGAGGAATATTCTCCGCTCGGCGTTGTCAACACGGCGGTGAACGCGTATCAGGCGGCAAAGGGGCTGAAAGGGAAAACAGCGGCGGACGTTATCAACTCGTTTTCCAAGACTGCCACCGGCACTTCTCTCTTCGCGCTCGGCGCGCTGCTTGCGAAGGCCGGGCTTGCCCGGGGCAAGGAGGACGACGAGGAGCAGGCGGCATTCGACAAGATGCAGGGCAAGCAGGACTTTTCCGTTGTTCTGCCGGACGGGTCGAGCTACACCATCGACTGGCTCTCCCCAGCTTCCGTGCCGTTCTTCATGGGCGCAGCCTTTTCGGATGCGCTGTCGGACGGAGAAATCACCATAGGCGAATTTCTCAAGGCGCTCAACACACTTACCGAGCCGATGATCGAAATGTCCATGCTTCAGGGCGTGAACGATGCGCTGGATCAGATCCGGTACGCCGACAATGCGCTTGTCAACTTTGCCATGAACCAAATGGTCAACTATGTATCGCAGGCCATCGGGAACAGTCTGTACGGGCAGATCGAGCGGATCACGGAGAAGAACCGGGAAACGACCTACACGGCGTCCGACACGGCGGAAGGCCGGACGTGGGAAAGAACGCTCGGCAAAGTTCTGAATAAGATACCCGGTCTTGAGTACAACCAGGTGGAATACGTGGACGCGTGGGGACGGACGCAGAGCAGCGGCAGCGCGGCGGAGCGGGCGTTTTCCAACCTTCTCTCCCCCGGCTACATCGGGAAGAACCGCAGCACGGAAGTAGATAACGAGCTGCAGCGGCTCTACGACGCCGGGCAGACGAACGTTTTTCCTTCCCGCATTTCCATGACGCAGACCGTGAACGTATACCGGAACGACGGGCGAAAGACCGAGGAGCGACGCCTTACCAAGGACGAATACGTACAGTATCAGAAGGTCATGGGGCAGACCTCTCTGGAGCTTGTCAAAGACCTTATGAAATCCCCGGTGTATCAGGGCATGAGCGACGAGGCGAAGGCCTCGGCCATTTCGGAGATCTACGGCTACGCAAAACGAATGGCGGCGATGGCCGTGGAGCCGAGCGCGAAGTACGGAGAAAAGACCGACGTTTCCAAGCTCTCCAATCCCGCGGCGTACTACGCGGCGAACGCATCGTTCAACACCGCGTCCAGGGACAGCGAGAGCCGGAGCTACGGGGAGCTGGATTCTCTCACGGCCTCGTTCAGCCGTCTGCCGCCGGACGTTCGGGACGCCGTCACCGAGGGGAACGCCGGTCTTTCCAGGCTGCTCGACGCCAGGGAGAACGGCTATAACGCGAGACAATATTATAATGTATACGACACCGTAAAGGCGCTTACTCCGGCAGACGGGTATGCCAACGTTGCCACATGGCAGAAGATCGACGCGGTATGCTCCATGAACACCCCCAACACGGAGAAGGACTACTTTGTCATGAACTACTTCGAGGGGAGCACAAAGGACAAATACACCGCGGCGCGCGAGGCCGGATACTCCCCGTATTCCGTAGCCGTTGCGTACAGGGAATACACGCTCTCCAAAGGCGTGGATCTTGACGGTGATGGAAAGTCCGACCGGCGAAAGGCGTTCATTGCCGCCATGATGGAGCAGGGCGCGAGCAGGAAGAGCGCCGAATGGCTGTACAAGCTGTTCGCGTCAAATAAATAAAGGAGGGTATCATGGAGCTTTTAAAGGTCTTTATCTCCGCCTGCGGCGGTGCAATCGTCACGGGTTTTTTCACTCTGATTGCTGCCCGCCGGGCAAGAAAGAAGGAGAGAGACGAAATGGACAAGGAGATCGTAAGGAAACTCGACGAGCTTTCCGAAAAGCTGGGAAAGCACATCGAGGAGGACACGAACCGCTGGGCGGACAACGCGCGAAGCCGCGCACTGGCTTTTGGAGACGAAGTCCGCCGGCACGTCCAGCACACAAAGGAGGCGTGGGACAACATTCTCCGGGAGATCGACCAGTACGAGGACTTCTGCGCCACGCACCCGAATTACGAGAACAACCGCGCCGCCGCTACCATCTCGCATTTGAAGAAGGTCTACAAGGACCACATCCGAAACAACGATTTTTTGATCTGAAAGGAGAACTATCATGGAAAACATTCTCGGCTTTATCCCCTGCCCGGCCATCGTGGTCATTGTCTACGCCATCGGTGCGTTCGTGAAAAACATCGACGCCATCGACGACAAGTGGATCCCCTGCATCTGCGGCATTGTCGGCGCGCCCCTCGGCCTTCTGGCTATGCGCCTTGTGCCGGATTTCGGCGCGTCTGATCCGCTTACGGCTGTCGCCATTGGCATTGCTTCCGGTCTCGCTGCTACCGGCGTCAACCAGATCATCAAGCAGCAGGCAAAATCTAACACGAAATGACGCTCGCGAGCGAGATCATCACCGCGCAGAAGAAGAAAATCCGAACGCTGTACCTTGTGACGCTTTTCGCGTGTGCCACCGCAGGGACGCTCATAGTAAGGGGCATCCATGAACATAAGGACAGACTTCACCGCGCCGGAGGTTGAATACTTCCGGGAACAATGCAACTTTACCCGGCAGCAGAGAGCGATCTTCGATCTTCGCGTGAGCGATCATTCGATCATTGAGGTCTGCGACCTTCTCCACATCTCCGAGGCTACGGTGGGGCGGGAGATACAAAAAATCAAGCACAAGATCGTGAGGGTTTTGTGAGCGTTTTTCGAGGGGCAATCGATAGGTTGCCCCTCGTTTTTTCTGCGATGATTTTCTTAGACACCGGAGCGCTACGGTGGAATTTTTTAAGGAGGAATCATCATGGAATACGCATCCAAAGCTACGGGCGGAACGGCTCTCGGTCTCGGCATCGCCGGTACGGCGGGCTGGCTGCTCAACGGCGGTCTCGGCAATCTCTTCGGCGGTCTCGGCGGTAACAGCGTGGTAGCTCCCGCTGTCGCCGGTCTCGCCGCGGGCATGGCGAGCCAGAAGTGCGGCGACGATGCCAACGTCTCCCGCTACGAGCTCAACCAGACCCAGACCATCGCGCAGAAGGACATGGAGATCGCCTACTGGCGCGGACAGGACGAAACGAACCGCAAGATCACGGACGCCTACACCAAGCTTGAGAACCGCATTCTCGGCCTTGCTGGTGAGGTGCGCGCGAACAAGGAAGAGCAGGCCGCTCTGAATCTGCAGCAGGCCGTCTACAACGGCACGAACACCGCTGCCGTCGGCTGCATCCAGGGGCAGATCGCGCAGCTTCAGAGCCTCACGAAGCTCATTGTTCCGAACAGCTCCGTTTGTCCCGGCTGGGGCGGCGTGAGCGTGAAGCCGGAAACGGCTGCCGCTGCCGCGCCCTGATCCATCGCCGGGCGGGGGAGGTGACATTCCCTCCCCTGCCTGATCTATAAGGAGGATTCAACATGATTTCATATACAGAGCTTCAGACGCGCCTTGCGCGGTTTGTCGATGCGGAGATGCTGCCGCACATGACCGGCGGGAAGCGGATCCTGCTCGGCGGATACGCGGCGCTTGCAACAAAAAACGCCGCCGGTATGCTGCAGAGCGCGAAGGACAAGCCGCTCGTTGCCATGACCGGCGCGGTGAGCGCGGATGGCGTGGACGTGGACGCGCTCTTTTCCGCTGTAAGCCCGTACATCAACGAACCGGTGACGCTATCGCTTCCCGTCGTCGGTGACTTCCGGCTGGACCGGAGCGACTTTGAGAAGCTGTACCGCTATCTGAAAGGAGAATTGTGAGATGAAGAAGATCCAGCGCCTTATCAAAGATATGTGCTACGAGCTGGACGCAGCCGAGCACTACGCCAAGCACGCCCTGCGAAACAAGGACGAGGACAAGGAGCTCGGCGACGTTTACGAGCGCGTTGCTCGGCAGGAGCTCGACCACTGCGAGATGTTCCACGCGCAGGCCGTCCGGCTCATCCGCGAGCACGGCGAAGCGCCGAACGAGGCGATGCGCGCCGTCTGGGAATATGAGCACGACAAGATCATGGAGCGGGATGCGGAGATCCGCGTGAAGCTCAACATGTACAGCGGCATGAAATAACGCCGCTATTTCTTCCAGCGCCGCATGACCGTATGCACCGCGAGACACACGGCGAAAACGGCGGCGGCGGAAAAGCAGACCATGGCGAGCACGGCGCCGAATGTCCACTCGCCGCGAAACGAGCCCATTTCCGTGCAGGATATATCAAACAATATGATACGCGCCGCCATGGTGAGGACGAGAACGCAAAGGAATATATTGGTATTCCCTATCCGTTCCGCTTCACGCTCGGCGGCGCGCTGTTTTGTTTCAAGAACGATCTCCGTTTCCTCCCGCTTCTCCTCCGCGGAAACGACGTTGAACGCCCGGTCCATGGAGGTGCACAGCTCCCGCGACATGGCGGCAGCCGTGGACAGCTTCGGATCGGAGGATTTCACGGAGAAAAGATAATCCACCGTGCTTTTCGCAAGCCCGGCGGCGTCGGCGATCTCCTGATTGGAGCGGTCACCGCGACCGGCTCTCCATGCCTCCTGTAATCGTTCATAGTATTTCTCTTCTGCCAAAGAAACCCCTTCCCTTCCTTTTTTTGGATACGATTCCCACGGATTGGAACATCGGCTCGGACGAACGGCGTTCCGCTCCATCGGTTGGCCTCCGCCGGATATACGTTTCCGACGGCGTATGCTACGATAATGGCGCAGACAAAGAGCGGCAGCGCTCGGCGGCTGTGGTCCGGGGCTGCCTGTGGCACGGCAGCTCCGGACGCTTTCACCGTTAATATACCACATCTTCCGCGCGAAAAAGCGCGAAAAAGCGCGTTTGTCGGAATATACAACGAAACAGTAGTTGGAATTTAACACAATGACAAGGAGGGACGAGGTGGACACACTCAAAGAGGCGATCCTTCACATTCTGGAGGAGGCAACGGAAGAGGAGCTGAAGATCATTTACCTGTTTATCTCGCATTTGGCGGCATGAAGAGAACACGGCCCGTTGATGTAGGGCCGTGTTCTTTGTTTAACACTCTGTGCCGCGTTTTCCGAAAGCGGGCGTATGTTTCCCTTTCCCGTTTCCTGAGGACGCACAGGCGGCTTTCCGTGCGACGTAGCGGCCATACGTCATTCCGGCTTCGTTCGCCTCCCGCGCGATCACCGAGAGAGGGGACGGCTTAGGCGGTCTTGGCTTAGCCTCGTCTTTCCGCGTCTGCCGCTTACGCTCCGCCGAGGCCTCCCGCTCCGCCGCTCTCCGGCATTTCGACGAGCAGTATTTCCGGTAATTTCCATCGAGAACAAATGTGCTTCCGCACATCGGGCAGACGCGCTCGCCGGTTATTCGGGACATTGGCCGTCCCCCCATATTATCTTTGTAAATTCAACTCCGCAGCGAGAGCAGAAAAACGGGCGCACAGGATGATGTTCTCCCGGATCGATAACCATTGTCTTGTATCGGCACCGATTGCAGGTGTAGAATTCTGTCTCCCACTCGTCCACGTATCCGCCGTATATTACAAGTGGTTCTAAATTTCCTGTGGCGGTACTGTTTATATTTCCCATCCGAATTCATCCTTTATAGCGTCTCTGACCATCCAGACGTTGAGATTGCCGCTTCCGACGCTCTCCCGGATGTTTGCCACCTCCGCCGACAGCTTGTTCACGTCCTCCTGCGTAGGATGGAGCGCGTCCATCCATGCCCAGACAAACATCACTTCTGCCGCCGTGACGGCTTTGGTCATGCTCACGCGCTCCGGGCGGTGCTTTTTAGATTTGCTGCTCAATTTCATCCCCTCTTATAAATCTGGAACGTTCCGTCACTCATTTGGACTTCAAGCGTTACCGGATATCCTGCTCCGTTCTGCGACTTGCTTACATATCGTTGCCGGATGATTGCTATCGGTTTCTTATGGCACTTCTCACATCTTCCGGCAGATTCTTTATCCTTGTATTCAGTTCCGCATATTTCGCAGATATAATGCTTAACTTCTTTCATTTTCTTTCCTTTCTCCGTAGCTGCAAAAGTCCATATCTTCAACGACCTGCAATCCGCTTACGCCGCACCAGAACCAATCACGTATTTTTGATTCTGTCCATGTGTCTTTGTGCTTGCAGTCTTTACACCGCACTACCTCGACAAGCTGGCCGCTTTCAATCTTCTTTTGCAGCGCAATAAATTCCTTTGTGGCGTACATTCTGCCTTTTGCGGCTTCATGCGCCATGTCAGCCATTGGGCATGGCTCTGTACAACAGTTGCACTTTTTACTTTCCATTACCGCAACCTCGCTCTTTTTACTCCTATTTCAATTTTGCAACGCCAGCGAAGCCACGCAAAACAAATAGCGATAACTGGATAGCCATAATAACCACGCTCATTGATAATGCCAAAAGCAGGGGTAATAAAAACCTCGTTTCTCACAAATGCTCCCTTAAAACGCATCGTCAACACCTCCGTCCATTCGTGCGCCACAGTTGGGGCAGTAATTCCAATCCCCAATATCGAAAAATGTAAAATCCCGCTTAACCATCACGCTGCACTCCGGGCATTTGAGATAATCGTGATCCTCAATCCACCGCCCATTCCGTACAGGCGCAACTTCGATTGCGTGTTCGCACGGTTGTGCATTCTCATCTCGGATAGGGCAATCAACGCACTGCATTTCTTTTTCACAAATCAACCATGATTCAGCCATCATTTTCTCCTTTCGGCGGCTAATTCTGCACCGTCCATTCTTGCGCCGCAATGTGGACAGAACGCGCTTTCTCCCATAAACGTGTTGGGGTTCTTACAGATGGAACAACTAAATGGCTGATAGAAATCATGCAAAACACCCTTCCAATCTTCCCGTTTTACGACAAGCGACAACCATTTCCCGTGCTGTGCAACTGGCGCATATTGGTTGCACTCTGCACAAGGTTGATTGCCAGTTGCTCGACAAACGAAATAATGATTGCAGCTTAGGCAGATGCTTTCTGCTCCTGCCTTGATTGTCTGGTGGATATCAATCATTTTCTTCATCCTCCACTCTTCATCCTCCACTCTTCATCCGTCCATCTTTGCTCCGCAGTTTGGGCAGTAATTCCCGTCGCGCACATAAAACGCCATAGCATAAGCTTCACGCCCGCAGCACGAGCACTTTACCATTTCAAACTGCTCAGAGCAGTTTTCATAGCGAGAATGCACCCACTTTCCGTGCCGTACAGGCGCAACGTCGGCGGAAGGAATTCCTTCAACAAAGCACTTCAATGCGACAATTTCCGGCTTCCAAATCGTATCCATGCAAGCGTCCAGATGGTTAATCACCGTCTTGCGCTTTATGTATTCAGCCATCATTTTCTCCTTTCGGCGGTTCGGGAAGCGGCATCCATGCAAACACACGCGCTTTCTGCCCCAGTGAATCCCCCACACCTGTCCAATGGCCATTATACTGGTAGGCGATCTCGTAGGTCGTATACATCCGGTTATAAGAGCCATAGCGGTAGTATTCGTACCAGATGAGGACGTGCTCGCCATTTTCCGGAAGTCTGTCCTTGACGCTGATCCATTGCGGGACGGAGACGGCGGGAGCCGCGATCTGCTTGTCCAGCGCCTCTTCCGCTTTCTGGAACGCTTCCGTATAGTCCAGCGGGCAGTTCCATTCAGCTTCGGCAGCGGCGACGCGGAGAATATCTTTTGCTTCTTCGTAGGTCATGCCGCGTCCTCCCATACTGGGCGGCTTTTCTTCCACTTGCGCCAGCGGATAAAGCGCCACCGGGGCGGCTCGCTGTCCAGCCACTTGTTGAAATGCGCGATGTACTCAAGGCGTAGGTTGTACCGGCGCTTCTTTTCCTGTTTTTCGTTCATTTTTCATCCTCCGTCAAAATTTCTCGGTCAAAGACCGCGTCGATTGTTTCCAATGCGTCGAGGAGCGCACCCTCTACGGCGGCTCCTGTTCCAAGCGCAACTCCCAGAATCATGCCGAGCATGTGCTGGATCGTGGAAAAATCCTTTTTTGTCATGCTTCGTCCCCCAAAACGAGTGTGTTGATATTGTCGGGAAGCTCTGCCCACAGTAGAACGTCCTCCACAAGGTACTCGAAGTCTTCTCCATCCCCATAGAAGCCGGGCGTCGCCTCTTCTTCCCAAGAGTTCGCAAATGAACTCGCGTGGTAATACAACTGCTCGTAATAAACGTAGCCGCTTTTAAGCATAGATTCCTGCGCGCAGAGGCAGCGGCAGTCTTTGCCCGGAAGCCGATCTTTCACGCTCGTGAAGCGCAGTCCGGTACTGGCCCTTGCGAGCAATTCGTTAAAAGTCATCCCGGAGGCAATAAGCTCGTCCTCGAACTTTTTGTATTCCTGCACGTCGGTCGGGGACATTGTAGTATCCTCGTACTCTTTCAGCCGTTCCCACACCTTTCGCTGGCTGCATGCGCCGTCCGGGCAGTATTTGCCCCAGCGCTCTTCGCGGCATTTGGCAATGTCGCAGAAGTTGCCGTCGAACGTCAGACGGTCTTTCGGCTCAATCATTCGTCAGCCTCCCTAATTCCTGTTCGTATTTGCAGAATGTCATGTCGCAGCTCTTATTGTCTGCACACACGCTGCATCCGTGCTTTCTTAAAAAATCAGCGTCGCTCTTTGTCGGGCGGCCCGGTTTACAGACGCGGGAAACCGGCTTCCTGCTTTTTGGGTTCTGCGCTGGAATGGCCTTTGCGCACTCCTTGACTTTAACTGCGGTTCTCTTCGGGGCAGTCTCGCGTGCCTTCTGGGGCAATTCGGATTTCGGCTTTCGGAATATTCTCATGCGCTCTGCCCTTGCCGATCTCAACTCATTGGATAGGCATCCGCAGGATTTTGTCCGCCCGGAAACAAGGTTATTCTGCATGACGGTTTTTTCCGTTCCGCAGTCGCAGCGGACGCGCCAGAAAATGAAGCCCTTTCTGTCCGGCACATCGGCAAGGCCGAGAACGACGAGCCGCCCGAACCGCTGACCTGTCAGGTCTTTTCTCGGTCTTGCTTTCAGAGCTTCCCTTGCCTTTTCGAGCTTTGCCCGGGAAGCGTCGGAGTTCAGGCAGCCGCAGGATTTTGTATTTCCGCTCCGCAGGGAATACCCGGCGGCAACCTTTTCGTTTCCGCAATCGCATTTGCAGAGCCAGTGCGCGCCGTCGTGCTCGGAGTGGTCGTATCGTATGACCGTCAGGCGCCCGAAGCGCTGCCCGGTCAGGTCAATTCGTTTCATCCGAGCCTCCGCTTGGCGTATAAAGCCATCAAAAGCGCCTCGGCGCAGCCGTCATGCTCCTTGCGGCAGCCCGGCGGTATTAAATTCACGCCGGGGAAAAGCCGCTTGCAGACCTCTATGGACGTGTTCTTGTCGGCGGTGACGGAAAATTCCTTCTTCCACTTCTGCGGGCGGACAAGCTCATACGGAATGCAGTAGGCTTCGAGCATCCCTTGCAGCCAGCCGAAATTTTCACCGAAGTGGAACATCGAAACGCTGCCGTTCTTCGGCATGGCGCCGACGTGCTCTAAGCAGCACACCGCCTCTTCGCCGCACAGGTCGGGTAGGACGCAGCGGTAGGTGTCGCGGTCATACCGGAACGTTTGGACTTCTTCCCCGTTCAGAATGGCAAGTCCGCCGTTCTTGCCGGGATCTATACCGACGTAGATCATTCTTCCACCTCTTCTGCCTCGTCATTACTGGCGGCAAATGCCTCTTCCGTCTGTCGGATGATGCTGCCGCCGTAGGAATCGCGCGTCAGAGCGAAGAACTCTTCGGGCGTCAGCTGATCGCGGTCGATGTCAATGTCATGCTGCCGGGCGAACTCACGCCGTCCCTGCTCGCAGCTTCCGGTAAGGCGGTGATGCCACGAGAAGAAATCCATCGCCGGTCGTCTTACGCCCGGCTTGAACTCTTTGCAGAACGCCGCGATGCGCTCCTCCTTGGGCATATCGTCAAACAGCTTTTCCAGCAGCGCCTCCCGCGCCTTGTGAAGCGTCTCGCCGTGGGCAAACGTATTGCCCTGCTTACAAACATAAGTCGGGGCAAACGACAAATCAGCGCGGACAATAAAGCCCTTCGCTGCGTTGCCGATGATGCGCGTGAGAATCGTCGGTACGTCGTCGATCATATCGACCGACTGACCGTTAAGGGATTTTAAGCCGTCGCCGCAGCCGGAGCCGCCGCCGTAGCCGGAGCCGTAGCCGCAGCCGGAGCCGCCGCCGTAGCCGGAGCCGTAGCCGGAGCCGGAGCCGGAGCCGTAGCCGTCGCCGCAGCCGGAGCCGCAGCCGGAGCCGTAGCCGGAGCCGTCGCCGCAGCCGGAGCCGCCGGAGCCGGAGCCGTAGCCGTAGCCGGAGCCGTAGCCGGAGCCGATAAAATCCGTATGGAGGAACGCCTCCCGCGTCAGCACTTCCATTCGCGCACCGCCTTGATGCTCGCTTCGGCTTCCTTCGTGCAGGGGATGATCTCGATGGCATCGAGAATCGTGATCTCTGCTACCGGCGCAGGAAACTTGCAGCCGCCCGGCTTGCTTGTTCCATCAACAGCAAGCTGAGAGATGCTTGCTGCGCCGTCCCAATACCAAATGCGGCGGCAGTCGGTAAGCCGCACTTCCTGCCCGTCCCTATCGGCGAGGTTCCCCGCGAACACGCCGGAGCGGTCTCCGCGGACGATAACGTACTTTCCGATGTTTGTTTCTTTCATGTTGTTTTCCTTCTTTCAAAAAATTTTTAGGATTTCAAAATTTCATTGGCAAGCTGCCGTTTTTCTCTTCCTCTGTCGGCTCGCAAATCACCGCCCTTGCAGCGGAACTGCGGCGCTTCCCCGTTCAGGCGGGAGAAAATGCGCTGATATGTCAGATTGTCCGTCGGCTGGGTGATGTCTATGTTCGTCGTGATGATCGTAGGCAGGCGCGATCTCATGCGGTCGTCGATGATCTGAAACATCTTTTCGGCGGCGTATTCCGTGTTGCGCTCTGCGCCGAAATCGTCCAGCACCACAAGCTCAAACGTCGCCAGCCGGTTACGGATGATGTCGGCCTCGTCAAACATCCGGTCGAGCAAATTGACCGTTGAGACCATCCAGACGCGATAGCCCCGATCTAAAAGCTCGTTGGCAATGCTCGCCGCCGCGTAGGTCTTGCCGCAGCCGACAGCGCCGGAGAGCGTGAACGACAGTCCGTTTTCCAGAATGTCCGTCCAGCGGTGGATGAACTTCTCGGCGAAGAACATGGACGGGTTGCCCGTGGAGTTGTCAAAGGTCATGCCCTCGTATCCGCGCATCCACTCTGCCCGGCGTTCCTCGTTGAGTTTACGGAAAGCGTCCTCGGCGGTCTGTTTCCGCGCCTCCGCACCGCATCGGCAGAGGCAGCGGACGATGATCTCTTTTCCTCCGATATCAATGGCGCATTCTTTCTGCTCGCCGCATTTGCCGCAATGGAGAAGGCCGTCGGCGGCTATGTAATCCTCCGGCATGGCGGGGTTGTTTCGTTTCGCGCGTTCGGCAATGCTGCCGATAACGTCGTCTGTCAGCATGGCAAGTCCTCCATTGCGTCATAGTCCGGGGTCGCAAATCGGCTGGTTGGTTTATGCTCGTCCTTAAGCGGGAAAACACCCTGCCAACCACGCTGGATGCTCTGGTTAAGTATGGCGATCTTCTTCTCGTCATCGCCGGGTGCGAGCTTTTCCAGTTCGGAAAGCGTGAGAGCAAGGGCGCGGTCGGTAAGCGGTTTGCGCATCTTTTTCCGCATTTCCGCAAAATCGTTCAAAGCCGCATCCAGCGCGGACACGCGCACCTTCGGATTGGATTCGGATTCGGATTCGGATTCGGATTGGATTACGGGAACATTTGCGTGCATTTGCTCGCAATTGCTTGCAATTGTATGCAATTGATTGCAAGTTGCATTTTCCGGGGCGGGAAATCTGCTTTTTTTGTTGCGGATATTCTGATGCGACTGCCAGTTTGGGAAGTACAGGTAGGGCTTTCCGTCTACTTCGTAGAGGCCAACGCAGCCTGCACCCGCCAACGCGTTAAGAGCGGCATCTATATCCTTGTTTGTGATCCTGTCCCGAAGGGGGAAGCACGTCCCCTTTATCACGGCGGGGCGAGCATCGCCCCTGCCGTAATCGTCCACGTAGGTTATGAGAGAGACCCAAAGCCGGAATTGGAAATCCGACAGGGAGTTTACCTTTTCCGAAAACCGAATGCTGTCTTTAATCAGTCTGTTCGGCATTGTGCGCCTCCGTTAAAACGGAAGCTGTCCGTCATCCTCGACCGGCTCGAGCTGTGCGCGCTCGTAGGCTTCCTTCTGGTCGGGCTTATCCTTTTTGCCGCCGCAGAAGCTGACCTCATCCGCGACGATCTCCGTTGACCGGCGGGCGTTGCCGTTTTTATCCGTCCAATCGCGGTTCTGGATGCGGCCTCGGATGCAGATCATGTCGCCCTTGGAAAACCACTTGGAGACGAATTCGCCCGTCTCTCGCCATGCGGTTATGTCGAAAAAGTCTGTGCCATCCTTGAAGCGGTCAACGGCGATTGCAAACGACGTGACCGGCGTGTTGTTTGCCGTGTAGCGCTTCTCCGGATCTCGTGTAAGGCGTCCCATGAGGACGCAGGTGTTCATTGCCATCTTGGATCATCCTTTCGGTAGATTAAATTTTGTTCGTCCCAGCATCGATAATGGGCCTTGAGATAGTCGCGGCAGTAGTGCCCGATCTCCTGCCGCATCGTCGCCGTGCCGCTATCGAAGGCGTCGTGGCAGAGGCGGCAGAGCGTGAGTATGTTCTCTTCCACGCCCAATCCCCCGCGGGAACGTGGGATATAGTGGGCTTCGGGGAATGCATAGATCGATTTGCAGTAAACGCAGCAGTGATGGTCGCGTTCCCACACGCGATTCTTCACCGCCGGGGAGATCGCGCACGCCTTAGCGCGTTTGCTTGAGATTCTTTTCACGTTTTCCCTCCCATTCGCCCAGCAGGTCGGCGAGCTTGTCCGGAGCCATCGTCTCGATGCCAACGGCCTTTGCGTCCTGTATCAGGTTGTCGATCATGCGGCTCATCTGCCGGGCGTCAAAGGTGGAAGAGCCGTAGTATAGGATCACGTTCACGCAGCCGGGGAGCTTGGATATATCGTCCTCCGTCTGCCAGCCAAGCCCACGGGATTCCCAGATTTTTCGGAGTGTCGGCGCGGCTTCCGCCTTGACGCACACGATCTCGGAATTGCCTCCGACGTCGCGGACGGCGTTCCGGTATACCTCCGTTTTCGGTACACCGGTAGCCGCCGCGAGCTTGTCGATCAAAACCCATGCAAGTGCGTTTGCGTCCAGACTGCGGAGGGACTTCTTTGCCTTGATTTCGTATTCTCCCGGCGTGAACGCATAGGCAAAGTGCCTCGCGTCCACGTCCGCGGTATGGAGCTTTAAGTAGCCGCCCTCCCAGACGGCGGAATCAACTTTCATTCTTCTCGGCCTTCTTCATGCAGTCGGCACAGAGGCAGCGGTCAAAGCGGCGGCGGGAGTATTCCGCCATATCATTAACGCTCCACATTGTGCCGTCGCGCTTCTTCACCGGATAGAGCATTCCGCCGCAGTCGGCGCACTTTGGGGCGGGAGTAGCCTTGCGGGTGTAATTGACATCCTCGCTTGCGGTCTGGTCGGGATCGTCGCCGGTGCTGATCTTATAGGCTTTCATGAGCGCGTACTTGTCGGCGTAGGTCATCGCCTTACCGCTGCCCTTGTCCTGCGAATCGATGCCCTCGGCAAACGTCGTGGTCTCGATGAAGTCGGTAGGATCGTCCGTGTTCACAAATCGGTACACGGTCTCGATGCGCTCAAAGAACGTGGTCTTTTTCGTTACATTACCGTTCCACTCGCTTTCCGATTCCAGCGCCGCAGATTCAAGAACGCGGCGGGAGGCCGGATAGGAATAAACGCCGTGCTTGGCTTCGAGCGGCTTTACCGCATCGATCACGTCACGCTCGGAGACGGCCTTGTAGCCCTTGCCCTTGCCGGTCTCGACATTCAGGTTCTTTGCGACGGTTTGCAGCTCAGCGGTGATCGCCGCCATACGCTGATGGATGTTTAATGCGCTCATTCCGCCGCCTCCTTAACCTCCGCGAGCTTCTTTTGCAGCTCGGCAAGCTCGTAGCGCAGACGATCGTTTTCCTTGCACGATCTCCAGTAGTCATTGGAGAGGCTCACCGCATCGTTCTTTGCCGCCTTGGCGACAAGCTCGCGATATTCCGCAAGGGTGATGCAGATGGTAAACATTGCGTCCGTCTCTCCGGTCTTTTCGTCCTTAGTAAAACCGGTGTCGTATTCGTTGTTGTAGTAGGCCATTATTCAAGTTCCTTTCCATCAAAAATTTCGTTTAATGCTTTAATCTCTTCCGGGGTAAAATTGCAAATAAGCAGCTCATGGAATCGCTCGCGGAGGTTATTCTCACAGTCGGCGCAGTAGAGGCCTGCGGTGAAACGTCCGCAGAGAGGGCAGGATATCCCAACGTAGATCTCCGACGAGCCGCACGAGGGGCAGACCGGAACGCCCATCTGGGAATCGCAGAAGCCGTAGTTGATGTACTTCGGGGTAAAATCCTCCGCGCCGCAATTCCGGCATTTATTCGGCACTTGACAGCTCCCCTCCCTCCGTGGTAGGATAATCACGGTTGTTATTCCTTCTTGAAGCGCTGTCGGTGTCATCTCCACCGGCGGCGCTTTCGCTTTGTGCGAGCCATGCGAGAACGAGGGATTCAAGGAATGTCTGCATGGATGCGATGCCGTTTCTCTCGAGCGCTTGTTTAACGCGCTGTGCGGTGCTTTCGGTCAGGCGGCACTGCAACCGTATGGGCTTGACGCGGCGCGGTGTGCGGGGCTTACGCTGCGTAACGGCGTCATAGATTTCTTGCGCCCTTGCGCAGAATTTCACGCCGTAATCGTTCGTGTGAAGCGCCATACTCACCGTTCCCTTATTTGCTTTCGGGAACTCTTCCCGGAGGGCGGCGGCGATGGCCGTGTAACGTGTGTCGTTTAATGCCGTCCTCCTCTCTGCATCAGCATGTCCGGCAGCTGCAGCCAGCGGCAGCAGTCATCGGCGAGGCTCGAAAATCCGTAAACGGCGAAGATGCCCTCGATCACGGCGAAGACGAGACCGTTTCCAAATTTCCAGACGAAGAAGATCACAGCGGCCAGAAGCGCCATGATCGCGGTGGTGGCGAAGGTTGCCTTTGCTTTTGTCATGGTTGTTTTCCTACTTTCTGCGGCGGTGCGCCGCCTTTTGTACTCTCTTTTTGATGTCGATGGTGTAATCGGCAATCGGGTGCTGCTTTGTCCGCGCTTCC
>ERZ1034855.162-NODE-162-length-37302-cov-6.628319_pt1 | contig 37302 bp, 50 predicted proteins | sample MGYA00520699_ERZ1034855 | MGnify/ENA primary metagenome ERZ1034855 (study PRJEB33766, sample SAMN09781730) | gut metagenome | biome: gut microbiome | host: Homo sapiens | place: Madagascar | study: EMG produced TPA metagenomics assembly of the PRJNA485056 data set...
TGGTAATGCTAAAACTATTGAAAATGAATACCCTGGTAGTTATGAAGAAGTAATAAAACATAATTATGATAATATTATCAAAGTGATTTCTTTTTCTGATAGGGCTCATACATCTGGAAATCTATATAGAATATTAGGATTTACGGAAGTTTCTAGATCAGATCCAGGATATGTATGGGTGGACATGAAGACTGATAGATGTATAAATAGAGTAAATGCACAGAAAAGGAATCTAACGAAATTACTTAATGATGATTCCATTGACATTGAAACCCAATCTGAAAGACAAATAATGGAATCGCATGGATATGCGAGAGTTTTTGACTCAGGAGTTATTAGATGGGAATATCTGTGTCAGTAGATGACTAATTGATAAATTGAACAGAAAACAAAAATAGGGCAGAACGGTATCTGCCCTATAGCTATATCATCATATCTTATTATTCTAATGAACTTCCTTGCGGCAATGCGATAAGGTCTACTGTGATGTTGTTTACAACACCTGTCACGATTAGATAAATCTTACCTATCACAGAATTTGCGTTTACAGAATCTAATCCATTGATATCAGCTGACATTTCAATCCTGTATCCTTCGATTGCTCCTACATTCTGCATAGTATCGAGTAGCGGGGAAACTCCTGCATAAAAGCTGTTGTAACTATCTGCGTTGTTGTACCGAAATGTGATTGCCACACCGCATTTCCAAACTAGATTCTCTACTGCGTTTACTAAATAACGAGTTGACAGATTTGCAAGTGCTTGATAAGTCGCAGGTGGAGTTTCAAACAGCGTTGAGTTGCCCCATAAGCTTGTTCCAATATCTGGGATATGTGTGATGACGTTCACTCCTACCCCTTCAAGTGTCTGCCACTCATCTAAGATCTTCTTCGGTACTTTGTAGTCCATCTTTCCAATATTCAGTGAATGTTTTCTTGATGTTGGAAGTGCCCACTCATATTGAATACTCTGACCTAAGATCATAGATCTTTGGATCATCATAGCTAAGAAAGACGGAGGGGCAATATTTGTTTTAGAGGTTCCTGAATACTTATACTGTCCCCAAGGAGCGAACAATGCACAATGTGTTGCGTACAGACCATCTAAAGTAGTATTATTAGACGGCTCATATCTTGAAAGTTTTTGAGCATATCCGCATTCCGTTGCATTTTCTGATTCATTATATACTCCTGATCGTTTAAGAGATCTTGGAATATCGATCATACCTGTTGCACATCTACTGTTATATGCTACATCTAGCAACTTGATGTGAAATGGAGATAACTCTTGAATCTTTCCTACATATTCATCTGTCAAGAATAAGAAATCTTGATCGTCCCAGCCAGATAAGAAAATACGATTATGATTGTATGTAAGCTTATCTTTAAGAATATCAAGTGCATAAAGTGTATCATGATAAATATGACTTCTGTAAGAAATCATGTGAGCTGTGAGTGAGTCTAAATTACTCAAACCTTCCAAAACTCTTAAGTATTCAGGTTTCTCGTCTAGTTCAATTTCTGCACCAGGATCTGCACTTGTTTTTGTTTTATATCCTGCTTCGATGTATCCAGCTTTTACATACTTGACCGCGTCTGCGATATAGTCTTCAGGAGTCGCATCAGCTTTGCTCAATGCATTCAAATCTGAACCGCCCTCTAACTTGATGATATCTGCTGTGTCAGCTTCTGCAGATGCTTCAGAATATGTGATAGTTAGGAAGTTAGATTCTAACTCACTAATGTAAAGAATATTATCAGAAGCACTCGACTCATCAAATGTGCAGAGAAGATTCTCGACTGCGGTTCTGATTCCAGATGAGTCTACTACATATGTGATAATATTTGTTCTATAGTTAGACTTTTCAACAGATCCTGTTGTTTTGAAAACGACTTGAATGTTATTTCCAAACGTTCCAGGATATTTTGCTTTTATAGAATATTTCTTTTTGTTTATAATGACAGAACTCTCAGCAGACTGTCCTAAGGACATTCTACATACCAGAATGTCATATCCTGCTGTAAGAAGTGTCACAGCCATCTGATAAGAAAAGTCTTTCGCTAATCTATAACAAGAAGACGGTCCCCTATAAGTAGACACAAAAGACTCAAGACCAGTTTGATTAGCAGAAAATCTCTGCCATTGTGTTTTCTCTAATACATCATCAATAGTTTCGTCATCTGATTTTGTTGAGAGATCTAAATATGGTCCCCAACATGCTGTGATCGGCATTGCAATACAAGCATAAGATGAGTTTCCAATACTATAAGAATAGTTTTGAGAAATCTCATTGATAACTATATTTGCCATACAGTTCATTCCTCCTTTATTTTTTCAGATTTAAGATTAGTAGGTTCTTCTTTGACCTGCGTAGTCGTTTCCTCTGAAGTATCAACTGTATCATCTACTGAGGCATTCTCTGGAGTAGAAATCTTAAAGTCATTATTGATTTTACTTTGAGATATTTGCTTCTTTTTAGGTGATTTAGTTGACTCAGAAGTTTTTGATTCTTCTTTTGTATCAGTTACTACTTCAAAATATCTACTATGGATATATCCAGGAACTTCTTTTACTTCTCCTGGACGAAAAGTAACTCCGTAGTATGATTTAGAAACTACGGAAAGATTTCTATATCGTATCAAGGTTTTTACCTCCTATTTCTACAGAACTCTTGTTATTAACTAAGGTGTTTCTGCTACTATGTCAGAAATTATTCGTCTTAGATGTTGTGGAACATAATCAACTAACACACATCCTTCTGTATTGAGAGTTATTGTGCTTCTATATACTTGACCTTCTGTCAAATATTCCATTGTTCCAGACCCACGTTCAATACCACTATCTACGTCTAGCACAAGACCAAATCTTACTTTTCTATCAGCTTCATATGGAAGATCTATCGTTAGATAATACATATATGAGTATTTGAATATGAGCTCTCGTATCAACTCGTCAATATCTGCTGTATTTGATGCCATCACAGATATCTCATATGACAACTTTATGGGAATAGATCTTTCATTGTATATATTATTTGTTTTGTGATCTATGACGGCTTGAACACCTTTATGCAGTCTAGAAAAGTTCCATCTGTCAGAATCTATGTCCATATTAGATTTTCTGTATACTGTTACAAGTGGAAATTGAATCACATCATTTTCCATCTGTGCTGCTATCATAATTGATGCATTTGGATCAGAAGAATCAGACACCGAAGCATTGACAATGGTGGCTACTTCTTCGTTATGATTTATAGAATTCTTTAAATCATTTACGATTGCTTCGTCATATAGGTATATCACGTTCGATTCACCCCCTTCTCGCCAGTTTCTTCCTTTGTAGTATAAACATCCCCTCGATAGTCAAAATCCTTCTGTATGAACGTGTTTGACTTATTGAATCTATGTTTAATCTCTTGTTTAGTCCTTCCTACAGTCTGATGTTTATCATACACAGGAATAACTTGACAAATTAAATGATCTGGAGCTTGTAAGTCATAAGTTATTTCTGTCACTCTAAATATTCTGTCCGGCAATCCTGTATATTGTCCTGAAAATGCGAACATACAATCTTTTTGTACGTTTGGAAGATTAAAACTGCAATGTAGCAAAAATGGAAGATCTGAACTGTTTTCTACCACCCACCCATATCTCTTATATGTTTTTATCTTCGGGTTGCTATCTAGAAATATGTTAGTATCTATTGCAGATGACATATGATCAATTATGGATTCTCCTTGAGCGTTATGTTCTACGTAAATCGGATACTGATATTTTGTAGGTATCCCTTGTAAACATAATGCTTCATCGTATCTATCACGCATCAGCTTTATATCTTCACCAATCAAATTCATGATAATCCTCCATCGTAATGATGAATCGAATTTGCTTCTAATAGATCATCGATATTCATTACTTTATTATAGAGCCAAGTCCAATCATAATGTTTCTTATCACGCCTTGTTATGTTTGTTATAGATAACGCCCACCCCGATTTAATTGCTTCGTCAAATTCGGAATCAGTGCATGCGTAGCCTGGATTGATCCAATCTACTAAATGTTCTGTATTGAATAAAACAGCATCTGTGACAAATTCTTTCTGTGTGTCTTGATTATAATGATAATGATTCATAAGACGCAATTTATCGTAATTCAAATGAGAGAGCGTCATAAGTAAATCAAGCAAACTACCAGATACATGTTCCTCTTGTACAAACTCTACTAAGAACCCAAATCGTTTGAGCTCTGTTAATATAAGATCTTTAGAAAAATTATCGGTTATGCTGGAATACTCTGTTATTATATCCCCTGTTAGTCCAATACAATATGAAAACAATATTCCATATCTATCATCTTCAACAGATATATTAAGACCATTAAGATGTTTGTTATTTAGATATGTTTTTGTCGATATGTGTAAATGTTTACTATTGTTAGAAAGACACCCTTTAAGCTGTCTCCAATCAGATATTTTATATCTAAGAGGCGGATTCGTACATAGAACCATGTTTATCTAGTTCCTCCTTTCGTTGTTTTACATATCGTTTCATTTCAAACTGAAACGGCAATAGATCTTCATAGGACGCAGAGGGATATTCTGAAAAATATCCTGCTATGCGATCTATACTCAAGTTATAATACAGTAATTTCATATCTATATCAGATATATCTCTGTGCTTATCTCGGAATATAAAAAATCTAGTTATTACGCTACTACATGCCTTATAAGTCACTATATCTTCGTCAATAGTTGTTAGATCTGCAGTACAAAGTATGTTAAACTGACTAGGATTGAATTGCTTTAGATCATGAAAGAATAAATTGGTTAATTCTGATATTTTCATATTAACTCTCCTTCTGTTTAAGATCCATACTCCAAGAATTAACATCCGCAGAAGTAATTGGCAAAGTTTCAAGCAAAATTTCTGTAAGTGCTGTTTTATATGTATCAGCGTTTGCAACTCCAAGATCCTTTAGTAAATTCACGATGGCACTTGCTTGACTCACTGCGGAATCTCTTTTTTCAAATTGCAATGTAGATTGATCTGTTATGATATCAGTCATATGTAATTCATAATTACCTGCAACTCCTGAAAATCCTCTTCGAATACAATATGTGTCGATAGCACACTTCCAGCCCTCTAAGAAAGAAGATTTAAGGCGTTGCAATGCATTGGCATATAGCGAAGATCTTTGAGAAAGAACAGAACCTGCACCTCCTAACCCCTCATTCGATGAATAATTAAGAGCTTCTTTGGGAATACCTAATACAGATAATTTTTTGTTTTGATAATAATCAAGCAGTTTATTATCACTATCAGAAGTATCTGCCATGTTGAGGTCTGTTACAGAAACTGCATCCTCTCCTTTTACTCTTGGAAGATAAATCAAGTTATTAGGGCTTTGAGGATTTACATAACTTTGAGCATCTCCAGACCCTGTATGCAATGACATTGTCTGTTCTATTACATTTTTTATATCGATTAAAATTTGACCAATTTCATCATCTTCTGCGTTACCACATTCCACATTGATGAATTTTATTGTTCTAGCAAGTGAGGAAAGAATAGATGCATCTTCGAGTAGACTGAGTGTTTGTGTAGGTTGTGTTGCTTTTGCCATGAGCGGGTTTGCAAAACTCACATCATATTCTTCATCTTCTCCATCTTTGTTTCTCAAGGATAATTTATAATCTCCTAACAACCCACCTAATGAAAAATGGATGCATGCACTTTCTGGATAGAGTGCAGTTTCTCCTGTTTCAGATTGCCAAATATATCCTTGAGGCTCCCCTTTCAAATATAGATGAAGTATGTCTTCTGGATCTAATTTGTAAGATGGAATCAGATCAAAATCAGATTCGCTTAATGTATTATCTGACAATGAAACCATGCCTCTTCCACCACTACTATCTAATCTATACATATCAGTAGTAGGCATATAAAAATTACCAATAGTAGCAAGTTCTAAAATCTGATCTCTGGCATATTTATTTACATTCCATTTATCTTTTATAAGACCATTCACAACCTCTGCTACTTTTGTGTTCTTTGAATCTATAGATGTTGCCCAAAGAATCTGTCCTTGTGTATTTCGAAGAGTAGAATCTGTAGCATAATATTCAAGAGTTGTACTCACCTGTGAATCTTCTGCGAGTGCTCTCATTGTTGTGATCAATGCTTTTATAGTATCTCTGCATGAATTAGATCTCATATCAGATAATTTAAATAATGATCCAGACACTAAAGATCTAATCCAAGATGTTTTATTTGTATTACCTCGAAAAAGCTTTCGAATCCAATATCGTTGTTGTACCATGTATAATCACTCCCTTCTCATGTTTTCACTCTAATCGATGAGATTTTAAATCGTCATCTATTCCATATTTCTTAAAGAAATAAGATTCTTCGAATATATCGATCCTATGTTTACGAGCTTTCTTTATAGCTACTCCTGATACATTTTCAAGTATATCTCCAATAAGGATACAATCTACATCTAGGTCGAAATCTACACATACTTCACATTCGTAACTATTCAAGATTGCTATGATGTCGGAATAATTACCGTGAGAAAAACAACCAGTTATGTAAATCTTTTTGTTTCGGAATATCGGGTCTCCTATAAACTTTTTATTAAGACCTTTAAGCTTCAACCCTTTAAAATTAAGAACAGTAGAAACATCTAATGCTAAACTTGAAGACAAGCAAGATGATAGGATAGAATATTCTGTATTCGATAACATATGATCTTCTACTATTTTTTGAGGGTCGGATAGATAATATCGCAATGTTATAGGATCATTAGAACATTTGTTGATGAACAGAGATAATAGTTCTCGATTTCTACAAAGTTCTGGAGAAATGAGTCCATCTATCAGCTGAAATAATGTAAGTTCTAATGTATTAGGTCTTATACCATCTAAGTATAGCACATCAGTTAAGGTTGTTATATTACCAGTCTTCACACCCGATAAATATTCTTCGTAGGTCATATGAGGTAGTTGATAAGTGGCACAGAGATGTTTCACTAAAGGATAAAGTTGAGAAACACATTCTGTATTTGAACATTTACAATACTTATCACATGTACTCAAATCTAGTAATCTACCGCAATCTTTACACTTATGCATCCTTGATACTTTATGTTTGCTGTATTTGTCACACTTTATTACTCTATCATCTTTAACATATATCTTATCACCTTCTGTGATTTGAAGGTCAAATAATTCTTTTAGAGTCAAAGTAAATTTCTTATCTTTACAAATGATATCGGATATTATATATCCATCTTTATCTGTATGTGTAAAGATATTGGTCACAAAATATGTCTGAATAGTTGTGGGAATAACTTCTACTTCGTTTTTATTGAAGATCACTAAATGAGATACAATTGGAAATTTGAAGTTGTATTGATCTTTAATCATATCAATCATACCTGTATAAGACATCTTCCTAGATAAGATATAACCCGGAACCAATTTAAATCCTGACAATTTCAACCAATTTCTAGTATTTACATGTCCAGATATGTTAGAAGCAAAACTCTTTACATGGCTTGCAAAGAAGTTGAATCTAGAAGGATCTTGATGAAATAAACACAAACACTCTTTTATATGATCGTATGTTACAAATCCTTCTGATTTCAATTTAATGTCTGTATACAGAACACCATATACATAAGTGTTACCGTCTTTTATATTTATAGTTGACGGTATTTTATTGAATGATAATAAATCAGTCACAGAAGATTGCGGTAATTCTGATGTATTTGCTATGTACTGAAATGCAGTTATGAGCTCTCCAGATTTTCCATAACTTAGAGCAATAGGTATTCCATAAGGGCAAAACTCTATGAAATTTCCAGGTCGTATTGAATCCATGATGTTCATAATAATTCCTCCATAAACAGTTTTTATGTTTCAAATATATTAGTTTAGACAACAGAGTTGTAAACTATCTGAATGTTATCGTATCACCCTGGTGAACATATTACTGGAAGATCTTCCAGATCGGGTACTATGCGTATTATTAACAGATGATATCACATTTGTTATCTTCTTTCTATCTAATGTAACAGTACCTCCATATTTTACCGCAGACCAAACAGATCCTGCGAAGCCATCTGACATATCCTTTGATTGACCTACTTCATGATCTACTTTACCTGAATAGCTATCACGCTTCAATCGTGTAAGCTCTCGTTCTAGTAATTCTATATGTAACATATCTATTCGCTCCTCTAATAATACAGATCTAAGAACTTTGTATCCTTCAGGTGTTCTATCCAAGGAAATTTTACCTGTATTGAACCCTTGAGCTTCTAATAGCTGTGACATATATTCACTTTGGTATTGATCTCGTGTTATTAGTTCTATATGAAATCCTGACTTTCTAAGCCAACAAATAAAGTCCGTTATCTTTGCATAAGGTATTTTGTCTCCTTTAGGAGATTCTATATCAATAGAAAATACATGACTTATGAATGGGAGAGATAACATAGAATTATCATCTTGTAGCACATCTTTTCTACCAGTTATACAACAACATCCAATACCTGACTTGTCATCATTTAATGACAAATCTAGATGTATGAACCAATCTTTGCTTTTTAAGCTTGGATCTAATTTACTTATATCAAAAAACTCTTGTATAGTGAGCGAATCTTTTGTACCAATTGAGAGTATATCACTAGGAAACGGATTCTTTCTATTTCCAATACAGCGATCTAATATCTCTTGAGATATGAAAGACAGAGATCCTTGTACTGCTATACCTGCTATATCTCTCAAGGCAACATCAAAGTCAGATAAGAACCTAGTTTTGTTGTCTTCAGGAACAGCTATTATCTCGTACCCTTGTTCTCTGATAGCATTCAAGCTTGCTTCATCATCGTGATCATCTGGAATGACATAACTCTTAAGTGATTTACCTCCAATTGCAATATAGAACTTTTTATCTGATGAATATTTAGATTTAGGCCATACTTCCCATTGCGGTTTGTCAAAGACGTACATGTGTTTATTTCCAGCATTTCGTTGTTTAGATATGTACTCTTCCATGAAATCTGAATCTGATTTCTTTGAACTGATTACATATAACTTACCAAATACTTCACCATTTTTGACAAAAGTACCTGTTACACGAGCGACAAGCGTATCATACTTTTCTTTCATACGCTTTTTTGATTTTTCTACATCTTGTATTCCAGCTGCTGCGAAGTTACACTCATCAAATATGACACAATTGTGCATCACAACATCTTGGGTATTGCCGTGTACTATGAAATTGTGATAGGGTTCTGCATTCACAATGTCATACACAGGTATAGGATTATCATAATGAATAGGTTTAATGGCCTTAACTCTATTCACTTCACTTCTATAAATTTTACAATTTAAAGTTTGAAGTTCATCCGATATCTCCAAATGTTGTAACTCTTTATATGCACCATCAATTAGTAATACTTTATGATCAGAAGTTCCTTCAAATATTGTACCATCTTCAAGTTCTATTTGAATTGTATCCTGAACATATTTAGTCAAAATAGCATGAGCATCTACAAAAATTAAATTTCCATTAGGTGTGTATTGTCCAATATGTATTGTATCTCCTAAGAGTGTTTCAATTTTCTCATATCCAGATTCAGTCAATACTTCAGTCGATCCGATACAGCAATACGTAGCTTTTCCAAGTGCATGAGAAGCTTCACTACCGTATGTGACCTCTATTAGACCACCTTCTGGTATATAAGTAGGATTTGATTCACTTTTCGACATCTTACCATGACTCATGAACCATTTAGATGTTTTTAAGGTATTGTTAAATTCTTTAAAAGCTACACCTTTTGCAAGTGTCTGTGTTATATTAAAGAAGAATATAGATATACTGGTCACAGCTTTTAGACTGAAGTACTCTTGAGGATTTCGTAGACACATTATCCTGTAGAGTTGATAAGCAGCATCTGATACAGCAGTAGATGTTTTACCGGTTCGAGTTGCCCCTGTGAATACAATTTCGTAATACTGATTACCTGTATCTTCCAACTCTTTCATAGTATCCATCCAGGTAGGATATATACTCTTTCCATTATTATTTGACGCCCCTAAATATTCCGTTGAAGTGAGAAACGTTTCTTTGTCAACAGGTATCTCTTTGTAATCTGATAACCAAATATTTTGATATGTTTCAGAATATCCATACTCTGCTAACTCATTCAATATCTGTAACAGTATCTTCTGCTCTTCGCTGTCCACAGAAGTGTATATATTCTTTATTCGGTCTATCAGTTCCATAGATGTATCCATTAGCTATCACCCCGCGTTTAATTGTAAGAGAACTTCTCTAGCAGATGTACGAAGTTTTTCTCGTCTAGATGCATCAAGTGATAAAGATGTAGTAGATGAATTATCTTCATCTACTATAGTGTATTCGGAAAGATCTATGACAGGCTGTAAAAGTTTTTGAGATTGTAACATATTGTCCATGAGTCTTTCCTGCATAGTGATTAGAGTCATCCATGCGCTAGAATTAGCTACATCAATGGAATCTAATCTGTTTTCAATAGATTCATAAAGTTTTTCCTCTATCTTATCCATCATTTCGGTATATCGAATTATACGGGAAAGCTGATGATATGCTCTTAGAAGTGTTATATTTTTTAAAGATGTAGAAGCGTCTTTAGGGTTCAACTTACTATATAATAGTTGATCCCGCATCTGCTCTACATCTTTATGTTGTTCTTGTATTAAATTTTGTTGTATCGACATCGAATTCTCAACAGTTTTGAGATTATTCATCATGTTGTCTCCTTACGTCTGTTCAATTTGAGAGTAACGCAAAAAAGATCATTTAAGATCTGCAAGTATGACTGCAAGATTAGCAATATTTTCTTTCACAATATCTAATCTATCGCAATCTTCAGTACAATTTATTGTGAATTCACCTAAACAGTCGATAGCAGATTGAATATGCCCTACAGCTTCTTTTATATAATCTGTTATATAATCTGTATCCCTTACCAAGACTTCATCTGTTATCACGTCCCGATCTGTCATGTTATCCACTACTGTATCTTCTACAATCACTTCTTCTGAAGCTTTTACTTTTTTGTTCTTTGAAATAATCATTTTATTGAAATACCTCCTTGTTTATAGTTAATCGCATACAAACATCTTTGTTAGAAGAATTCTCTATGTAATTACACATACTTTCGTATGCACTTCTTAACTCTTCATCGTCCTTTAACTCTTGAGCACATCCCTTTTTGACCTTTTCTAAGTAGATTCGTACATTCTCTATACTAGGAATCGCTTTGTAGCATTCCATCTCTAAATATGCTATGTTCTCCACTACCTGAAAGGACCAGAAATATTTTCGTAATTGTTTGTATAACTTATTGTAGTAAGATTGAATCTGTGTCGAAAGTATCATGTGTTGTCTCCTTTACAGCAGATACTAGCTCCCTATCTATATATAATCTATCTGTTATATTATTATGCATCATGTACCTTAATTCTCGATAGATAAGTTCATCTTGTAATTCAAATATATATTTGTGATAATATTGATTGAATGATATTTTTGAGTCATTGAGATGCTTTATCTCTTCTCTGATCTTGTTTAGCATCCTCTTTCTGTCTTTCTTCATATATGTTAACTATCCGGAAGAATGTAGGTAAGACTATCAGCGGCACTTCTGTTATATCTTTTGTTTTTGCTATATGCACATCATAAAAATATTGAAGTCCGTCTATTGCTTGATCTAATTCGTCAAGCGTCGGTATCTTAAAATATTCTCCCCCTGCATATTTGCAAAGAGTCAATAATTTTTCGTGACCTATTATAGAGAACAACTCAGCTAGTCCTTCGAATCCATCTGTATTGTACAAAGGCGGAAGCAGTTCCAATAAATAGGCAAAGTCTAATTCTTCTCGAACAGGAATTTTATCATCCATACTATCACCTTTATGTCAATAGTTAAACTAGTTTATTTATTTCAAATACAATAGCATTATTGCTTCTTGCTATTCTATTGAATTCAAGCATATTATACCCACAGGACTTAAGTCTATTGATTATGTTTATCATAAGCTTTGATAAGTTCTTATCGTCTTTATAATAGATCCATAACTCTGTGTTATCTATTACTTGATATCTTAAAGCTCCTGATGTTAACTCTTCTGCATTGAGAACTCCTAAGATAGCGTCTGTTAGGAATCTATTGTCTTCTTTTACATATGTTGTTGCAGTTACAGATTCTTTTTTATCTTCTTCACCTTCATTTTTTGATTGAGTAACTGTTTCTTGTTTGTCTTCGTCATTATCTTCAAGATCTAATCTTTTATCTTGCTCAACTATGTCTTTATCTTCTGATGTATTTATCTCGTTATCATCTGCATTGAGTTCTTTGTTGTCTATAGGTTGAATATTGTTATCTTCTAAAGTGGAGTTTTCTTCGTTTTTATCGTCTACTTCTTGAATGATTTCTGTATTATCAACAGCTTCAGTCTCAGCATCTTCGTTATCTTTTTGATCATCTAAATCTAGATAATTACTTAGCTGTAATACTAATTCTTTATTTATTGGATCTAATAGTGTTGACAAAATAATAGATTTTCTATTGCTATACTTATATTGTCTACAGCTTTTTATAGCTTTCATTTATGTTTATCACCTCTGTTTTTTGTATCCTATTAGAGTATTCATTTTCGATTAACTCGAAGGTTTTAGATAAAGATAAGGCTTTTCTGGTTCATCATTTTGAATTGTGTATGAAAAATACAGATTAGCTATATCATTTGTATGAATGTTTACAAGTTGTACTGTATAAATATGGTATCCGATACTTAAATCTAGAGAAGTAACAGGAACATCTATCCAAGCTCTACACAAACACATATTGTATTCTTCTTTAAACAACCTGAAATTCATAGGATTCAATGAATAGATGGAAACAAATTTATAGTCTCTTACATCTATATTTAAGTGTATAGGAAGGTATCCTATGCTGTCAAATTCAGACCGTCTGAATACTTTATTTACACTTGATATTTTGTCTCTATAAATTGTTTCTAAATATAAATTAGGATTCGGATTCATTTGAGCAGCTTCCTCACTTCTATTTCCAAGAAATTAACCACTGTGAGTTTGATTTAGCAGTTCCTGCTATTTCTGTTAAGGAGTATCCTAACCCTGTAAGATATGATTTTAACTCGTCTGTCATTGGTCTCATCCAAAGTACTTCATATTGATTACATGCAGATGCAGTATTTATGATAAGTGTTACTTGTTCTTTAAGCTCGTTCTCAATATTCTTCTTTGTTAGATCTTTGGATTCTACAGATGTATGTTCTTTATCATATCCATTGTAATTTTGATTGAATTCCATAAAATTTACCTCTATACTTTATTACAGAGATACAAGGTCCTACAGATTACATCACATATTGCTTACTTTCTTGCTTAGCGGATGTATCTACTGAAGACCTCAAGCAGAGGAATAAATCTAATAGATCCGGAAAAACATCATTCAAGAAACAATCAGATACAAATTGTTTGTTATCTTTAGTTTCTTTCTGTGGTTGTAAATACTTCGAGTACAAAGAAATAAATTGAAATAACGAATTGTGCACGTATTCAAATGCGCAAGATTCTGAAATATTTACAATCTCGGTACACTTAGAAGACAACGAGTCAAGAATCTTCAAACTGACATCTTTTCCATAGCTAAAAGCATTTACGAAAAAAAGAATGAGTGATTTTATTGCTTTTAACTTAGAGGACGAATCCTCAGAATTTTGATAAGCTTTGAAAAACTTAAGAATTGAATCTAGCACAGTAATATCTTCTTTGTTGATATTCTTTTTGAACGAATCACACGTCAATAAAGATTCTAATAATTCTGCATGACCTATCAGATCAGATTTACAAAATCTATAAGATTTAGTTGTGTACGAAATAGTTTTTTGTTTGTTTGAAAAATTAAGTAAGTCAATGTCCATGTTTATTCTCCCCTCCCTACCTCTCTCTAGGTTGTGTTATTTTTCTTCTAGTCTAAAAGTATGACCTTCAAAGAAAATCTCGTTTTTATGCTTTGTATAAAATGAATTATAGAATTTATCATAATTGAATCCAAAATATTTTGCAGCTTTAGAAACAGATGTAAATAACAGATTCAAATCTGTGCACAGAATGCATTTCTTTTTCTTTTTTACTTTCTGATTTAATGACACTTTTAAAGAATTAAGCTCTTTCTCAGTATCACGAATCAATTCATCTCTTGCTTCAATAGATTGTTTAAGGGCAGAGATTTCTTCTTCTTTCTCTTTCTTGTATCTTTCAAAAGATTGACAATCATCTAACTTATCTTCATCAGAGATAGGAATGCCAAATGTTTTATTAAGCAATTCAAATACATACTCACAGATCATAGGTCCTTCGGTAGAAGGTAGAACAACAATACCTCTTCCCTTAGTGTCTCTATAGATAGATTTGTATTTTTTTGTAAGGATCTTTCGTACATGTCCTTCTTCATCAATTTCATACTCTGGATACTTTTCTAGCTGAACATATTCTTTCATCATCAATTCTCCTATCTTTGTTTATGAACTCTAAATTATATCTACAATGTATTTAACGATTCAAAAAAAAATAGTTCTGAAATAAACATAAATTTTGTCTAAATCAGAAAATATTTACAAAACTTCACGATCAATGAGATCTCGCAGGGGTCGCAAATCTATTTTACTTGAAATTTTGTCTAAATTTATTGAGTTTTGTCCTTTATAGATATAATTTGTTCGTGAACTGCTACGAAGCTAAAGACTTTGTAGCTTCCTATTCAATATCTCTAATGAGAGAAGTTTACTTAAGCCATCCCGACAGTTCTGGTCGTTCTCATTCTCTTATAGATAATGCTTCCTTATCAATTGTTTGTTTTTAACTTCAAATATCTCTTGATGGAGTTTTCTATAATTAAATACTTTTGTATGTCCGTCTTTATTGCAAGAAACTTGATTTGATTTCGTGCTTAGAAGCTTCTCGGGAACACTTCGTTCTGTATTTTTATTGAACATAGTCCCTTTGCAAACTCTTGCAAGACTCTTTACACGACCCTTATTTGATATTTGATAACGATCCTCGTAACCCGGTATGCCTTTCCAAATTTCACCTTCAAGATTTTCAATACCGATTTCATATTCATCATCTAATCTACAATAGTGTAATCCTCTACAGACAGAATGTTTGTCACAAGATACTTTTATTTCAATTGCGCTTGTTCCTGTTAGTTCACCAGCTTCTGTGTAAGAATCATAAACTTGACCTGTTTCAATACATTTGCATTTTACTCGTGATAATTCTGCACTTACAAGAGACGCCTTATGTAAACTCTGTCTTGCAAGTTCGATTGAATTCAATCCTGTAGCATATGCGTGCCGAACATTCTCAGATTTTGTCACCCACTCTAAATTACTTATAGAATTGTTGGATTTATTTCCGTCTTTGTGATTCACTTCCGGTTTATTCTCAAGATTTGGAATAAACGCTTCAGCTACTAATCTGTGAACCATATAGTGTTTCCCATTTTTCTTACCATTTTCTCTGTGTTTATATAAATTTATAGTTCTATATCCATCATTATCTGCTAGATATCGTTCAACTCCTCTACATAGTTTAATACTATCATTTTTAGCCGGAACATATCTATCTAAACTACGTACTCTTCCGTCTGATGAAACTTGATAATATCCTTCATACTGTTTAATATCTTTCCAAATAACATCCCCTTCAACGCATTTGTTTCTGTGAAGGCATAAATTATCAATTCTGCAATTAGTCCTATCACTGTCAATATAATCAATAATATCGTCATATTTCAATCCTAGAAAATGTGTTTTTACAAGAATAGAAATATAATGAGATTGATATTTTCCATCTTTATGCAACGTTATGTTTGGATAGCTTTGATGTCTGAAATCTGGTTTCATCACCATTTCTTTAACAGATTTCCATATTTTTTCTTTCTCTGAATAAAATTTTCTTGCAAGTCTTTTGACCCTTCCATAGTTACTGATTTCATATAGACCTTCATATCCTTTAATACTTTTCCAAACTTCACCTTCTTCTGAATTATCTTTTTGCACTAAATTATTAAGCCGACAATTGCACCTATCCCTATCAATATGTTGAATATTAGTTCCTTCTTTATATATTCCAAAGGTTTTCAAAACTAATTCATCTATAGGAAAATTTTTAGTTTTGCTGTTATCAGATAGTGTTATCTGACCATGGAATCCTACAGAGATCTTATTACTATCTTTTCTTAAGAACCTTCCATGCGAAGATATTTTGTAGTTTCTAGTAAAGTCAATATCTAAATCTTTCCAAACCTCTTTCATAATATGTATACCTCCATATACATGAAAAGAGCATACAAGAAGAAGTAACTGCCAAGGAACTTCACGAATCTAAGATCGTCTCTTGTATGCTCATCTATGATAACACCCTATAGTGACATCACCTCAATATCCAATTGTAGTATCTTAGATTTTATATCCTTGGCATATATTATTGTATGATACAACTTAAAATTTGTCAAGCAATTTATTAAATCGCAAATAGCTGTTTTTGCTTCTTCAAATTATTAGGATTATATTTGTACTTGCCTTCAATGGCTTTCTGTACTTCCATGATATCCATTGCAACCCTAGAAGCGTTATCATTACATATCTGATCTACAGTAAGATTATAAGAAGCACATAATTCTTTAAACTCTTCATACGTTTTAGAATCACAAGTTTGCAAAAAACTCATGTTTGATTTCGTTTTCACTGTCCTAGGTTTATTTGATAACGAAATAGTTCCCCACTTTACTGTATATATTTTCGCGTAGCCGGTTCGAAGTCTATGGGACACTGAATCCGCAGAAAATGCCGGAAATTTCTTAAGTGCGTCTAAGGACGTCATGCCGAATAAGTGGGTCTTAATGTCAGTGTATGAACTTTTTGCAATGAAATCATAACATTCTGCGAGATATCTATTTTTAACTCCTTGGGCGGAATCATTCGCAGGAGATAATCCACATACAACAACCCTATCTGGATATATCCATCCGAATTCATCTGACCATACTTGACCTTTATCATTCTTCTTTCTACTATCCTTAGAAGGGTCGTATGTTTTGTCTCTCCAATCCAGCATATTCTGTAAAACAGAAAACGGTTCTCCATAATGGAATACAGGTATCAGCTTTTCTGGACTTTTTAATTTTTTACGCATGTAAAGATAGTTTTCCCAAGATTTCTTACCGGATTCTATATAATCTTCCCTCTTTTTTGGAATTCCAAACTTTCCTGGAAGCGTATCCAGCTGTGCTATAAGACAGATATCATCATCTATGCTGTTTACAAAATCAATATATTCATCTACATCTAGATCTTTAGCCTTTCCTGTATACATACTATATGCTCCAGAATCAATAAATAGTGATTTTACAACTCCGTCTTTTTTGAGGTCTAGCATACACTGTATTGAACTTTTATCTAATTGTGTTACCAGTACATCCATTGGTTTGAAATCTGGAATGTTAGATAATAAGTTTGCCATTGTTTTTGTTAAACCCCCAGAAAAGATATATCGTTCCATTTCTTGAATCTCCTTATATGTTAATTTCTATTGTGTTTTTGTCTGTGTTGAGAAAATGCGTATCCTAAGATTGCCCCTTCTGCCATATGTCTAGTTCTTGCATCTCTAGACTCTCTGTACATGTCTTCTGCATCACGTGATGCTTGTTCTGCATCTCGTGCAGCTCGTTCACTTCTTTCATAACTTCTTTGGGCTTCTCTTGCAGCTTGTGTATGCTCTTTCTCTCTGTCGGCAAGATATTCTTTCATTACAGTATCAACGATAAATTCTAAACTGCTTGGAATGGCATCAATCATTTTTAATACTTTATTTCTGTAATATGAAGTTTTGAGAGGATCTGGCAGAGAAAGTTCCCCGTATAATTTTCTGTACTTTGATAAGCAATTATCGAATTTATCCTTATACGGTCGAATTCTTTGATCAAAATCTTTCTGCCATGTTTCTACACAATGCCTATATTCTGCATAATCTTTACAGTCAGCTTGATAAACTGTTTCAGCTTTCTTATCAGCTTCTTCTAGAGCATGTTCATAGTTAGCGACAATCTGTTTATAATCATCTGTATTTTCCCAAGCTTCTTGCTCTTGTTTTTTTAAATATTTACCAATTCTGAAGGTAGCAAAAAAAGAAATGAGTATTAAAGCTGTACCAGAACCTGATCCGCTTTGAATCGTACTGCCAATGAACCCTGTTAAAATCAACCCAATAGCATATCCCCACATATATTTAGATGTAGGACAAGATAAGTCTGGTTTGGAAATTTCTTCCACCTGTTTTTGAGGTTTACTATTTCCAAAATTCTTAACATTTGTAGGACAGATAAACCGATTATCTGATTTAAAATCCTCTACAGCTCTCTTAGCTTTCAAAGCTGACTCTTCAACTTCATTCAGCTCAATAATCTTTTGTTTCATTTCTTCTTTTTTACTCATTTTTTACACCTCTTCGTCTGTACAATCAATTTATAGTCAAATAAGAATTTAGATAGTATAGCAGATTTTCCTAACTTACTTTCAGATAAACCATTCAGACAAGTTAAGCATATCTTCTTTAAATCTTTATCATTACATTGACTATGTATATAGCTTATAACGATGTGTATTGGTAAAACATGCTTATCAGAGGTATTTTGAAGATTCCAAGATATCATACTTATTGGAATATTCATACTTATGATAGATGGACATTGAGAAATATATTCAATATCTTTTTTATCTAACTTATTTAGACAATCTATATCCGAAAAACTTCTGATACAAGATAATATATTGTATTTCTTGTACAAATCACATTTCTGCTTATCTCTTGATTCGGCATAAGAAAATATATCATTTTCTGTAGGGCATCCCAATTCAACACACTTAGACCTACTTATTATAGTATCAGGAACCTTAGTAAAATTTCTACATGTAATGATGATGTAAATATGACTTGGAGGTTCTTCTAAGATTTTCAGTAATGATTGGGAAGCTGAATTAACTCCTTCATCTATATTTTCTATACATAATAGAATATTATTCTTTAACGACAAACAGTTAGCGATTGTTGATTTTATCTCAGAGACTTTAGGATCAACTTTGATAAAATCATCAATTTGTAATAATTTAGCATATTGTTTTGCAAGATAAGTTTTACCGCATCCGGAATTGCTATACAAGAGCAAACTATGACAATCATATTCAGCCAATGTAGCTAACTGATTCAATGCATTCTGTTGAAATTCAAATCTCAATTCAAATATCCTCCATCAAAGGAATCTGTTTAAATCCTATACAAGAAATAAGTGTTATGAACAAAGAGTACTGGTCACAAGATGTTGACCTATACTTATTAAGTACAAAGTAACAATTAGAAAATACGGTATAAATATCCGAAACGTTCCAGCATTTATAGTTATTATGTTTATTACAGATAAGCTTTTCAAGTTCTAGCATGGAATGCATTATCTCATATATCATAGCTTCAATTTCTAAATCACACGATTCGGAAAATTGTAATATGTTCCGAGTATCTCTCTTAAAAACAAGTTTTTCTAATTGTTTAATATCATCCGATGTATTATTTTTAAAAGTTTTTTCTAAATCAGAAAATGATAAACTCAATGGAGTAGAACATTGCAAACAATAACAAAGTAATTTGGATTTTCCAAAATTTCCGTCCGAAAGACGAATACAACTTTTTATGTCTTGAGATGATAAATTTGAATACATCTTATTTAGATGTTTAATAAGAAAATTGACAGGCATTTTAGAAACCAAATAACATTTATCATCTAAAAATTTAGATAATTTAGGAGAATCATTATCTTCAATCACAATAGATAAAAATCCAACTATGTTCATAGCATTGAGCTTTTTAGACAGATTTAAATCTAAACTTGGCAAGAAATTAAGATCATGCCTAACAATATAATGCTTTGATGATAGCGGAATAAGTCTTTTCTGACCTACCATAGAAACGACTTGATCGACAGTATCGCATTCGACACAAGGTCCATATATCTTAGATATCTGATCTAGATACTCTTGATTCATACCGAAATCAGATCCTACCATGACTAGGAATTTATTTAACTTATTTTCATGAATATGCCTTGTTAGGTCTAATCCTGTATTCAAACTGAAAATCCTTTCTGAATCAATAGTTCATGTTTAAACGCATACAATGGTAATATCGTTGCGATGACTTTATTTTGAGAACATACACCTGCATTTGTATCTAAAGAAATATCAATAGAAAGCGTATTTCCATTGAAATGTAATTGATCATTTGATAAGTCTAAATAACTAAATACAGTTGACGGAACCATACAATATGTATCTGTAAGAAGTTGTGATCCGTTATCTACAAATAAGATGGGATACTTCATTTTGCTTTGAGCTTCAGAGCATATCTTATCCCAAATGTCTTTGTGAAATATTACCTTGTTAGATACTTTTGTATGTGTTTTACATTCTCCTAACCAGTCTTCTGATTCAATATCCCCTGGATGGAAATTTCTAGCTCCACTTGCAACTACTTTATCCCATCCTAGATATTTAGATATTCTTGATTCTTGTAAATTACTTGCTTCTTTATTGGTCATGCGGTACCACCTATTCTATAGATCAGAAACATCAGGATTGACACCATTTATGTCATCCATTATTGCTTTCTTCATTTGATCGAAATACTCTTCATGCTCTTCTAAGTACTGATAAACTTTTGCAAGTCCGTTTACTTTAACAGGTTTATCGTCTACCAGAAGTGGTTCTAATGTTTTTGGATCTTTCATCGTAAACCACCCTGCTGTTTTTGCTATCATTCCGTATTTATAAATGGCGAGGTTAGCAAAGTCAAACATAGGAACAATACCTTTTTGACACATGAGAAAATAAGATCCTTCTTTTCTGTCGTAAGGGGCTGTTTTCTGTTTAGCTAATCGAGCTTTTACGATATATCCTGCAGGGTTCTCTGCTTTCTTAGGTAACTCATTTCCTAGAAAATCAACAGGACTACCTATTTGAAACTGCATACGCATAGAGCAGTAAAACTTAATTGCTTTACCTCCAGGAGTAGATACTACATATGGGTTATCCATATTATCTCGAACTTGATTGATTAAAATCATCGTACAATGATATCTTTTTAATATTGGAACTATTTTTCGCATGAATGTGGTCATGAGTCCTGCAAGTGCAGATACTGTTCTCTCTCCATATTTTTTATCTAGCTCTGCTTGCGTAACGAGTGATGGAATGGAATCCAATACTACTAATCCTAATTCATCTGTTTCTATTAGTTCTTGTACAGTCTGAAGAAGCTGTTCAGCTGCAATGTCAGGTGGCTGCATGACTTCTAATTCAGACTCTAATATTCCAAGAGTATTCATCCATTCTCCATCAAATGAATGTTCAAGATCAACAAAAAGAACTTTTTTAGGGCCAAGTTCGAGAGCTTCTGCATAAGCAGCCTTGGCGCTTGCTGATCCAGAAGATTTTGATTTCGCAGCTAATACTTCTAACTGTTCATTATATTCTTCCTTAAAAAGTTCTATTGCATTCTTACATACATCAACGGCGGTCGCTGTATTATGAGTAGGGATGAAATTATCAGATATGTAAGTATGGTCTGGAGATGTCACATGTATACATTGACATTCTTCTATCCCTATAAACTCTATATTTACTATATTCCTATAAGAAGGTCTTCGATCTTTATATCTACTTGAATGTTTTTCAGATTTGTAAAATACAATACCATTAGGAACTTTTAACCTATGCTGATATGACATCAAACATTCTCGATACTGACCAAAAGATGTTTTATATCTGCCAGGTCTAGCAGTTATACCGTCTCTGATGCCTAAACTCTGCACCAGGAAAGATATATTTTCCGAAAGCTGTTTTGACGATGTAGATATTTCTACAGAACCATCTTTATTTATACATCCATCAGTATCAAATAATCCTCTTAACACTTCTAATCGAGTTTGTTTATCGTTCAACAAATAGATGCCCGGAATGAATTTTTCAGAAGACTTAACTAAAAGCCCTAAATCATTTAAAGTCTTTTTGAGATAGCAAGGTCCAGTTGATTGATTATATCTGTGCGGATCTAAACAAGTTATTGACCAATCTAACCCATTCCTAGAATAATCTTTTAGATCATTACCATAAGAATTAAGTATTTTTCTACATCTTTGAATAATATCCATTTCACAATTTGATATACCTAAATAATCATGTAAGGAGCCATCCCCTAACAGTACCCCTAGAAGATAAGGGTCTATAGGAACATCTGTATGTGGCCAATCTACAGAAGGGTCATCTACATATATCTTATCTTGAGGCCTATCTAAATTATTAAACATATCTATGAGTTCAAGTGTTGTTAAAACATATTCTTTTCTATCTCTTTTTCTCTCACTATAATATGTAATTGTGTTCAAGTGATTATCTGCTACTCGTATTTTCTTTCCACCTATCACAGTTATTTCATATATAGGACGTTCTCCTTGAGGATATATACCGTCTACTTCACAAATGTTTCCATGTCGATCAAACAGCTTATCTCCGATCTTGATACTTCCCATAGGTTTGTACCCATCAACACATAATACATTACTGTAAAGTGGTTGAGCCTTCCCACCAGATGGCTCCCCGAAAAACTCTGTTATAACATCTCGCGGAACTCCTCCATAAGTTTCCCAAGTTAATAGGGGAGACGTGAACGGAATCTTCTTCCCTCTTTCAGCTTTGGATCCATCCATGAGAGAATCACAATTCCATTCTTTCTTTTTCTTTTCTAATATATCAGCATATCCCATTACATAAACCTCCTCAAAATTCTGCACCCTCTTCTTGATAATCAGGTAAATGATCTGTCTCAATAGCAGAGATTGGAATGAGATCATCTGTATCCTTGCGCCTGTCCCAAATCTTTTTACAACTCATGATAAGCTCTCTGGCAAACGTGAGTTCTGTTTCTACTCGAGATATGATACCTGACATTGCAACATATAAAATGTTATCTTCTAACAACTCATTATCAATAAATTCAGTCTGTTCAGATTTAGATAATTGATTAAATTCGGCATTATCGACATTATCCGTCTTTAATTTCATCTTCTTTTCTTTTATTTTTAATTTAAGTACTTCTTTATCTGTTTTCATATCATTAAGTTTATATGATACCGAAAATAACGACAAGGGAGTATCAGTAAGTATAAATTCAAGCTCATCATCAGATAATTTATCTTTACTCAATTTAAGCTTTTCATAGATATCATGAATAGGATTGAGATACTGACCGAATGACTTCAAATAAAAGTTATCACACCAATCATTTACTTCTTTAAAATTATCTTCATACACTTTATTAAAATCCAACATGCTACTTGTTTCCTTCCTTTATCGGAAATGCTAAATACGATAAAGCTGTTTCTTGCAAATATTGAGTATATCTAAGAGCTTCATTTAACTTAAGCAATTTCATTGACAGATTTAAACAAATAGATAAATGTACGGGACCATATTTACAAACTTTATTTAAATAAGTTGTAGGTATCATGGTCTTTGATATATCTTTTAAATATATATATTTCATTATATTTGCAATGAAACTATGAAAATTTTGAAACCATTTGACAAAATTAGTACCTGAATTGTAAACACTATCTATTATATTAGCAATAGCTGACCCATCCTTATGTGCGTAGGCTGATAGTAAATCAAAAAATTGATCATATTCAGGAATATTCAACGCTTGACATACATTTTCTATTGTTATATCTTTTGAGAATGTAAGACACTTATCTAGCATGGTGAGTGCATCTCGCATACCTCCGTTTGCAAGTTTAGCAATGTAGCTAACGCCATCTTCAGTATAAGATAAATTCCTTCCTTCTTCCTTTTCTTTATCCAATACATACTTTAATCTTGAAATTATACCATCTAAACTTATCTTAGATAGTTGAAATGATTGTACTCTAGATAATATAGTATCTGGAATTTTTTCTGGGTTTGTTGTTGCAAAAATGAATATACTTTTCCCTATACCCGACTCTAGCGGTTTCAAGAGGCATTGCCACGATTGTGAAGAAAGCGCATGAGATTCATCTAATATGAAAATCTTCCATTTGCAATTTACTGGAAAAGATCTTGCTTGATCAATCAAGTTTCGCATGTACTCTACTCCATTATTAGATGCAGCATCTATTTCTATAATATCTCCAGATCCGTCATTCAAATAATTTCCTACAATTCTAGCTAATGTCGTATTGTGTGTAGGTATCAACCCAAAATCGCAGATATAACTATGATCTTCGTGATCAACCATTATACATTGACACTCTTCTTGTCCAATATATTCAATATCTGTTATATGTCTTTCAAACTTATCCTTTTCGTCATATACCTTACTGTAGATAGATTCTGATAATATGTCTATACCTATATTAGAAGCACATATAAAATGATTATATTTATCTTCAGATTTTACTACCCCATCTAAATATCCTATTGACCGTACAAGTATTCCAAATTCTTCAGATAAAGTAGGTTGGTTTAATGTGATTCTTATACAGTCTCTAGAAACCACAGAACCACACGCTTGATAAACTCCTCTCAAGTACTCCAATCTATGTTTTATCGAAGTAAATATGTATGGCTGAATAGATGATTTACTATTTTTATCATCTAATTTAACGATATCCTTTCCATCTACAAATACATCACGAGTAGACTGCTCATCCATTTCTATGAATGGAATATCAATAAATAGATCTTTTGATGATTCCGCAAATAATTCAATCAACGAATCAGTCTCTATTTCGATAGTTTTACAATATAGCGTATCATCTCGAAGTCGATCATAGAAATATATCATATTGATATGCTTATCTGACACATCTATGTAAGTGCTATCGCTGAGATGTATTCTATATATTGATTTTTTACCTTGAGGATATACTCCTGAAACTATTCCAATACTTCCGTTATGAGTAAATACTTCATCTCCTATCTTAATATCTCCCATTTGGATAAACCCAGTAGGTGTAAAGATTTTTGTATATAATGGGTTCGCCTTTCCTGTACCTGCAGGTCCTGTAAGTAAGATATTTCTAGATTCAAATGGTTCTGCATCACAAAGACCCTTTATAAGCTTTACAGGGAGTCCTTGTTCTATGACATCTTCAAACTTACTTGGTCTATATTTGTTAGCTAAATTCATCTATTCAACCTCCCAAATGTTTCACATTTATTAAAGTAAGGACATCTTCCTTTGCTACACCAAACATCATTAGAAGGAAGACCTTCAGGAGCAATATTAGTATTCGCGAGATGCAATATATCTTGTATTGTATCCAAGCAAGCTATCTTATCTGACTCTTTTACTGATAACTGGTAACATTTTATATTACCATACCTCCTGTCAATATAAATAACGAGAGCCTGATCCAAGTGAAGGAGCGAGCAATAACAAATAATTTGATCTATATGCTCTTGTTTTATACCTGATAGATTCTTCCAAGATTCATATTCTACTGTTTTTATCTCTAATAAGAAAATTTCATCATTTAGCTCAACCAATCCATCACAAGCAAACTGAATTGGAATATCTTCTAGCTTAATTTGAGTTTCTAACCCGTTCTGCTTAAAACTATATTGATGATCTGTAACATACTCCTGTAAGTAATTAGGTACATCTAAAAATGATGTACCTAAATGATCTCTTAACCTAGATTGTATGTTTTCGTGAATAGCAGACCCTAAAAACGCTGTAAATTCTAATTGAGTGTCTAATTTAGAAATTTCAGGAGGTGTTCCTTTAAGTCGAAACCAAGTTTTCCTTTTACAGCGTAAAGAGGACGGTGCTATGGTTCTATTAGGAAGGCTAGACCTTTCCGATTCAAGATCTTCTAAAAGGAACGATTCATACATTTCAAGGAACTCTGAACTCAAACTACTATTAAATTTGGCGAGAGAATCAAAATTAACTTTTCTAAATGCCATTATTCTTCCACACATCCTAAGACTGAAGTTAAATCATCTGACCAGACAAGCAACCCTACACATTCATCATTTACAATTCTAGGGCATAGGTATAATTTATCTTCATCATAATTATAAATCATTTGTTTTAACTGAACAGATTTGAACTTCATAGTGAAATCTAGAATATTTCCAGTATATGGAATATCTCCAGAAACATTTTTATCTTGTAAATTAAGGAAATTACGTCCTTCAGAAGATATTGTAGAGATTGTAAGAATATTATCAGATGTAGACGCTAAAATATCAATCTGACCTAATAACTGCTTGAGTTTCTTCGTTTCAAATTCAATATATTCCGCTTTATCATTCATCATATCTAAGATGACATCAGAGCTGTAACTTCCAACATCTGGATCATCTTCGTATTTAGGAGAAAATTGACAAACTAAATCAAATGAATCACATGCATATAATGTAAGATACTTCCCGTCACCAACCTGTTTGATCTGAGCCGAATCTGGTAAAGAAACTAGAAGATTGATAATTGTATCTGAAAGCAAACAGGTTTCTGGCATATCTCCAAATCCTGAATATGTAAATATACTGTTGTCAATATCTCCAGTAAGTACATCTCCAGTATCTCCTACCCATACATTGGTATAAACAGGATGAATAAAAGACATGGCTACTGCGTACATCTGTTTATCTCGAATAAACGTCCAGAATTCATGAGAAATATCTTTATACGATTGTGCAGCATTATCTTTATCAGGTCTATCAAGCTCCAAATCTGTAATATCTACAATATTAGGAAGTGTAAAATTAGATTTGCCAGAATGAAGAATGATTCCGCCTTCTACAAATTCAACAGAACAAGTATTTGTATCGAATGTACTTACAATCTGTTTAAGCAATAAGCAATCTACAACAGCTTTTTCTATAATATCTTTGGCATCTGAATCACCTTTGAGTAATACTTCTGTTCTTATCTGATTTGCTTCAAAATTAAGTCTTAAATTATTTCCAGATAAAATTAACTGGGCCATACAGCTCTTACTATAATACTTAGATACATTTGAATTTACAACACTAAGTGTCAATGCATCTGAAAAGGGTTTTGTGTTTACTAAAATAGTTGACATATCTTAATTCCTTTCATTCAAATTGAGTTAGTTCGATACTATCTTTAACGGTCAAGGTTATACAAAAGTGTAATAAATCGAACAAGTTTTTTATTCAGCTTACATCACTAACTTGCTCCGATCCTTCACAGTCCTTTACGTCTTTCCAAGGTTCAGTTTCCATACTTCACTTTCTGCTCAATATGATCTATAAACTCAGATTCTGATACATGAAATCTTGTCATATAATCGAATATAGCTTCTTCCATTTCTTCTGTTCTTTGACCGCTAACACCTCTAGATGCATTACCAAGTGTTTGACCTGTTTCGTCTGGACGCACAGGTAAAGTGTATTCCATTTCGATCAGATGGTATTGTATCCATTTTACTTCATCTAATTCTACCGTATTTATAGAAGACGCTTTTTTATAAGGACACGGAAATTCTAATCCGTACCACCTAGTGGTTATTTCTACATCGCACTTACTTTCAAATGGAAGAAAATCTGCGGCTTTACACATCAAACTACTAAGAAGCTGTGCACCTTCTTCATAATATTCCATTGGTACCTCTGCGAGTATTTCATCGTGAATCGGGGTCAATATACGACCTCCAATTTCCTTCCAACGCTTATTATTTTCTATAAGGAGAATGGCCATCTTGCTCTGATCTGCGGCGCTCTATTTCATTTATCCTTTCAAATAAATACTGACTATATCTTGATATCAATGATTGACATCCTCTACCTCTTTGAGTGGTAACTCATCCTCCACCCTACGTTCAGTTGAACTAGTCGATACACCTTCCGAATTTTTTCTTGTCCATGCATGTCCCTAAAATTTAGATCGTTTTCCATTCTTATTGTATTTATCTATGACTTTAGATAAGGAACTTGTATTTCCTACATCTTTATTGAAGTACTGACATACTAAAGATAATGAATCAACGACCTTATTGGATTGTCATTTTCATCTAACATTATTACAGGTATTACAGTAGGTTGATTATTACGAACTTTACGTTTGACATCTGGATCATTTTGAACCACTCTTTGTATTTGGCCCATTTTTATTCTGCTTGATTTGGAATGTCTTCTTCCTGTAGACGCTTTTCTTAGCTTTTCTTTGTGCTCTTCAGACGAACAAGCTAATCTATGATGTTTTCTCACAAGAGGATCATCCATTGGATTATTATCTCCTCCTTTAGACAAATTATATCCTCCTTGAGAATAATGTGTTCGTAACAATTCTATGAAATGTGCTTCCCAATACTTCCATGTATCATCAGAACATTCAAATAACTTATCTACTCGAAAGTTTTCTGAACCATATTTTTGTATAGCTGCATCTATATACATGTTTTTAGGACTACCAAGTTTACAATGTTCATAAAATCTTTGTTCAACTGATTTAATTGTCTTTCCTACATACTGTTTACCGCTTAAAATATTAGTTATTACATATATATTTGTCATCTTTTTGATCTCCTTTATTTTAAATTTAATAAAAGTGACCAGATAAAATTCGACTTGGCACGGTATTACCTTTATCTCACCATTTTCAGGTTTAGGCTCTCTTAGTCAGCTTATTCGTCTATGGTCTTCGGCTTATAATCATCATTGCGTTGATTTCTATAAGCAGTCTTATTTCGCTGATACCGTTAGCATTGCTAATTTAAGCAACACACCTCTGAGTAATAGAGTTCAATAGAGAAGGGCAGCGCGCAACTTTCTACCCTGGATTATGCTATTTAGAACTTGTCGAGTTGCATCTCCTATCTTTCTTCTATTATTAACAACTCTTATCTTTTCAGCCTTTAGTTCATTTGTTCTTTTCACAATCTGTCCAAAATATTTAAAGGATTTAAATTCCTTTTCTAATGCATTTACAATTCTATTTGGTATCTTATCAGCTTCTCCTATAGAATTTGGATCAAATGGATCTATATCAGGATTCACATATCCTTTCATTGGTAGAAATTCAAATTCCTTCAAAGTCATATCTGGAAGATGCCTACGTCTTCCAAGAATAGTTTCTGTAAATCCATGCTTTCTACAAAAATTCTGAGAAGATAACATAACTTTCTTCAAGTTAGGAAATGCTTTTATTACAGAATCATATACATGTTTTGCACCTTTAAGCTTTTCCTCCTCTGTCATATCATCACGTTTACCATATAATTGATCTGCAATCGAAGGTATAGAACGCCCGTACGTTATCAACAACCGAGCAATCTGTTAGACTATATCATTACCGATTTGTGCATTCGGTAGTTAGCGCTTCGAGTGGTAACTCATCTTCCACCCTAATAATTAGTCGTTACACCTTGACAAACCTCCTAATAAACTATGTATATAATACCTAATAGAATTAGGGTTTGACCTTGGCACTGGATTCTAGTACATCTTTTTCATCACTTCCCTAGATGTAAAAGTCCCCGGTTAGCAAGATAGCAAACTGTCATTTCCTACAAGCTACCATGATTTAATATCATGTCTATCTCACACCTATGAGTAATGTAGTTCACAAACTTATCATCTCAATCTTCTAATACACATATGAAAATTTATATGCATCAATAATTAAGCACAAATTGATTGAGAGGGGCATAACCGTGTAAGTCTACCCAAAACTATAATTTTTGCCTCTCCTCTTCGTTTCTTCCCTTCTTTCTGATACTGATGTGTTTCTGGATGGAATTCTAGACATTCTTCATATGGTACGTTGAATGCTTCACTTGCTATAGTAGCATAAATATCTCTTCCATCTTGAAATGCCTTTATCATTGTTGGGTCTTTTGATACGAATGCTGTTATTCTTGGCTCTTGTGCCAAATTAAGTTAAATACTCGTTAGGTATTTCTCTCATCGCTGAGAGTGTCGGACTAGATCTTGAAATCTATATGCTGTTACCACATATAGAAGACCCTGGTGTTTCCATTTAATAGAATTACGAGCAGCTAATATCACTGCAAAACTAACTCACTTGAGCTGTACTCTACTCACTTGGTTATCTCAACTTGCCTGAATAGTTACAAACTAACCATCTATGTATTTCTACAATTGCAAATATCTAGCTTTCGATAGTCTCTACACATAATACTCCTATAACAACACTTAAAAGTTATTGTAATCAGGAGTATCTTGCTAGGTATAGCCTCTAAGGTTGAGCCACCTCACTTAAAGATTCCACCTAATTAGCCAGGTTTTACTACAGCACAAATCTACTGTAGTCAGAACTCATCATAACATAAGCAGGAGTTTCTACTGCTAATTGATACACAATATAGTCACCTCCAAAATTAAATTTATTAGTATTTCCAATCCAAAAGGATTGTACTACTATCACATACTTTAACGAAGACACGATTGTAATGATATTATCCTAAGATTTTTATTTCAAGATCTATCGACAAAAACAATGTGCTGTGTTTATTTCACATACAGCACATTTTAACATCATTTGAAATATTGGTAAATAGAAACACTTCGCTACCAATTTCAGCATTCACGCAAGAATCTCCACCTAATAAATACTGAGTTCTAGACCATTTCAATCTTTTCGTATTTCATCAAGTTCTAGCTTGGTCAACTCTGACAATTTCCTAAGCCATCCTCTTGTTTATTTCCAAACAACCATATAGCTCCGTCAAAATTAAATTTTTCGCACTGCGTAAACATTGCGAAAGAATGCGGAATTGGAATTTGAATATGTTTAAGATTCCTCTCACACTTCATGCATTTACAACTTTTATCTGCACAAAACGTCATGTCTTCACTCATATTCGCTCACCACCTTAAGATTCATTAAATCTTCCACCAACCACGGTTCTTTATCTTCCCATTTGACCATTGGAAAATCAACACTGATTCGTTTAAGATTCACAAATCCTGGGTTTGAAAACCAAACTTCCCTATTTCTTTCTGACTTAGTAGTATACAGGCATAGACATCCATTAAGATCTCTTGCAATATATTTATAACCATCTTTTATATACTCCAAAAACGCTCTGTCCTTTTTACTTATGCGTATTGTTGGTGGTTCAACATACTCTTCTTCTAGCCATTTTCTAGTTGCTTCTCTACACCCTTCTTCCACATAAAACTGGCAGTCTTTACAAAAAATGCTATAACACACTACAATTTCTCCTTTGGCATCTAATGCAATCCTGCTATTACCTTCACATGCAAAATAAGCCAATTTGTCTATGAACTTTTCTTTGTTTTTCATTTTATATAGCTTAAGTTCCTTTCCTATATTAAAAGTGATAAAATACTTCAAGCAAGTTACCACCACAAAAGATGACAGTAATCAATAGTTATCAACAATTTGTAAATGTTTCAAATCTTCAATCAACCACGGTTCAGAATCTTCCCATTTGATCATTGGAAAATCAACATCAAACGGTTTGATTCTTACATCTTCCATAGCTGGAGCTGAGACCCAATATCTAGAACCTCTTTTTGGCTTATTGATATATAGGTATAAATCTCCATCTTCATTTCTTGCAATGTATTTATAATCATCTTTTACATATTCCAACAGGCGTACATCTTTTCGTGAAATTACAAACAGCTCAACGTACTCTCTTTCAAGCCAATCCTTAATAGCGGTTTTACAGTCTTTTTCTGCACCAAACCTGCAATTTTCACAACTGACCATACTTGCACAGGATACAACTTCCCCTTGACTGTCTACTGCAATACTGTCTATGGTACATGCAAAATCAATTATTTTATCTGCGAATTTCTCTTTATTCTTCATGTTATTTTACCTTTCCTACAAAATTCGGAATTGATTAACCTGCATCAAATAATACTTCCGGTGTTGCTAATTCCATATCTTTGCTCCAGTAACCCTTTTTCTTCTCATATTCAATATCAATATCAAAATTTGGTCTAAAATCACCGTCTCCGTCTGAACAAAACGCAACTACAGATGAATGTCCTAAATCTCCACATGATTGCATCCAATTAAGCATCGAGCAGAAATCATCTACCCAACGCTCATCCATTGTTGCTTTAATAGTAAAATCAACTTTCTTTCCCATTTTCTACAGATCTACTCCTTCTACATAAAACTTGCAATTTTTGCAAGAATTGAGAGAGCTATACCCTACGATTTCTCCTTTTAGATTCAATGCAATACTATCTTCACTGCATGCAAAATCAATTATTTCATCTTTGAATTTCTCTCTGTTTTTCATCGTATTTCACCTAAATTCCTTCCTTAGTAGCAAATTTCAAATAAATTAAGTTACTTTTTCTTACTATATTTAACGATGAGTTCCTATCTGCGTTTATTTTAGTTTTGATAGATGTGATCAACAAAAGCGGTGAAATGCAACAAGCAAATCACTGCAATAGAAAATAACAATGATCAATAATTATCAACAACCTGTAACTGTTTCAAATCTTCAATCTTCCATGGTTTCTTACATCCTGGTTCTATCATTGGAAAATCTATATTGATGCATCTAATTAGAACATCTGCGTAATCATCATCTACGTCTTTCAAAAAATAAACATTTCCTTTAGTGCTTTTAGACATATATTTATACTTACTGTCGATATAATCTAAAAACATCCTATCTCGCTCAGATATAGTATAGTAGTGTATTCTTTTATCTATCCAAAGCTCACGGTTCTCAGTACAATCTTTTCCATCTGCAAAATAAAATAAACAATCGAAACAAGATAGATCACAACAATTTTTTATCTTACATTCGTGTTTGTCAAAACCAAATACAGCAAAACGAACCATTTCGATGAGATCGTTCACATACTTCTCACCATTTGTCAAATGTGATTGTTCATATGAAAATAATTCATCCTTCAGACTCTCTACTATATCATCATCAAGAGTTCCGTCTACTTTTGTATGCTTGTTGATGACGCTTATCAATTCTTCTCTGTTTAAGCTTAAAAGTTTGTTTTCTTTCATAATTATCCTCCTTATATAGTTCTGACAGTAGCATCTAGGCAATGATCTTTTCGATATTCTTCATTTATCTCTAACGATCTCATAAATGATATCATCGTGATAATTACCAGCTCTATCCTTAATTGCATCTTTAAGAACGTGCTTATTTCCATTATATTTTTCTACAAATCTATCATAACTTTTACAAGCAGGATTCCCGCTGACTGCTCTCCACTCTACTCTATGAAATCTACTAACAAGTTCATCTAATTTTTCAAATACCGCTTTTCCAACTAAGGCATTTCCTCTGTCGAATGAAAACAAGCCAAAATTATAAACACGTGAGCAATACCAGTCTATTCTGAAATCAAGAAAGCCAATCAACTTATTATCATTTCCTATGATTGCATATTGGTATGTTTGTTCATCGGGATTTTCTGATATGTTTGGGCTCCAATTGTACAGGCCACATGTCTCATACATCATATCTGTTGTGTAGTAATATTTTTGAAATTCTTTTTGAATCTGATCTCTGTATAAAATTGCTGGAACTAGCACTCCACCCCACCTCGCTTAACAATTTCAATTTCTTTGTCAATGACGTTTGCAATATTAAGATAAGCACAATCTTTATCCGCATCATCCGTGTTTGCTAGTGTCAGAAAGTAGCGCATCTTCAAATCTTCAAGTTCTTTCACAACTTTCTGAATATCAAACGCTATCGGCTGTTCTTCTATTTCCATAAGTACAGATACCGCAATATCTGTCAACGAAACCATTTCATCTTCGTCCGGTGCTTTTGGTTCTAACCATTTCTTACACATTCGGATCAGTAAATCTGCATCAATTAGTCTCATCTTTTCACTCCCATTCACTTTTCAGCATATCTGCCTTAATTAGTTCGTAGATTATATCTAATGCTGTTCTGCGATCTCTGTATCGGCAGTTCGCATTTTTATGTATCCGTGTGTCATCTTCATTCCAATTCATTACATCAAAATATGAATTACTAACAAATAACATTTTGCATCCTTTAGCAATGCAGAGATAATAACACTCTAATTCTTTTGGAATACCTTTACATCTTTTGAATCCAAACTTCTCAAATTCTTTAGCTTTTACTTTTGGTACTAGCACTAAACTCACTCCAATCAAATTTACAACCACATTCGCCACAATAGTTATTTCTGTGCTTCACACTTGATATTACATTTTTACCGCATAAACAGCATACATACTCAATATTCCCATTCAGCGTATCTAGGATAATTGGATTCACCGGAATCTGCTTTTCCAACGCAACGAGAGCCATTCGAACAGCTGCAACATGCTTTCTTGCTCCAACAGCTGCTTTTGGAATGTCTGTATGTATGTCTTTTTCCAGTATCTTTATAGCTTCTTTAATTTCCATTTTTCTCCTTTTGCCGGCTAAATATTCTGCTCATTATGCGTTCGCCTATGCTTCATTGTCATTCTCCTTATATGGCTACGGAAGTGGCATCCAGGCTGCAACACTTGAGCAATATTTGTTTCCGGGATCTAATACCCATCCCATACTATTCTTCATCACAATTCCATATGTATACCCTGAAAATGGATTATCTTTATACCAACCTAATACAGGTTTATTTTTCTCTGGAAGTCTTTCACTGCATGGAATCATCTTCGGTTTCGTTAGTTCTGCTACCTCTTCTGCCAGCTCATCTAGTTTTGCGTGAATGAATTCTGACGGTGCTCTTGTCAATGTTCTGATATCTTCTTGAATCTCTTCTAGTGTTCTGTTTTTATTCACTTTTCTATCTCCTCTCATTTCTTCTCGCTAAATTCATAATATGCCTGTGCTCATTTTCACAAAATCAGATAATTCTTCCCGGACTTCCAGGTAGTGATCGATCTTTCAAAACATCATAACCATCATCGCTGATTCTCGATTCATCATCGAAATCTACTAAGGAGTCGTCTAAAAATTCATCTAGGCATTCATCATCGTTAAAACCATAAATGTCTCGAATCACATATTACAGTAATTGCTTGCTATAAGATGTCCAAGATCTCCAAATGTATGTAATCGGCAATGGTCTTCCTCGAAAAGAAATCTGCTACGGTATTCATTACTATCAGGTCTGTTAAAATCCAGAATCTTGATGTTTCCATAATCTGTGAATGTTGCTACATGGTTCTGGAAGTTTTTCTTTTCTCTCTTTAAATCAATCATAATTAGTTCCTCTCTCCTTATCTAATCTCTGATATAAACCTGTCTGCCGATTCTAAGTTCACATATTTGTTTGTTCCTCGTGTATATCTAGTACAGTGAGGAATCCGTCCATATTGTCAGCTACCGCTTTCTTATACTTCTCTTCGAACTCATCATCTTCGACAAATCCATTACCAGTCCACAATTCTCTAGCAATCGCTGAGCCGTCAGGCAAAACGCATCCAAAGCATTCGAGCTCGTCCAGATTCAAGATGTCTTTCTGTCTTGCTCCATCAACAAGAATGTATCCATCATAGTATTCCATATTCGGAAAATATGATTCTTCTGCATACGCAAATGGTACTTTTGCATTTCTTTTTGATTCACTTAACAGAGCAGAATGGAATAGTCTTTTGTTTCTTGAATTGTTTACCAAAATTTTTTCAATCTCCATATCTGTAAATGACTGTTTAGTTAATAGATGTATACAGCAATGCATAACTTTCCTCCTTTCTCACGACAATTGAATACTAACTTTTACATCAATATCCAATTGTCAGATATTGTTAGATGTCACCCTATTTCTCTTTGTACTTCTCTATGATTTCCCATAATTGCTTACATGTGTTCTGATACTTCTCTTTTTCTTTGGTGAATTTTTGGTTCTACATTTTGTCATTTGCTATACCGCATTTTATAATCTCTATCGCTTTGTAGAGTGCAAGAAAATCTCCCATTCCTCCACACCAACATTCACGAGAATATTTACAATATCTGCATTCTTGTTCGGAACATGCTCCGTCTTCGTTTCTCTTAATATCTTCAATGCGTTCTACAACTTTATCAACATCAAAGACTGTCGGCTCTTCTTCAATCATTCTCCTTGCTATCGAAAACATGTTATTTTCATTTTCAGTATTGATTTCTGCCTGTCTGAACTTTTTTATTAACTCATCTGCGTCAACTAATCTCATAATTCTCTACCACCTTAAACTTTTTCAAATCCTCAATCTTCCACGGCCCTTCATCTTCCCATTTGACCATCGGAAAACAAACATCAAATCGTTTTATGCTCAAAGATTCCATGTCTGAGAACCAAGTTCTGGAACCTTTTTCTGGTCTATTGATATATAAGAACATATCTCCACTAAGGTCTCTTGCGACATATGTATAACTATCTTTTATACACTCCAACAATCTAACATCTTTGCTTGAAATAACCATTTGTTCAACATACTCCTCTTCAAGCCACTCCCTACTTGCAGTTCCGCAATCTTTTTCTGTATAAAACTTACAATTTTCACAAAGTAGACCATAACACCCTACAAGTTCTCCTTTAACATTCATTGCAATATTGTCTCTAATACATGCAAAATCAGCTAATTTATCTATGAATTTCTCTTTATTTTTCATTTTATCACTCCTAAATCAATTCGCACTTTTATCTAAAAACGTACATCATATTTGTTGTACTTCCAAACCTTTCACAGCCTTTAGAAGAAATAAATATTCTTCTGTGACTATCAACGGACTTGTTAATACTTTTTATGTTTCAACGGTATTCTTCAACTATTTCTAGATTTTTTAGATTTTCAATTGACCATGACTCTGTGTCTTCCCATTTAACCATTGGAAAATCGACATCGAAATGTCGATTCAAATATAAACAACTATCGCACACTAAACTACCATTCATACTCCAACACATTCCCGCTTTTCTTGGCTTTGTTTCATACACGAACAGATTGCCATTTTTATCTCTTGCAATATACTTATTATTTCCTCTGAGATAATCTAAAAACGCTCTGTCCTTTTTACTTATCACCGGCTTTGTTACATATTCTGAATCTGCCCATTCTCTTCTTGTCGTATCGCAACCATTTTTGTCATAAAACAAACAATTATCACATCGAACATAGTTACAAGAACAAACCTTTTCTGTACGC
>ERZ1034855.164-NODE-164-length-37271-cov-15.627794_pt1 | contig 37271 bp, 31 predicted proteins | sample MGYA00520699_ERZ1034855 | MGnify/ENA primary metagenome ERZ1034855 (study PRJEB33766, sample SAMN09781730) | gut metagenome | biome: gut microbiome | host: Homo sapiens | place: Madagascar | study: EMG produced TPA metagenomics assembly of the PRJNA485056 data...
CAGCTCCCCCGATGGGGAGCCAAGAACGTTCTGCCGCTTAACTTAATAGCATTACTCAGGAAGGGCAGGAGGCTGGCCGAGGGAAATGAGATTTGCGGTTTGAATATCGAAAGCGGGCATCGCCCCGTTTCGTCATCCTGAGCGGCGAGAAACGTCGTATGAGAGATAACGAATGCCAGAACAGCTGCGACCTGAGCCATCGATCTCGGCGAAGCCGCCACCACCATTCCTAATTCCTCATTCCTCATTCAAGCAAAGCGTTCATCCCTGATCCAGAGGCCGCATGCCCCACGGGCTAACCCCAAACCTCTTTCCTTCATATGCTAAAATAGAGAAGACATATTCTCGTGTCTTCTCTTTTTTTGCGCCGAAAGGAGGGTGTCATGCTGATTTCCATCGCCGAGGTCTTGATCAATCGGCCGTCGAAGCACTTGAACCGCACCTTTTCTTACCGGATCCCGGATGCGCTTCTCGGGCAAGCGGACGTGGGCTATCGCTGCGTCGTACCTTTTGCACGACGCACGGAGGAGGGGATCATCCTGTCAGTGCGCCGCGAGGAGGAAGAGAAGATCTCCTATCGGCTGCTTCCCATCCGCTCTCTGGTTGATCCTTTCCCGTGGTTCACGGAGGAAATGCTCGCACTTGCGAGGAAGCTATCTTCCTATTATATGTGTATGCTGATCGAGGCGCTGCGCCTCTTCTTTATCGACAAAAAGGGGATCCTGACTGAGGCCGAGTATACGATCGACTGGGCGCGTGTGCCGATGGAGGCAGAGCTTCGCGGGCTCATCGATCCTTCGGTCGAAAGTCTGTCGGAAAAAGATGCGAAAACCCTTCTTGGAAGTGATCTTGTGAAATGCGTCAAGGCTGCTTGGCTTGTCCGAAAGGAGCGGCTTTCCGCCGTCCATAAGGAGCCGCTGGAGAAATGGCTCGCGCCGAATGAGGTGCCCGATGAGGCACAGAAGCGGCGCAGTCCGAAAAAGGCACTCCTGTGGCAGGCGCTCACGGAGAAAGGACCGATGTCCCTTCGGGAGGCGGCGGAGAAGGGCTTTTCTTCAAGTGTCGTGAAGGCCTTCTGCCTTTCCGGCTATGGAAAGGTCTTTTATAAAAGAAAGAAGACCTTTTCTCTGATCGATGAGCAGGAAAAACGGAAGGATCGCGCGCTGACGGAAGAGCAGCAGCAGGCGCTTTCCGTGATCTCCAAAGCCGTCGATCAGGAAGCATTCAAAGGCATCCTCCTGAAGGGGGTGACAGGGAGCGGGAAGACAGAGGTGTACCTGCGCGCGGCGGAGAGGGCGCTGGAACGGGGCGGATCTGCGCTCATTCTCGTGCCGGAGATCGCTCTGACGAGCCAGATGACATCCTATTTCGCCTCACTCTTAGGGGATAAGGTCGTCTTCATTCACAGCGGTCTTAGCAAGGGCGAGCGCTATAACAACCGCCAGCGCATCGCCAATGGCGAGAGTACGATCATCATCGGCTCGCGTTCGGCGATCTTCATGCCCTTTCGTCATCTGAAGCTCATCGTCGTCGATGAAGAGTATGATTCCTCGTACAAGCAGGGGGAGACGCCCCGCTACAATGGGCGTGATGCGGCCAAGATGATGGGGGAGATCTACCACTGCCCGATCGTCCTCGGCGCCGCGACGCCTTCGATCGCGACGTACCATGCGGCGAAGACGGGAAAGATCAAGCTTGTGGAAATGAAGCACCGCGTCTTTCAGACGAAGCTTCCCGCCATTCATATCTATGACCTCAAGGGCGATCCCACCGGGGAGGCGCTGTCGCATCCGATGGTGGAGATGCTCAGGGCGACCATCGAAAGGAAAGAGAAGTCCATCCTTCTTCTGAACCGCCGCGGCTTCTCGACGACGCTCATGTGCGCTGACTGCGGCTATGTCTTCAAATGTCCGAACTGCGATGTTTCTTTGGTCTATCACAAAGACACTGCGCAGCTGAAATGCCATTACTGCGAGACAGTGCATCCGCTGCCCCATGAATGTCCGAAGTGTCACAGCCGGAAGATCCTCTACCTCGGGCGTGGTACGCAGCATGTCGAGGAGGACTTGCACGAGGCACTTGCCGAAGCACGTATCCAGCGCTTCGATGTAGACAGTACGCAGAAGAAGAACAGCGCGCGGACCATTCTGGAAAAATTCCGCCGTGGAGATATAGATATTCTTTTCGGCACGCAGATGGTGGCCAAGGGACATGATATCCCCGGCGTGCAGACGGTCGGTATCCTTTCGGCAGATGGGCCGCTCAATATGCCAAGCTACCTTGCCTCCGAGCAGACCTTCAACCTCATCACCCAGTGTGCGGGCCGTGCGGGCCGCGGCCGCGAGCAGGGGGAAGTCTTGCTCCAGACGTATAATCCGGATCACTATGTCATTCAGGCGGCGGCCAGGCAGGACTATGAAGGATTCTACCGGCAGGAGATCGAGTACCGACGCCTGCTGAATTACCCGCCCTTTTCCCGCATGATGAAGATCACCTGCTTCCACAAAGAGGAAAAGACGGCGGCGGAAAAAGCAAACCGCATCTATCACTGGCTTTTGCAGGTGAATCCCCAGCTCGCAGTGCCCACCACCTTCACGCCGCCCTTCGATGAGCCGATCAAGAAGGTGCGGAATATGTACTACATTTCCATCCTCATCAAAGGGCGGACACTTTCTTCTTTGAAATCTGCCATGAGACAGTCTCCGATCTTTGAAGAAAATGATATAATTATCGATGTAGACCCGATGTAAAATGAGGGTTCAGGGTTCAAGGGCAGCCCGTGGGGCGTTGCCCTTTGATTCCGTTGGAAGACTTTTTCTTGCGTGGGAAGTGAGAAGTGGCGCGGCGCATCAAAATCAAAAGCGCCGCACCATGACCCATAGCCCTGAACCCGACAACCTGATCCCTGACTGCTTAGCTATCAGTCACTTGTTATATGAAAGGAATGATCCCGTTTTGAATGAAATTATTACTGCCGGAAACCCGATCCTGAAAGCGGTCGCAGCGCCTGTGACTTCTTTCGATAAAAAACTGAAATTTTTGATCCTTGATATGAAGAAAACGCTGTATGAAGCAAACGGAGTGGGACTTGCGGCGCCGCAGATCGCAGTCTCCAAGCGCATCTTTGTCGCAGATGACGGAGAAAGCGGCTTCGAAGCCTACATCAATCCCGAATGGCAGCCGGACGGCGATGAGATGGCGATGGACTCGGAGGGTTGTCTCTCCGTGCCGGGCCTTTTCGGGGAAGTGACACGCTATGCACGTGTCATCGTCCGCTATCAGGACATCCACGGTAAGAAGAAGGTGAAGAAAGCCTCCGGTCTTCTGGCACGCTGCATCCAGCATGAGACAGATCATCTGAATGGGATTCTTTTTATTGAAAAAGCCATTTCTTTGCACAAAGGACCAAAAGATGAAGAATAACTATCGCATCGTATTCATGGGCACGCCCGATTTCTGTCTGCCTGCTCTTTCTGCCATGGTGGAGCATGGCTATACGCCCATCGCAGCCTACACACAGCCGGATAAGATCAATGGCCGCGGGAAGAAGATCAATTATTCTCCGGTGAAGACATTTGCGATGTCTCACGACATCCCGATCCACCAGCCGCTCTCCTTCAAAGACCCTTCGGAGGTGGAGACACTGAAAGCGCTGAAGCCGGACCTCCTCGTCGTCATCGCGTATGGTCGCATCCTGCCGAAGGCGGTGCTGGATATCCCGACCTATGGCGCGATCAATGTCCATGCCTCGCTCCTTCCGAAGTATCGCGGTGCTGCTCCGATCCAGCGCGTCATCATCGACGGAGAGAAGAAGACAGGCGTCACGATCATGCAGCTCGATCAGGGCATGGATACCGGCAATATCGTGGAGACCGTCCAGATGGAGATCCCTCTTCATATGACGGCAGGGGAGCTCTTCGAGGCGCTTGGAGAAATGGGAGCAAAGGCTCTGATCTCTGTCCTGGAGGATCTTCCGGAAAAGCTCGCACGCTCCACGCCGCAGGATCATGAAAAAGCCACCTATGCGGAAAAAGTCACGAAAGAGATGGGCCGCATCGACTGGACGCAGGATGCCAAAACACTTGATGCACTCATTCGCGGCATGTATCCGAATCCCGGGACGTATACCTTCTTCCGCGGCAAGCGTGTGAAGATCCATCGCGCCGAGGTCATCGATAGGGAAAGTAAAGAAGCACCGGGCACCATCATTTCTACGAAGGACAGCCTCACCATTGCCTGCGGAAGGGGAGCGCTTACGATCTCCTCCCTGCAGCCGGAGAACCACAAGAGAATGGCTGCCGGTGACTTTGTGAATGGATATCAGGTGAAAGTCAATGACACATTCGACTGCTAAGCCCGTACCGTCCGCGCGCCGCCTCGCCTATCAGGCGCTCTACGACGTGCTTGAAAAAGACGCCTACAGCAATATCGTGCTCCAGCGCATCCTCGCAGAGTACCCGCTCAAGGCTGAGGAGGCGCACCTTCTGACAGAGCTCGTCTACGGCGTCCTTCGGAAATACAATCACCTGCTCTGGATCATCGGGAAGCTTTCGACGCAGAAGGTGAAAAAGCTGCATCCTTCCGTGCGGATCCTTCTTTGTCTTTCCCTCTATCAGCTGCTCTTTTTGACGCGCATCCCCGAGTCGGCTGCGGTGAATGAGTCTGTCAAGATCGCCAAGAAGGTGACGCATCCGGGCAATGTCCGCTTCGTGAACGGTGTCCTTCGGAATTTCCTCCGTAAAAAAGACAGCTTCCGGATCCCTTCGAGAAAAGAGGATGCGCTCCTCCATGATGCGCTCACCTATAACCAGCCGCGCTGGCTTATCGAAGACTGGCAGAACGCTTGGGGCGTAGAAAAAGCGGATGCCGTATTCTCTGCGTTCAATGAGATCCCGTCGATGACCATCCGTGTGAATCCTTTGAAGCAGCCGGTGGCTGACTTCGAGAAACTCCTCTCAGAAAAAGGAATCGAAGCTACGCCCATCCCCTTTCTGCCGGAAGGCTTCACGATCAAGAATGGGGCGCATCATTTCTTTGGCACATTCCTGAAAGAAGGGCTCGCCTATGTGCAGTCGGCTTCTTCTATGGTGCCGGCGAAAGTCCTCTCTCCGAAAGCGGGGGAGACGGTCCTCGACATGTGCGCGGCACCTGGCAGCAAGACCACACAGATGGCAGAAATGATGGGGAATGAGGGCTCGATCGATGCATGGGATCTCTATCCGCACAAGATCGCCCTCATCAAAAAGAATGCGAAGAAGGAAGGCATCACCATCATCCACGCAGGGCCGCGCGATGCGACGAAGCCCATGCCCGCCGTTTATGAGAAATATGATAAGGTCCTTCTCGACGCGCCCTGCTCAGGGCTTGGTGTCCTGTCGCACAAGGTGGAGATCCGCTGGCGCAGGACAAGAGAGGATCTGCAGGAATTTCCGCCCCTGCAGAAGGCCCTCCTCGAAGAGGCGGCCCGGTATGTGAAGAAGGGCGGTACCCTCGTCTACAGTACCTGCACGCTCAATAGCAAGGAAAATGAAAACATCGTGAGCGAGTTTTTAAGAAATCATCCCGAATTTACGCCGATCGATTTCCAGATGGAAGGCCTTGGCGCATCCGAAAAGGGTATGCTCACCATCTGGCCGGATCAAGCACAGAGCGATGGATTCTTCGTGGCGAAATTAAAGAAGCAGTCGGAGGAGTAGGGCGGCATCGCCTGTATTTCTCATCCCTTATTGAATGAAAGGAGCCTCTATGGCCTGGAATATCTGGGGACACAGTCTCCCCGAAATGGAAACATGGATCACAAGCCATGGCTTCCCGAAATTTAGAGCCAAGCAGCTGCAGGACTACCTGTATCGCCGCTATATTTTTTCTTTTGACGATATGACCCAGCTGCCAGGGCCGATGCGGGAATGGCTGAAAGAGAATGCCATCCTCGAGAAGCCTGTGATCATGAGCCATATCACATCGAATGACGGTGATACGACCAAGCTCCTCGTGAAGCTCTCCGATGGTTCCCTCGTTGAGACAGTCTGCATGCACCATGTCTACGGGAATTCCATCTGCGTCTCCACGCAGGTGGGCTGTGCGATGGGCTGCATTTTCTGTGCCTCTACCAGAAACGGTCTGGAGCGGAATCTCACCGCGGGCGAGATCCTTGCTCAGGTTTACGCATTCCGCGAGCTTTTCGATGCGCCGATCCACTCGATCGTCCTGATGGGGGCGGGCGAGCCGCTCACGAACTATGATGAAGTGCTCCGCTTCATCCGCCTTGTGAGCGATCCGGGGCTGCTGAATATCAGCCTCAGAAATATCACGCTCTCCACCTGCGGCATCGTGCCTATGATCGATCGACTCGCCGCAGAAGGCCTCCCGATCACGCTTGCGATCTCCCTCCATGCGCCGAATGACACGATCCGCAACCGCATCCTGCCATCGAGCCGTCATTTCAAGATCGAAGATGTTGTCGCTGCTGCGCACCGATACTTCAAGAAGACGGGCCGCCGCGTGACCTTCGAGTACATCCTCATCAAGGATGTGAATGCGTCCCGTGAAAATGCGGAAGAGCTCTGCCGCCTTGTGGGGAAGATGAACTGCCATTTCAATCTCATCCCGATCAATGGCACCGAGCATATCAAGCTGTATCCGCCGAGCTGGAAGGATGTCAAGATCTTTCAGGAGATCCTGGAAAAACACGGCAAGAGCACGACCGTCCGCCGGCAGATGGGCGACGAGATCCAGGCTGCCTGCGGACAGCTGAAACGGAGATATCTAGAGAAGAAGTAGCTGGTGACTAGTGACTGGTGACTAGTAGCTAGGGATTAGGGGACTTAAGTGACTGGGGAACTAGGAGACATCAGACTCTCTTGAAAGATACATAAAAAGCGCCGAGAAATCAGTGGATTTCCCGGCGCTTTTTGGTTGAATCGGCGTTTCCTTACATATTCGGCTGACACTGGCGCGGGAGGAAAGCAAGGGAAAGTAGTCTCACATATATTTTATACCTGTACGTAGAAGGGCGCCTTTGGCGCGACCCTTCTCCAAGGGTCTGCTCAACTGGAGGGACTTTCCTAATCCCTAATCCCTAGCCACCAGTCACTAGTCACTCATTCGCCGAACATCTTTGAAAGCGGGTTATTTGTAAAGACATCCGCTTCATTGATATAGCGGCGCACCATTTCCACGGACTTGTGACGGGTCTGTTTCATGATGAGACGCTCCTCGATACCGTGAAGCGCCGCATACGTGGCGAAGCCGTGGCGCAGGCTGTGTGCGCCATAGAGCGTGGGGTCAAGCCCAATCAGTTCGGCATATTTTTTGACGAGGAGATTTACCGTATTTTCACTGAGATGCGTCGAAGCGACCTTACCATTTTTCAGGATCTTCCTGAAGATCGGGCCGTCATGGATATCAGCGGCCTTCAGCCAGTCATAGAGCGCACGGATGCCGTCCATTTCTTCAGGCACATTCTTCAGATGGGGGATGCCGACCTGCTGCCCTTCGCCCCGCTGGTCCGTCTTCGAGCGTTTTATGTGAAGGACGATGCCCTGCGGAAATTTTCTGATATCTTCCATCGTGAGAGAGACGAGCTCGCTTCTGCGGAAAGCCCCCATGAAGCCGATGAGGAGGATCGCACGGTCGCGTAGGCCGTGAAGCGTTCGGAGATCCATGCGGGAGATCATTTCCTGAAGCTCTTCAAAATACACCGGCGTTTTCCCCTTTTGCAGCATGCCTTTCTGCCGCATGAGGCCGATCAGTGCTTCTCGTACGATCCACGCTTTTGCGGGATTCTCCTTCGTGAGGCCGGCCGCATTGAAGTTCTCTGACAGAGCGGAAATGCGGCGGCGGATGGTCGCCGTTTTCGCATAGTCCGCCAGATCATTGATATAGTTCACGATCGTTTCCGGCGTGCTCGGGAACGATTCTTTTTTATTGTACGAGCACCAGTCGCAGAAGTCATTCCAGTCCGACTCATAGGCGTCAATGGTATGCTCCGACTTCGTTTCCGACAGTGTGAGAAGGCTCTTGTCAGAGAGTGCATCGTCATGAGTGCGTTTTGAGAAATCACGGATATAGAAATGGGAGGACATGGGAGCGGCCTTTCTGGGAAATGAGGGAAATGAATGCAGGAAACGGCAAAAAATACTTGTATAACGCCGTAAATAGAAAGAGGGATCTTTCACTGTATGCTATTATAGCATGGCACATGCCGGAATGGTGCGCTTCTCCCCTGGAAGGTCGTTTGTGCTGCCTTGAAAGCTGTGTCAAGCCGTTTTCGTGGCTCCCTATGACTGGTCCCTCCTTCGAAATGCGCGCCGCCTCCTTCCGCAGGGAGAAAACGGAGCCATGCCGTCAAGGGGCGATCTTCCCGGGCTGACCTTGTATCCCGATTCTTTTTTATTAAAGATCGCTAAATAAAACACAGATTTCATTTGACTTACCACTTCTAAAATGGTAATCTAGACTTAATGTATAAATGGCTTGCCATTATTATTTGTATCAGGGGGTCTTTAGAAAAATGGATGTACTTCACTTGTTTCATGCCGGCGGTTTCATGATGTATCCGCTGCTTCTCTGCTCTATCATCGTTGTCACGATCTTCATCGAGCGTTTCCGCTTCTATCACGCGAACCGGTCGAATATCGAAAAGCTCACGAAGGAGATCCCGGAACTCCTGGCAGCCAATGATCAGGAAGGGCTGAAAGCGGCGCTCAAGGCCGATGGCGGCATTCCTGCCGGTATCATTCTGGCCGGCGCTGAGCAGCTCTCTTCCAAAGCGAACCAGACTGCCATTCTGGAAGGCGCAGCTTCTCATGCCGCAGGCGTCTTGAAGTCGTACCTGAACTATCTTGATGTCATTGTCACTCTGTCCCCGCTGATGGGGCTTCTTGGCACCGTCATCGGTATGATCGGCTCCTTCAATGTCCTTTCGGTCGCAGAAGGCCAGCCATTCGCCATCACCGGCGGCGTCGCAGAAGCACTCGTCTGCACCGCATCCGGTCTTTTCGTTGCCATCATCGCCCTTATCGCCTACACCTACCTTTCGCAGCAGGTATCGAACTTCGTTTCCCAGATGGAAAAATTGGGCTCCCTGTATTTGGCAATCGTAGAGGCGGATCAGAAATGAAACTTGAATCAATGAATGTAGAGAAGAAGCCGAAGATCATGATCATCCCGATGATCGATATCATCTTCTTCCTTCTGGTCTTCTTCATGATGTCCATGCTGACGATGGTGGTGCAGAAATCGATCAATCTGAATCTGCCGCAGACCGCCAGTGCGCAGATCGATCTGCAGAAAACACTGCCGATCAGCGTGACATCCAACGGTACCATCTATGTCGAGCAGGAGAAGATCCCGAAGGACTCCTTCAAAAAACGCATGGAGATCGAAAAGAACAGAAATCCCGATATCTCTATCGTCCTGCGTGCGGATGAAAAATCGGAGCATGGTGACTTCGTCTTTGTCCTGGATCAGCTGAAATCCGTCGGGATCTCCAAGATCGGCATTGCCACTGCCTCTAAAGGGCAGTCAGACTAAAGGGGTGGTGTGATGCGTACTTTCAAGTACAGATGGTCCTCCGCTCTGGGTACCTCGCTTGCCTGTCACGTCGTCGCCTTAGGCCTCATCACGGGCTTCATGCTGCTCTTCCCAGCATCTCCTGTGAATAAAGGGCCCATCGAAGTTGACCTCGTCACGATGAGCGGCGGCGGTGGAAACGGGGGAGAAACACCGCAGGAAGAAAAACTCCCCGAAATCAAAGAAGCAAAAGCCACACCGACAGCTCCGCCTCCCGTCAAGACCGAACCGGATCCCGAAGCAGAAAATGATGTCCACGAAGTCGCTCCGGCGCCATCAGAGGATACCTCCTCTGCCGCAGACACCAATTCTAGGGACAGCACTTCAGAGGGAAGCACCTCTTCCGGCACCGGTGGTGGTACCGGCGGTGGGAACGGTACAGGGAATGGCCCCGGCGATGGCAGTGGGGAAGGCCCCGGCTCCGGCTCCGGTTCCGGCGGTGGGAATGGCTCCGGCTATGGCAGCGGAAATGGAGACGGCGCCGGTCCCGGAGATGGCGTCACCATGGGACCGCAGCTTTTGAGCAATCCGGCGCCTGCCTATCCGGAATCCTGCCGCAAAGCGAATATTTCCGGTACGACGGTCGTAGGTCTCACCATTTCGAGCGATGGCAGCGTCTCGAGCGCGTGGGTCGTTTCCTCTTCCGGGAATGGCACCCTTGACAGCGCCGCCGTCAATGCCGTCTATGGCTGGCAGTTCGTCCCTGCCAAACAGAATGGCGTGGCGATCACCTGTAATTCACAGGTACCGGTCACATTCAATCTGAGATAACAAAAAAGCACATGTGCCGCAAGGCGCATGTGCTTTTTTGTTGTGATGGATTCAGCATTTTCCTTGGGAAATATGTGAGAGAGATGAATACCGAATAGACGTGACTGGGGACTTGAATGCCACTTACGATATGAGAATACTGCCATCCATCCAGCGGAGCAGGCCCTTGAAGAAGGGCCACGCCAAAGGCGCAGGATAGAGTGCCCCGCAGGGGCACAATTCACCGTAGCGGTCAGCAGAGTACATGCGTTGACCGTTCTTCCGTCCATCTCATATCACTTGCTGGCCGTTCTGCAGTAGACTGCCTCTTCGAGGCAGTCTATCCCGGCCTTTGGCCGCCCCCTGCTCCAAGGGGGAACGCATTTTAGGCTATTCTCCATTCTCCTTTTTTGCTGTGATGGGTTCAGCTTTTCTCTAGGGAAATATGTGAGAAAGATAAATACCGAAAAAGATTTCTCGGCTTCGCTCGAAATGACGATGGCGCTGAACGCGAACTCACTATAGACATGACTGGGGACTTGAATGCCACTTACGATATGAGAATACCGCCATCCCACCAGCGGAGCAGGCCCTTGAAGAAGGGCCGCGCCAAAGGCGCAGGATAGAGTGCCCCGCAGGGGCACAGTTCATCGTAGCGGTCAGCAGAGCACATGCGTTGACCGTTCTTCCGTCCATCTCATATCACTCGCTGGCCGTTCTGCCGTATTCTGCCTCTTCGAGGCAGTCTATCCCGGCCTTTGGCCGCCCCCTTCTCCAAGGGGGAACGCATTTTACGCTATTCTCCATTCTCCGCGGCGCTTCCCTGCTTTTGCGCGCCGCATCACTCCCTGCACGCTAATCCTGAACCCTGAAGTTTGAAAGCAGGGATGAGTAGCTAGGGATTAGTGGCTAGGGATTAGGAGTCCCAAGTGACTCGTGACTGGTGACTGGGAGACATCAGGCGCTCGTATCGTCATTTCGAGCGAAGCCCTCAATCTTCCTTGCAGACCGATAAACGAAGGATGTGTGAAAGCAGAAATATGTAGCACCAAGGCGTCGTTTACTTGCAGCGCCTATGTGATACTGACCGGAGTGCAAGAAAGATCGAGGGCAACGCTTTCGATGACGGCGGCGCGAAGCGCTATCAAAACTCCGCGGCACTTCCCTATTTTTATGCGCCGCACCACCACTCTTCACTCCTAACTGGCGAGTAGAGCTTTCACACGCAATCAAAGGGCAGCACTCCCCACGGGCTACCCTGAACCCTGAACCCTTGACCCCTTATCTCTTCTTCCCTTTTCCCAAATATGTTAGAATAAATGAAAACGATAGCCCATTCTATTTCCATGGAGGAAACAATCATGAAAAAAGTTATTTTCGATATAGACGGCGTCCTTTTGAGCGAAGAACGCTACTTCGATGTATCTGCTCTGACCGTATGGGAGATACTCTACAGCCCTGCGTACATGGGACTTCCCAGCGAACGCGACGATTTTAATGCGGGTCGTATCACCGAAGGGCAGATCGCCGGCTGCCGCAGCGTGGTGTGGGGAAATGACGCCCTGCTATCCTGGCTGAAAGCGCGCGGCATCAATTCGAACTGGGATATGGTACACGCTGATCTCATCACTATCCTCTGGCTGATGGCAGAAACCTATAAAAAACGCTCCGGCGGAGAAAAAATGTCTTTTACCTTCCACCAGCCACAAGACTTGAAGCACGCCGGAGAGGAGCTCATGGGACTACCCATGCCGAAAGCAGAAGACGTACTCGATCGCTGGGAGAGCGCCGTCCCCGAAGGTCTTCAGGGCGAAGAGGTCTTCCATGCCCTCAAGGATGCCATGGCGGATACGATCGATGGCGATCTCTCTTGGGCCGACCTTCGCTCCGATTTCTGGAAGATCCATACCGAAGCCTTTCAGGCATGGTACCTCGGAGACGACACCTTCATTTCCCTCCTGCATCATATGCCCTACAGCGCAGGAAAACCTGGCTTCCTCTCCCGTGAAGTCCCGCTTGCGCCCGCCGCTCACATCCTTTCCCTCTTCCGCACGCTGAAAGAGCGCGGCTATGACATCGCCATCGCGACCGGCCGTGCCAGAGAGGAGATGGAGATCCCCTTCAAGCTGTTCCACTGGTACGAGGAATTCGATCCCTACACCATGGCGACTGCCTCCGATGCGGAAGAATCAGCCCGCAGACTGGGCGGCCCCGTCCTCGACAAGCCGAATGCCTTCATCTTTTCCTGCGCCATCTTCGGCAGAGATCCGGACAACTACAAGGCGTACTCCGAAGAAACCATGCAGCCCGCCAAGGAGGATGAGATCTACGTCTGCGGCGACTCCTACTCCGACGTTATCGGCAGCCGCCGCGCCGGCGCGAAATGCATCGGCATCCTGACCGGCCTTGAAGGCAAGGACGCGATCCCGATGTTTGAGAAAGAAGGCGTCCCATATGTGGACCGCGTGACGGATATTTTAGAGAAATTAGAGCAGAAGTGACCGGCAGCAAGTGGCTGGTGACTCGTACATTTCGTTTGTCATTTCCCGTGCACTGTCATTTCGAGCGAAGCGAGAAATCTGTTTCGTCAGCAGAGAAAAGAGGAGTGAGACAGCCATCCATGGAAAGCCTGACATCCCCTTCATGTGCGTGATGGAGCTGGTCCTCACAGTAAAAACCGCGGGAAGAAAGAACTTTGGAGCTCTTTCTTCCCGCGGTTTTTATAAAATCAGAGAATCGGTTTCCCGGATCGTCACAGGAATGAGGGGCTAGTGACTACTGACTTGAATACCGCTTTCAGGCATTGCCCCTTTTTATTTGCGGCGCAGCCGCCACCAGCATGTCTGCTCCCTAGTCAACAAATTCCGGACAGCAAAAAACATCCGGGAAACGCTTTCTGCCTTTACCCAAATGCAGGCGGGACACGGAATCGGCGCCGGTGTGGTCAAATGTACCAAAGTACGGACGTCCTGGCTGTCGTCGGTGCTCGGCCTCGCAGGGGGCAGGGAGGCGTGGAAAGCATGGATTTCCCGGATATTTTTTTGTTTGTCTTACATGTTCAGCCTTAGACAGGTGGGGGAAAAAGACTGACATTTCCGTGCCCTGTCCGATGAGCCGGAGCGCAAAGCAAGATCTTCCTTCCGTAAGGCTGCTCTCTGTCGTATTTCTTAGCGCTAATGAATTCTGGAAATCAGAGAACAGCCTCGAAAAGGTGCACACACGATGCGCCCTTGGCTTCATGTCTGTATTGTATACCTTATTTATGAAAATTGCAAGTCTATGTCTTACGAGCAGTTCACAAGAAATGGTGGATCACTAAAATCTATCAAGCAATGATCGCATATATATAGAATCATCTGCCATTCACAAGCTCTTTTATTCACATGGCGGATTATGTCGTGAGAAGGAGATGCTGGCAGATCAGTCCGTGAGAGGGCGTATCTTGTTTTTGTTGAGAAAATGAGATGATCGGGGAACCCATTGCGGATAGCCGTCCTTTTAGAGGGAATACACCTTATCATATGAAAATTAGAAATAAGAGGTACAAGGTTAACAAAAATAAAATTAGATTAAAAACTATTGGACAGAATAAGTGATTTATGATAGTCTCTTAGAAGGTTATCACTGATCAGGGAATAGGTGATGAGGATTTTCATCTTTACCGTGGAAACTCGGACACACTGGCTCTTGATGGAGATCATTTTCTTCCCGCTCATTTTACATTTTGGAAAGAGGAGAATGGTTATGAAAAAAGAAATGTATAAGATGTTGGCTGCTGCCCTCATGCTCACAATTTCGGGGGGGTAGTAGGTAGTGCTGCTGACACTACACTGGATACAGTGTATGTCAATGCAGATAGAGATAAGGCGGAAGATACTGTCGGTACACTTCCGGGTGGATTCATCAAAGAAGAACCAAGCGTTGGACTGTTAGGGCATCAGGATGTAATGGATGCCCCTTTTGCGGTGTCTGAAGTCAGTCAGAAGACGATCAAAGCTTTCGCTTCTCCCGTGAACGGTGTCAACGAAGCTCTTGCGCTGAACCCTTCTGTCACGATTCAGTCCGGGAGCTTGTATCAGGATATTGCTATTCGTGGATTCAGAACGAATGGTCATAGACAGTACGTGAATGGAATCCCGGGCCTTCTCTGCCAGGAAAATATTCCATACTACTGGGTGGATAGCGTCAGTGTGGTTTCCGGTCCGAATATCGGCGTCCGTGGTACTGGTCTGAGTGAAGCTATCGGTGGTGTCGTTGATTATACCTCTAAGAAAGCAGTAACCAATGCCACAGATCTGAAACTGGCTTATCGTGGCGGCAGCTCTTTTGAAGAAGGCGTTGATTATCAGACGCGTCTTGGCAGCGATAAGAAATGGGGCGTTCGCGTTACTACGAATAACATTCATGGAGATACCGCGATCGATAACGAAAAACTGGAACAGCAGAATATCTTCGTCAATATTGATCATATAGCAGAGCGCTCAAAGACCAATTTCCTCTTTGGATATAATCATACCAAACATTACGGTGGCCCGTATGGGGTTAGCTTTGATTTTAAGACGGTAACCGATCTTCCTTCTGCACCTAAGGGAAGCAACGGATTAAAACCTGATTGGTCTTATAATGCATATGAGAACTACATCATGGCGTTCAACCATGAACAGAAGTTGTCTGAACATGTGACCGGTTTCGTGAATGCTGGGTATCATAAGGAAAACTGGTATGGCTATATTGACGGAAGTCCGAAAGTTTTTAACAATAATGGTGATTACCGAATTAGCATGTCTAACTTTCCGCTGTTCCTTGTGAAGACTTACTTAGGAATGGGCATTAAAGGGGATTTTAACATTGGCAAAGTAAAAAATGAATACATGATCGGTGTGGATAAGAGTTGGGAAACCTACGACATTGACAACGGAAATCCAAGCTATTCCTGGTCGGGACATGGTAACATCTATCAGACCAACAGTTGGGCAAATCCGGGCGATGCACATTGGATTCCACTTCATTCCGATACCACACAGATGGAAGGCTGGCATGTTGTAGACACTCTGAAGGCACTGGATGATAAGCTACAGGTGACACTTGGCGTTCACGGTCACAGGGCCACAGTAAATCAGGTAGGAGCAACATCTCTGAAAAAGTCGGATGCCATTACTCCGACCTATGCGATTTCCTATAAATTTACGCCAGATTTCATGATGTATGCTGACCATACGGAAAGCTTCGGGATGGGCGCACGCGTCTCGACTACTTCTGCTTTGGATTATGTCAATAAAGGTAAAATGCTTGATCCGGCGAAGACGAAACAGAATGAAGTGGGCTTCAAAGTAAAGACTGGTAAATTCTTGAATACACTGGCATACTTTGATATCAAGCAGGCGAATGCAATCGACGTAAAACTGGCGAATGGCAGATGGCTCCGCGCACTGGATGGAGAACAGGAAAATAAAGGTTTTGAATGGGCCTTCACTGGAAACATCAATGACAGATGGGATCTCATCGGTGGCGCTATGTATATCGATGTCAAACAGACAAAGACGAAAAATGGGGCTAATGATGGTAAGCCGGTAGACGGCATCCCGCACTGGACGGCAAATGTCGGCGCGATTTATCATCCAAACAGCCAATGGTCTATTATTGGACGCGGCAACTATATCGGAACAGCGAAGATCAATGGAAATACGATCAAAGTGCCGTCTTCCTTCGTGTTTGATCTGGGTGCGACCTATGATACCACTTTTGGCAAGACGCCCGTGACTTTGCAGGCGATGCTTTACAATGTAGCAGGAAAGGATTACTGGATTCCAAGCGGAAGCTCCAGCAGCTTGACTGTCGGCGGACCACGCACCTTCGTATTCTCCGCTAATTTCCGTTTCTAATCCAAAGGAGAAACAACCTATGAGCAGAACTATCCGCCGGATGCCTCTGGCGATTCTTACGATCATTCTCACCGTTCTGCTCCTCTTCTCCTGTCTCCTCGGACTGAAGCTCGGGTATCTTTCTGTGTCCTTGTCGGGGATCGTATCGATCCTTGCTTCGCATCTTTCGGGAAGTGCGCTTCCTTCGGATATCGCAATGGGCGCAGCGGATGCGGTCTGGGATCTTCGGCTCCCGCGCATCCTGCTCGCGCTGGCGGTCGGGATGGGGCTTTCGCTTTCCGGCATGCTGATGCAGGCGATGTTTCGCAATCCGATGTCAGACCCTTACATCATGGGTGTGTCCTCCGGGGCATCGCTGGGGGCGGCTTCTGCCGTTTTCTTTGGCGCGGGGGCGGCTTTCGGGGTATCTGCGATCGGATGCGGGGCATTTCTCGGTGCCTTGGCGTTGTCACTCATTCTCGCCATCGCGGCAGGCCGCGTGGCACCGGGTGATTCATCCTATCTTCTGATCTTTGGTGCGGCGCTGGCGGCAGTCTGCGGCGGGATCACCAGTGTGCTGGTGTACATCGGGGCCAATGCGACGGGGATGGATGTGACGCTGTACTGGCTGATGGGATCTGTTTCCTTCGCAAAACTCCTGCCGACGCTTTCTGTTCTTGCCATCGTGCTTGCTTTCATCATTTTTTTCTCTACACAGACAAGGATCCTGAATCTGATGCTGGAAGGGGAGGAAACTGCTGTCCCGCTGGGGCGGCAGCTCCTCCCTTTTCGGCGTCTTTACCTTGTGATGAATGCGCTCTTGATGGGAAGTCTGGTGACGCAGGCGGGACTGATCGGCTTCGTAGGTCTTCTGGTGCCGCATGGCTGCCGGATGGTCATGGGGGCGGATCACAGGAAGCTCCTGCCCGTATCCGTTCTTTCGGGAGGATTGATGACGGTCTGGGCGGATATCTTAGGACGGATACTGATCCACGGTGTGGATATTCCTTTGGGGGTTAGCTTGTCTCTGATCGGTGCGCCTGTATTTCTGGGGATGCTCATCCGGCGTTCGTATCATTTTGGAGGAGAAGGGGCATGAATATTTCAGTCAATCATATCTCTGCCGGTTATGGGGGAAAGCAGGTGCTGAAGGATGTGTCGATTTCCTTCGAAAGTGGGCAGCTGACGGGTATCATCGGGCCCAATGGGTGCGGGAAGAGTACGCTTTTGAAGTGCATTTACCGTCTGCTTTCTCCTTGGTCCGGGGATATCCGGATCGGTGATACGATCTTGAAGGATCTGCCGTATCGGGAAAGCGCGAAGCGCGTCGCGGTACTGGCGCAGCATCACGCAGCCGGTTTCGATTTTGATGTAGAAGAGGTCGTGCTGATGGGGCGCACGCCTTACAAAGGCATTACGGAGGGAAACAATCGTGAGGATCGTGATATCGCGCATCGGGCGATGCAGGAAACGGGCGTAGAAACATTAGCGGAGCAGAGTTTTTCTTTTCTCTCCGGCGGGGAGCAGCAGCGCGTGATGCTCGCGCGGGCTCTCACGCAGGAGACACCTTGTCTTATCCTGGATGAACCGACGAATCATCTGGATATCACCTACCAGCTGCAGATCATGGATCTGGTGAGCTCGCGTCATTTGACGGTGCTTGCGGCCATTCATGACCTGAATATCGCAGCCATGTATTGTGACAAGATCGCAGCGATGAAGCATGGAGAGCTGGTCGCCTTCGGCAGGCCTCGAGAGGTCTTGACGGAGGAGCGGATCTGGGAGCTGTATCATGTGAAGGCCGAGGTTTTTCTTCGAAAAGATGGAAGGCCGGCTGTGATTTTCGAAAGAGGAGCCATCGTATGAAGCCTGTCTATCGTGTGATGCTCATCAGCGTTCTTTGTCTGCTCCTGACGCTCTTCTCATTGGGGGTGGGAGAGATCTCCCTTTCACCGGCAGAGACTTGTCATTATTTGTATCTGGCGCTGACTTCGCCGGAAGGAAGTGGGATGGTCGAGCAGGATGTGCTGCAGTTCATCCGTCTGCCGCATCTTGTACTTTCTTTTTTCATCGGGGCAGGACTGGCCGTCTGCGGGGCAGTGATGCAGGCGGTGATGAAGAATCCACTGGCGGATCCGTATCTATTGGGGATTTCCTCTGGCGCAAGTCTGGGCGCGGTGCTGGCGATCGCACTCGGTATCGGGATGATCGGGAGCTTTGATGGGATCGGTGCCGCGGCTTTTCTTGGCGCCGGACTTGTTTCCCTTCTGATTCTTTTGATTTCTTCGATCAGCGGCAAAGGAGAGGGATTGACACTGCTTCTGGCAGGTTTTGCACTCAATGCTGCCTGCTCGGCTGCTGTGAGCTTCTTCGTCACCGTGGTGGCGGATACGTCGAAGACGCGGTCTATCCAGTTCTGGATGATGGGGAATATCCGTGCTGACTCATGGATGGCGATCGGCATTTTGGCGATTCTGGTGACGGCTGGATGTTTCTATTTCTTTTCCCAAAGGCGCATCCTCGACCTGATGCTCATGGGGGATGATCTCTCGCTGACCATGGGGCAAAAACTTGGGACGTATCGAAAAGTGTATATCGCGGTCATGGCGCTTCTTGTCGGAGCGGTGGTGTACATGTCAGGCATGATCGGATTCGTCGGGCTCATCATACCGCACGGCGTACGTCTCCTCGTAGGGAGCAGCCATGGGCGTCTTCTCCCGCTTACTGCACTGACTGGAGGGACATTCCTTTGTTGGGCGGATATTCTGGGAAGAAATGCGATTTCCGGACTGGAGCTGCCTGTGGGGGTCATGGCTGCACTGGCAGGCTCGCCCTTTTTCCTATGGATGCTGATATCCGGAAAGCAGGTGAGAAGATGAAGCGGGCTTGGCTTTTATCGCTCCTTCTGCCGCTCGTCCTATCGGGCTGTCAACTGGAGAGGTCTTACCCCGCCGGGGACGATTCGCGCCCTTTTGTGGATAATATCAAGGTAGAGAACTACTATGAGACGGGGGTGAATCGCGAGTACTTGTCGGATGTGCCGCAGCGTGTGATCGTCATCGGTGCGAATGAAACGGAGACGCTGCTGGATCTTGGCGTCGAAAAGGCCATCCTTGCCGCTGATGATGGGCAGAATAGTCAGCGGTATGGCATCAAGGCATCGAATGAAAAGGCCTTTCAGGCATTGCCTCGCATCGATCGCAGCACGATTCAGGCGGAGCATTTCCTGGAGATGCATCCTGATATGATCATCGCAGAGCAGCAATTCTTCTCGAAAACCCGTCTTGGCAGTACGGACTACTGGAACAGCAAGGGGGTCCTCACCATGGTGCCGCTGAATACCACCTCACCGGGCAAGCTGAATCAGGTGGAAACCGTAGAGAAGGAAATGAAATTCATTCGTGATCTGGGGATCATTTTTCACAAAGAGGAAGAAGCAGAGAAAATTGTGAGTGCAACGGAAAAACGCATTCACGATATAGCGAAAACTGTGGAATATCATAAGAAACCGAAAGTCATGATTCTCGATCGTATGAGCATCCTCGCTTCTTATGGGCGAAAGAAGATCGCAGGGGATATGGCTGCCTCTATCGGTGGTGTCGTCCCGGATACCACGGCGGCGGTCAGTGATGAGATGATGATGAAGCTAGACCCGGATGTCGTGTTTCTCGTCGTGTATCGCGATGAGGAGAAGGAGCTGGCATGGCTCCGAAATAGGCCTGCTTTCCGGAATCTGAGCTTCGTCAAAAATCATCGTCTTTATGGGATACCGCTGAAATATGTGTATGGCCCACAGACGCGTACCATCGATGCGATCGGCTATATGGCAGAGCGCATGTATCCAGGGACATTTGATTTTCCTAAAGAGTATGATTTTCATTAGTGATGAAAAAAGAGCAGGAGAGATCCGGCTCTTTTTTTATCATGGAAAAAATAGCATAGAGAATGCTATTTCAATGAAATTTAGCTGCAGGCCAATTTGTGATATATAAAGGATTTATATTGCTTTTATCTTTAGTATGGTGTAATATGGAAACAAGAAATGGAGTTAGAATGCATCATGAATGCATTTCTGCAATCATGAGCTTGTGAGTTCTTTTTCTTTCTGAAAGGAGAATATTCTTATGAAAAAATGCATGAAAAAGATCCTGATGGCGAATATCGCAGCTGCGATCATTTGTTCTACGGGGGGGGTAACATCGGCGCAGGATAGTCTGTATGAATACGGTATGACGCCGGTTTCTATTGAGAATGGTAAGCTGGTCAGCGGCGATGCCATTCATAATGATGCAGCTACAGCCGACATTCAGACAAGCAATATGACTGGCACAACAGACCAATACTACGGACATTTTTTCTTCGGAAATGCAGATATTAAGAATACATCGTTTGACAATAATACTCTCAAAACGGATGGACCTAATGGGGTGGTCTACTTCAACTCCAGCGTAAAATTATATCCAACTAGCTATGAAGTAGAGACGCCCAATGCCGTGACCGTTACGAATTCCTCTTTTAACGGGAATAAGATCGAAAGTACAGGTGGTACCGCCAGCATTTACTCGACTTCAAAAGCCGGTGCAGTGATGATTAAGGGGACAAATGTCACTTTCAATGATGTAGCATTCAATGATAATGCAGCAAGTGGCGGAACCCATGCACAGGCGATGGGTGGTGCAGTTTATCTGGACTCCACATCCAATAAAGCTAACCATGATGGACAAAAGAGAGTTTTGAAAGCGAGCGCGACTTTCAATGTCACCAAAGATACGACATATGCAGGAAATAAAGTATCCGGTGTCGATGCCTATAGTGACACGTATGGTAGCTACGCGAAAACAGGCGGCGGATTCATGTACATGGATCGTGGCGGTGAGGCCAATTTCAACATCGCTGACGGTGCAACATTGAAAATCGGGAAAGATGGAGAAACGGATGCGAATACGGACTCCATCGCGAGCGCGATCCGTGGCAGCAATGCGGCTTATGGAGAAAATACCATCAATAAAGAGGGACTTGGCACCCTGACTGTCAATGGCAGTATGAGCGGATACCATGGAGATCTCAATGTCAAAGAAGGTACCATGAATATCAATCAGACGATCGCCGGAGATGCGAAGATCTCCGTATCGGATGGGGCTACACTGCATCTGAAAGGGGTAGAGCTTTCCAGCCAGTCCGGTACTATTTCGGTAGCAGATTCAAAGGGTAATATGAGCTCAGTTACATTACCCGAGAGAGACGGCACTCTGGTAGCTGAGACCGGTTCGAAGGTAACCGCGGACACCATCACGCTGAAAGATAAGTCCTCTATGAAAGTCGAGACGGGGGCGACTGTCACGGCAGACAGCGTGGCTGTAAAGGATGATGCTACATTAAGCACGGCGGCTCAGTCAAAACTGAATGCGGCGAAGGTATCCGTAGATCCCACGAAAGAAGGGCATGTCCAGCTGCGCGGTGATTTCACGGGTGCGCTAACGGATAACGCTGGCAACGCGCTGACAGCCGAACAGGCGAAAAAGGTGATGGCAAAAGCAGCAGGGGATACTTCCCGTATGGATATCGAAGCGCAGAATGGGAAATCGGCTACGTCCTTCCTGCAGGGGGATGACGGTTCCTTCACCATTCAGAGCAAAGACTATGCGAATGGTGGGACCACCAAGGTTTTGGCGTCCTATGACAAAGACGGCACCTATGATGCACATGGAAATGATATGAAGAATGTGGGCGCTATTTCCGCCAAGTCCCTGAGTGTCGGTCAGATCGGAGATGTGGAAACGGCGATCAACAAGAATGCAGGTGATATCCAGCAGAATGCAGCTGCAATTCAGCAGAATGCAGCTGGTATTCAGCGTCTGGATGGCCGTATCGATAAGGTGGGGGCGAATGCGGCGGCTCTGGCAGCCCTGCATCCGCTTGATTACGATGCATCGGAGAAATGGAGTGTCGCTGCCGGTGTAGGCAATTACGGCAGTGAAAATGCAATGGCTGTCGGCGCTTTCTATCGCCCGAATGAAGATGTCATGCTGAACATGGCAGGCAGCTTCGGTTCTGGTGAAAATATGGTCAATGCCGGTATTTCCTTCAAAGTGGGACAGCGTGGAATGAAGGCGGCAAAGGCTGAAGGTGCGGATGTCAAAGCACTGCAGGAGAAGGTAGAAGCGCAGGACAAAGAAATCAAGGAACTGCGTGAAATGGTAGAAAAACTGGTTGCAAAAGCATAAGACAGTATTTCTGATGAGTTGTTAGTCGGATGATCGAAGCCGCTCTGCGAAAGCAGAGCGGCTTTTTAAGGATCCGTCGTCAAGCAGCTCTATTTGAGCGCCATTCTCTGAGTCACGCCCCATTATACCCTTGGCTTTGAGGGTATAATGGGGTATAATTCTGCATAGAATAGTATTTCACAGGAGGTGCGCTATGGAATTATCCGAGATGCAAACCCGCGTGGCGGAGCTGGAACAGCAGATTTCTGCTCTGCCCGCTGGCTCTGTTACGAAGAAAACCGTCAGTGGCAAGGACTATTTCTACCATCGTTGGACGGAGAACAAGAAACGGCGGGAGAAGTATATTCCTGCTGACGAATTGAAGGATTTCCGTGCTCAGATTGAGCGGCGGAAGGCGCTGGAGCAGGAGCTGAAGGCACTGAAAAAGCAGCTGCCCAAGGAGAAATTTGCGAACCTTTCTGCATTTACCACCAATGTCCGCACCAGCGAAGCGCTGCGTTCCTTTGCGGCGTCTGTTCGAGTCTATCGAAGGCGCGAGTGTTTCTGGCAGCTGCACGACTTTGTCTACGGAGAGCCGCAGGACAAGGTGTTCATCCTCTACGGTCTGCGCCGGACGGGGAAAACCACCATGATCCGCCAGATTTTTGCGGAGATGAGCGACACGGAGCTTACCAAGGCTGCGTTCATTCAGATCACCGCAAGAGACACACTGGCAGACGTGAACCGCGACCTCAAGCTGCTGGAAGCGCAGGGCTTTCGGTATGTGTTCCTCGACGAAGTGACGCTGATGGAGGATTTCATCGAGGGCGCAGCGCTGTTCTCTGATGTGTTTGCGGCCTGCGGTATGAAGATCGTGCTTTCCGGCACGGACTCGCTGGGCTTCCTCTTCACCGAGGATGAGCAGCTTTACGACCGCTGCATCCTGCTGCACACCACTTTTATCCCCTACCGCGAGTTTGAATCCGTCCTCGGCATCCGCGGCATCGACGAGTATATCCGCTACGGCGGCACCATGAGTCTCGGCGGCATCCACTACAACGAGACCTCCACATTTGCAAGCAAGGAAAGCACCGACGAATACGTGGATACCGCCATCGCCCGCAACATCCAGCACTCCCTGCGCTGCTACCAGTATGAGGGGCATTTCCGTCATCTGCGGGATTTATACGAGAAGGACGAGCTGACCAGCGCCATCAACCGGGTCGTGGAGGATATCAACCACCGCTTCACGCTGGAGGTGCTGTCGCAGGATTGGAGGTCCCACGATCTTGGCATTTCCGCCAGCAATCTGCGCCGGGATCGGAAGAAATCGACGGACATCCTCGACCGCATTGACCTTGCGCTTGTCACAGACAGCCTGCGGAAGCTGCTGGAGATCCGCAACAAGAAGGAGCAGACCGTGGCGCTGGACGATGTTCACGCGGCGGAGATCAAGGAGTATCTGGATTTACTGGACTTAACGCGGGAGATCGACGTGCTGCATCTGCCGGATGTCAGCACGAAGTCCGAACGCACGGTGATTGCACAGCCGGGACTCCGCTATGCGCAGGCGGATGCTTTGATCCGCAGTCTGCTGCTGGATGAAACGTTCAGCGCCCTGTCTTTGGTGGAGCGCACCGCCGTGCAGCAGCGCATCCTGACCGAGATCAAAGGGCGGATGCTGGAGGACATCGTCCTACTGGAAACAAAGCTGGCAAACCCCAAGAAGCAGGTGTTTGACCTGCAATTCCCTGTGGGCGAATTTGACATGGTGGTCTTTGACCCGGAGGCAGGCTCCTGCCGAATTTTCGAGATCAAGCACAGCGAAGAAGCCGCGTCGCAGCAGTATCGCCATCTGATCGATGCGGAAAAATGTGCTCAGACCGAGCACCGCTACGGTCCGATCACTGGGAAGATTGTCCTCTACCGCGGGGAAAGCCAAGTGGTAGACGGCATTCAGTATCAGAACGTGGAAGAATATCTGCGACATATGAACAAAGAGGGATGAATAAAAGCGATAGTGTTATGGAGGAGAATACAGCGACATGAAGCGAAAAAAGATTGGCCATTCGGCAATAGCAACATTAGGCGACTTATATCAGATTTTAAGAAAAGCATGGTGCAAGGAAACGGCATATCCTTTCGGTCAGGCCGAATGGGGGGCAATACAGATCCTTCTTATAGGCAGTGCGCTACTACGACTATGCTGGTTTATGATATGTTCTGGGATCGATCCACCGCATTCATGTGGATGGCGGAGGGACACATTCCTTCAACAAGATCAACGGACACTATATTGACCTTACCATCGAGCCATTTGACCTCTACCATATTCCTGTAGAGTACGAGCCGAACGATCTTTCTTTTTTTGTTTCCCCCGATAGCTTATTTGAACAAAAAAGGCGATGAGAAATAACGATCATCTTATTTTCGCGTTCCATCTGCCGCGGGGGACTTGCAGCTCTCATAGGAGTGACTGGGAAACCTTATCCCAGCTGTCTTTCATGCCATAGTCACCCTATCCGCCCCTGCGGGGCACCTTCCCCTAGAGGGGAAGGCTCCGGTACGAGGGAAACCCGCCATCGCAGACCTTCGGGCATCGCCCTGTTTCGTCATCCTGAGCGGCGAGAAACGTCATATGTGAGATAACGAATGCCAGAACAGCTGCGATCTGAGTCGAAGGATCGCGGCGAAGCCGCCACGAGAGCCTTGAACCCTGAACCAAATGAAAGCAAAGTAAAAAGGGGCTGTGAAGAAATGAGGATTCATTTCTTCACAGCCCCCTTTTTTCATTGATATATCAAGGTATCAGAATTTCACGCGCAGCAGTCTTACGGCATAGAGGATACAGAGGATGGTGACGCCGGTATCTGCGAAGACGGCGACCCACATATTGGCATAGCCTAAGAGCCCCATAATCATGACGGCGATCTTCACGATGAGGGCGAAGGCGACATTTTCCCAAGCAGTCTTGATGACTTTTCTGGCCACGCGGACGGCTTTGGAGATGGCGTCTACATTCGAATTCAGGAAGACGACGTCAGCGGCTTCGATGGCAGCATCTGCGCCGCTGCCCATAGCGGCGCCTACATCAGCACCGGCGAGGACAGGAGCGTCATTGATGCCGTCGCCTACGAAGAGGACGGAGCCGATCTCTTTTCTGACTTTCTGCATTTCTGAGAGCTTGTCTTCCGGAAGGAGGCCGGCGTGGATGTTCTCGATGCCGACGAGACTGCCAATGGCTTTCGCGCTCTTTTCATTATCCCCGGTCAGCATGACAGGGGTGATGGAGAGGGCCTTCAGATCTTGGATGCCTTCGATGGTGTCGGACTTGATGGCATCGGAAATGGTGATGCGACCGAGGAGGGTCTGGCCTTTGGCGATATAGACGTCAGTGCCGACTTCTTTGTTTTCCGGAAGGGATGGGACAGAGATGCCGGAAAGGGCGAGGAGCTTTTCATTTCCGACATAGATGTCTTCGCCGTTCAGGTTGGCTTTGACGCCGTGTCCGGCGATTTCCTGCATGGAGGTGAGTTTGGGAAGAGAGAGGCCTTTTTCATTCGCGCAGGTCAAGATGGACTGGGCGATGGGGTGGGTGGAGTAGATCTCACCGGCAGCTGCGAGGGCAAGGATCTCGTCTTCGCTCTTGCCTGCGGTCTTCACGATGTTTCTGACTTTGAATTTTCCTTCGGTCAGAGTGCCGGTCTTATCGAGGACAGCGGCTTTGGTATTCGAGAGGGCTTCCATGACGGTGCCGCCCTTGAAGAGGATGCCTTCTTTCGATGCGGCGCCAATGCCGGCAAAGAAGGAGAGCGGGACGGAGATGACGAGCGCGCAGGGGCAGCTGATGACGAGGAAGGTGAGAGCGGTGTAGATGCATTTATCCCAGTCGGCGCCGAAGAGGAGCGGCGGGAGGACTGCGACGGCGAACGCGACGAAGACGACGATCGGGGTGTACACGCGGGAGAAGCGGGTGATGAAACGGTCGATCTTTGGCTTGCTGGCGACGGCATTCTCGACGGAGTCGAGGATACGGGTGACCATGGATTCTGCGAGGACTTTTTCGACCTGGATGCGGATGGTGCCGGTCATATTGACGCAGCCGGAGTCTACGGGGTCGCCGACGGCTGCGAGGACAGGCTTCGGTTCACCGGTGACGGCGGAGGTGTCGATCTGGGTCTCGCCTTCGGAAATGATGCCGTCAAGCGGGATGCGGTCGCCGGGGCGGATGAGAAGGATGTCGCCGACTTCTGCTTCTTCTGCCGGGATGGTCTCGGTGCCGCTTGCGGTCACGCGCTGGACGACTTCTGGGCGCAGGTCGACGGCGTCCATGATCTGGTCGCGGCTGCGGTCGGCAGCGAGGTCCTGGAAATATTCACCGATGCGGTAGAAGAGCATGACGCCGACAGCTTCCGGGTATTCGTGGATTGCGAAGGCGCCGACGGTCGCGACGGTCATGAGGAAGGTCTCGTCGAAGAATTCCCCATGGGTGATGTTTTTGAGGGCGGTGTAGACGATGGGGCCGCCTAAGATGAGGTAGGAGACGAAGAAGAAATAGTCTCCGATGGAGGCAAGTCCTGCGAAAAGGCCGGCCGGCTGGTAGTGCATCAGCATGCCGATGACGAAGAGGAGGCCGCCGATGGTGAGCTGGCTTTTTTCGCTCTTCAGGTGTTCGAGGAAGGACGCTTCTTTTTTGGCCGCTGACTTTTTCTGCGCTTTGGTCGGGCGCTGTTTCTTTCGGATCTCGGTCGGACTTTCGACCTCGTTGCATTTTCTGGTCAGCTCGGGGATGAGGCTGTCCGGGTCTTTGGCGGTGAGTTTCATCGTCTTGGTGGCGAAGGAGATCGAGGCGGAGAGGACGCCGGGCTGGCGGTTCACGAGCTTTTCGAGCTTGACGGCGCAGGCTGCACAGTCAAGGGTGGGGATCTCATAGATCTCTGTCTTGAAATCGCCCTTGTCAGAGGGCGGTACGATGCCGATATTTTCATCGACGGTGCGGCAGACGGAGAGCAGCTGCGGGATGAGATTGTCCGGATTTTCTTTGGAAATGACGCGGAGCTCTTTCTTTGTGAAGGAGACTGAGGCGAAGAAGACGGATGGCATTTCGCGGATCTTCCCTTCCATTTTCGCGGCGCATTCCATGCAGTCGAGGTGCTCCATGTGATAGAGGCCGCGTTTGTATTCCTTTCCTAAGAAATCGCACTGGCAGGAGGCAAGGTCTTTGCCGCAGTAGTCGCAGTCTTCTTCGTCGATGCAGTCATGGCAGTGACAGTCATTCTTGTGCCCATCATGATGGTGGAGGCCCTTGTCATGGAAATGGCCGAAGGCGCGTCTTTCATCGATCGCGATGTCGGCATCGCTCTCCATGACATCGATCTTATTGTCCTTGTATTTTGCCATTTCAGGGTCATTCGAGTGGTCATGGCTCTCTTCCGGGATCTCTTCGCAGCAGCCACAGCCGCATCCGTGCTCATGGGAGTGGCCTTCGTGGTCATGGTCATGCCCACAGCCGCATCCATGCTCATGGGAGTGGCCTTCGTGGTCGTGGTCATGCCCGCAAGCGCATTCGTGCTCATGGGAGTGGCCTTCGTGGTCATGATCATGACCGCAGGTGCATTCGTGCTCGTGGGAGTGGCCTTCGTGGTCGTCGTCATGGCCGCAGGCGCATTCGTGCTCATGGGAGTGGCCTTCGTGGCCATGGTCATGCCCGCAGGCGCAGTCGTGATTTTCTTCATCTTCCTCGTGGTGTGCATGCTCTTCGGTGCGATGGACGGCTTCCTGTGACTGATGGCAGTGGCCGCATCCGCAGTGATGTACATGCTTTTCATCGTGTTTTTCCATGGTATGTCTCCTTATCTGGAATGGAAGCGTTGCTTCCTGACTGGTATCATTCTATGGTGTTATTTTAGCATTCTCCAAAGACACCGTAAATGGAGCATGAGAAACACTTTAATATTTCAAGTAGGAGGACAGGGGTGATGAGTTTAGACATAGCTAAAATGGAAATGCGTAGAAGCGCTTAGGGTCTTGCGGAGGCTTCCCGTGTACCATAGGCCTTCCTCCTTGGAAAAGGACGGGATGAGGAGGCAGGGATACGGGGTGAATACGGATCTTATATATATGTATAGCTAGGCTCTGCCCGCCTTCTATCTTCTTGGCGGGGCGGGGAGGCATGATTCCGGGAGGCGAAGTACGACGCCCCTTTGCGCCTTTTGGATCTGAAGCCCCATTTTTTATTGACATACCTGTATACTTATGCTACTATCTTGTATAAATAAGAAGGGTGTGAGGACTATGTCAGATAAAAAAGTCATTTATGAAGTCAAACATTTGCAGAAATCGTTCGGCAAGGTCGAAGTACTGAGAGATATCAATATGAAGATCGAGAACGGAGAAGTGTGTACCATTATCGGTCCGTCCGGGAGTGGGAAGAGTACCTTCCTGCGTTGCCTGAATCTGCTGGAAACGCCGACCGGGGGCGAGCTGTGGTTCGAAGGGAAGAAGGTCAATGAAAAGACTGATGTGAAGATGCTGCGCCGCGATGTCGGCATGGTTTTCCAGTCGTTCAACCTGTTCCCGATGTTCTCCGCGGTAGAGAATGTCATGTATGCGCCGGTACATATCAAGAAGCTGCCGAAAGCGGAGGCGAAAGAGGAAGCGATGGAGCTTCTCTCCCGTGTAGGCCTTGCCGAGCGTGCGGATTATTATCCGGGCGAGCTTTCCGGCGGGCAGCAGCAGCGTGTCGCTATCGCTAGGGCGCTTGCGATGAAGCCGAAGATGCTGCTCTTCGATGAACCGACTTCTGCGCTTGATCCCGAGCTTGTCGGCGATGTACTGACCGTCATGAAGGAAGTCGCCTTAGCCGGCATGACCATGGCCGTCGTCACGCACGAGATGCAGTTTGCCAGAAGCGTTTCCAATCACGTCATTTTCATGGATAAGGGTTATATCGTGGAGGAAGGAAATCCCGAAGATATCTTCACCCATCCACAGGAAGAACGGACGCAGACATTCCTGAAGCGTCTGCTCCATGCTGATATTTAAGGAGATGATGCGATTATGGATATGGTATTAGATACAGCTGTCAAATATAATGACATTTTCATGTCAGGTGTGAAGATCACCATCATTATTTCTCTTCTGTCCTGCTTCTTTGGTCTTCTTCTCGGGATCATTCTGGCATTCATGAAGATCTCGGGCATCAAGGTCCTCCAGTGGATCTCGACGGCCTATGTAGAAGTCATCCGCGGTACGCCGGTCTTGGTACAGATCTCTCTCGTGTTTTTCGGGCTGCCGTTTCTCGGCATCCATTTCCCCAGCTTCCAGATCATGGGCGTCGACTTTGAGAGACTTTCCGCCGGTGTCCTTGCACTGATCCTGAATTCCGGTGCGTATGAGTGTGAGATCGTCCGCTCTGGTATCCAGTCCATCCCGAAGGGACAGCTCGAAGGCGCGATGTCGCTTGGCTTCTCGAAGTGGGAGTCTATGGTGCGCATCATCATCCCGCAGGCGATCCGCAACATCCTGCCCGTCATCGGGAATGAATTCGTCACCCTCATCAAAGAGTCCTCTCAGGTCTCTGTCATCGGTATGGCCGATCTGATGTATACGGCGACCACCATTCAGGGCATCAGCTTCCAGCCATTCCCGCCGCTCGTCATCGTGGCGATCTACTACTTCATCATGACCTTCTTCGTCTCCATGTGCCTGCGCGTGCTCGAACGCCGCATGAAGGTGAAGAGTGTGAGATAGCAGGAAATCAGCAAACGGTTCTTCGAAAGGAGAACCGTTTTTTTGATTGGGGGGGTGAGCAGTCCTCTCGCAACTATACCATGGCATTTGGATGACAGAATCGCCATTTCGCTGTATAATAAAATAGAATTTTTATGTACAGATGGAAAGCGTGAGACGCTCCGGGAGAGAGCGGGGAATACGGTATTCTCGTATCGCAGCCGGGCTATTGCGCACTTCCTTCTATTTCTCAAACGAGGTACTCCATGTTTATCGATAGAGCAAAGATTATTGTAGTCTCCGGTGCGGGCGGGGACGGGATGGTTTCCTTCCGCCGTGAGAAGTATGTACCGCGCGGCGGCCCGTCGGGCGGTGACGGCGGCAAGGGCGGCTCGGTCTTCATCAAAGCGAATAGTGACCTGAATACGCTGATCAATTTCCGCCGTCATAGAAAATTCGCAGCCAAAGCCGGTGCCAATGGCGGCGCCAAAGAAATGTTCGGCAAAAATGCAGAGGACGTCTTCGTCGAGGTGCCGCTCGGAACGATGGTCTATGACAATAAGACCGGCGAACTTCTGGCGGATATGACGCAGAATGGACAGGAAGCCCTCATCGTCAAAGGCGGGCATGGCGGCCGCGGAAATTCCCATTTCGCGACATCGGCTGTCCGTGCGCCTCTTTATGCGGAAAAAGGCGAGCCGGGTGAAGAAAAGGAGCTGCGCCTCGAGCTGAAGGTGCTGGCGGATGTCGGTCTTCTGGGATTCCCGAGCGTAGGGAAATCCTCTCTCATCCGCAAGGTATCCGGTGCGAAGCCGGAAGTGGCGGCGTACCATTTCACGACGTTGAATCCGATCCTCGGTGTGGTGAATCTGGACTATGAGAGAAGCTTCGTCATGGCAGATATCCCGGGTCTGATCGAAGGCGCAAGTCAGGGGACCGGTCTTGGGGACGAATTTCTCCGCCATGTAGAGCGTACGAAGGTCCTCATCCATGTGCTTGATGCGGCGGGCAGCGAAGGTCGAGATCCATTGAATGATTTCCATATCATTAATAATGAGCTCGAGCTGTACAGCCCGGAGCTTCGTCAGAAGAAGCAGATCGTCGCAGCGAATAAGACCGATCTCATCGATGACCCGAAGAAGCTGGAAGAGCTGAAGGAGGCCATCGAGAAGGAAGGCTATGACTTCTATCCCATCTGCACGCTTTCCGGAGAAGGCACTCGTCCGCTCATGGAAGCCGTGTGGAAGCTTCTGCAGGAGATCCCCGATGTATCCTTTGAATCTCCGGAAAAGGCCATTGTATATGAAGCGAACAAGCAGGAATTCGAGATCGAGTGCAAGAATGATGTGTACTATATCAAGGGCAAGCGCGTGGAAAAGCTGGTCGGCATGACCGACTTCGAGGACTATGTTTCCCTGCGCCGCTTCGACAGAGCTTGGAGATTCATGGGCCTTGACAAGCTCCTCCGCAAGGCAGGCTGTCAAGAAGGCGATACGGTCAATCTGTACGGCGTAGAATTCACTTGGTCGGAGAATCATAGTGAAGAGGAATAGCCGGTGACGGGGAGACTAGGAGACTTCAGCCTCTCGTATCGTTATTTCGAGCGAAGCGAGAAATCTTTGTCATTCGCGGCCGAGTGGTTGATGTGTGGAAACCCCAAACGGGAAGCCTGTCATCAAGAGACCTTCGGGCCTCGCCGCCATCTATACTCCGCGGCGCTTCTGATTTTTATGCGCCGCACCAGCCCCTTTTGAACCTCTTGAACCCATAGAACCCACTCCCCCTCTTTCGAGCGCAATCAAAAGGTGTTACGCTCCAGAGGCTAACCCAGAATCATAAACCCACAAATCATTTTAACCAAGGAGTTTTTTCCATGCTTACAGGAAAACAGAAACAATACTTAAAAGCTCTTGCCGTGCAGCTGCCGGCGGTCGTGCAGATCGGTAAAGACGGCATGAGTGAGACGGTCATCCAGAGTGTGGATGACGTCTTGACGGCACGCGAACTGATCAAAGTGAAGATCAATCAGAATTCGGACGAAGATATCAAGAGCACCGCGCTCTACCTTGCAGGGAATCTCTCCTGCGAGATCGTGCAGATCATCGGCAGAAACTGTGTTCTTTTCAAGAAAAAAGAAAAGAAGTCGCACTATGAATTACCTTAAGACCGGAGATCGCGAAGCGATTCTGAAGAAAAAGCGTGTGGTCGTGAAGGTCGGTACCAGCTCGATCACCTATGAAAATGGGAAAGTGAATTTCCGCTACCTGGATCATCTAACGCGGCAGCTTGCTGACCTCAAAAACCGCGGTCTTGATGTGGTACTCGTCACTTCGGGGGCGATCGGCGTGGGACTACCCATGCTTGGATTTCATAAGAAGCCGGATTTCCTGCCCTACAAACAGGCAGCGGCGGCCGTGGGCCAGGGCGCGCTCATGAATACCTATGAGCATCTCTTCCATGAATACGGGCAGACCGTTGGACAGCTCCTTTTCACGAAGGGCGATGCGGTGAATTCGAAGCGCTATCTCTACATGCGAGGTACCATTCAGGCACTTCTTGAACTTGGCGCGATCCCGATCGTGAATGAAAATGATGCGGTATCCGCAGATGAGATCAAGATCGGCGACAATGACACGCTGTCTGCCATCGTCGCAAGCGTGGCCGAAGCCGACCTTTTGATTATTCTTTCTGACATTCAGGGCCTGTATACGAAGGATCCGAAGAGTCATCCGGATGCAGAGCTGATCCATGAAGTCCCCGCCTTCTCCCGCGAGCTTTTTGCCATTGCCGGCGGCGCAGGTACAGCGCGCGGTACGGGCGGCATGTATACGAAGATCCAGGCGGCGGAGATCTGCGTGCATTCCGGCATTGATATGATCATTGCGAAAAGCGATGAGAAGGAAGTCCTGCTGCGCATCATGGATGGGGAGGAGATCGGGACACTCTTCCGCGGTGAAAATGTGCATCCGCAGCTGAAGAAGCGGGATATCATCATCGGTACGGCGGTCAAAGGCAAGATCTTCGTCGATGATGGATGCAGAAAGGCGCTCCTTGAGAAGGGCTCTTCACTCCTTCCTGTCGGTATCATCGATGTAGAAGGCGCTTTCAGTGATGGGGATACGGTGGCCGTGTACTTTGAGGATCAAGAACTGGCCCGCGGCATTTCCCACTACAGCAGTGAGGATGTACAGAAGATCATGGGACATCGCACCGAAGGGCTTTCCGAGGCTCTCGGCATGGCAGCGCCCTATGATACGGTCATCCACAGAGACAATCTCTTGGTGATGAGATAAAGGATCCACCGGTCTTATGGAGCGGTGCGCCAGGGAAACACTGATTCAATCGTTATTCGATTTTACTCTTGTATTTTCATGCGATGCAAGGAATATTCCGACGCGAATAGCGAGCTATTTAAGGAGGAGTATGACGAAGCATTGTATGAAAATACATGTGAAATCGAATTCTGCGATCGAATCAGCGTTTCCCTAGGAAGTTATGCGATTTCTGCTGGCAGACAAAATGAAATTTTCAGAAAAATTATACTGGATGGCGTACTACTATACCCACCATCCGAAGGGGAGATTTGAACTGTCCCATATCCTGCAGCTTTTGGCTTTTTGGGCAGTCTGTATTTTAGTGTGCGAAATGGTGCTGTATCTATGGCTGAACGGATAGGTATTTTTGGCGGCTCTTTTAATCCCATTCATGTAGGACATTTGGTGATCGCAGAAGCGGCATGGCAGGAATTTTCGCTGCGCAAAGTCCTTTTCATTCCTTCCGGTGATACACCGAATAAGGATATGCACCACATTGACAAGAATATCCGCTATGCGATGGTGGAAAAGGCCATCGAAGGGAATGGGCATTTCATGATCTCACCCATTGAGCGTGACCGCCAAGGCCCTTCCTATACGGTGGATACCATCCGTATCCTCCAGCGCGAGTTTGGCGATGATTATGAATTCTACTTCATCTGCGGCACCGATGCCGTGGCGGATCTGCCGACGTGGAAATACAACAGGGAGCTTCTTTCTGCCTGTCATTTCATCTGCGCGAGCCGCCCGGGGAATGAAAATGAGATACAGAAGTCCATCGATTACTTTGGGGAACTGGGGAGGAAAAAAATCCATTTCCTGAAGACGCCGGAGCTGGCGATCTCCTCTACGATCCTCCGAGACTGGATCGCAGAGAAGAGATCCGTGCGCTACCTGATCCCGGATGCGGTGATCGATATGATCCGTAGCAATAAATTGTATGAATGAGGCGCGGGAAACACCACCACCTACTGAGGCTGTTATGAAACTGGAAAAAATAGAAAAAGAACTGGAAAAGACATTGTCGCCGAAGCGGTTCCGTCATTCGGCGGGAGTCGCAGAGATGGCCCGTCATTTGGCGCATCTGTATGGGGCATCGGAAGAAAAGGCATACCTTGCCGGCTGGATCCATGACTGTGCGAAGGAGATGACACTCTCCGAAATGCAGCATGTCGTGAAGAAAGCACATCTGACATTTGATGATGCAAAGCATATGCTGGGGAGCCGTGCGTTGCTGCATGGCCCGGCAGGGAGCGTCCTTGCCAAAACGATATTTGGCATCGATGATGAAGAGATCCGAGGAGCGATCTATTATCATACGACGGGGCGCGTCGGCATGACGCTTCTCGAAAAGATCGTATTCCTCGCAGACTATATCGAGCCAAACCGCGATTTTCCCGGCGTCGAAGACCTGCGGCTCCTCGCAGAGAAAGACTTGGACGAAGCCGTACTTGCGGCGTATGATTCTACGATTTCCCATCTCATCGATCAGGAAGCGTACATTTATGGCCTCACTTTCTTAGGCCGCAATGATATGGTGGAAAAGCGGGAGAAGACCGGTCGGTAATCGGAGACCCTTCTGATCGAAAGAGAAACGCTTCTTGCGGTGTGAGTGCAGTGAAAGTCCATATCCTTCTTTTCACAGCGCTGCTTCTTTGGGCAGCAAGGCTTTCTGCGGAGAGGATACATGAAGGAGGTTTTACCTCGAAGGTATGATGAAAACGAAAAAAGGAAAGACAAGGATTAAGCTAAAAAAGCTTCTTCTTTTCCTGCTGATGGTGGTTTTGGCGATCGCGCTGCTCGTCTTGGGCACAGAAAAAATCGTGCACTTTGCTACGGGGCGCATGCATGCCGATGAAGCAAAGCCGACCTACTACCTCTTCATCGGAGAGGATGAGACGGCAGGAAGCGAGGCGGATGCCATGCTGCTTCTGGCAGATAATGATAAGAAAAAAGAAATGACCTTCATTTCCATTCCGCCGAACACCAAGGTCGTCCGTCAGGAAAAGACAAATCTTCTTTTGAAGGATACGTTCAAAGAAGGCGGCGCAGAGGAGACAAAGTCAGCGGTGGAGAATCTGCTCCACATCCGCATCGACAAGTATGCGGTCGTGAACTATGCCGATTTTCGGGAGAATGTGTCGAAAGCCGGGCCCATTTCTCTCTATGTAGAAAAATATATGGAGCATCTTGATCGGGATGGATCCTATGATATCGGACTGAATCAGGGCTACCAGCCGCTTGACAGCGAGCAGGCACTCGGCTATGTCCGCTACGTGGATAAGGAGGATGGAGAGATCGGCCGTATCCAGCGACAGGAACGATTCCTCAAGATCCTTCTCTCGCATCTCCAAAGCCGCATGGCACTGCGGAACTGGCTGACCGTCCGTTACGGCTTCCGTGCGGTCGAGAGCGATATCACGCCGTCTGAGGCGGCCTCTTTGGCCTATCGGCTGACCGGCTATCCGCCGGAAGGATGCAAATTCATTATTTTCCCGGGCGAAATGCAGACCATCGGGAAAGTCAGGACTTGGGTGGTGAATCCTGTGGAAGCACAGAAGGTGCTTTCTCTGACAATGGAATAGACGGGGCGCACCCAGGCGTCACCTATTAGAATAAAAAAGGAGCATATGTATGGAAAACAATCTTCAGACCATTTGTGAAGCATTATCGAATAAGAAAAGCGTACTCATTAAAGTACTGAATGTCCGTGATCTCACTTCGATCGCAGATTATTTCGTCCTCTGCTCGACCAGAAATCAGAAGCAGTCTCAAGCCGCGGCGGATGAAGTGGAAGAAAAGATGGCAGAGCTCGGCGTGAAAGCGACCCGAAAAGAGGGCTACCGCGAAGGGGACTGGATTCTTCTCGACTTCGGCGATGTGATCGTTCATATTTTTACCGATGAAGAAAGACGCCATTATGATTTCGATACCCTCTGGAAAGAAGCGCCGGCAGAAGAATACCACGAAGAGGGAGAAACGGAGAAATAAATGGAAGAGACCAGGATTCCTGCCAAACAGGAAAGTATATATAAGGAAAACTCCATCGCAGAGCTCCCGGTCGTCCGTGTTTCCGGCTTTGGTGCCTTTTTGGACGGAGGTACAGGAAATTCGAAGGATGACATCCTCCTTCACAAAGGGCAGCAGACGCACGAGGTGAAGGAAGGGGAGAGGGTCAAGGTCTTCCTTTACCACGACCCGCATCACCGTCTGACGGCCAGTATGCGCCTGCCGCAGATCGCCATCGGCGGCATCGGCTATGCGCCGGTACTTTTGACGACCCGTTTCGGCGCATTCGTCGACGTGGGGACGGAGCGAGGCATTTTCCTTCCCTTCTCTCAGATGATAGAGAATGTCACCGAAGGACAGCAGATCTGGGTCAAGCTTTACGAAGACAAGACCGGCCGTCTCGCTGTCACCATGCATGTTGATGAAGAAATGCGCGCCATCGCTCTGCCTTTCAAGGAGGCAAAGCTCGGGGACACGGTGACTGGCACCGTGTATAATGAAACCGGAGAGGGCCTTTTTCTTGTGACAAGAGACCGCCACCTCGCATTCATTCACAAGACAGAGCTTGCAAGATCCGTGCGCCTTGGGGAAGAGGTGACGGGACGTATTTCTTACATCCGAAGTGACGGTCGTGTGAATCTCGCGCTCCGCCCGCAGAAGGAAAAAGCGATGGAAGGGGATATGGCTCTTCTCATCAGCTGCATGGAGCGCCATGGCGGTCTCCTTCCGCTTACCGACAAAAGCGATGCCGATCTCATTAAGAGTACCCTTGGCATCAGCAAGTCCGCTTTCAAAAGAGCGGTAGGCCATCTTTTGAAGGAACGGAAGAT
>ERZ1034855.168-NODE-168-length-36667-cov-14.404703_pt1 | contig 36667 bp, 22 predicted proteins | sample MGYA00520699_ERZ1034855 | MGnify/ENA primary metagenome ERZ1034855 (study PRJEB33766, sample SAMN09781730) | gut metagenome | biome: gut microbiome | host: Homo sapiens | place: Madagascar | study: EMG produced TPA metagenomics assembly of the PRJNA485056 data...
AATTTATAAAATTTAGTAGTAGTAATAATAAGGCCTGTGAATTCGTGGAAAAATCATTTAATTCTTTTTGATGAAACAAATTGAAAAGTGCATAACCGGTGTATTTGAATTCACAGGATTTTCACTTTTACACAGATCATCAAGAATCTAACAGGTTTTCCACAATATTTTATCATAAAGGTACCTGTTTTTCCACAGGTAATTATATTTTTTTATAGTCTTTAACCTCTCTAATCAAAAGCTGAACAGTCGAATTCAGTGTTGAGTCGGTTTTGAGCTGGTCAACAACTTTTTCGTAACTGTGCATTGCCGTAGTATGGTCTCTTCCTCCGAATTCATTACCAAGTTCAGGGTAGGAAAGATCTGCAAGTTCACGTGCGATGTAAATTGCAATCTGGCGGGGAACAACGAATTTTTTATTGCGCTTTTTGCTTTTTATGTCGCTCAGTGAAATATTGTAATGGTTTGCAACGACTTTCTGTATGGTTTCTATGTTTACAGAACCACCTGCCGATTCACTAAAGAAGTCCCTGAGTTCACGCTGGGCAATATCTATAGTGACAGGCTTTTGAATAACTTCTGCATAGCGTACCATTTTGTCCAGGCAAGAACTTAATTCCCTTACGTTTGACTGAACATTTTTTGCAATATATTCAATTACTTCGTCAGATATTTGTGTTCCGTTCAGGTGTTGCTTTTTTTGAAGAATGGCAAGCCTTGTTTCGTAGTTTGGTGGCTGCAGGTCAATAGGTGTTCCCAGAGAAAAGCGCGACTTAAGTCTTTCTTCAATACCGTTCAGTTCTGAAAGAGGGCGGTCGCATGTAAATACCATCTGCGCGTGTTTCTGAGACAAGGCTTCAAAAGTGTGGAACAGTTCTTCCTGGGTTCCGACCTTGTCCTTTAAAAAGTGGATGTCGTCCAGTAAAAGTACGTCCAGCTGTCTGTATTTTGACTTGAACTTTTCTATTGTGTTATTTCTGAGTGAAGCTGTAAATTCATTTGTAAAGTTTTCTGCAGTTATGTAACAGATTTTGAGCCTTGAGTCAGGGTCTGCATTGTTGTAGATGTAATTGCCTATTGACTGCATGAGGTGGGTTTTTCCAAGTCCTACGCCACCGTATATCAAAAGAGGATTGAATCTTCTTCCGGGATTTTTAGCGGCGGCCAGTGCGGCACTGTATGCAAATTCACTGTTGTCACCTGTTACGAATCTGTCGAATGTATAATCTTCACGTAGTAACGGATGTTTTCTGAATTGTACGGTGTCAGTTTTGGGTACAAATGCCGCCGCGTTGTCTGTTTGACTTACAGAATTTGTGTTATCAGAAGAAGTGTCTGTTGTTTCAAGGTGTTCAGCCTGAATTTGGGGTTCAGTTTTGGGTACAGATTGTGTCTGTATGGTAACCGGCTCTGGTGCTGGTTCAGCTTTTTTTACTATATAATTGATTGAAATTGTCTGGCCGCAGAGTTCTTTAATTTTTGATTCAACTTTGGCTACGTTTCCCATTTTTACCATCTGTCCCCACATAAATGAAGAAGGAACGGTTACAGTTATCTCTGAAATAGAATCTTCAAGATAAGTCATGTTGAACCATAGCGAGAACTGGTCTTCCTGACCTTGTGACTTGTATTCTTCGTGTATCTGTTTTAATGCTTCATCCCAGAAAGCCTTGTAATTCTGTTCACTCATAGCTGTATATTATATTCCGCCTTTACTTTTTTTTTCAATACAGGTATACTTGAAATTCAAAATTATTTCTATAATAGAATAAAATCACTCAAAATTAAAAGTTGGGTTTCTTGGGGTTTCAAATGTCAGACGAAAATAACTATTCAGCGAGCAGCATTCAGGTACTGCATGGTCTTGAGGCTGTAAGAAAGCGGCCGGGTATGTACATTGGCTCTACAGGACCCAACGGACTTCATCACCTTGTTTATGAAGTTGTAGACAACAGTATTGATGAAGCAATGGCCGGTTACTGCGACAAAATTGTTGTTGCCCTTGAAAAAGATGATATATGCCGTGTAGAAGACAACGGACGTGGTATTCCGGTAGATATGCATCCTGTTGAGCATGTTTCGGCTCTGGAACTTGTTCTTACAAGACTTCATGCCGGCGGTAAGTTTGACAAAAGTACATATAAAGTTTCGGGAGGTCTTCACGGAGTAGGTGTTAGCTGCGTTAATGCCCTTTCTGTCTGGATGGAAGCGTATGTAAATACAAACGGAAAACGTTATGAACAGCGCTATCAGACTGGTATTCCAAAGACAAAGGTTGAATGTATTGGCGATACATCTCTTCACGGAACTACAATCAGATGGAAGGCAGATCCTTCTATTTTTACAGAAACAACTACATATAATTTTGATGTTCTTGCAAACCGCCTGAGGGAACTTGCTTTTCTTAACCCCGGAATTTCTATAGTTTTCAGGGATGAAAGGCTTGAAACTCCTAAAGAAGTTGTTCTTAAATTCGAAGGCGGAATAAGGCATTTTACAAGTTTCCTAAACGAAGGCAAGCAGGTAATTCCGGCTGAACCAGTTTACATAAGCGGCGAAGAAAATGACGTCGTTATGGAAGTTGCACTCCAGTATAATTCAGGCTATGACGAAAAGATTTATTCTTATGTAAATGACATCAATACACGTGAAGGCGGAACACATCTCGAAGGTTTCAAAAGTGCTCTCACGAGTGTTATGAATGATTTTCTTAAGAAAAAGGAAAAACTTCTTAAGAAACTTGATAAAGATGAAAAACTTACCGGCGATGATGTTCGTTCCGGAATTACGGCTGTTATTTCAATAAAAGTACCTGAACCGCAGTTTGAAGGCCAGACAAAAACAAAACTAGGTAACAGTGAAGTGCGCGGTTATGTAGACAGTCTTGTCAGAGAAAAACTTACTCTCTTCTTTGAACAGAACCCGCAGATTCTTGACCAGCTTCTTGAAAAGGCAGTCGGTGAAGCAAGTGCCAGAATTGCCGCAAGAAAAGCAAAAGACAGTGCACGCCGCAAGAACAATATAGACAGTTTTGGACTTCCCGGAAAATTAAGCGACTGTTCTTCCAAAAATGCAGAAGAATGCGAAGTTTACATAGTAGAGGGAGACTCTGCAGGTGGTTCTGCAAAGAAGGGAAGAAATCCAAAGACACAGGCTATTCTTCCTCTCTGGGGAAAAATGCTTAACGTAGAAAAAGTTCGCCCCGAGAAAGTAATAAACAATGAAAAACTTCAGCCGGTTATTGCATCTTTGGGAGCAGGTTTCGGAAAAGATTTTGATATTACAAAGTTAAGATACCATAAGATTATCATCATGGCCGATGCTGATGTTGACGGAAGCCACATTCGCACCCTTCTGCTTACATTCTTTTTCAGATACATGCCTGAACTTATAGAAAAGGGATATGTCTATCTTGCCATGCCGCCTCTCTTTAAGATTGAACTAAACCGCAAGGCTACTTACGTTTACAGTGATGAAGAAAGAGATGCCGAACTTGAAAAGCTTGGTGACAAGAGAGAAAAGGCCGATGTTCAGCGTTACAAAGGTCTTGGTGAAATGGACGGAAAACAGCTTTGGGATACTACAATGAATCCTGAAACACGCAAGATGAAGGTTGTTACAATTCCAGATGCAATAGCTGCTGACAGAATTTTTACAATCTGCATGGGTGAAGAGGTTGAACCCCGCCGCAAGTTTATTGAGGAAAATGCAATCTACGCAAATCTTGATGTCTGATTTGTCGTCTCATATTTAGTTTAAGGGAATAAAATGGAAAATACACCTATTGCTAACGGTTCAAGTCTTATACAGATTCCTATCGAGGACGAAGTAAAGCAGGCTTTTATAGATTACTCAATGTCGGTTATCGTAAGCCGTGCTCTTCCTGATGTAAGGGACGGACTCAAGCCCGTTCACAGAAGAATTATTTATTCTATGGACGAACTTCACCTTGCTTCTTCGGGCAAGACAAAGAAGTGTGCTACTATAGTCGGAGACGTGCTCGGTAAGTATCACCCGCACGGAGATGCTTCTGTTTACGATGCACTTGTTCGTTTGGGACAGGACTTCAGCCAGAGATATATTGTTGTTGAACCGGGCGGAAACTTTGGTACAATAGCCGGAGACCCCGCCGCTGCATACCGTTATACTGAAGCAAAGATGACCAAAATTGCCGAAGAAATGGTTGCCGACATCGACAAAGATACTGTAGATATGGTTCCGAACTTTGATGATGAAAGAAAGGAACCGTCTGTTCTTCCTTCAAAGTTTCCGTTCCTTTTGTGTAACGGTTCAATGGGTATCGCCGTCGGTATGGCAACAAACATGCCGCCCCACAATCTTCGCGAAGTTGCTTCGGCAATAGGTGCCTATATTGATAATCCCGAAATAACAGTAGATGAACTCCTTACACACATAAAAGGTCCGGACTTTCCTACAGGCGGAATAATCTTTGGACGCCAGGGAATAAAGGATGCTTACAGAACCGGACGCGGAAAAATTCTTGTACGTGGAAGATTCAAAATTGAAGTAAATGAAAAAAGCGGTGCTGAATCCATCGTATTTACAGAAGTTCCGTACGGAATAAATACACGAACACTCTGTGAAAAAATAGGTGAACTTGCACGCGATAAAGTCATAGAAGGTATATCTGCAATAAACGATGAATCTTCTGACCGCAGCGGAATGAGAATCGTAATTCACCTTAAGCGCGGTGTTGTTACAAAACTTGTAATAAACCAGTTGTTTGCAAAGACAGCTCTTCAGTCCAGCTTTGGTGTAATAAATCTTGCCCTTGTAAACGGCAGACCTCAGGTTCTTAACCTTAAGCAGATTATAAAATGCTTTGTAGACCACCGCGACGATGTTATTACAAGAAGAACAAAATTCGATCTTGGAAAAGCAAAGGCAAGGGAACATATTCTTGAAGCCCTTATCACTGCTGTAGATGCAATTGATGAAGTAATAAAGATTATCCGTGGAAGCCGTGATGAAGCAGAAGCAAAAGCTTCCCTTATGCAGAGATTTTCTTTTGATGACATTCAGGCTCAGGCTATCGTTGATATGCAGCTTAAAAGACTTACACACCTGCGCATTGACGAACTCAAAAAAGAGATGGAAGAACTTAAAAAGTGGATTGCCCATCTTGAAGATCTTCTTGCACACCACGAAAAAATTCTTGCACTTATCAAACAGGATACAAACGAACTTTCAGAAAAATATGGTGATGATCGTCGTACAGACATTGTAGCCGGTGAAGTTGAATCCATTAATATCGAGGATATGATTAAAGAAGAGGATATGGTTATCCTTATTTCAAAACTCGGATATATAAAGAGGGTTCCGGTAAGCCAGTACAAGAGCCAGGGTAGGGGAGGTAAGGGCACAATAAGCGCCAAACTTGTCGAAGAAGATTACATTAACCAGATGTTTGTTGCTTCTACCCACGATTATCTTATGTTTATTACAACAGCTGGAAAAGCCTACTGGATCAAAGTGCATGAAATTCCGGAAGCAGCAAAAACAAGCCGCGGTTCACATATAAAGAGTCTTCTTGCCGTAACTGCCAACGAAGATATAACTACAATTGTAAATCTTAAGGAATTTACAGATAGTGAATTCTTGTTTATGGCTACAGCGAACGGTATTGTAAAAAAGACTCCTACAAGTGAATTCCGTAATGCAAAATCCAGGGGAATGCAGGCGGCAAGACTTGATGATGGTGACCAGCTTGTCAGTTCAATTCTTTCAAGTGGAAAAGACGAAATTCTTCTGGTCAGCCGCAGGGGTCAGGCACTTCGCATTAATGAAGAAGAAGTGCGTCCTATGGGAAGAAGCAGCCGCGGAGTTAACGGCATGAAACTTTCAGAAGGCGATGAACTTTGTGCTGCTATAAAGATTTACAACGAACCTGATTCCAAGATTCTTGTTGTTACAGAAAAGGGAATCGGTAAACGTGTAGATCCGAATGAGTTCAATGCCCATGGAAGGGGAACCGGCGGTCAGCGTATATTCGGTAATGTAGACGACAAGGGAGAAATAATCGGATCCCTTTCAGTTAAGGACGATGACGGGGTAATGTGTATTACCAGCCAGGGTACATCTATTAGGGTTGAAGCTTCCAGCATAACTGTTCAGGGACGTTCAGCAAGCGGCATTAAGGTTGTAGACATAAAGGATCCTGATTATGTTGTGGGTATAGATAGAATTGCTCATTCAGATGAAGATAAAGCTGATGCGTAATTATATATAATATAAAGAAATAAAGAAAATATAGACTATATTTAAATATAGTATTTTAGGAAAGTAAAGGTGTCTGTTTTTGTCTTTTAGGGACGAATTCAGACACCTTTTTTCATTTACATAAGAAATGTTTCATGTGAAACAGAGAATCATAGTTTAATTTGCAGAACCAGCACAATTCATATTATGTTTCACATGAAACATTAGTGATTGGAAAAATCTTCGCTGTAAAATAAACTTATATCTAGGCTTTGGAATAAATTGCGAAAGAACTCATATTTCAATCATAAAAATCCGTTAAACTGGCTTTTTATAGATTGACGCCGATTTCAAAGCTGTTTCTAAAAAGTTAATTCATAGAATCGCCTTATTTCTAAATGAACGCAGACAACATGCTTTATGTGGAGGGAAAATAAACTTCACATGAAACAATGTGGTAAAAATATATAAACGAATGTTTCACATGAAACAGAGCCATTAGTTAGATGAACAGAACCTATTCCTGTCAAATGTTTAATAAATACTGATTTTGGGTAAGCCTTCACGTGCAAGAAAATGTGTTTCATGTGAAACAAGTAAAAGTGTTTGTCAGAGAAAAGCTTTAAATAAAAAATGTATATTAAATGGTAATAAAAAGAAACAATCTCTTGAATGCAGAAAAGTTTTTTGATGATGGTTGATATATTTTAAAATAGTTTCACATGAAACAAAATTATAAAATATCACAAACTGTGGATAACTTATGGAAAATTGGACGAAATTTGGGAATTTCAAAGTAAAAGGCCTGTAAATTCTTTGTATATAAGAATTTACAGGCCTTTAGTGTTTTATTTGTTTTTCATACAGATGTGAATAAACTGTGGATAACTTAAATAGTGTTTCATGTGAAACATGATTAAATGTTAATTCGCATTACTTTGGAACCACGTTGGGGAGTCCATAATTCTTTTCTTTTTTCAGGGAGGGTAGACACTTCTGAAGCAACAAATCCAAGTTTTTCAAACCAGTCTGCTGTTTGTGTGGTAAGCAGGAAAATGCTTTTTGCATGAAGCTTTTTTGCACGTTCCACGAGAAACATTATCATTTTGGGGCCAATTCCAATATGGGAACAAGTTTTTTCTACAGCGACACCGGCTATTTCCATTTGACCGTCGCTGTAGGGTAGAAGAGCTGCACATGCACGTATTGCACCGTCTAGTTCGTAAACTATGTAGTCTGACAGCTGGTTAAGAAGTATTTCTTTTGAACGGGGGAGTAGCACGCCGTTATCTACAAAAGGCTGCATAACGCTTAGTACTGAAGGAATATCTTCTCTTATCATATCGCGTATACGGCCGTAGTTTTGACTGTAAATCATTGTTCCTGAACCAAGGTCGCTGAAGATTTCACATGAAATAGTTCCATCAAAAGATCCGTTCAGAATGTGTACACGTGAAACACCATTGCTGCAGGCTTTTTTTGCAAGTGCTAAAAGAGATAAAATTTTTTCTTTAAGGACTACCGAACGGTAGTTAAATTCAGCAGAATTTATCGTCTGATCGGTAGTTTTTGCCTCTGAATTTACCGACTGGTCATTATTTTTTAGGAAATTATCGACTTCTTCCAAATTCATTGCCGGAACTGTACCTTCCGGCGAAAGTCCCAAATCTTGTGGGATGGTAAACATCTGCTGTGAAATGTCTGCATTCGGGATAAGGAAAAAAAGCTTTTCTGCCTTCATGTGTACGGCAATCTGCTGGGCAAGTTCTATGGAAGAAATGTTGTACGGTTTTCCTACTGCACTCCAACCTATGCAGGGGAAAATTGGAATAAAGCCGTTATCCAAAACTGTGCGGATTGATTCAATTTCGAGACGGTCAATTTCACCACTGGTTCCGTAGTCAAATCCTTCTATAACACCTTTGCCACGTGCCCTGACCCAGTTGCCTATAACTGCTGTCTGTTTTTCACCGGCAAAGGCTGTCATTACCTGGTTTGAAACATCAAAGGCTGCCATTTTTATTAAAGGCATTGCTTCCGAACCTGTAATGCGGCAGTTGTTATGAATGTTCCACGTGATGCCGGCCGAAGAAAGAACTTCATTGATTCTTTTGCTGGCTCCGGGAACCATTATTACTTTAAGACCTGCTTCGTGAATAAAGCAAATGTCCCTGATGTGGCTGGTAAAAAGAGGTGAGTCAATTAGGCTGTTATCAATGTAAATTATAACGAGAGCATTTTTGAATTTGCGTATGTAGCGTATTACGTCACGGATTCGTTCGGCTTTTTCATGAATATAATTTTCGTTCATGGTTTTAAGTTATTGTGAATTGGATTTTTGGTCAAGGGAAAGAATAAGGCGCAAAGCTTTTTGAAAGAGCCCTGCGCCTCAACGGTCAGACTTTGAACAGATGTATCTGCTTACCGATTGTTTGGATTGAATTGCTTATGTTTTCGGAAACTTAGGTTAACGATTCGCCGGTTTCATGGATTTTCTTTGCGCCGGTGCCCATAGTTAGCATTGTGTTTTTGAACCGGTTTCTATGTATTCAAGCAGATTCTGGAAAGAGTCTGCCATGCCCGAAACCGTATAAGTATACTACGTTTTTTATAAAATGGAAAATAAATCGAAAAAAAAAGGCGGCCAGAACTTTAGATCCCGACCGCCAAATGCTTGTCTTTCTATTTTTAAATGTTTAACCCTGATTTATTGGATTTCTCCGTCGGCGGTCTTTACCGTAGTAATGGATTTTCCGTCTGCCTGGAGATTTATTCCGGCCGCCTGTGCATGGTGGTCTGCTATTCTGTATGTAATCTTACAGAACTTGTCTATGTCTATTTTTGCAGGTTTTTCGCAGGGCTCTGTACCTTCAAGAACGACCTGTGTTCCAGGAGCAGCCCAGGGAGCGGTAAGAAGTTCTACTTTTTCTTTACCGTCTTCTACATAGTCTGCAGCAAGAAGCATTCCGTGGCTTTCTACACCGCGCATCTTTCTTGGAGCAAGGTTTGCGGCGATTATGATGTGCTGGCCAAGGAGTTCTTCGGGCTTAAGGTAAGGAACAAGTCCTGACTGAATTATGCGCTCTGTTCCGCTACCGTCGTCGAGTGTTTCTATATAGAGCTTTTCACCTTCAGGATTGCGGTCTACCTTGATAATCTTTGCTACACGAAGATCTATGTATTTGTTAAAGTGAGCGACTGCATCAAACTGAACGGCAGGCTGTGCAGAACTTTCGTTTTTCTGTGGTGCTGCCGTCTTGTCGTTGTGTTCCTTTGGCTCGGTTGCCATAAGGTACTCTAGATCCATTTCTCCGGCTACACACGGAACGCTGATCTGCCAGTTTTCAAGAACCTGCGGGTGTATTTCTCCGAAAATTCCTACCTGCTTTCCATTTACCATGATTCCGGCCTGTCTTCCCGGAATAAAGCGCGGATCGTCTGTTTCCTGAACTTCGTATTTGTGGTCAAGATAGTAGAGAATTGTGCTTACTTCGCTGGCTGTGTCGTTGAAGTTTGCATTGTTTGCAGAAGTAAGGAAACCAAGACTCTGGATTGTTTTTGTTCCGGTGTTTTCAGAAGGATCGATGAATGCAATTTTTCCTACTTCAAAGATTTTGTGCGGATAGACTGCATTGCCGCTCTGTGCTTCGGCTTCGAAAAGGGATGCAATGATTGACGGGCGTATAAACTGATAGTTTTCGCTCATCGGGTTTGCAATTTCGATAACGTCGTCGGCTTTTACACACATGTTGTCTATGTATGTCTTTTTTGAACCAAGGTAGTTGAAAATCATTTCCTGGTAGCCCATTCCGGCCATAATGTTTTTTACCTTGCGGCTGTAAAGGGTTATGGGAAGAAGTCGGCCTATTGTAAAGTCACTGGGCTTTTCGGGAGAGAAGCTGTCTAGTCCGCAGCCGATCATTACATCTTCGATTACGTCTACTTCGTGCAGGAAGTCGTTGCGGTAAGGAGCCGGTTGTACTGTAAATACAGTGTCGCCTGATTCCTGTTTTGATGTAACTTTGTTTCCCATTTTGTAAAGCGCGTCCAAAACTTCTTTTTCTGAAAGACTGCTGCCGAGCTTTTTGTTTATTGCAGAAAGCTTTGCGTCTGTTGTTTCCTGGAAATAGAAAGGAGCCGTAATTTCTTTGCCGAATCCTGTGTCATAAGGATGCACAACTTTGACAGGAAGAATTTCGTATCCGGCATCGAAGAAGTCACAGGCTACAATGTTTGCGGCAAGCATGAGGCTTTCCATGTCTGTTCCGGTAAGTTCTACCATAAGGTCTTTGTCGCCTATTTCTATCTGTCCAAGAGTGGCACTGTTGATAATAGGAGCCATGCTCATTATTTCGCCTTTGTCATCTTTAAGAACAGGGTATTTCTTGAAGTCTTTGAGTATGTAGCCGTAGTCTTTTCCCTTTGGATGGGTTTCAAGAATTTCACGGCATGTCTGTTTGGATTCTCCCTGCAGAGGAACAAAACTTACCTTGTCGGGATCGGCTGCGGTGTAGTGAACCGGCCACTTGATGTCTGCAGCACGGTAGACGCCCATTGAAAGAGACTTTCTTTTGCGTCCGAAGTTCCAGGCGAGTTTTTCCTGGGTCTGCATTATGTCTATGAGCATTGGTTCGTCAATGGGTTTTCCGCTTATGACGAAAGAAACCATGTAAGGTCTTATATCTTTGAGTTCAGGATCAACAATGGCAATTCTGTCTGCTGAATCCTGGCGTGTTTCTTTTGTAGAGAGGAAGCCTGTGTAGTCTGAATGCTTTGCTCCCTCATGTTCACGAAGACAGCGTGTGACTCCGCCGGTGGACCAGAGATCAGGGCGGTTTGTGTCGTTAAGTTCAATTTTTATTACGCGCTTGTCGTCGGGCTGTGACATGTCGGGCTTTTCGTCAAGTTCGGCTTTGGCAAAGGTAAGTTTTTTTTCAAAAGTGTCCCAATCGTATTTTGTTCCAAGAAGATTGAAGAAGAGTTTTTCGTTGACTTCTATTTTTGGCATGGTATCCTCTATGATTTTGATGTGCATATATTGTAACGAAAAGAAGTGTAATTGTCTAGAATTATGCAAAAATGCACGGCGTGGAGGTTTTGACTTTTGATGGATGTACATTTATTATTGATGTGGGAAGAGATTGAATTTTTTTGGGGGAAATGTGAATTCTCGTAAAAAGAAATTTGTTTTTGCAATAGGTACAGTTTTTATGGCTGCCGTTCTGTACCTGTCATGGTGTTTTTTCTTTGACAAAAAAAATATTGTCGAGCCTTATTCCGTCTTCTATGAAGATGTAGAAAGGGGGACAGTTGAATCTGTAACGGTGACAGATAGAAACCTGATTTATTCAAAAAAGGGTACAGATGAAAAGTTTTGTACAGAAAATCCTGACTCGCCTTTGCTCAAGGAATTCCTTTTGAAAAACAACGTGAAAGTAAATGTAGAAAAAAGTGGCAGTGAAGTTCTTTCGCTGATTTTTGATATTTTCTTCTATATAATATTCTTTGGTGCGGTAATTTTTGTCTTTAAGAAATTTATTTCGCCGAATACTTTTAAATGCGTGCGTTCAACAGGGAAGAATTTTTCTGACGTTGTTGGAATGGATTCTCTTAAGCATGATATGCTGCAGGTTATGGACATTATGCGGAACCCGAAAAAATGGCAGAAGGCCGGAATAAGGATGCCAAAGGGAATTCTTTTGGAAGGCACGCCAGGAAACGGAAAAACTCTGTTTGCGAAAGCTCTTGCCGGTGAGTCAAAGGTTTCGTTCATTCCAGCCAAAGCTACTGATTTTGAAAGTATGTTTATGGCGATTGGTCCCATGAAAGTAAAGATGTTGTTTAAAAAAGCGCGACGTATGGCTCCGTGTATTATTTTTATTGATGAATTCGACGGAATCGGAACAAGGCGCAATTATTCGGGGTCGGCAATTGAAACAGAAAACACGCGTATTGTTACGGCTCTTCTTAACGAACTTGACGGTTTTACATCGAATGACGGAATTCTTGTTCTTGCGGCGACAAACAGCATTAGTGCACTGGATGAAGCGTTGATAAGGCCGGGGCGTTTTGACGCGCGGGTTAAAGTTCCTTTCCCAGATTTTGATGCAAGGGTACAGCTTGTGGAAATGTATACCCGAAATAAGGGTACAGATGAGTCCTGTTCCGCGCAGGTTCTTGCACGGGAATTTGACGGCTTTTCGTGCGCAAAAATTGAGTCTGTGATAAACCGCGCGTCATTGCTGGCATTGCAACAGGGACGTGCAAAATTTACACTGGCGGATGTTAAACACGCCATTGCCGAAGATTAACAGCGCGTGAAGAAAGACTCTTGTCCTAAAGAGATAAAACTTAACGAAAGTTAAAATGCGCGAAGGAGCACGAGGAAGGACGAAATGACTTGGTTTTTAGCCGTTTCGAAGTAACTATGTTACTTCGAAACTACAATAGTTACTATGCAAAAACCACGTCAAGGCCATTATTGGCCGGTTTTGGACTTCATCGGGCGACTGGGAGCATTTTAACTTTAGCTGACACTTATCTAAATGCAGCGTCTTTCTGCGCGCGCGGTTCAGTTGGGCAGGAGCCAGTTGTTTTGGAGGGCGGCTTCTATGTTTTTCTGTACCCATTCCCAGACGATTGGCATTGTGGTTCTTACGATGTCCATTCTCTGCTGAACGGCAGAAACTGACACTTTGTGTTCGAGCCAGGTTCCGCCCTGAGTGAGCGTGTTGTGAAAAAACGGCTGAATTCTGTCGAGGCAGTTTGCAAAGCGTGAGTCTGCTGTGAGCCGCGCTTCAAATTCTTCCCAGAGCGCGCGCAGTTGGGTGGACTGATCTTCGGGTAGTATTGAAAAAATTTTGTCTGCGGCCTGTTTTTCGCGCGCGGCTTTTGTTTCGTAACCGGCGGTGTCATAGGCAAATGTGTCGCCCGCGTATATTTCGATGATGTCATGTACCGTGACCATGCGGAGGGCCTTGTTTATGTCGGGCGTATCGGTACAGTATTCGCCTAAAAGCTGTGCCATAACAGCGAGATGCCATGAATGTTCGGCGTCGTTTTCGCGGCGGCTTTTGTCCAGAAGAAATGTCTGTCTCATAATATGCGTCATCTTATCGATTTCGGCTATGAATTCCATCTGTTTGTCAAATCGTTCGTTTCCTGAAGCAAGATAATTCTTGAAGGGATTTTCGTTAAGTGTTTTTTTTTCCATTTTTTTTCAGCCTTTTTTATTGAATAATTTTGTATGGCGAACCGAATTCGCTGTTATCGTCAAGTTTCTTCCATATAAATGTATTTTCGCAGAGTGTCATGTAACTGTGCGGGGAATTTTCTTTTGGAAGAGAAATGCTTCCGGGGTTCAGGTAAGTGAAGTTTTCGTGCTTTGTGCAGGCCGGAATGTGTGTGTGCCCGCAAAGAAGTATGCTGTTTTGTGCGCAGGGCAGCATTTTCTGTTCGCTAAAAATGTGTCCGTGTGTGGCAAAAATTGTTGATGTTCCTAAATCTAGCGCTATATATTCCGCCATGAGAGGAAAAGTCAAAACCATCTGGTCTACTTCGCTGTCGCAGTTTCCCCTTACGCAAAGAATTTTTTGTGACAGGCCGTTAAGCAGTTCAATTACTTTTTTTGGATTATATTCCTTTGGCAAATCGTTGCGCGGGCCGTGATAAAGTACGTCTCCCAGTAAAAGAAGTTTGTCTGCCTTTTCGTATTCAAACGCGTGAATAAGTTTTTCGCAGTAATATGCTGAACCGTGTATATCTGATGCAATTAGCCATTTCATGTGCGGAATTATAGCAGATTTCTTTTGTTTGTAAAATATTTTTGTTTGCGTTATTATTGTTGTGCGAGGTTTTTATGCAGAAGGGAATGACTATAGTTTACGGTGTAAAATCAGGTCTTTATGTGAATTTGACAAACAGGTGTCCCTGCGCGTGTACTTTTTGTATCCGTAAAAATGCCGATAAGGTTTACGAAGAGCCTGATACTTTGTGGCTTGAACATGAGCCTTCGTTTTCTGAAGTCAGGTCGGCTTTTGAGGCACAGGATATGTCGCGCTATACTGAAGTTGTTTTTTGCGGTTACGGTGAACCGACTGAAGCGCTGGATGTTATGCTTGAGACTGCTGCTTTTGTAAAAGAGCATTATAAAATTCCCGTAAGGCTGAATACGAACGGGTTGGGAAATTTGATTAACGGCAAAAGAATTGAACCGCTTTTGGAAGGGCTTTTTGATACGGTTTCTGTAAGCCTTAATACAAGCAATGTTGAAAATTATCTGCGCGTTGTTAGGCCGGGTTTTGGCGCGGAGTCATTTGAGAGTATGCTGGATTTTGCGCGGGAGTGTAAAAAATATGTTCCCAACGTGGTGATGACTACGGTTGATACTACAATAAGTCATGAGGACGAAAAATGCTGTGCAGAGATTTGCCGCGGGCTTGGTGTTAGTTACCGCATACGTGAATATTCCGCACCGGATGAAGGGGACAGTTCAAAGGGTACAGTTTCAGAAAACAAATCAACGCTTAAGGATACAGATGCAGTCGTGGAAACAGAAACGGGTACAGGTGAAAAACCACGCAGCCAGTTAACGACTCTGTGCTATATTGAAAAAGGTGACAGTTATCTTATGCTACACCGCGTTTCCAAAAAGAATGATATAAACCATGACAAGTGGATTGGAGTGGGCGGGCATTTTGAAAGAGATGAAAGCCCGGAGGACTGTCTTTTGCGCGAAGTTAAGGAAGAGACAGGACTTACTCTGAATGGGTACAGATTCCGCGGTATTGTGACTTTTATTTCTGACGGATCTGAGGCCGAATATATGTGCCTTTATACAAGTGATGATTTTAGCGGTACACTTATTGACTGTGATGAAGGTAAACTTGAGTGGATTAAAAAGGCCGACTTTATGAAACTGGAACATTGGGAAGGAGATGCTATTTTTCTTAAGCTGATTGAAGAAGACGCTCCGTTTTTTTCTTTGAAACTGGTGTATACTAACGGTTGTTTGGTTGAATCTGTTCTGAACGGTCGTAAGCTTTAATATAACTAACGGTCGTGTATTAACGAACGTTAGTTAATAGAAAGTTTTGAACTTATTTTCTGTTTTTTAGAAGTGCTGCAAACGGATTGTATGTTTCGCCGTCGTCATTCTGTTTGGAAAGATATTCGTGTGCATTTTCTTCTTCTTCATTTGAGACTACAGGAGAAAGGGAAATTCTGTGTTCTGCCAGGTCGATTTTGTCTACAACGACCGGTAGTTTGTCTCCGGGTTTGTATACTTTTTTGAGGTTTGTGTTGCGTTCAACGTTAAGGCGTGATATGTGAACGAGTCCGTCTATTCCGCTTGCGAGTTGAACAAAGAGTCCAAAATCTGCAACGCGTGATATTGTTCCGTCTAAGGTTGTTCCGGCTGGGAATTTTTTGTCTGCTCCTTCCCACGGGTCTGCTTCAAGTTCTTTTGTTGAAAGACTCATTCTTTCGTGTGCCCAGTCTGTGCGGATTATTTTTGCGGTTATTGTCTGTCCTACTTTGAGTACGTCTGCTACGTTTGTTACTCTTATGCGTGAAATTTCTGATATTGGAAGAAGAGCCTGGAATCCGTCTACGTCGATGAATGCTCCGTAGCTTTCAATTGATTTTACTGTTCCTGTTACGGTCATTCCGACTGTGAGTTTTTGTTCAAGTTTACTGAGTTCGTCTGCGGCCTGTTCTTCAAGGACGGCTCTGTTTGATACCACGATGTTGCGTCCGTCATTTTTGTATTCCTGAATTTTGAAGGTCAGGTGTTCGCCGACGTATTCTGCCGGTTCTTTTTTTTGTTTGTATCCCATTTGAGAATAAGGACAGAAGGCGCGGACTGTTCCGACCATTACTTCGTAGCCGCCTTTGATTTCTTTTGTTACGTGTCCTTCTACGGGTATTGCGTTTTTGTATGCACTTTCGAGTATGTCTTTACCGGCATTTTGTCCGCTGAGTTTTGTGGTGAAGTGCAGTTCGTCGCGGTTTGCTGAGGCGAAGTAGACTTTTATTTTGTCGCCTTCTTTTATTGTTATGTTTCCATTTTCATCTGTAAATTCTGCTTTGTCTACAAATCCTTCGCTTTTGAGTCCAAGGTCTATGAATACGGTGTCGCCGGATATTGCCACTACGGTTGTTTCTACAAGTTGTCCGGGTTCGTACAGGTTTTTCATTTTTTTTATTTCCCCCATTTTTGTTTGGTCTGGCGTTTATGATAAATCTATTTTGACTTTTTTACAACATGGATATGTGTACGCGCGGACATTGCGTAAACAGACGCTGGTGTAGAGGAAGGTCCGCGTGTGAAGGCGCAGTTTTAGAAGATAAGTGACAACGAGTGTTAAAATGCTCCCAGTCGTCCGGTGAAGTCCAAAACCGGGCCATAAGGCCCTTGACGTGGTTTTTGCAAGGAAACTATTGTTTGTCGCTTCGCGACTGCAAAAAACCAAGTCATTTCGTACTTCCCCGTCCTCCTTCGCGCATTTTAACTTTCATTAAGATTTATCTTTTTAAATGCAACGTCTTCCCACGCGGACGTATTTTGACATAAATGTTTCTTACCTATAAACCAGTATACACACTGTTAAAAATATTATATACTAATGTTTTAGTATGACAGATTCTACTAAAGCGTTTCTTGTCCTCGCTAATGGACAGGTTTTTGAAGGCAAAGGTTTTGGCGCTGCCGGATGTATTGTCGGTGAAGCGGTATTTACGACCGGAATGAACGGCTATATTGAGACCCTTACGGATCCCAGCTATTTTGGTCAGATTGTAACCCAAACATTTCCACTTATTGGTAATTACGGTGTTATTCCAAAAGATTTTGAAAGTGCATCAAGCCATGTGCGCGGTTATGTTGTGCGCTCCTGGTGTGAAACCCCCTCTAATTTCCGCTGCGAAGGCGATTTGAATTCCTACTTGAAATCACAGAATGTTATTGGCCTTTATGACATTGACACCCGTGCTTTGACTAAGATTTTGCGCGAAGTAGGTGTTATGAATGCTATGCTTATTTCAGGCGATAGTGACGAAGCAAAGGCGGCTCTTGAAATGCTTGCAGACGCAGAAAAAAAGCCCAAGCTTCTTAAAAAAATCAAGGCATTTAAGATAGAAAAGGCTGTAGAAAGCGTAAGTTGCGATGCTGTTAAGATAGAAGAAAGCGCTGATGTTGTATTCAAAGAGTCGGCTGCCTACCGTTTTGTTCCTGTAAGGGCAGACGGTACAAAGGAAAATGATCCTGAAGTTGCAATGAAGGACGGTAAGGGAAAGAAAGTTGTTCTCTGGGACTTTGGAGCAAAGGCAAATATAAGACGCGAACTTCTTAAACGCGGGCTTGAAGTTATAACAGTGCCGTCATCTGCTACTGCAAAGGAGATTCTTGCCCTTAATCCCGACGGAATAATGCTTTCCAACGGACCGGGAGACCCGCAGGAAAATGTTCAGATTATTTCTGAACTTAAGAAAATAACAAAGTCTGGTGTTCCTATTTTTGGAATCTGTCTTGGACACCAGCTTCTGGCACTTGCTATGGGTGCAGACACAATGAAACTTAAGTACGGTCACCGCGGAGCGAATCAGCCTGTAAAACATCTTTCTACGGGACGCGTTTACATTTCATCACAGAACCACGGTTATGCGGTAAAAAATGAAACTCTTCCGAAAGGTGCAGTTTTGAGTTTTGTAAATACAAACGACGGCACTTGTGAAGGAATTACATATACCAAAATTCCGGCTTTTAGTGTTCAGTTTCATCCTGAAGCCTGTTCCGGTCCTTTGGATACAGGCTTTTTGTTTGATGAATTTGTTCGTCTTATCAACGATCACGATTATTGCAAGACATTTAAGGCTAAGTATGAAAGAATTGATTCAATTGCATATTTTTCCAGCACAATAAAAAATTCTAAATCAGCCTCGTCAAAGAGCGTAAAAAAATCCGGGGGTAAAAAATAATGCCTTTAAATCCAGATATTCATAAGGTAATGGTTATTGGTTCGGGTCCGATTATTATTGGTCAGGCTGCGGAATTTGATTATGCAGGAAGTCAGGCGTGCAAGGCTCTTAAGGAACAGGGACTTGAAGTTGTTCTGGTAAATTCCAATCCGGCTACGCTTATGACCGACCATTCTATGGCTGATCAGATTTATATTGAACCTCTTATTCCCGAGACAATTCAGCGTATTATAGAAAAGGAAAAGCCCGACAGCCTTCTTTCTACACTTGGCGGACAGACAGGTCTTACACTGAGTATGGAACTTGCCAAAAGCGGTTTTCTGGAAAGCCACGGTGTAAAACTTTTGGGAGCAAAGCCTGAAACAATTGACAAGGCAGAAGACCGTCAGATGTTTAAGGACACGATGCTTGCTATTGGAGAACCGTGTATTCCGTCTAAGGTTGTTACTACCCTTGAAGACGCACTTGATTTTTCTGACAACGAAATTGGTTATCCGGCAATTGTGCGTCCGGCTTTTACTTTGGGCGGAACAGGCGGCGGTATTGCATACAACCGTGAAGAGATGGAAGAAATTGCGCAGAATGGACTTCACCGTTCTCCAATTCACCAGATTCTTGTAGAAAAGTGTATTTCGGGCTGGAAAGAAGTTGAGTTCGAAGTAATGCGCGACAGTGCCGGTAACGTTCTTACCGTCTGTTCTATGGAAAACTTTGATCCGGTTGGTGTTCATACAGGTGATTCCATTGTTATTGCTCCGACGGTTACTTTAAGCGACAAAGAATACCAGATGCTGCGTTCGGCGGCGCTTAACATAATAAGTTCTTTGGGAATGGAAGGCGGCTGTAACTGTCAGTTTGCACTTAAGCCCGACAGTTTTGAGTACGCCGTTATTGAAGTTAACCCGCGTGTAAGCCGTTCTTCTGCTTTGGCTTCAAAGGCGACAGGTTATCCTATAGCTAAAGTTGCGACACTTATTGCAATAGGCTACACTCTGGACGAGATTCCGAACGCCGTTACAAAAAAGACTGCGGCCTGTTTTGAACCTGTCCTTGACTATGTTGTCGTTAAAATGCCGAAGTTCCCGTTTGACAAATTTGTTTATGCAAAGAGAACTTTGGGTACACAGATGAAAGCAACCGGTGAAGTCATGGCAATTGGCCACAACTTTGAGCAGGCTATAATGAAGGCCGCCCGCGGTGCTGAAATTGGTGTTATGAGCCTGAATTTGCCGGCGTTTGCAGAAGAAAGCGACGAGGATATTATACGCCGCGTTGGTGAATGTACAGACCAGCGCGTGTTTGCGGTATTCCAGGCGATTAAGCGCGGTATTCTGAGCATAGAAAAAATTAATGAAATTACAAAGATAGACATCTGGTTCCTGGCTCATCTTGAAAATCTTGCAAAGATGGAGCGCCGTTTTGATGAGATTAAGGGCGGCAACGGAAAGCTTACTCCTGAACTTTATAAGGAAGCAAAAGATTTTGGATATCCCGACAAGGTTATTCAGGATATGACAGGAGTAAAAATTCCTGGTGCAGGCGGAATTCTAAAGGAAGCAAAAAAAGCGGCAGAACTTGTTGCAAAAGGAAAGCTTGCACATATTCCGGCTACATACAAAATGGTAGATACCTGTGCCGGTGAGTTTAATGCCGAAACTCCTTATTTCTACAGCGGATACAATGCCGATAACGAAGCTGCTGACTTCCTTGCAATGAAGGGAAAAAAGAGTTCAAAGGGCAAGAAGGGAACAATTATTGTTCTTGGTTCAGGCCCGATTCGCATTGGTCAGGGAATTGAATTTGATTACGCGTCTGTTCAGTGTGTATGGTCGCTTAAAAAACTGGGCTATGATGTTGTTACAATAAACAATAACCCCGAAACTGTTTCTACAGACTTTGACACTTCTGACAGGCTTTATTTTGAACCGCTTACTCCCGAAGATGTTATGAGCGTAATCAATACCGAAAAGCCGATTGGTGTTGTTGTTGCGTTTGGCGGTCAGACTGCAATCAAGCTTACGAAATTCCTTGACAGCCAGGGAATAAAAATTCTTGGTACTTCTGCTGATTCAATTGATATTGCCGAAGACAGAGAGCGTTTTGAAGATCTTTGTGAAAAGCTTCATATCAACAGACCGCGCGGAATGACAATCTTTACTACAGAAGAAGCTCTTTCTGCTGCAGAAAAAATTGGCTACCCGATTCTGCTGCGTCCGTCGTATGTTCTTGGCGGACAAAATATGATTATTGCGTTTAACGATGCCGATGTTAAGGAATACATGAAGATTATTCTTTCTCAGGGAATCGAAAATCCTGTTCTTATAGACAAGTATATGATGGGTATCGAGCTTGAGATTGACGCAATCTGTGACGGAAAGGATATTCTTATTCCGGGTATAATGGAACATATTGAGCGTACAGGAATTCATTCCGGTGACTCTATTGCCGTTTACCCGAGCTGGAACCTTAATGACATTCTGCGCGAAAAGATTATAAATCAGAGCCGTGAACTTGCACTCGCTTTGGGTACACGCGGTCTTGTAAATATTCAGTATCTTATCTACAACAATGATCTTTATATTATTGAAGTGAACCCGCGTTCAAGCCGTACAGTTCCTTACATAAGCAAGGTTACCGGTGTTCCTATGGTTGAACTTGCTACTCGTGCAATGCTGGGCGAACACGTAAAGGACTTTGGCTACGGAACAGGTCTTTACAGAATTCCTCCGTATTTTGCGGTAAAAGTTCCTGTATTCAGCTTTGAAAAACTTATGGACGTGGATACTCACCTTGGACCTGAAATGAAGTCTACCGGTGAAGTTCTGGGACTTGCTTCTACAATGGAAGAGGCTATCTTTAAGGGACTTATTGCTGCCGGTTACAACATGAAGCGTTCGGGCGGTGTGCTTATTACCGTGCGCAAAACTGACCAGTATGAAGTTCCGGATTTGGCAAAGAAATTCTACGACATGGGCTTTAAGCTTTATGCAACTGAAGGAACAGCAAAGACAATCAGCGACTTTGGAATGGAAGTAACTGTTGTTAACAAGATTCACGAAAATCCTGATGACAATCTTCTTACTCTGCTTGATTCGGGCAAGATTGATTACGTTATTTCTACTTCGGCAAAGGGACGTGACCCGCGTGCAGATTCAGTGCGCATGAGAAGACATGCCGTTGAGCGCGATATTCCGTGTCTTACTGCAATTGATACAGCAAACGCAATCGCCAACTGTCTTAAGAGCAAGTATTCGGCACAGAATGTTGAACTTGTTGACATTAATCAGCTGCGCGACACAAAGGAAAAAATCTGCTTTAGCAAGATGGACAGTACAGGAAACGACTTTATTGTAATCAACGCAATGAAGAAACCTGTAAGCAATCCTGCAGGACTTGCCGTAAGACTCTGCGACAGAAGAACCGGCGGTATTGGTGCAGACAGTCTTGTTGTTATTGAACCGAGCGAAACAGCCGATGCAAAGATGCGTTTCTTTAACCTTGACGGAACAGAAGGCAAGATGGCCGGAAACGCAATCCGCTGTGTTGGAAAATATCTTTATGATAACAATATAAACGGAATTACAGAAAAGCACGGCAAAAAAACTGACAATACAGAAACAATTACTATTGAGACTGGAAGCGGAATCAAGTCGCTGCTTTTGTACAAACAGAACGGCAAAGTAACATCTGTTACCGTAGACATGGGCCGTCCTGAATTTGAAAGCGCACTTATCGGAACAAGCCTTAAGGAAGTAAAAGTTCCTGAATCTGAACTTAACAGCGCAAACAAAGCACTTCTTCCTGCAAAGGCAGTGGTCGGACAGAAGCTTGATGTTGACGGAAAAACTTATGACGTAACATGCGTTGGAGTCGGAAACCCGCATTGTGTTGTGTTCAGCAAGTTTGTTGACAAAGAACCTGTTGCAAAGATTGGACCTTTGTTTGAAAACAACAAGGCTTTCCCCGGAAGAATAAATACCGAATTTGTACGCGTAGTTGGACCGAATGAACTTAAGATGCGCACGTGGGAGCGCGGTAACGGCGAGACTCTTGCCTGTGGAACCGGTGCCTGTGCTGCAGCGATTGCTTCTGTTCTTAATGGATTCAGTCCTATTAACCAGGATATTACCGTAAAAGTACGCGGCGGAACCCTTGTTGTAAAATATACCGGAGATTCGGTTTATCTTACCGGAAACACTTCTTTGTGTTATGACGGCGAAGTAGAGATTTAATCAAAGGAATAGATTCAGTTTGATTCGGGCGGTCTTTTGGGCCGTCCGTTTTTTGTAAAAGCGGTTTTCACCGAAGGAAGTTTATATGTTTGGAAACAAGAAGGCAGAAATTTCTGCTGCTGTAAAAGAAGCGGCTGTTCCTGAAGGAAGTCTTGTGATTTCTGTCGAGTCTGCAAAAAAACTTGCGGAAGGCCAGGAAAAATTTGTTGATGTTTTAAGAAAAAATATTGTTTCTTCTTCTGATATAATTTCTGATATTCTAAAGCAGGAAGATAGTTTTAAATCTTTTGGTGTGAGCATGAAGGGTGCTATTTCTGCAATTGAAAATATCAGTTCACAGATTCAGACAGTAAAGGGACTTGTGTCGGAAGTTGACGATGCTGTTCATTCTTCCGGTGCTTCGATAGAACAGATTGCCGGTTCTGTACATAAGGTTGCGGATATTGTAGGAGAGCGCATTGTTCTTACGCGTGAACTTACGAGCGCGACTGAGTCAGGTTCGGCAAAGGTTGCAAAGGTTCTGGACGTTATTTCTATTCTGAATAAAAATGTTGATGCAATCAAAAATGTAATTTCTGCAATCAATGACATAAGCGAGCGCACAAATCTTCTTGCAATGAATGCAGCAATTGAAGCGGCGCATGCAGGTAAGGCCGGACTTGGTTTTGCCGTAGTTGCAGGTGAAATCAGAAAACTTTCAGACGTGACACGCGATAAATATAGATTCTACACTCCGCAGTATGATAGACACTTTGTCAGAAGCACATCAGACAGCGAATGAAGCCGGTAATGCAATGAAGTGGATAGGCGGAAAAGTTTCTGAAACGACAGATTCATTCAATCAGATTACGGAGCATATGGAACAGCTTTCTGCAGGAGGAGACGAGTTGCTTTCTTCTGTTAAAGTAATTTCTGAGTCGGCAGACAATCTTAAGGAAAAGTTTGAAGGCGTTTCTTCCTGTGTTGGAACTATAGCAGAATCTACTTCTGGAAGCAGACAGTATTTTTCTAACATACGCACGAACTCTGCCAGCATAAGCTCAAGAATGAGTGAAGATTTGTTTAACATGAACGATATGATTTCTACAGCCCTTGATATTGATGCCGTACTGGAAGGTGAAGCAAAGTCGGCTTTTCCTTACTCGGGGATTGTTCTTAAACATCTGGCATGGGTTACAAAAGTGCGCGCTCTGATTGACGGCAGGCTTTCTGCTGCTGATGTTAAGATTTATGATCATACAGCATGCGATCTTGGAAAATGGCTTGCGTCTGCGGATGAAGAACTTAAGTCACGGAGCGGGTTTGCCCTTCTTGAGTCGGAACATGAAGAACTGCATTCTATTGTTCACAAAGTGTTTACGTCCCGCGATTCCATGTCACGTTCCGAACTTGAACAGTCCTATAAAGATTTGCTGGCGAAGTCAGGCGATGTAATTAAACTTCTTAACGAACTGCGCAGGTAATCTGTTTAATAGAATTTAGTTAACAAATAAAAAGTTCTATTTACAAACAGCCCTCCTGGTCGGCCGTTAAAAAAAAGACTTTACATACCATAGATATGTAAAGTCTTTTTTAATTTATTTTCTGTTCTTTAACAGCGCTGCGAACGGGTTGTAGTACATTCCGTCGTCGCTGCCGGAATTTCTGTCGCTGTAACTGCGGTTGTCATCACGTCTTGCGGCAGTTTTTGAAGGTGAAGTCGTGCCGGAGCCTTTCTTTACTACTACGACGCGCTTCTTTTTTTCGCCGCCAGCAGAAGAAGAAGACATTCCCTCGTGGTGAAGGCGGGAAGCTGCATCTGACTTTAAGGAAAGTGATATTCTCTTTCTGTCTAGATCCAGGTCTATTATTGTGAATTCTTTTATGTCGCCGACTTTTATTACGTCCATCGGGTCAGAAACAAAGGTGTCACTCAGTTCACTTATGTGGATAAGACCTGTTTCGTGAAGTCCTATGTCTACGAATGCTCCGAAGTCAACAACGTTTTTAATCTTGCCGGTAACTTTCATTCCGACTGTAAGATCTTCGAACTTTACAACGCCTTTCTGCATGATTGGTGCAGGATAACCGTCACGTGGGTCACGGTTTGGCTTTGTAAGTTCTTCTTCGATGTCATTGATTGTTGTTGCACCGATTCCGTACTTTTCTTCGAGCTGCTTTTTCAATTCAGCAGAAACTTTTTCTTTCTTCTGAACTATAGGAAGTATCTCTTTTGCTACCTCGTAGTTTTCGGGATGAACCCACGTATTGTCCAGCGGATTTTCGCTTTCGGGAATTTTAAGGAATCCTGCGCACTGTTCAAAAGCCTTTGGTCCAAGTCCTGAAACTTTTTTAAGATCTTCACGGCTGGTGATTTTTCCGTTTGCGTCACGGTAAGCTACAATCTTTTTTGCAAGGGAACTGTTTATTCCTGATACATATTTTAAAAGACTGGCAGATGCCGTGTTTAGATTTACACCAACCTGGTTTACTACAGAACCTACTACTTCATCGAGAGTGTCAGAAAGTCTTTTCTGGTTTACATCGTGCTGGTAAAGTCCTACGCCAATTGCCTTTGGATCTATTTTTACAAATTCTGCAAGCGGATCCTGAAGACGGCGGCCCATGCTGATTGCACCCCTGATTGTAAGGTCAAGGTCGGGGAATTCTTCGCGGGCAATGTCACTTGCTGAATAAACTGAGGCTCCGCTTTCATCTACTACAGTGTAGCGTACGTCTGGGTAGTTTTCGCTTATTACTTTGCTAACGATTGTCTGTACTTCCTGACTGCCAGTTCCGTTTCCTACGGCCACAACCTGAATATCGTATTTTTTGATTGCATTTTTTATGAGGTTGTAGGATTCATCGGGAGCGACTACCTGTTTGATGAGGAAGTATCCGAGATATTTTCCTGTTTCGTCCAGGGCTGCACATTTTGTTCCGGTTCTGATTCCCGGGTCTACTCCAAGAACACGGCTTCCTTTGATTGGCTGTGTCATAAGAAGATTTTTGAGGTTTTCGCTGAAGATTCCTATTCCGTGTGTGTCTGCTTCGTCACTTTCGTCACTGCGGATTTCGCGGAGTACTGCCGGGCTCAAGAGGCGTACCAGTCCGTCTTCTATTGCGTCTGCCATGTACTTGTTGTTGAGCTTGTATTTTTTTGACAGAGCTTTTACTGCTGCGTCTACATCTACATCGAGTGTTACTTCGAGTGCGCCTTCTCGTTCTGCACGGTTTATTGCAAGAATACGGTGGGGCTTAACTTGATTGAGCGGTTCGCTGTAGTCCCAGTACATTTTGTATGTAGAAGTTTTTTCTACTGTTGCTGCATCCTGACCTTCGGGAACGATTCCTTTTGTTGTGATTTTTCCAGTGCTCATGTAAAGGTCGTGAACATCTTCGCGGTTTTTTGTGTCCTGTGATACACGTTCTGCAATAATATCTTTTGCACCCTGAATTGCATCTTCTGCGGTTGCAACATCGAGTTCGGGGTGGTCGGCATCTGTTTTTACGAATTCTGCTGCTTTGGAAAGAATTGCGGCGTCATCAAGTTCGTACATGGCATCTGCCAAAGGTTCCAGTCCTTTTTCTGCAGCAACCATTCCGCGGGTCTTCTTCTTTTTCTTGAACGGAGCCCAGAGGTCTTCGAGTTCGGTGAGTGTTTTTGCACTCATTACGGCATTGTAAAGGCTTTCGGTAAGTTTGTTCTGTGCAAAGATTCCCTTTACAATTTCTAGGCGGCGCTCTTCAAGATTTTTGTATGAAGTGAAGAGGTGGTCGCAGTCACGAACCTGAACTTCGTCAAGTGAACCGTGCTTTTCTTTGCGGTAACGGGCAATAAAGGGGATTGTGCATCCTTCCTGAACCAGACTGATTACGGCGCTGACCTGAGCTATTTTTATGTTGAGCTCTTCAGCGATTCTTTTCATGATTTCTACTTCGTTGACGGACAATGCGTCAATCTGCTCTTGTGTGAATTCCATAGGCGTTTATTTTACGAAAAAATACGGTTTTTAACAAGTGTTAGTTTGTTGGTGTGAGAGAAAAGTACATGTGGGTTCCTGCGGAATTGTATTTTTAAATAACGGTCGTTCGGTAGTTTTCCACAGGTTGTGGGGAATTTGTGCATAACTAATGATTGGTTGGTAGTTTTTATCGCCTTAACAAACTAACGGTCGTTAGGAAATTCGCATCTTAATGTACGAACGTTCGTTAATAGACATGCGTTTACGGGAAGGTCCGCGCGGGAAGACGTTTGGTTTAGATAAGGGACAGCTAATGTTAAAATGCTCCCAGTCGGCCGCATAAATCGTAAACCGGCCAATATTGGCCTTGACGTGGTTTTTGCGTAGAAACTATCGTATGTCGCTTCGCGACAACTAAAAATCAAATCATTTCGCGCTCCCCCGTCCTCCTTCGCGCATTTTAACTTTCCATAAAATTGTACGATTGAGCAAGTATCAACTTGCGATTGAGTACAATTCGTACGCGTGAGCGTACACGTTAATAAGGGCAGTTGTGCAACAACTGAAGTTTTCATGAACAACGCTATTTGAGTTGTTCATGAAATACTTTAGCTAAAAGTTATCTATTTAAAAGTAGCGTCTTCCCCCGCGGACGTGCGTTTATAAATCTATATAATAGGAAGAAAACTGTTGTAAAACGAAGTTTTATTTTGCTATAATGCAATTATGTTTTCACGTTATTTTAAGTTTTATTTTGCGACCGTTGTTCTGGCCGTTGCTACTTTTTTTTTTGGGTGTGAGAATGATTTGATTCCGTCGCCGGAGATTGATAAGATTATTGATTCCGGCGGAACAAGCATTAATGAGGCCGTTAAGCCTCCTGCAGGTTTGACGGCCTCTCACGGCGGTTATAAAAGCGTTACTCTTTCCTGGAATGCCGCCGCCAATGCTGTGCGCTACAATATTTACGGTGCTGCTAATCCTTTTGAAACATTTGTAAAAGTCGGTGAAACAAAAGATGCTTCTTCTTCTATTGTACTAGATGAAGTGGCCGGCGCCGTGCGTTATTATTATGTAAAATCTATTGACTATAAGGGCGGCGAATCTTTTGCGAGCAGTACTGTAAAAGGTTCAACGATGGCTACTCCTTCAATTACAATGATTGAGTCCAGTTCTGACGGAACGCAGGCAACTGTAAGCTGGTGGATGTCCAACTGCGATTCAACAACATATTCAGATTCTGTAAAGTACAAGGTACGGTGTTTTCTTGAAGACGGAAAATCTGTAGATGAAACGACCTGCGACGGGACTGTGTCTTCTGTTGTGTTTAAAGGCCTTTCTCCCAAAACAAAATATTTGTATGACGTAGGCGCGTATATTCCGGTTAATGCTGCTGAGGAAAACAAGTATGAGTGGAGTGACAGAATTGACTCTGAAACCGCGCGCAAACTTATTCCGGATGCGGCAAAAGAATTTACTGCTACACAGGGAACTTTGTACACTAAGGTTGAACTTTCTTGGTTGCTTCCTGATTTTGTTGATGCAAAAGTTTCATCTTCTTTATTCAACCGCAATCCCGTTTACTTTACTATTGAACGCAAAGAAAAAGATTCTGTTTCGCAGGAATGGACTTGTATTGTTCCATATATTGGAAGCTGTTTAACAAGTGCAGAAAAAATTCCGGGTGGAATTGTTTTTGACTGCGCATCCCTTTCTTCTGAAAATGTTAATGTTAAACTCGAAGCGGGTACTCTTGAAAATGCAGAAACGAGTGAAACCTACACGGGTTATATTCCGGGTACGAAAATTTATTATTGCGACACTTCGGCTGTGGCTGGCGTTAAGTATGAGTACAGGATTATTTCTTTTACTGACGATTCCAAAAATGCCGTTTCTTCTGAAAACTCGCGCTCTGTTTGTGAAGGCTGGTCTTTGAGTACGCCTTCTTTTGAAACAAGTGCCGTGTATGAAAAGGCAGATGATGGTTCAACTTTGCATTCTGCTGTTAAGGTTGAATACAAATTTGACTTTGACACACTTGGTCTAGATGAAACTTACGGATATGTCATTACATCACAGCGCACTCCTCTTTCTGCGGATGAAGCGGCGGGCGAAGAAGTGTTTGAAGGTTATTGGACAGATGAGGCTTCTGTGAATAGCGCGGCCAAAACTTTTGCTTTTGATGCGACAGATGAAGCGGCCAATAGTTTGCTGGAAGGTTACTATAAGTTTAAGGCCTATGTTGTTCCGGCCGGAATGAATTCTGTTCCTGCAGGTGAAGACGAGTATTTTGCCCGCGCCGAAGCGTTCGGTGTTGTAACTGTTGTTCATGATTCGGCAAACCTTCCTTCTGTTACAGGATTTTCTGTAGAAGACGGTTACAGTGACAAGTTTAAGATCAAGTGGGATTACAACTCAAATTACGATTATGTTCTTAAGTGGATTCCGTATGAAGGAGAGACAGCTCTTGCAGAAGAAAGTCTTGCTCTTTCAAAAGATGAACTTAATGCACTTGCAGCGGAATCTTCTGACGGTTCTGTTACTTACGAACATGCGGCTTTGAGCGGAGACAGGCGCAAATATATGCTTGAAGCTTCTGCCGGATTCAGCATTACAAAAAAAGCAGATTCTGTTTCTGAAACTCTGGGTACGGCAGTTCCTTACTGCACAGAATATTTTTATGACAAGATTGTAGTTTCGTGGCCGGCTGTTCAGCTTGCAAAGTCTGATGCTGCTGATTTTACCGTGAACGCTTACTATGAAGATGATGAAACAAAAACTCCTGTTGTTGATTTTGCTGGCGGTAACGGAGAGGTTGTTTTTGATGAGACAGCAGGCATTTATACCTGTACGCTTGAAAATCCTGCCGGTTATAACGATGTGCTCAGGTCTGGAAAGACAATTCTTTTTGCCGTGACTGCAGCGTCTTCAAAAACTTCTGACACGACAGAAGCGGTTTTTGCAACAGCAACACTTGGTCCGGCTCTTGTTAACGCAAGAGTTGCAGCTCCTTCTTCTGAAGAGATTGTGCTTGAGTGGAATGCCGTTAAGGGAGCCGCCGGTTATATAATAAGACGCGCGCTGTATTCTGACGGAACAGCCGCCGCAGTGGACAAGGCAGATACTTATTTTTATGACTGTGAAAAATGTGTGCTTACAGTTGGCGGCGAGAGTGTAGATGAAGCGCGCGCGACAGTAAGCAAAACAGAAGCTGACGGCGGAACAGTTTATTCTCTTTGCGACAAATATGCGGCAGTCAGTGACAGTGACAATAAAAATCCTTACCAGAACAACCAGGCACGCATTGCATGGGGACTGCCGTTCGGTTACGCGGTAATTCCGGTTGCGGCAGAAAGCGACTTTTCGTTTACAGACGGTTTTGTTCTTGATGCGTCCTCTAAGGTAGATTACTGCACAAAAACTGACGAAGCCGGCGAGGTTACATCAACTGCACTTGCCGACGTTAAGGGCGCATGTTTTGGATATGCACTTAACCTAAAGGCTCAGAAAGCAGAACAGGGAGATAGTCAGCGCGTAGACTGGGAACTTCCTTATTTGTCTGCTTCCGGAATTGAACAAAAAGTCCCGAGTCTGTACAGACGCGAAGTTTTGGAAAACGCAAGCTTTGGTTCGTGGGAAAGAATTGCGGCCGTTACGGTTCCTTTAAAGGCGGACTCTGTTTATGCAACATATCGTGTTCCTGAAGCCGACCGTGAAAAAGCATTTGAATATGCGGTAAATTACAATCCGGGAACAGCGGAATTCAAAAAAGAATTTGTAGATTACTGCGAAAACAAAAAAGAAGAAAACGGCGGTCGCTACACTTACCCAGACGGTGTTGAATGCGAGCCGGAATACAAGGGCTACCTTTTGTACGATGACAATTATTCGGTTGCATATGCCGCAGAAACAGATTCTTCAAAGCCTGAATATTATGCAGAGCGTGTTACAATAGGCAACTGGAATAAAAATGCACGCGCACTTGGGCCGGACACTTATACAGTAAGCATACTGAACAACAATCTTGGCAGCGAATGGATTCCTGTTCTGACATTCAACGCAGCAGACTTTAGTGCAACAACAGCAGCCGACGACATAAGATTTTCTTTGACAGAAGGAATTCTTGAAGCACGTTTGTACCCGAAAGCAATCGCAGAGGGAACAGCGCAAACAACGGAAGGAGCACTGAAAGTCCTGAGAGACGCACGCCACTATTACAAAATAACACTGACCCGCGGAGAGCACAGCGCAGTAGTAGACAACGGTGTGTATGCGTACAGACAGATTACTGCGGAGGAATTTGCTGTTGTTTCTGCATTGTCAATTGCAGATTCACTGTATAATGATAAGTATTCAACTGTATCAGAATATGGGCATTTTTGGACAAATAGAACATTTACATTTACTTCCCCTGGTCCGTATTTTTATAATATTACCGGCGAACTTTATGCAGGTACAAAAGCAACCGGAAAAAAACCAATTGTTTATGGGGCAGAAAGAAATTGGGGTGCAGCAGGAGGAAATACTTCAAAGCCAAGTACCTTAATGATGAGTAGCAATATTGAGAATTGTGGTATTGATTATTCTGGAAGTGTAACAATTGATACAATGAATGTTGATACGGGAACTTACATAGTAACTTATGACGGAATAACAAAAGACTATCGAGCGGTAGTAGCAGGATATTTTGTTTATAAATAACGACTGATAGTTAGTGTAAAAAGATGCCCGCGAAGGAGGCCACGGGAAGCGGAAATGACTTGATTTTTTGCAGTCGCGAAGCGACAAACGATAGTTTCCTTGCAAAAATCACGTCAAGGCCAATATTGGCCGGTTTTGGGCTGCGAATGTACGACCAGGAGGGCCAGTTTTGTAAAACAACTGCTTCTTAACGAATGACAGTTTGTAAAGAGATATTTGTTAACGACCGTTAGTTGTTTTAACTACCGTTCGTATGGAGAATATATGAAAAAAAGAAAATGTGTGGTTATGTTGGTTGCGGCTGTAGTAATGCTAACGACCGGTTGTTCAGACTTTTTTCAGGGAAAAATCTCAATGGACAACACAAAAAATACCGGCACGCTTGAAGACTTGCTTACCCCCGCGCGCGAAGTAACTGAACTTGCCGCCCCGCAACAGATGTTTGTGTCAAAGTCCATGTACGCCGGAAAAATCGCCGTAAGCTGGAGCAAAGTAGAAAACGCCACATCGTACAGAATAGAGCGTGCGGTGGCAGTGCCCGACAGTGAAGGAAAAATAACTGTTCCAGAAGAAAGCGACTATGAGTCCCTGCAGAAATTTGTATATTCAACAACATACACAGATACAATAATACAGAACCCGTCATATTCAAATAAAGAATATTCAAACGTATACTTCTACCGCGTGTGTGCAGAAAACATCGCAAAAGGACTGGAATCTCCGTACCTTGCGTGCTCTGACACAGAAGGAGCAGACGGCGCCGGAAAGCTGTTCGGTGTTCCGAGTGGAGTAGAAGCAGACAAAGGAAAGTCAACAGAATCTATAAATGTAAAATGGAATGCAGTCGAAGGAGCTGTAAGTTACGTAATTTACCGCGGAACAAATGCAGACGGAACCGGCATGGAAAAAATCGGCGAAGTATTGGGAAGCGTACAGAAATTCAGCAACAGCATAAGTGAGAGCGATCAGGGAAGGGAATTTTTCTACAAAGTTTGCGCGCAGAATTATTACGGAAACGTATCTGCGTTCAGCTCAATAGGAATGGGATATTCTTTAAAAGAAGGTGCGCCTGCTGCTCCGTCTGGTGTTTGCATTGACAACGGTTTGGGAACAAGCGTTTCTTCTGTAACAATAAAATGGGAAGAAGTTGCAGGAACAGAAAAAACGACAATTTCATACAATTTGTACAGAACAAGTTCCGAAGATTCTTCTTATACTCTGGTTAAAAAAATTACAGATGCAGCGGCAACGACTTACACTGACAGGAGCATAAAACCCGGTCTTATTTACTGGTATTATGTTCAGGCTGTATCAACTCCCAGTGACGGAACAGAAGGTGAAGTTCTGAAAAGTCCGTTCAGTTCAAGCGGAGCAGATTCAGAGAGTCCGGCTAAGGCATACCTTTTGAGTGCGCCTGAAAACGTTGGTGTTGATGAAAGTGAAGATTCAACTTCGCTGATTCTTTCGTGGGATGCAGCTTTGGGCAGTGAAGACAATTCGTATGTTTACAAAATATATGCGTCTGATTTGCTTAATAGTGAATATGCTTTTATTTTGTCTGGGGTAACCGGAACTTCATCTGAGGTAAAAAAGCATAATTTTTATAAAGTGTCTACGGTGAATGCGCTTGATACCGAAAGTGCACTGAGTGAAGCAGCCGCTCCTGTTCCCCATGCACCGGCTGCGGCTGAAGGTTCAAGAACGGCAAATCTTTCTGCAGATGCGGCGGCAGTTTGGACGGCAAATGCAAACGGAGTTTATCCTGTTCGTGTGTCGTGGACTAAACCCGCCGCCGATTCTCCGGCTGGATATCTGGTGTACCGTTCTACTAAAAAAGATTCCGGTTTCAGAAAATTGACTGAGACGCCTGTTACCGATTTGAGTTATATTGATTCAAATGAAACGGCGCGTGCCGGTTCTTTCTATTACTACCGAGTTGTTTCTGTTAACGAACTGGGACAGGGAAAGAATTATGCAGACACGGACGGATACGGTGCTCTTACGGCAGACCAGTGGTTCCGCGAGTATAATAAAACCGTGCGCAATTCCCAGGGTAAACTTACATACATGCATAAACCGAATGATATGGAAAAACTTGGTACGGAAACTGTTAACGGCGATATTAAAGGTACTCTTTATTATAACGCCAAGGTTGCGGGAATGGGTGCCTATATTATCATGAAGTACGAGAATTATGCAGATTTTTATATTATGGGAGAAAAAGATTTGGGTGAGTATTTTATCTGCACGGGAAATACCGATACAACTTCGAATATGAGCGCCAACGGTAATATGCGGGGTACTGTTGTGTGCACGGGTATGTATCCAGGTTCGGTTAAGTACGACGGGCTTTTGATTAAAGGAGGCGCTGCGGGAGGCGGTGCGTATGCGGTTACGACAAAGGATATGAACGGCAGCATGATTATTCCGGAAACAAATGTAGACTGGCAGGTAGGCGAGGAGAAATAAATTTTTGTGCGGGAAGATAATTTTAGGTAGATAAGAGCCAGCGGAGGTAAAACTGCTCCCAGTCGCCTGGTAAATCACGAAACCGGGCCATAAGGCCCTTGATGTGACTTTTGCGGTGAAACCATAGAATGTCGCTTCGCGACGCTAAAAGTCAAATCATTTCGTGCTTTCCCGTCCTCCTTCGCGCAGTTTTACTTTCGTTAAGATTTATCTTTGTAGAAGCATCTTTCCGTACAGATATGTTATTTACAAATATAGGTGTGGTAAAAAAATTGTAGAAGAACGATACATTTAGAGACATGTGTGTTAGTAATTAGTAAAAAAAGTACGTTCTTCTACGTGTTTGTTAGTGAAATTTAATATGCGTAATATATGAGGTTTTTATGGAAGAAATGAATGTTGGGTATGAGAGACGGGTTCAGCTTGGACGCGTTAAGAAAGTTTTTTTGATTGTAATGGCAGTGGCGGCTTTGTTTGCGTCTTCGTGGCTTTTACTTGGGTGTTATGAGCCTTCTCCTTTGTACGGAAGCTGGGCTGATAACAGCGGAAACAAGATTTCTTTTATCAATGACGGAACTTTTGTTGCAAAGATTAAGTCCGTTATGGGAACAGCGGTTTCTTATGAAGGAGATTATTCCGTTATAGACAATGTACTTGTATTCAGCGTGAAGGATCCTAGTTATACGGTTACAACTGAATGGGATATTCGCGGTGCCATGCTTTATCTTGAATGGCTGGGCAGTGACAAACAAACTGTGTCGCTTACCCTGTATCATACTGCCAGGTAGGTTGCGTTTATGCTGAGTTTTTCTTTTCTTTCTGAACATAGGCGCGGTGTTTTGCTGGCGCTGGTATGTGTTTTTTCTGTTTGTTTTCTTTCGGCGCAGGAAAGTGAATCTGAAAGCCCCGAACTGAATCCGCGTACAGGGTTTCCTGAGATTGTGGAAAAGCCGTTTGTTATGTTCAATGAAGGTGTGTCTTTTGCACAGATTACGCGCGTGGAATTGATTGAAGACAGGAGCAATTTTGTTCGCCAGAATTATCTTGCGGGTGCTTATTTTGGGATTCAGACTGAAAATATGATGCCTGTAAACAGTATGGTCAGAATTGCGGCTTATTATCCTTTTTACCATACTTTTAACGGAATGCAGCAGTTTCCTAAACAGACAATTTTGTATGCGTTCGATTTGTTTGCTGGACCGATTATTCAGGCAGATATGTGGAAGTATGTAAGGCTGAATTTTGCCGGCGGTCTTCACTATATGTACCAGCTTACAGATGAATATCATATGCATTATCTGGGACTGGGCGCACTTGTGGGATGTGAACTTCCTGTTGCGCGCAGGTGGACAGTTTTGCTTAACGGGACTTTTACGTTGGATTATCCGAATCTTGGCGAAAACAGGATTGTGCAGCCGTTCGCGTATGCATGGCAGTATCAACTGGAACTTGGCGTTCGGTACAGCAGGCGCGGTGAAAACAAGTATTCGTACATTCATTTGCGCTTGAGACGCTAACAGCCACGTGTGTACAGGAAGGTGCGCGTGACGCACCATTATGATTTTCTGGGCGACAGGCTGAATAGCGGAAAGTTCTGGGCGATTGGGAGTGGAATTACCTAAATGGGAATCGCAATACGAGAGGCTGTATAAAGATACCAGAGATTGCCTTAAAAAGTTAAGTGGAATTTATAAAATTGGAGTAATTGCAAACCAGTTATTAGGAACTTCTGAAAGATTAGAAAATCTTGGAGTACGAAAATATATTGATTTTGTCATCGCCTCTGCAGAAGAAGGTGTTTCAAAACCAGACAGGCGCATATTGAAATTAATAACTTATCTGATATTTTGAAATATTTATAGGGATGAAACAGTTTGAGGTGAAATAAATATTGGAAAATGTTGCTGCTCGGAGGCGAAAGCCGTAGCCCTGAAAAGCCCGACCCGAACGGTTGTTGAGCTTGCCGAAACAAAGTGAGGGTAACGCCCAAAAGAAAATCAAGGAAAATGTGAAAAAATGTGTTTTATTTGCGACAGAATCGAAATGATTAAAAATGGACAGAATCCGTATTTTGTAAAGGAGCTTCAGACTGGCTATGTTGTGATTGGCGACAACCAGCATTTTTACGGATACACGCTTTTTCTGTATAAAAATCATGACAAGATGGAGCTTTTTCAGCTTGAAAAGGCGGAAAAGATGAAGTTTTTGGAAGAAATGGCGATTGTTGCAGAGGCGGCGGCAAGCGCTTTCGGCGCGGAAAAAATGAACTACGAGCTTTTGGGAATGGGCGACGCGCATTTGCACTGGCATTTGTTTCCGCGAAAAACCGGCGACATTGAAAATTACGGCAACGGCGGAAAAGGTCCGGTCTGGTGGTATCCGATGGAAAAAATGTACAGCGATGAAAACCGGCCTTCGGAAGATGAGCTTAAAACGATGAAAAAAAAATTGCTTTGTGAGCTGGAGAAGATTCTTTTGAAAAGGAAAATAATATGAAAAAATGTAAACTTCTTTTGTTTGATTTAGACGGAACATTGTTGCAGAGTGACAAAACCATATCAAAAAGAACACTTGCTGGCTTGAAAAGATGTAAAGAAAAAGGGATTCTGATTGGTGTTTCTACATCTAGAAGCGAACAGAATTCTTTGGTGTATTTAAGAGAATTGCTGCCCGACGTTTTAATATCAAGCGGTGGAGCATTAGTAAAATATAAGACAGAATATATTTATAAGGCGGAATTTTCTGTAGAAAAAACTAAATCTATGATTGATATGGCAAGAAAGATCTGTGGAAGTGACTGCGAAATTACTATGGACACAATAGATGCACATTATTGGAATTATAAAATAGATCCTAAGAAGTTAGATAAGAGTTGGGGAGATAGTATTTATACAGATTTTTCGGATTTTAACGAATGTTCATTGAAAATGTGTGTTGAGATATTTGAGCAAGATAAGGCAGATAAGCTGGCTCGAAGCCTCTCCGATTGTGATTGTATTCGTTTCTCTGACGGATTCTGGTACAAGTTTACGAAAAAGAATGTAACGAAGGAAAACGCAATTATGAAGATTACGGAAGTATGTGGATTTAGTACAGATTCAATTATTGCATTTGGAGATGATTATG
>ERZ1034855.170-NODE-170-length-36022-cov-15.427503_pt1 | contig 36022 bp, 69 predicted proteins | sample MGYA00520699_ERZ1034855 | MGnify/ENA primary metagenome ERZ1034855 (study PRJEB33766, sample SAMN09781730) | gut metagenome | biome: gut microbiome | host: Homo sapiens | place: Madagascar | study: EMG produced TPA metagenomics assembly of the PRJNA485056 data...
TACGTCCCGCACGACAAAACACCGAACTTTGCATATCTGATATCTCACGAAGAATGCGGACGACTGATATATGCGACAGACTTCTCATATTTGCCGTTCTCATTCAAGAACATGAGAATAAATCACTTCCTTATAGAATGCAATCATCTGGACGAGTCACCACAGCAGGACTCATTCAAGTTTGAGCACTCCATCCGGGGGCACAGCAGCTTATCTACTGTAAAAGAGATTATCCGAGTGAACAAGACCGCTTCGCTCAGAACCATAACGCTGTGCCACCTGTCAGAGGGATGGGGAAATCCGGAAGTGATGCAGAAAGAGATACAGGACGTTTCCGGAGATGATGTTCTGGTGCAGATCGCAAGACCTGGACTAGATATTGATTTGAATTTATGCCCGTTTTGAAAGGAGAAAGAAATGAAAAATAGATGGATTCCAATAAGTGAGAAAATGCCAGAAGAAAGAGATTCTATGTTTGCTAAGTTTAAAGGGACAAACAAATGGAAAACAGCAATGTTTGAGAAAATTTCCAAAGATGTTTTGGTTACGATTTTGTTTAAGCAGAGTTTATTTGTTCAAAGCGCGCATACAGTAGATGGCAAATGGAAGAATGATTTATTAAAACTGGGCGGGAAAGTAGTGGCATGGATGCCGTACCCAGAGCCATATAAGGAGGATTAAGCATGGTATCAGCAAGTTTAAAAGACTGGAAAGAAGTCACTAAAGGCATTTACAGATATGTGATCTCTGCAAATGCTGCATACGAAATCCATATTAATTATTGGGATATGAAAACAGATATTCTGACCGCAGATGCAAGTTTATATATTGTCGGGGATTGGCACTCAGATGATGGCAAGAATACCAGAGAAAGAGAATGTTTGCTTGAGTCAGGGCCGGTTATGGCTTGCCTTGGTGAGGCTGTAGAGGATGATAGAGAGAATAACAGTTAAATAAAAAGCACCGACTATTTATCGGTACTTTTTACAAAATCTTGGAGAACAGTAATGACCAGATTATTAAAACTCCTGTTCTCCTGCTTGGCAATCTGCTCAAGCCGTTCTTTAAGTTGTATCGGGAACGTGATGTTAGTTCTGGTTTTATCAGACTTGGCGGTCATGTGAAATCCCCCCCTTGTTTTTAGAACATTGTAGCATTTTTGCTTATTGGTGTCAACTAGATACCAAAGTGGTATCATTTTTATCTTGTAATATAGGTATCAAAGTGGTATCATAATGGTATCAAAGGTACACCAAAAAATGAATCGAGGTGATAAGTTTTTAATAATGAAAAAAATAAATTACAGACAAATTTATATGATGAAAAGTCAACGCGAGAAAAAAATAAAAGAAATATGCCCGGGTATTCCATATTCAAGCGGCATATATGCTTTTTACAGAACTGATGAAGCAGGAATAAGAAGAAGCTACGTAGGGCAGGCGGTTAGCCTTTGTGAGAGATGTGCGAGCCATTTGGGAGAATACGATCACATAGCGTTAAGTCTTAAAAAACATAAATTTTACAGTCAAAGTAATCCCACTGGATGGAAGCTTACATATATGACGTGCAAAAAAAGCGAACTCGACCAGAAAGAAATTGAAACGATCAAATCTTTTGCTGACAAAGGTTTTCAGATGTATAACATCACAGCAGGTGGGCAGTCGACAGGAAAGCAAGTAACAGGACAGTATAAACCGCCAAAGACATATATGCAAGGTGTACAGCAGGGAAAGAAAACTCTTGCCAGAGAGCTGTCACACATCATAGACACGCACTTGCAAGTTTCACTAAAGCCAGAGAAGCAGAGTAACAAAGTATCAATACGAGCTTTTGAAAAGTTCCAGAACTTGATTGACGAAAAAACATATGAAAAGGAATCGTGAATATGGACGCATTACGGCATCAGAAACATATGCAATGTCTCACAAAGGGACTCCAACAACCTAGAAGATATCTGATGAACTGGATATCAGTAGGAGTGCTGTTCAGAGGCATCTAAGGCAGTTTGAGGACGATGGATTGATCGTATTTCACGGAACTGGTTCACACAGGACATACGAACTGATAGGAGCAAAGAAACATGAAACTGTATGATGTATACGACGGAATGAAGTATATTGGAGAAATGACAATTGATCAGATTTCAGAGCTGACGGGAAAAACAAGGAGCCAGGTATCAAGGGCGATTTATTCAGCCTGCCTGCTCGATGAAAGATATGCGATCGTGTATGATGGGCGGGACACAATCTGCAAGTCAAATAAAAACGATAGGAAAATGCTGATGGAGTTTGATGCTCTGGCAGGCAAGATAAGGAGGGCTGTCGGATGGGAAAGTTAAAGATTAAAAAGCCCAAAATCCAAAAGAACTCAATCCCTGCGCCACTTAATATAACCAATTTTTACAATGGAACAGATATCCAGACAGACCGGCGTAAGAATTGAATCTCTTAAAGCATATTTGAACGCCAGAGAACAGGAAATCAAAGAGCAGCTTATCAAAGAATCACAGGAAAAGCTGTGGAAAGCAGAAGATTATATTGCTGTGGCAAATATTCTAATTTCTGTTATTGCAATCAAGAAAGCATGGGGATTCAAGAAAGCAAACCAGAATTTCATTGATAAGATTACCGAAGCTGAAAGATATGTTGAGGAAATCGGCGTTGAAGCAGCATACAAGGAAATTAAGGAAGAAATGGGATTACAGATTGAATTTGATTCTTTTGATATTAACAAGGAATTTGGATTCGGAGAGTATGAGGAGAAAGGATGAAAGCAATAGATGTAATCAGAGAGCAAATAGAACAAGGCGTAATTTACGTAGAAAAAAACGGGGAATTTTGGAAAATAGCAAATAAAACAAATAACCCTTTTAAAATAATTCCTATAAAGCCGAAACGAATGGAAGTAAGACTAAAATCTGGATACTTAGGAATAGTTGTATGGAAAGATGGGAAACAGTATTTGATGCTTGCACACAGAGCAATGTGGGAACTTTTCGTTGATAAAATACCAGATAAAATGGACATAAATCATAAGAACGGAAACAAGCAGGATAATAGACTGGAAAATTTAGAGATAGTAACTAGAAGCCAAAATTTGAGGCATGCAATAAATACAGGACTTAAGGTATACAGCAATTATCCTAAGCAATACTCAGAGAAAGCAAAACAACTTCGGAATACAGGAATGCCGTTTTCAAAAATAGGCGAGACTTTGGGAATATCTCAAACAACTGCATTTAAAGCAGTAAAGTTTAAATCGTGAACAGTGTTGTGCCGGTTATGGCAGAAGTACTCGTGAAAGCAAATTGCCCGTATCTCAAAGTTGGAGAGCGCAAAGCTGCACCGATGATTTATATGCAGAATAACGGACAGGTAGCATTTGGATAGGAGAAAAATGAAGTTTAAACATAGAAAGGAATAACGAATCCTCGGTAAACCGAGGTTGTAATTTAAAGGTGTGAAAGAAATTACATAAAGGGAACAATAGTTGCGTTGGCGATTCGATAAGGTGGAATTTGAAGTAGCGCACATATAGCATATTTGACTTATGTGAGTTTCAGACCGTCAGCATGGGAAGCCTATGTTCCTTATCCACGATACAGGATTTGTAGCGTGGTGTTATGAAAGTATGTTGGTTTTCAACAGGAATAAGCAGTTTTGTAGCGTGTTATCTGGCAAAGGATGTTGACGAGATTATCTATACTCATGTGTCGAATCAGCATCCTGACAGCCTGAGATTCTTGCATGATTGTGAGAAATTGTTAGGAAGAAAGATAACAATAATCCAGTCAGAAGAATATTCCAGTGTGGATGATGTGATTGAAAGAACCAGATGCATTAATACTCCATTTGGAGCACCTTGCACAGACAAATTAAAGAAAAGGGTTCGTATGAAATGGGAACGTGAGCATCCAGATCATCATACTTATGTATGGGGATATGACCTGAATGAAAAGAATCGCGCAGAGAGAGTTTGTGAAGCGTTGAGTGATTACGACCATGAGTTTCCATTAATTGAGCATGGACTTACAAAAGAAGAAGCGCATGGAATAGCGGATAGGTTGGGGCTGAAGCGTCCAGTTATGTACGATTTAGGCTACCCGAACAATAATTGTATCGGCTGTCCGAAAGGCAGAATGGGCTACTGGAATAAAATCAGAGTAGATTTCCCAGAGGTTTTTGAACGCAGAGCCAGACAGGAGCGAGAAATCGGCCATAGCTGCATAAACGGAGTATTTCTGGATGAATTAGAACCAGACAGAGGAAATATCAATACAGAAATCATGGAGGACTGCACAATAGCGTGCCAGTTGCTTACATGGGGAAAGTGAGGATGGAAATGGAGAAATTAAAACCTTGTCCGTTTTGTGGAGGAAAAGCACAAATTTTTACTGATGATGAAATGGGATATCTAGGGAATAACCAGTATCTTGTAAAATGCGAGAACTGTCTTTGCGGAACTGGTCATTATGAAAATCCCGGATATGCAATAAAGGCATGGAATAAAAGAGTAAACGAGGAGGATACAAAATGAGCTACTGTGACGGAAACTGTGAGCATCTGAATGCAAGAAAACACAAATGCGAATTGACAGGAGAAAAACTCACATACATGAAATGTAGTTGCGGAATCGAGTATTCAGTGCACGAGCATAGAGGTTTTTGCGAAAAAGATAAGGAGGACGCAAAATGAAATTTAAAAGTAAGCCAGATACAAAGAAAAACTTGAAGATGGAAGTATCTTCGACTTGAAAGATAATTCACTGAAACTCAGCATTCACAAGTATGCGGGATGTGGGGATAACCTTTACCTGAGCTGCTACGAACTGGGAATCAGCCGGAAAGACCTTGGAACAGAAGATTTCAACGAAGCAGTCAGCAAGTCTAAGGAGATTGTCACTGAGAGAATGAAATATCTCCGAGATGAAGCGCATAAATTCATCGTGGATGAATGCATTGAGATTGTCAGATATTAGGAGGACACAAAATGTTAATCAGAAGTCAGGATAAAACAATAATAGTAAATATCGATAATGCTTTCAGTATTGCAATTCGAGACATTAATGGAGCGGCATCAATATATGTCGGAAGTCAAGGCGGTTGTTGCATTATCGCTGAATATTCCACCAAAGAAAAAGCCATGAAGGTACTGGATATGATTCAGAAGCGTTATGAGGAATATGAAACTGAAAGAATTTATAAAGAGGGTGTATTCAAGATCGGGACGTTTCAAATGCCAGAGGATAGCGAGGTGGAAGTATGAGTGATGCAATGAAATGTATTCAGAATAAAGGCGGCACATTTAGTGCATACGATGATACCTATGACATTACAATACATTGTGAGACAGAAGAGAAACAGAAGAAAGTTATCGCGCGTTTAGAATCTACCAGCTGGACTCCAGTCTGTGATAGATTACCAGAATTCAAAAAAATAGATGTACTTGGTTCACCCGACGTTTACATAACAGAAAAAGTGCTTGTACAGACAAAACGTGGAGAAACATTTGTAGCATGGTGTCACAAAACAGTATATATCTCTAAAAAATTCAACGATGAATATATATGGTATGTGAATGGAACTGGTGGTAGAAAAATGAAATGTATGAGTAAGGTTATCGCATGGATGCCACTTCCAGAACCATATAAGGAGGACTAAATGGGATATTGCAAATTAGACTGCCCGGACGGTGAAATAGAGTGCTGCATCTGCTGTGAGAAGCAGGATTCATGTCAGTGGCGATGTGATGATATGGACAGTTATGAATACGCAGAGGAGTGTGAAGATTATGAGACTGATTGATGCGGATGCAATGAATGAAGAGTTATTTTACAAGCAAGTTGGAGGAAAAGACAGTTTAATTACGGCAGAAAGTGCGTTTAAAATGATTGATGCACAGCCGACCGCCTATGATGTGGAAGCAGTTGTAGAGCAGTTGGACACATACATAACAAAACTGGTTGGAAGAAATGCTGCACTATATCAGACGGTTATGCAAATCGTGAAAGGTGGTGGAGTTGAATGAAATATCCAGAAGAGATGTATATTGATAGCCAGATATTTGCAGGATATATGGATGGTTCAGAATCCAATCTGACAGAAAAAGTCGTAAAAATAAGATCTTCTCATTTATGCTGTGTATGTGAAAAACAGATACCTAAAGGCGAAAGAATGTTGAACCAAAAAGCAATAGTAGAGGGACAAGGTTGGTGCAGTTGCTATATTTGCCTACCATGTGTTGAGAATTGGATAGAAGAGTCGGGACAAGTAGAGGAGGGTGGAGTTGAATGAGAGAAATTCTTTTTAAGGCAAAACGGATTGACAATGGAGAATGGGTCGAGGGATATTATCAGAAAAGATATAACTTTTTAGGAAACGAAAAACATTTAATCTTCCATGTAGATAGTCATACGATATGGGAATATGCGGAAATTATTCCTGAAACCCTCTGCCAGTTCACGGGACTTTGCGACAAGAACGGAAACAAAATCTGGGAAAATGACATTATCAAATATCATTTCGGAGAAATCTATGCTCCAATCAAATATGGATATTATCAAAATTGTTTTGATTCTCAGAAAACAGAACATGCCGGATTCTATATAGATTGGACGGGTGACAAATGCCTTAGAAAAGATTTAGGATATTGGATTGACATGGTATACGCTATGCCAGTTGGAAACATTTTCGACAATCCAGAATTATTACAGGAGGAACACTGATGCAAAGAAAATTTATTTGCGGTGACTGCATGAATTTTCTCCCGGACTTTCCAGATAATTACTTCGATGTGGCAGTGGTAGACCCACCATACGGAATCAAAGAACACGGCGGTAAGAATCGTAGTAAATATGTAAAGCAGAAAAATGGAAGTTCCATTTATGTTCCTGATGGTGGCTATAAGAATTATGGTTGGGATAATAAACCGCCAGATCGAGAGTATTTTAAACAGCTATTCAGAGTATCAAAGAATCAGATTATCTGGGGATGTAATTACTTTGATTACCAAATGGCAGGTGGCTTGATAATCTGGGATAAATGCAATGATGGTTCAGATCAATCAGACGCAGAAGTTGCTTACTGCAGTCTCACAAGAAGAGTTGACATTTTTCGCTATATGTGGAGAGGAATGTTTCAAGGAAAATCAATAATTGAAGGAACAATACAGCAGGGCAACAAAAAACTGAACGAAAAGCGAATCCACCCAACTCAAAAACCTGTAAATTTATATCGTTGGATATGCCAGAAATATCTGCAGAAAGGAATGAAGATTCTTGATACCCATGTGGGGAGCGCAAGCTCATTGATTGCCTATGAAGAATGTGGACTTGAATATATCGGGTATGAAATTAATGAAGATTATTACAATGACGCTCGCAAACGGTTAGAAGAATTTAGATCACAGATTACATTATTTGACTTAGGAATGGAGGAATACAAATGAGTAGCGCAAGCGTAAGATTCGAAACAAAAGCATATGTATGCGCAAGATACTTCCTTAAACCGGGAAAGTGTTTCAAATATATCGACCAGCGCGGCGAGGACGTCACAGAACACGTATATGAGGTCATGACATTATATCCGTACTGCGTATTGTTAAGAGATACCAGAAACGGAGTCAGAACTTGCCCGGGATATAACACTTTGAGTCTGATGTTGAGAGGAAGTGAAGTCGGTGAGTAAGGGCAAAGATATTTCGACTATGTTCACAAAAGAAGAAAATAAAAAGAATGGAAGACTTGGATATGTACTGGCTACTAGAGAGAAAGATACTATTATTAGTCCTTCACAGTACGGAGCATTCTTGCAGAAAAGAGGTAGGAGAAAATGAGTAAATCAGTATTAATCATGAACACACCAAAAGGATGTTTTGCTTGCCCATTTCATATGGCGGATTTCAATTTTAATTTATGCCTTGCAACAAGAAATGATTCAATCAGAACTATTTCTAAAGTAAGCCATGAAGGATTCAAAAAACTGGCAGGAAGACCTGATTGGTGTCCGCTGAATCCATTGCCGGAGAAAATGAAATTAACAGGAGTGTACGGAAGAGAGTATTTCCAAAGCAATGGGAAAATGCCTAGCTATAAGATTGGTTGGAACGATTGTATTGATGTAATCGCAGGAGGAAATTATGATGATTAATTTAACAGGAAAAAGCGTGTTCGTAAAGACGCAGGAAGAATATTTGAGTGTTCTGAAAATAGCAAGGCTTCAGGGATTCACATGGGCGAGGGAAAACCATTTAAATCCTATCGAAATTCCATTTCCAAACATATTGAATTTTAATGACAGCAAGATCATTACTTACAGCTGTGCTGAAAGGACATTGTATGAAGCATCTGAAATTATCGAAGATGGAGAAGAAATCACGGATGCAGTAAACCTTGTCAGAGCATTTACTAAAAACCCAGGCAGAACAGCATTGACGGACTCATTTATTAAGTCATTGAAGTTACTTGCAGATACTGTAGAAAGTCAGATGGAAGAGGTGAAGTAGATGGAGAGATTAACACTTGAAGAAGCTATTAAATACATAAAAGAAGTAGTTTGTAAGAACAGAAAAAATAAAGAAAAGAATACTATTGTTATTCCTAACAGCTTTATAAGTAGTACTGATTGTGCTAAAAAATACGAACAAGTTGCAAAATGGTTGAAAGAACTGGAATCTTATAAAGAAGCAGAAGCACAAGGCTTGCTTGTGAGATTGCCGTGTAAGGTTGGAGATACGGTATGGGATAACGATTTTGGATATCCAGAATCGTATGAAATAAAAGCATTTTCATATGGATATTGTGACAGCTATGTAGAACCAGGTATAGGAATAGAAGATGAAATTATATTTTATTACGAAAACTATACCCATTCAATATCAATAACAGGAGCTTTTCCAATGAGTGAAATTGGTAAAACCGTATTCCTCACCCGTGAAGAAGCTGAGAAGAAGCTGGAGGAGATGAAGAAAAATGACAATCGGAAAAAGAATTAGAGAGGTGCGTTTGCAAAATGATATGTCTCTCAGAGATTTTGCAGAACTTATCGAAGTTACTGATACCGCAGTCATGGAATGGGAGAAAGGAATCAGCAATATTCCGTTTGTGTGTGCGATAGAGATTGCTGACCGATTCGATGTGAAATTAAATTGGTTAGCCGGATTGGAGGATTAACATGAAACCAGAAGAAGCAATCAAAAAATTAAGATACCCGGAACTTCCAGACGGATTAGTTATGGTTGATTTAGAAACTAGACAAGAAGCTATTAAAGCATTGAAAAAGCAAATTCCAATGAGACCAAATAATGTGGAAACTATTTTTGATTTTTCTGGCAGATATTGCACAACAAAAGGCAACTGTCCGGTTTGCAATATAGAAGAACTTTATAAATCAGATTTTTATTGCAATAAGTGCGGACAGAAATTAGATTGGGGTGAAGAAAATGACAGATAAAACATGCAAAACTTGTATTGAAAACGACAACGGGCTGTGTGACCGCAAAGGCATCTTGATAGAGGAAGATGATAGATGTGAAAATCACACAAAAAACTGGATGGACTCTTTAATGGAGAAATTTATCCGAAAATCAATGCGGTAAGGGCGGAAATGCCCTTGCCAGACGGGAAGGTGGCTAAATGACAAAGGTGAGTTGGATTCGATTAGAAATAGATATGTTCGACAACAAGAAAATCCGGCATATCAGAAAGCTTCCAGAGGGAAATAATATTGTACTGATCTGGATGATGCTCCTGACGATGGCGGGGCGTTGTAATTCAAACGGGATTATTTTTCTGACAGAGAATATTCCGTATACAAACAAAATGCTGGCTGACGAGCTGGGCTTTGATGAAAGTGTGATTGAACTTGCGCTTACAATTCTTGAAAAGTTCGGCATGATAACCAGAGATGGAACGTTGCTTTCAATTCCCGGATGGGAAGAGCATCAGAATATTGATGGGCTTGAAAAAATCAGAGAGCAGACAAGAAAACGGGTTGCTGAGCACAGAAAACGTCAGAAAGAATTATCGGAAGAAGAACGTATGCCAGAGATTCCAGAACAGATTTCTTGCGAAAAAGATTTAGTCAAGCCCGGTGACGTGCAGAAAGTGGTCGATGAATGGAATAAGCTTCAGCAGTTCGGCATTCAGCCAGTTGTAAGAATGACAGCGAGGAGAACACAAATGCTGAAAGCGAGAATCCGAGAATACGGCATGGACAAGGTAATGGAAGCGCTGAAAAACGTGCAAAGCAGTGACTTCCTTATGGGGAAGAAAACTGATTTTATAATAAGTTTCGAATGGTTTGTGAAACCAAATAACTTCTTAAAGATACTTGAGAATAAATACCACAACAGGGAGGATATGCGAAATGGAACTGGCACAGCTCAAAGAAATGTCGAACCAATCATCCCACTTGGAGAATGGAACGGAGAAGAATCAGACACCCCGTTCGCTTGAATGCCCTGAATGCGGGGACAGCGGGTGGAGATGGATAAGAGACGCAAGCGGTATTCCTTATTGTGAGGAGTGCCCTTGCGGAATCAGGAAGAGAACAATCCTTGAAAATCAATTGAAATTTGCAGAGCTTCCAAACGTGTTTAAAGGCTCAAATTTCAATAATTTGAAGTCAAGCGTATATTTGAACACTGAGAGCCGAAAAATGTTTTCTCAGGCGGCTCAGGCGGTAAATTACTGGTTTAAAAATCTTCCTGATATGCAGAAGAAAGGAATAGGTCTATACCTTTTCTCAAATGCAAAAGGTTCTGGCAAAACCAAAACAGTATGCAGCTTGGCGAATGAGATCATGAAGAAATACCAGAAACCGGTCAAATTTACCACTTCGCTCAGAATCCTTGACGAGATTAAAAACACATGGGGAGGAAAAGAGAATGCAGAGGGGAAATTGATAGAGGATTTATCCAGAGCAGAAATCCTTATTATCGACGACTTCGGGGCTGATTCTGGAAAAGACTGGATTAACGAAAGGTTCTATAGCATTATCAACGGACGGTATATTGATAGGAAGATTACTATATTTACAAGTAACTGCCAGATAACAGAGTTAAAATACGACGAGAGGATCACAAACAGGATTCTGGAACGGTCACTTGAAATCCCATTTCCAGAGGAATCTGTTCGGGTGCACATCGCGGAACATTTGAGAATGAAGATGATTCAAGGAATGGGAGTGGCAAAATGAGAAGAAAAAGATGGGAAGAAATGTCAGAGAGGGAAGTAGTTGGGCTGAAACGTAATCAATGCATGAAATGCGTATATCTTTCTAAAAGCAGTCCGTCATCTATATCGAATGCTACCTGTGATTATATTCTTATCGTTGGCCATTCAAGAGGCTGTCCGCCTACAGAATGCGTACAGAAAGGAATTTTAAAGCGTGGTAAGAGAAAAGGCGGAGAGAGTGAATATGGATTATGACATCACACCCGAAATGGTAGGAACGTGTGTAAACATCATCATGGATTACTGCAAAGCGACAGATAATAAATGTGATAGCTGCGCACTTCGAGTTACCTGTCAACACAGTTTTAAAATCCCACCGTTTGCATGGAAGAGGGAAGATCATGAGAACGATAAGTGAAATGTATAAGCGGTCTGGCGGGACAGCATATCAGCATAAATGTATTGAATGTCGGTTCTACCGGGACTTGAAGAAAGGAAAATGTCTGATGTATGGCGGTGATCGGGACTGGCATGGAAATTTCATTGCCTGTAAATTCTTTAATTTCGAAGATGATATGCCAGAAGGACAGATGAACATTTTCGATTATGTGTGAAAGAAAGGAGGAACGAGGAACCGCTGGCCAGCGAAAGGATATCCCGGTTCCTCCTTATTTTTTATGAATAATGACGACTTGAAATATGCTATAGAGAATGGTATTATCGACTTATCTCACATACAAGAAAACATAGAGATGAGTAAAAGAAGGGACATATTGGAACAATATGAAGCCAGCATTTGGGAGGCTTCGGACGGATATTGGAAAATCCGCATTTATGATGATAAAACTAAGAAAAGAAGACTGATTAAGAGGAGAAACAGGGAAGACCTGGAAGATGAAATAGTCAGAATCTATAAGGAAAAGATTGAGAATCCTAAAATAAGTGAAATCTTTGACGAATGGCTTGAACGCCGTCAGGAACTGGGCAAGATATCAATGTCCACAAAGCAGAGATACCAACAGATTTTTGACCGCCATTTCAAAGAATTTGGTACTGAAAGAATACGAGATGTTGACTCGGAGGATTTTAGTAGTTTCCTTGAAGAGCAGACGGGGAAATACAATCTGACAGCAAAGGGATTCTCAAACCTTAAGACAATAGCCAGAGGCACATTGAAATGGGCGAAGAGAAAGAAACTGATAGATTGGAACGTAGAAGAGCTTTTTTATGATCTGGACGTGAGCGACCGTGAATTTAAGAAGAGTGTTAAGGAAGAATTAGAAGAGGTATTCAGCGACGCCGAAATGAAAAGAATCGTTGATCATCTCAAAGACAATCTTGACATGGTAAACCTTGGAATTCTGCTTATGTTTGTGACTGGAATAAGAGTCGGCGAATTAAGTTCACTAAAGTGGGAAGACTGGGTTTATAGCAGCGACGCGAAAAGCCCAAGCATATTAAAGATACGCCGCACAGAGACACGGTACACCATTAATCATAGTTTAGTTTTTGACGTGAAGAACTTTCCGAAATCAGAAGCAGGCGTGAGAAATATAGTAATTCCACATGGATGTGTCTGGATTCTGCAAAGACTAAGATGCATGTCAGCATTCTATGAGTACATATTTTTTATGGATGGTCATAGGCTTAATGCATCTGTATTTAGACGGCGACTATACAAGGCTTGTAAAGAAACAGGATGTGTTCAGAAATCACCGCACAAAATCAGAAAAACTTACTGTTCAATTCTTCTCGATCACAGTATTGACAACCAGATGGTAATATCTCAGATGGGACATTCAAATATAAAATGTTCCGAGAATTTCTACCACAGAGATAGAAAAACACTTGCAAAAAAGCAGGAAATCATGGATAATATTCAGGAATTTTCGGTTATAGCAAAATAAAAATCTGATCTAAAGTATGGTTGTTTTTTACTGACAGGGAACAGCTAGGGAACAAAAGGGAACACCTTGAAAATCCCGAAAGCCCTTGATTTTACTGGAAAATAAGGGACCTATAAACGGGTTCGATTCCCGTACTGGCTGCTAAGAAAACCTTGATTTTATGCGGGTTTCGGGACTTCTGGAATCCGCAAGGGAACACCATAGGGAACACAAACAAATATTCGATAATAAGACATGGAGGAATCTTGTATGTGAGATATAAGAAAGTCTCAGATAAAATCGCTGAAAGGCGATTATTTTTTTGCACTTTTTTAATGAATACAGTATAATGTATTCAAAGGAGTGAGACAGTATGATACATACCGCATACGATGTGATGAAAGAATACCTGATAACCGGTGCAGAGTTGGATGGTCCGTACCAGATACCGGTTATTCCGCCGATGCAGCTGACACCAAAGAAAAGTATAGACTTCGTTTCTTCGAAATCCAGATCATTAAAAGGACATAAGGACCTGACTGTAAATTTCTATATTGACGACAATAGCTTCTTGCAGATATGGAATCAACCGGACCAGTACGTAGAACATTTGAAATGTTTTCATTCGGTTTGCAGCCCGGATTTCACAATTGCTTCGGGAATGCCTACGGCACTAAATATATACAACCTATACAGAAATCATGCTCTAGGATTCTATTTTGCCCTTTTAGGCGTTAATATTATTCCGTCCGTAAATATTATCAGTCCAAAGGAAATGCCGTGGATATTCGATGGAACGCCGTATAGGAGCACTGTATCATGTTGTACCAATGGCAGAGTGCGGTCAAAGTCTGCCAGGATAGAGTTTTGTGAGAATTTTAAAGAAATGTTGGATGCAATAGAGCCGACAAAGGTCGTGATCGTGGGTATCGTGCCGGATGAACTTAATGTGGATGTACCAATAATAAACCTCAATTCACGGAGCCAGAACATGAAGAAGATGTTCGGAAAGGAGGAACCATGGGAACAATCAGTAGCGGATCAGCAAAACGAAGGAGCAAAGAAACAGGACGGCAGAAGAAGCGCCGAAGCAGGCTTTTCAGTATTGTGGGACGAAGAAACATGACCAGAAAAGATGAACTAAATGTAATGAAGTGAAAATTTTACATCACGCCAACCTACATTACAGAGAATTATATACATAATGCACAAAAATAAAAAAGTCGCAGGTCTGAATTAGTTTCAGATTTCTGCGACTTTTTTCAGATTTTCCCAGTTCAAACCGACTGGGTTTTGATGCTGTTTCTGATTTGGCGTACATTTTCTTGGTGTTCTCGCCCCGTCCCGGGACCATCCCGGGAACCTCTGACCGATCAGGAACAGACCGCCACCGGGAGCCCGCAAAAGTCCTCCTGCCTTGCGCAATCTGGTAATTGGTGCGACGAATTTCGTCGGCACTCGTTCTAAACGCGAAAGCCCGCCGCCCTACACGCTTTTGACAAACCGAAGCCAAACAGCCTGCCGGGAATAACCCGGAAGCAGAACGGTAACAGCTGTGGAAGTACAGAGCCAGTGCCAGACGCGACAGAGCTATAACCAATTCTGATATAACGTTGCAAAATGCATTTAAAAAACGTTTTTCGTGCAACCACGGTAAAATATACAGAAAACACATAAAACGCGCTTAAAAAGCCAAATACGGCGTTATAGAAGTATTTAAGACATAGCTGCCCAAACGAAACATTTAAAAGCGTACAGAAATAAGACCGCCGGAGCGATCGCAAACAAAGTCCGCATAGCTTCGCACAGTCCGAAAGCATAAAGACCAGACCGGGCAAAGCGTCCGCGCAACTATACAAAATAATAATAACCCTGTTGTGCTCTGCCGTCAATCCCTGTTATCAATTCCATATTTGACGATTTAAGGCGGCTTTATATGTTCACGATAAAATTACCAGAATCCCACTAAAAGCCGTTAAAACGTCAAATAGGAGCCGATACAGCTATATATAATTGTCAATGTGCATCAAACCGGAGCGTAAGCCCCGGCGAAGTCCCGGCGCAGGTCACGAACCACCGCCGCCCGGAGCGGATGCAGGACACCAGAAAAAGAGCAGCGTTTTTACTGCTCTAAATAGTTTACGTTTGCAACTTGGGGCAAGTCCCGGAAGAACTCAGAAAAGCCACCGTCAGTGATGTTATACTGGCGGTCAGATGTTGGAATCATACAGCCGCTTTTTATTTCCATACAGGAAAGTTGTAAATATCCTTGTTTTTTCGTGGATTTATGCAGGGCATACCGTAGAAACGATACAGCCCCAGGCTGACACCGTACCGGCGGCAAGTCGTACCAGATCAGCGGGACAGAGCCGGAAGTGACCGCAAAAAAGACCTCTGCGGCGGCTTTGGTTGCTGTTTCTTTTATTTCGTTTATTTCGGAAAAATCGCGGCTTTTTATGGCCGCGATAGTCTGTTTGGGCGTTGGCTTTATAATCTTTTTTATCATTTCTTACCCTCCATTCGATTTTAAAAGCAGGCGGGAAAAACCCGCCCGGAATTGGTTTATTTAATTCAAACAAGCGTTTATTTTCTTTTCCAGATGCGGGAACGCTTCACAAATTTCTTGCACGCTGTCGGCGTAATAGTCGCCTACAATTTTACCGAAAATTTTAATATTGCCAGAATAAAAACAACCAAGATCGTTAAACCAGATATCAAGCCCGGTTGCTTGTTCCTTTTTGTCGTTGTACCACATATCAATTTTAATCATTTTATTTTCCTCCTGATTTTATTTTAAAAGGCCGCCGGGGAAATGCTCCCCGGTATGCTTGACAGACTTATGCGTAGATAGTACCAAGATTTTTGAATCTCCACATTGCAATAGCCAAATCCAGTGCACTATTAATCCAATATGTAGGTTTATATTTATAAGCGGCGTTTTTATCTTTTTCAAACTCCGCAAGCGTCCATTGCACGCCTTGATAGTGGATAATGTGAACGCTTTTTTCTTTGTTGTCCGCGATGGCGTGACCGCTGTATTTTTCTTTGTTACTTAGTACCATTTCAGCGGTCGGGAGAAGCTCGGCGGCAGCATTTTTGAAAATTCCATATTCATATTGGCAATGCACATACACATTGCACCCTGCCAGAATTTCGCCGCTATGCTCGTCATAATCGACTTCGGAAAATCTTTTTGCAATTTCTTCTACTTCTGAAATTCTTACAAGTGGATTTTTAATCGTGATATTTACAGAAGTATCATATAACGCCGCCCTAACTCTGACAGATACGGATTTACTTGTAAACCCGCTTTCTTTTAATGTCTTGCGGATTAACTGGGATAACTCTTTGTTGCTCATGGTGTAATAACTCATAACTTTTCTCCTTTTCTTATTTTTTAATCCGGCGGTTGCATTGGGGCTACGGCTTGAACGCCGCCGGAGGAATTTAATATTTAGATGGTTTTTCATATCGGATAACTGCCACCTGTTCACCGGTAGACTTCAGAACGCCGTACCCGTTGAACATTGGGCCGTTAAGCCCTAACAAAAGCGGCTGTCCTTGCAGTTCGTCCCGGTGTGCTGGATTTTCGTTATATCCGTAAATCAGACTGTTGAACTGCTCGGCGGTTTTGATTTCTTTCGGAAGATCATAAGCAACGGTTTTACCGGTAAACATTTTTCCTGTAATCATTGATTTTTCTCCTTTTCTGTGATATTTTATTTTTTGCTGGTATTTTAATAATTTTTATTTATGACCCCGGAGCTTTCCGGGGTCTTTTTCATGCTGACATTTTATAAAGAATCAGAAATTTTAATTCCTCATACTGTCGGGAGTTAATCCCGGCGAAGTCGTTCCCGATCAGTTCCAGGAGCTTTGCAAGCTTTCTTTTTGCGTGGGCCTTTTCAATCTGGCCCAGATAGATGTTATATCTCATTTTTTTATTTCCTCCAGTCTAATAACAAGTCCTAACTCGTTATTCTTGTTTGATCTTGTGATATAGAAATCAATCACCTGATCATCAAAATATTTTTTGCAGGTCTGAAGCATTTTCCCACTCATTTCCCATTCTACAAGCTCGCTTTTTCTGCCTTTCTGGATTTCAAAAAAATCGCAGTGCATTGTGTTAAATAAATCTAAAAATTTAATCATGTTTTTCTCCGTTCCCCCGGCTGTGCGTCCGGGTTGTTTGTTCTCTGTTGATGGTTATATAATACATTATTTTTAATGTAAAATCAATATACAAAATACATGAAAAATAATGTAAATAATCACATTAAATTTGTGCATTATTTTTAATGTAAAAGTTGTTGCAAACAAAAACTACCTATTATATAATGTAACTATACAAAGACGATCAGAAAGGAGAAAAGGAAATGTTTGTATATAAAATTAATGTATTAGAAACATTAAGTGAATCAGGGTACACGCCAGGAAAGTTAAGAAAAGAAAAGCTTCTGGGGGAGAATGCAATACAGTGTTTAAGAGAAAATAAAATGGTAGGGATCAAAGCTCTCGACAAAATCTGTTCTATATTAGATATGCAGCCGGGGAATATTATAAAATATGTAGATACTACAGAAAAATGAAAAACTTTAAAATTAATGTAGCTATAGTATTGACAATTACATTATTTATAATGTATAATAAAGACAGTTAAAGAAAACCAATTATACTGCCCCGGACAGGGGCAGTACGGAGAAAAAACAACATGAAATTAGACACATTGTCATACGTCCTCGGAACAGAGGACACAATTGAAACTGGCAAAGAATATTATTTCGGCCAGCTCTGGGACGGTGACGGGGACGGCGAAGAACTTCTGGAGTCTGGAGCAATCGCCGTATATCAGGACGGACAGGAATTTATCGTGGATTTCGAGATTCTGGAATCTGTGGAGGATATTTTACAGACTCGGGTCAAAGTTACCGGGATCAGCTAGGAGGAGAAAAATGAAATATAATGTGATTAGCAAGGAGACAAAAATAAACCCGGTAACGGGTCAGGAAATCCCGGTGGAAATTTTTACTGGGCCATATACAATAATTGGGCATGATACAGAAAAATTCTATGTCGTGCATTCCAACAACGGGAACTATTGCCCGGAAGATGTGGAGGGATGCGCCGATATAGCGCCCCAGATAACAGGGTTTGAAAAAGTCCTGTATAAAGTAACAGAATATTAAAAAATAAGCCCCTAGGAGATATTCCCGGGGGCTTTTGCTGTCTTATTCTGGCGGCGTAACGACGGCGCGGCACTCAGCCGGTAAACAACCCCACCGCCGAAGCTGTTAAAATACATTTACCACAAAGCCGCCGAAGTTGTCAAGCAAAATTTTTTTATTTTTGGGTCTTGATTTTTAAAACCGATGTGGATAAAATAAAAATAACGACAGGCGACGGAACTCAGGAGGGGGCGACAGCCAGAGCGCGAAAAGAATAAGAATTTAGCAGCCAGATCACGCCGGACAAGGTGCCGGAAGGTCTGGCTTTTTGTGTTTAATAACTGAAAAATGACCGTATTACAAAGCGTATAAATATATAATAACTGTCTATATAATCCCCTCCAAGATTCCAAAGCCTAGAGTTTATTAATATACATGCTATACAGTACTGTATAGATATAATATATATAATTACTGGGGGGAGTAATAAGAGAATAAAAGAAAATAAATTATGGTATTGACAAATGTATGTTGTCTTTGCTATAACAGAGATACAGAGAAAAACAGAATAATTTATTATAACTTTTAATTATGCTACCGAGTCTGGTTTTACTATGACTTTACTTTTACGATCACAGAAGTGATTTGTACGTTGGTATTGTCGTAGTAGGTCCAGACTTTTTTTAATTTATATTAATCATCCGGAGGTGATACAGTGAAGAAATTAAATACTATAACAACATCTCAAAATGTAGAAGTGTATGAAAATAAAATATGGTTATTAGTAGACGAATATATCAACACTGTATTATGCATCCGTCAAGAAGATTATGACAGCGTAGAAAAATATAAAAAAGATATATCGAATAACCGTATTGACATGTTTTTTTATATCTCTGATCATATTGAAAAGCCAAGTAATGATGATATAGAACTGCTTGACAGTATATTTGATATATATATACGTGTATGTGGTAGATATGGTATATCACCTACTTTACAGATGTTTGGGATATTAGTTGGAATTAATAACATGACGTTTAGTGATTGGGCGAATGGAGACTATAGAACTACCTCAACGCATGGCATAACGGTTAAAAAATGGAAGGCAACTTGTGGAGCTTTTGCACTTGATAAGCTACATAATCAGGATGGTACAAACGCCAATTTGATATTTGCGTGCAAGGTAGCCTATGGAATGGCAGAAACCGCACCGATTCCGGCGGGACAACAACAGGACATTCCGCAGCAGACAGCACAGCAGATCGCAGACAAGCACAGGGCGGCGCTGGAGCTTCCGGAGATGGAAAAGCCGGAGTTATAACATAGCGAAACGGTGAAAACGTTCGCGAACTGCGGACAAAAGAGCACTGAAACGGCGGAAATAGTGTAAATTGTATATTATGTATAATCCATATGGACAGTATTTATGCAATATGTATATCAATCTATATAAGAAACTGAAGTTTGTTCCATAGATACATATGTTCGAGTTGAATAACCGTTCTCACACGTTCCCTTGACTACTGCCGCAGGCCATTAAAGGTCAGCGTTAAGCCGGGGAAGCGGGAACCCATGGGGCGGCGGGATTCCCTGGTAGCGTCCGGCATGGATACCGGGAGGGGGTGTATATAAGCCTTTACACACGCCAAGTGAGTACTCCGAGTTCCCGAAAAAATAAAAAAGCCTCCTCCAACAGCAAGGCTTAAAAATTCCAAAAAAAACAAAAAAGAGTTCCCCATGGCAGAGATAGTGATTCGAACACGACAAGCGGCAAGCCTTAACCGTTTCTCTGCCAGAAGAAATAAGGCGATACCAAGAAAGGCAGGTATAAGTATGAAGATAGGATATGCAAAAGAGTCAGGCATTTGGTTTCCATTGTCTGCGAAGAAAAAGATACTTTTGAATGAAGAAATTGACACATTTGCTTGTGACTCAATAGATGAAAATAATAATTTCGAACATCTTTGTGAAAACATGAGAAATGGCGATTTGTTAATTATTTGCGGAGTTGACGATATTGGAAATACTAAGGATGAAATCGAAGAAACATGGAGACGACTCCGTAAATTGGGTATTGAAATTTATGTGCTTACAGCTCCGATGTTGTTTCATAAAGAAAACATGACGTTAGAAGAATCATTTATAAGAGATGTGTCGCTTAGCGTGCTTGTTTCTCAGGTTGAAATTGCTAATCAGAAATTAAAAGCAATAAATGATTTATGATAACCATTTACATTCACAGAAGGGTAGGAACAAGATGGAGAAAATATTAAACAACGATGGATATCTTCGGTCAGGACTAATGGATATTGCTAGACAGTTACTGAATATCTGTAGCGAAACTGGCGTTTCTAATATTCAGATAGTCACATCACCTTGGAAAGAAGGCGAAGGGATTACACTTTTAGCAAAAACTGATGACAAACCAATTCTTTCAGTAAAGATGGACACTGCCTATGAAAAAGAATAACCCTCAGGGCGAATCAATCCGAATCCGGCTCACAGGACAGCTAGAACGAAAGCTCATAGCCGAAAAGAACCGGACCGGCAAGAGCGTATCGCAGATCACCAGAGAAGCATTGGAACAATATTTCCGGAGGAGGTAGGCAAAACGCCGATTCAATTTTTCTCAAAAAAATAAAAAAGAGGTTTTTATATGTCAGAAGAATACAGTGAACGCTTCGATGAACTTCGTAAGAACCGAGTCGAGGTAAGTTATTATAAATACGGGCCTGCCAGAAAGAATTTTAAAACTGGGAACGTGCAGGCGCTCCCGTCCATGGAACGTTGTATTGAGAAATACAATTCCACCGGAAACACAGAATATCTCGTGGATGCAGCAAATTACCTCATGTTTGAGTTTATGTACCCACAGCATCCTAAAGCACACTTCAAAGCTACAGACAGCAAAGATAGCGCCGGGATAGTTGGAATCAGCGTAAAGGAAATGGAGGACTTGAAGAATGAACAGTATTGACCCAGTATATTACGCATATGTAATGGATGAAACAGCAATTTTCACAAGAGAAAAACCAGACCCAGAGAAAATTCAAGGATACGCAATATTTAAAGCAAATAAAGTCGAAGTTCTTTTAGGCAACGTGACGGCATATGAAAGCCTGAATGGAGATGTGAAGATTGACCTTTCAAAACAGAAACTAACCGATGCAGTAGCCATTTTAAGGCACGAACTTCTTACACATGGAGAAGTTTACAATGGTTTCAAAGCAAGCCTTAAAACAGCGATTGAGAAGTATTGCACCTGCGGTTTACCGTTCGAGCCAGAAGACGAAACCGCCGGTAAGATTCTTGATTTTATGATCGGAGAGGAACAGAAAGAATGATTCTTACAAAATTTGTAGCAGTCATGTTGGATATCGCATTTTTCACATTGGTTTTAGCATTTCTTATATCACAGGACGAAACCGAAAAGAAAAACAATCCAATAGCATCGGCAGTATTTATACTGATGGAAATATGTTTCGTGGTTAATGCAGTTGTGATTTTTAGGCTATAAGGAGAATCCAATGTGGTTAGCATTCACAATACAAATTCCCCTGTTCACCATACTGATTGAACGGGTGAAAATACAAGAAAATCAGAAGCCTGTCGTTCTCAGGTCTGGGAAAGCCTTTGAATCTGACAGGTCGAGGCATCCCGAGTAGCTTAGGTCTGCGTCAGTGAAATACAATTTCCCAAAGTAACTGGCGTGGACTTAACGATACAAATATAGACATGATGCTTTCTAAAATTTTATAAAATATATCACTCTATCACGAGTCCGGGTAAAATCCCGGACAAATAATGGGCTATCGCCAAGTGGTAAGGCACAGCACTTTGACTGCTGTATTCGCGGGTTCGAATTCCGCTAGCCCAGTCGGACTATATTGTTTAGCCATGATATAGTTCCCCTCAGAATTGGTTCCATCTATCCCAACGGGGATGATTAAAGGGGCTTCAAATGCCCCGGATGGACTCTGCTTATGCAGAACAGCGTTTAGACCCTTTGTTGCGACTGCGAGGGCAAGAATCGCAACAGCAGAGGAAGTTACTCTTGAACTGCAATAACCCTCTGCTCAGGAAACTTAGTTCAGTTGGCAGAACGGTCGGCTCATAACCGACAAGTCACAGGTTCGAGTCCTGTAGTTTCCATTTCTTCCATATGCTGTCTATCCGTTTAATAGACAGAAAAAACTGCTGAATGAGTGTATGTGGATTATTTTCACGAAAGGTGCGTAACGGCGCAGACCGTTCGATGAAGATAATTCCCCGTTCGGCATAGTCTCTGAGTTAAATTGTCGTCAATAGGTGCACGTTGAGGACAGGAAGTTTTCAAGAGACACATAAAAGGTTTCGTCACTGTACACAAAGACATCAATATCCAAATCCGAAACAACTCCGTGGGGCTGGCACGGCAGAAAACAGCCTAGTGGAAAGCATAACACGATAAACATATTGCTAACCCGGGGCTTCCGGGTTATGTGGAATGTACGCTAGTGGAAAACTGACAGAGTCGCGCTCTGGTCTCCGGTTCGATTCCGGGCGTTCCGCTTTAATCCGCTTAGAGTTAAGCTGTTTGTATACAGGCGGTCTATGTCTCAGGTGGATTTACGCATGAGCGTAAACGTACAACTCACTGGGCGTTTGCGTAAAAAACTTTTTAGAGAGATAAGACCACGGGCCGTGAGAAGTGATAGTCGGCAATTCTAAAAGAACCATCTAGTTCATGCGTTTTACGATGGAAAGGTTAATGCTTATCTGGATATTTTCATCCGGTCCGAAAGCATGTGATGTGGGAATCAACCCAGTTTCTTTTCGGAGAGCTGCCCGTTACAGGCGGTATGGAATGTAGCTCAGTGGTAGAGCAATGGCATTGCAAGCTATGTGCCGCAGGTTCGATTCCTGCCTTTCCGATTCCATATAGTGGCGGAATACGTAGACGCTATTGTGGTAGCATAGGTTTAAACCCACAACTTAGGTGACCTTAGCCGGCGGCATGAGAGTAAAAGGGTGGAAATCCCCTCCTATATGGACGTTTGATGCATTGAGTGATAATGCTCTGATTGAAAAGTGGCGGAACTATTGACGGTGATGAATCCGATACAATAGAAAGGCATACGCAGAGGATAGTACATCGTAATGGGAGAGTATGTGTCTTTGGACATGGGATGTACATGGAAGTTCAAATCTTCCCTTTTCAATTCCAATGAACTGCAATCATTGGAATCTTTTTCTCTTACTTCGTTCGGTTCCAGTGTTTCTCGTTGGGAGATTTATGCCGTTCAAGTCGGCACACTGGATTTTTTTAAATTGAGGAGATGGGTTATGGACACAAATGAATGCAAATGCTGTTGTACGTGTAAATGGTATGCGGTATATGAGGGTGTCTGCCGCAATGGTGACAGTGAACATTGTGCAGACTATAGATTTTTTGATGATAGCTGCAAGTGTTGGGAACACATAGATTATGAATCAATTAACAAAATAATGTCTGATTTGAAATTTTATAAAAACACTTACGAACAATTAAGAACACGCTGTATCGAAACAGCAACAGAGTATTTTGATCGTGGACAATATTATGGATTAATTATCCGTCCAACAAGGGAGAAGAAATGCAAATAGCAGGAAAAGAAATTAAAGACGAGTGTTCCAGATGCGGAAATATCCTCGAATGTAAGTTGTTCCGTCAGGGACATGGAATAAAACAGGAACGTGAGAACATAGCAAAGATGATTGAGTGCCAGATGAAGCACAGGGAGGAAAGAGAGAAATGATCAAAATTTTGAAACCCGGAACAAAGAAAGAAGCAACTTGTGATAAATGTGGTGCAGTATTGAGTTATGACGAATCCGAAGATGTGAAAGAAGAAAACATAGAGAAGCATTTTGTTACAAACATGCCATCTGGATTCGGTTACAAGCAGAAATACATTATTTGCCCACAGTGTAAGAATAAAATCATTTTAAGCTCGATCAGATAGGGGGCGTATTTGTGTTTAAAAAGATATTTAATCTCTACATAAGATACAAGACCAAAAATCTCAAAGCAATTCCGTTGTTCGTAATGACATTTGACTGGAAGAAATTTCAGAAAGACGGTAAAAAAGATAGTTGCACACTATATTCAATACATCCAGACATTGCAAACGACCCGTTCTTAAAGGAAAAACTGTCTGAATGTGCAGATTATATCAGAGATAACTACGACATGGAAAATTTTACAAAAATTTAGTGGGAGGGAATCAGATGCAAATAGGAGATTTGGAGAAATGGAGCGTAGACCAGCTCAAAATTGAAGTTGTTCGGCTGTCGGAAGCGTGTGAGAAGAAACAGCATGAGATTTTAGACAAAAATGAGAAAATCAATGAGCTTCAGGCTGAACTGGATAAAATGTGCGATTATAACGATGATTTAAAAAGACAGGTGAACGAAAAGCCAGATGTGCCATTTTACGATGAATCTGTAGAAATTGCAAAATACCGCAGACAGCATCAGGACGACTGCATTACAATCAATCAGTTGCATACAACACTTGATGTTCTGGTTGACCGATATGCGAATTTGAGAAAGATTCATGGGTTGAGCTGATGAGAATTATTTTTTCGGGTTCAGACATTGATTTTCTCGATACCACATACAATATCGAGGGCGAATGCCACCGAATGAACATCCCGACTAGGTTCTATCCAGACAGGCGCTTGCTTCTGGCGGGAAACACAACCATAATATATAACCAATCAAGAAATCTTTCTAAAACATGGAAAGCAGATTACATCGGAGACAATTATTTGACGATTTTAGAATTGATTAGAAAGGACAATGGTAAATGAGCATTAAAACAGCACTTGAATCAGAGGGAGTAGACTTCTATGAATATATGAATATGCCGGAACCATGGGACGGAAAGGCAATGATTCGGAAAGATAAAGGAGATACATGGGTCGTGTGTCCTTATTGTGGGAAGAAAGCATTAAAAATACTTCCTACCACGAAAATCCATCGGATGCCGTACAAATGCAAGGGAAGCAACTGCAAGAAAGAATTTATGGTGAATGTATGAATGCTAAAGATGCTATCGAAATAGTTGTCAAAGACGCAGTGGAGCTTCAAAGCACTAAACCGTTAGAACCAGACGAACTCTCGGATGAAATGAAATTTCGAATTTACAATCTAATTGTGAATGAAATTGGTAAACATTTTTATAATTGCGAGATGCGTATGTCGTTCAAAGACTTTATACTCGTTGAGGACTGCATCAGAAAAGTTTTACAAGGAGAACAAGATGAACAGAAAACGGATTAAATGTTTCCTGACAGGTGGATGCAAGTTTAAAAGTTCGGATACAGAATCGAAATGTAATGACAAAGAAAAGACTTGCACTATTACGGAAACTTGCTACAAATGCGGAAAGAAATACACAACCGTATTTACTTACGAACAGTTAGGGATTCCAGATTAGGAGTATCTATATGAAAATGCCAGAATGCGATCATGATTTTGAAGAATGCGAGATAAATAATCCTTATAATTATAATTTTAATGAATTTAAGCCACGAGGAACGTCTAACATTCGATTCCATCCGTATTATTGTAAAAAATGTGGGATGGTCATATTGAAAAGAGTAGTTGACAATGCACGAGGAACAGACAAATTTTTGTGGGAATAACAATTAATCAGAGAGCCAGAAAGGAGTGCCATTATGAGTGACTTGAAGATATTTACAGAAAACATCGAGCCAGAAGCATTAAATCAGATTTATACATTGATAAAACAACCTGCATTTTCTGAATGCAAAGTACGAATCATGCCAGATGTTCATGCAGGGGCAGGATGTGTAATTGGTTTTACAGCTGATCTTGGAGATAAGGTGATTCCGAACATTGTTGGCGTAGACATTGGATGTGGAATGTTGACAACGCAAATTCCTACTGATGTGGGAACAATAGATTTTAAAATCCTTGATGAAGTGATAAGGAACAATGTTCCGGCAGGAAGAAACGTACGTGATGAAATCATAAATTTTGAAGAATTAGAAGAACTTCACTGCTTTTCACAGCTTAAAAATGTTGAATGGATTCGCAGGAGCCTTGGCACACTTGGGGGCGGAAATCATTTTATTGAAGTTGATACTGATTCAAAAGGAACAAGCTACCTTGTAATTCACACTGGAAGCCGCAACCTTGGAAAACAAGTAGCTGAAATATATCAGAAAATTGCCATAGAAGATATGCAGGGCACAAATAAGCTCGAAACTGAAATACAAAAATTAGTAAAAGAATACAAACGTTCTGGCAGACACAAGGAAATTCAAAATGGCATTGATGAATTAAAACGAAAATGGAAGCCGGACAAACTTGGTATTCCAAAAGAACTATGTTATTTGACAGGCGAACACAGAAAACAATATCTGCATGATATGAAAATCTGTCAAGAATTTGCAAGAATAAACAGACGGTGTATACAGTCGGCTATATTCTACAGCATGAATTGGACGCTTCAAAGAAATACATGGTTTGACACAATTCATAATTATATTGACCACGATACAAATATTGTTCGTAAAGGTGCAATATCAGCTAAATATGGTGAGAAAGTTCTTATCCCAATGAATATGCGTGACGGATGCATTATCGCAGTCGGAAAAGGAAACGATGATTGGAACTGCTCAGCCCCGCATGGTGCAGGACGTATTATGAGCCGGTCAAAAGCAAAAGAAAACATTTCGTTAGAAGAATTTAAGGAGTCTATGGATGGAATATACACAACATCCGTTCAGAAATCTACAATTGATGAAAGCCCCATGGCTTACAAACCACCACAAGAAATTATTGATAACATCAAAGATACCGTAGAAATAGTTGATATTATCAAACCTATATATAACTTCAAAGCAAGTGAATAACAGTCAAAGAGCCACATGAGAGCCAGACTAAATCCTAAGAAGAAAGGAGGTCCGGCTCTATTTTTATGCAAAAATTCACAGAAGGTTCGCTTGAATGGTATCGAGCAATTTTAAATCAAGTCATCAATGATGATATGACAGTCTATCAAAACCAGAAAGACTGCCTTGATCTGCTGTTAAATATGAACATTGATCTTCCTTTCAAGGACAACCCAGATGCACAACAGATGGGAATAAAAGTAAGCCAGTATGCACATAATATCGCAGAAAGGCAAGCTGCTATTACTGGAAGTGGAGATTTTGACGATATTTACTGGAAATATTTGTTGTTGGAAGCGCCGTATTTATTGGATTCTTACGCACTGTACATTGAAAAAGATAGAAAACCACAAGAGCGTTTCTATCAGCCTAGAAGAAGGACTTTGAAAAAGGTTGTTGATAAACTTCAAGCTCTTGAAGACGATAAACTTGACGAACTGTTTCTACATCAACCTGCCAGAACTGGTAAATCGCAAATTATAACAGTAGGAACATCTTGGCATTGCGCAAGAAACACAGAAATAAGCAACCTTTATGTCACATACAAGGAAGGACTCGGCGGAGCGTTTCTTGATGGCGTTATGGAAATCTGGACAGACCCTACATATTGCCACGAAGACGTATTCCACTCGAAAATAGCCAGAACAGATGCAAAAAATCATAAAGTAGACCTTGAGCGAAAGAAAAAATATGCTACTTTGTCCGGAAAAGGCTTGGAATCTGGTTTGAATGGTGAATATGACGCATATGGTTGGTTGATTCTGGATGATATTCTGGAAGGTATTCAAGATGTATTGAATCCGGATATACTTCGAAGAAAGCAGATTGTGTTCGATAACAATGTTATGTCTCGAAAGAAAGAACAATGCAAACTGATTTTGAACGGTACTATTTGGTCGTTGCATGATCTTTACATGGACAGGCTTTCGTTCCTTCAAAATAATCCAGAAGCAAAACATATTCGATATGACGTTTTGAAAATCCCTGCTCTTGACCCGGAAACGGATGAAAGCAATTTTGATTATGACTATGGAGTAGGCTTCAGCACAAAGTATTATCGCACTATTCGCTCTAAATTTGAAGAAAATGACGATATGGCGGGATGGTTGGCTCAGTATCAGCAGGAGCCAATCGAAAGAGATGGAGCATTATTTAATTCTCAACACATGAATTTCTATAACGGACAGCTTCCAGACGAAGAACCTTTGAAAGTCGTGTCTGCGTGTGACGTTGCTTTAGGTGGAAGCGACTATTTGGCAATGCCGGTAGCTTATGTGTATGAAGATGGTTCTGTATATATTCACGATGTTGTATATGACAATTCAGAGAAGATATATACAATGCCAAAAGTTGTAGCATCAATTATCAACAATAAAGTAACCAATGCTTTTTTTGAAGCCAATGCAGGTGGTGAGGGATATAAGGATGAGGTTGGAGTTGAACTGCAAAAACAAGGATACGAAACAAATCTTACCTCTAAATATGCACAACAGATGATTTTAAATAATGGAGGACACGCCCCAAAGTCTGCGGTAAGAAAAGAGCAGCGAATATGGGACAACGCAGAAAATATCAGAAGATTTTATTTCAGAGATACCGGCTATCAAAATGCCGAATACAGAAAATTCATGAATAATGTGTATTCATTTACTATGACAGGAAAGAATAAACATGATGATGCGCCCGATGCGCTTGCCAGCTTAGCTGTGTTTTTGAAAAACGGAAGTGGTACGGGTGTCGTAAAGGCAATGCGCAATCCATTTTGGGGAAGGAGATAATATGACCACAAGAGAATATTTAGGGCAAATTCAGAAATATGACAAGCTTATTAAAAATAAAAAATACGAAGAAGAACATTTAAGAAGTCTTGCTCTTGGGCTTAAATCGTTCTCATATGGTGAAAAAGTTCAGTCTACTCCGAATCCCGATCAAATGACCGATGCCGTAAGCGAACTTGTTGACATTCAAACAGAAATCAAAAAAATGGTTATTGAATACACAAAGAAAAAGCAAGACATTATTGAAACAATAGACAAGGTAAGCGATATCAATTCAGATTTGTATGATCTGCTGTTTAGGCGATATGTAAAAGATGAAAGGCTTGAAATGATTGCCTGCGAAATGGGATATTCCTATTCTCATGTGAAATTATTGCATTCGAAAGCACTGAATATCGTCAAAAACATTAAGAATTTTGAAAGTTAATACCTGATAATACTGAATAATACCTGCATATATTATATAATATAAGCTGTAAAATAAGCACCGGGAAGAAACCTTGGTGCTTTTTTCATGCAGAAAAATAGGAGGACAGGCAGTGGGGAGAAACAAAATAAGCTTTGTTGACCTATGCCAAGGAGAATTTGGTAGAAAAACTGCCTATACTGGCGTAGACCAGATTACTCCCCAGAACGTGGCACAGGTCCTTTCTGATACAATCGGAATCCATAACAGGAATAGAACCCTGATGGATTATCTTTATAGATATTACAAAGGCGATCAGCCAATTTTATATCGTGAAAAACTTGTTCGCCCAGAGGTCAACAATAAAGTTGTCGAGAATCATGCCCTTGAAACAGTCAAATTTAAGGCAGGGCAGATATACGGAGAACCTATTCAGTATGTCTGCAAGAAGAAAAAAGCGAGTGAAAAAACAAACGAACAAGTTGATAGGCTCAATGATTATCTGGATGAAGCCAATGCAGATGCTAGAAACATCCAACTCGGAATATATCAGAGTGCGGTAGGAACTGCATACAAAGCAATCCTGAGAGAAGATGAATGGACAAAGGATGGAGACTTACCGCCTTTCAGAATATTTATCCCATCACCACAGGATGTATATATTGTTTATTCAAGCGTTACTGGCAAACCAGTGCTTTCCGTTCAGATTTTAAAAGACGAGGACAATCAGCAGTATTATCAGTGTTATTCTTCCAGACAGTATTTCAAAATCCAAAATGGAGCGGTAACAGAATCTGGAATCAATGGCTTTGGTGGTATTCCCATCATTGAATATCCGAATAATCACGACAGACTTTCCGACATCGAAATTGCGATTACAATGTATGATGCAATCAATAAGTATCAATCTGACAGGTTGAATGGTGTTGAGCAGTTCGTACAAGCTCTGATGAAATTCAAAAACTGTGAGATTGACGAAGCAGAATTTGTAAAAATGATAAAACTCGGTGCTGTATCTGTAAAAGACGTCGGGAACGGAACACAATCAGACGTTGACTTAATGACTGCTGAACTAAATCAGTCAGAAAGCCAGGTTGCAAAAGATGATATTTACAACAATATGCTGATTGTAGAAGCAATGCCGAATCGACAGGGCAATACCGGTGGAGACACAGGAAACGCAGTGTATCTGAGGAATGGTTGGGATTTTGCAGAACGAGACGCAAAATTGGTAGAAGCATTTACAAAAGAAGCTGAAAAAGCATCTGCCAGAATCATTTTGAATATCATCCGAAAAACTTCAATGGATGTAAATATTTCGACCAGAGATTTTGATGTAAAAATCACCAGAAACCCGACGGATAACATGCTTGTCAAAGCACAGGCGCTTGATTATCTGTTTAAGAATAAAATTCATCCGCTTATTGCGCTGATTACTTGTGGATTATTTAGTGATCCACAAAAAGTATATGAAATGAGCTTGCCATATCTCGGAACCATTTATCCAGAATTGGCAGACCCAGACTCAGAGCTGCAAAAAGCACAAAATTTGCTGAATGGCTTTAACAAGGATGTGATTGCAGAATGAACGTTTCATCATACGATGAATTAAATATCAGACCCAACAATCTCAGAAGTGAACCGTATAAAGAATATTTCAGCAAAATGTCAATATCAGACAAAGAAAAGCAAGAAAGGATAGCTTTTTCCGAACAAATGGAAGAAGTTGTCCTTTATATTTTAGCACTGATAGAAACAACCATAGAAAGCGGAGAAACAAACCGAGAATATATCCAGACTCAATTTTACGACAAATATCTGGATGTAATTGCTTCGTATATGCTTATAGACACATATATCAAGCAATATGCCATTGATATAACAAAACAGATTATTGATGCAACATTTGAAAGGTTTTCTACCAAAGATAAAAGCATTACTGATGATTATTACCTGTCAAATGACCGGGCAATGTTTATTTCAGAATGCGAAGCTAATTCGATACTGAATTACAGACAATATTCAAAAGCTGTGAAAGCAGGAAAGACAAAGAAGAAATGGATTGACGTAGGAGACAAAAGGGAACGAAAAACACACCTTGAAGTCGGAGGAACCATACTCCCAATTGACGAGCCATTCTCGGTTGGAGATAGCTTACTACAATTTCCAAAAGACACCTCGCTAGGAGCTTCGGCAGACGAGATTGTGAACTGCCGGTGTTCAATTCAATACAGTTAATTTAGAGACGAGTAAAATCGTCTCTTTTTTATTAAAAAAATATGCACCCCGATAGCGTAATCATGGGAGACACCTTGAGCTGAGCGAACAGCGTAAAAAAGCGTATTGGTGACAGGAGATTTCAATGACAAGAGAAGATGTTAAAAAAATTTTTCCAGATGCAACCGATGACCAGATTACTTCTTTTCTGAATCAGTCAAATTCTGATGTGGCGAAAGAAAAAGCCAAAAATCAGAAATTAAAAGAAGATGCAGAAAAAGCAAAAGCGTTGGAAACAGAACTGGAAGAACTGAAAAATCAGAACATGAGTGAAGCTGAAAGAACAGAATTGGAGCATCAGAAAGAGAAAGCAACAAATGAAAAAAGAATTTCCGATCTCGAATCCGCACTCAAAGCAGCTCAGAAAGACGCTCTGACAGGCAAAATTACTTCTATTTTTGCAAGCGCAGGAATGAAAGGAAATGCCTACGCAGGAGCAATCAAAGCATTTTCAAATATGGACGCCGAAGATGCACTCAAAGAAGCCCAGAATTTTGTTGATGAAATTTCCGAAGTAAATAAATCAATGCTTGATACCGCAAAAGCCGAATGGGAAAAAGAAGCCCTTGAAAACACGCCTAATCCGGGTGGCGGTAAATCTGGTGGAGAACCAGAAAAGAAAAGCGAAGCATCTGAATATGCAAAAGCGTACTCAGCAAAAATGTGTCCAGAAAATAAACCAGCAGACGATAATGCCCCAGTAAATATTTAAGAAAAGGAGATTTAGATTATGGCTTTTATAAAAACAGAGCAGTACGAATCCACACCTAATATCCTCGAATCCGAGGTAGGACTGGTACTTAAAACCTATACAGCAGAACAGACAAATGCTGAAACCGTTGGAACTAAGAAGATTATTAAGGCAGGTTCTGTATATCCGACAAACGCAACCGGTGCTAAAGGCATTGTATTTGAAGATGTTGATATGACGGACGATACAAAACGACCGATTTCCGTAATTGTTGCAGGTCGTGTTCTTGAAAAGAGGCTTCCGGCAACAGTTGATACAACTGCAAAAACAGAGCTTGAAAAAGCAGGTATCGTTTTTGTAACTACTACAGACCCAGAATTTTAAGGAGGTAAGCAGATGCCATTTAATATTTTAGAATCAATCACACAGGAAGAAAGACTTAACTTCTCTCAGGATTTCAGTGTTAAAAGACCGGGTATCCTTGACACCATCTTCCCGGATGTCAAAACCCAGTTCCTGAAAGCTGAATACTACAGACTTATGGCTGGACAGAGACTTCCAGAAGTAGCGTTCGTTCACGCCCTTGATACTGAAGCAGAAATTGGCTCCAGACCGGGATTTGAAAAAGTCCTGACTGAAAAGCTCTTTATCAAGAGAAAAATTAATCAGTCTGAGAGATTACAGCAGGCAATTGAAAATGGTGTGCCGGATGATGAGAACTTAAAGAAATTTGTATTTGATGATGCAGCTAACCTGTTTGAAGGTGTTGTTGCCAGAGCAAATGTCATGAAAGGACAGTTCCTTTCTACTGGTGCAGTAAAAGTCAAAGAGAACAACGTGGATATGAGCATTGATTACGGCGTTCCGGCTGATGCAAAGGTCAGTCTTGCAGACTGGTCTAAGCCAGATGCGGACATCATGGGTGATATCCAGAAGATGGTTGCTGTCGCAGAAGACAATGGTTTCGTAGTAAACAAAGCCCTGACATCCCTTAAAATGATTAATTACATGAGAAACAACACTGCAATGCAGACAGCAGTCTTAGGAGCAGCTAACAAACGTCTTCTGACAAAACAGGAACTTGCAAATCTGCTTATGCAGGAATACGGAATCACAATTGATCGTTGCGACGAGAAATTCAGATTCAGAAAAGCAGACGGTTCACTTAAAACAGGAAGATATTTCAAGGAAGATGTATTTACTCTGTATGAAGCAGAACCAAACGGTTCATTCGGTACCGGACTTTGGGGCGTAACACCTGAGGAACTTGAATACAGACAGTTTATTCAGGAAGAAAACCGTTCTTTTGTAACACTGTCCATGTGGGCTACACAAGACCCAGTTGCAGTTTGGACTAAAGCATCAGGCATGTTTGTTCCAGTAGCAGCAAAAGCTAATGGCGGTATCGTAATCGGTACCAAAGCGGGGGAATAAACGGGCATAGTCTCGATGAGAACAGCCAGTCACCATCTGTAGCAAGTGTTCATGATGCTTCAAAACACAAGTATACAGAAAGCGAGTTGTCAAACATGACAGTAGTTCAACTGAAACAGCTCGCAAGTGACAATGGCTATGCCCTGACATCGACAAATAAGGCTGGTATTATCTCTGAAATTTTATCTCAGCAAGGGTAGGTGATCTTAAATGGACGAACGGCTTGTAAATGATCTGAAAGAATATCTATCCGATGATGCGGAAACTGACGGCATGATTTCTTTGTCTGTAAAACGTGCAATTCGTTCGTTTAAAAAGAAGCGCAACTATCCGTCTGGATATACAGATGAAAAAATCAATGCCGATATGGAATACTGTTATGATTGCATATTTGATCTGGCTCTCTATTTCCTTGTGAAACAGGGGGCTGAGTTCCAAGAATCGCACTCTGAAAATTCAGTAAGTCGAAACTGGGAATCCGAAGCAGATATATATATTAATCATGGCGTTTTTCCATTTGCAGGAAGTTTAATTTAACTAAGATGGTTGGGTCACGTGGCACAGTATTTTTGTCCTCCCGGAGTGCCGCTGGGTTGCTTATATTCAGTAGGGAAAAGCAAATGTTAAGGGAGTGAAGAAAGGAACTGGCGATGGGATGTGAACATGAATGTTTTAATGAGCACCGCATAGAAGAACTGGAAAAGAATTTTCAGCTGATGCAAGAGAAACACTCTGATCGTAGTAAAGAGTTTTATGAGCGTATCGGAGAACTGGAAAGAAAGACAGCATTAAGTGAGAATGACTTGAACCATATCAAGTCAACCGTGGATGAGATGAATAACAATATAAAGACTCTCATGGCAGTCCCGGGAAAGCGCTACGATACAATCATTGTATGTGTTATTACATCTATTGTCAGCGCAGTTATCGGTTTTATGTTAAGCGGTATTCTTCCAGTTTGATTCCACTTGTAAGGGAGGACGGTGGAAATATGAATTATACAGACTTTTCAGAAGATGAAAGAAAATTTTATTTAAAAGAAGCAGGCTTCGATTCCAGAGAAGAAAAACTGTTTCGATTACGGGTTTATGGCGAAAAGACACTATGGGAAGCATCTGAACTTATGGGGTATAGTCCAAGAACCATAGACCGAATTAACAAAAGAATAAAGAAGAAAATTTCCAAAGTTGCCCCGATGTACTGTCGGGGCTTTTCTTTGTATTATGGCGAAAACGTGGCGAAATAGTGACGTTCAAAAACAGAGTTCCTTCCTATATAATATAATCATAGGAGAAAACACAATGATTATGTTAAGAAACCCTTACGAGGGTATATGGGAAAAGCATCGTTCCATAGATGATATGGACATGATTCTCGAATCCCGGACAGGAGGAATAGATTATGGCAGGTTATCCGTATTATCCACAACAGCCAATGATAAACAATCCATACGGGCAAATACAGCCGTATCAGGACAGGCTGGCGCAATTGCAGAATAATTACCAACAGGCAATGCCTTATGGTCAAATGCAGATGCAACAGTTACAGCCGGTTCCACAATCACCTATGCTTCAAGGACAGATGGTGGATGGGATTGATACTGTAAAGGCAAAAGATGTGGATATGTCCGGCAATCCTGTTTACTATCCAAAAACAGACGGAACTGAAATTTACAGAAAACAGCTTCAATCCGATGGAAGAAGCAGGATTTTTGTTTACCGACTCGTAAATCCAGACGAACAGCAATCTAAGCAAGATGAAAAGCAGATTGATATTGAAGCAATGTTTAATCAGCTTCGGAACGATGTTTGCTCTGAGATTTCTGAAATAAAGAGTATGTTTCCGACACAGATGTCGGGGACATCGGAACCTAAGCAGAATGGAGGTAGGCAGAGATGAATTTCAACCCAAACGCCATGATGAAAAAGCAACTTGAAAGAATGATTTCTCAGAGGTTCGGGAGTGTTGATAACATGATGAACGACATGAGTAAATTCGCAGGTGAAAATCCAACATTGAAAAATGCTTTGTATTTATATAAAAAAGGTGATACAGACCAGTTACATCAAATACAACAAAATGTATTCAATGAAAAACATTTATCTCCAGATGGAATTATACAAAAATTCCTTGGATTATAACACTTCCCCACAATTGGGTGATTAAAAATCGCTACAATTCGGGATGACAGCCGCGGATGTCTCCTATTGTAAATAAAATTTAAGGAGACTAAAAACATGATGAATGGTTCAAATTACAGCCTTAG
>ERZ1034855.171-NODE-171-length-36008-cov-14.904931_pt1 | contig 36008 bp, 58 predicted proteins | sample MGYA00520699_ERZ1034855 | MGnify/ENA primary metagenome ERZ1034855 (study PRJEB33766, sample SAMN09781730) | gut metagenome | biome: gut microbiome | host: Homo sapiens | place: Madagascar | study: EMG produced TPA metagenomics assembly of the PRJNA485056 data...
GTATAATATAGCCATAAGAACAAGGAAAACAACAGACAGGACAGGAGGAAAAAACCATGAAACTTAAAATGAAAGATGTCATCACCCGCGAAGGGTATGAGTGCCTGACCGCCGAGGAGCGCCGCGCGCAGCTCAAAGTCGAACAGGCCAAGGAGTGCAGCGGCTGGCGCCGCTTCCCCGGCACTTGTAGCGCGTTGGTTGAGCGCATCCCCGCCGACTGGTGGGATAAGTACAGCGCTGAGCACATCGGCGAGGTGATGCGGCTGCTGAAAGCCGCCTATGATGACGGTCGGCAGTACCCGAGCCCGGACGAGTGGCAGCGCCGGAAGGACTAAAAAGGAGGAAATTATGAAAAAGTATTATTTGGTGGGCGAGGATATCGCCCGCCGCGAGATCACCGCGGAGGAGGCACGCGAGTACGCTGGGGACAGCGACTACCGCGTCATCGCCGAGGATGACGGTAAACAAGAGACGGCAGCTGCGCAAGCTGCCGAATATCCCGCTCCGGACTGGGAGCCGTTTGTCTTTCCCCCGCGTGAGGGGTATCGGCTGACCGGGTACGAGATTGAACGGTCAGATTACGAGGGGAGAAGCTTCCCGGCGGACTCCATCCCCGCCGAAGCCGTGAAAACCCAATGGGCTAACCGCTGGGAGGTGCAAGGAGTCAACCCTGACATATACGAGGCAATCCCCGTATATGAGCCGATTACCTGCGAGGGTGTCGGTGCTTGCGCGTCCTGCAAGCGGCTGACCTGTTCCCGCCGCGGTGCGGGTGTCCGTTGCCGCAATTACAAGGCATGATTTCGCCCCGCGTCTGCGGGCGGCGAAGAAGGGAGAAAAAATGGAAAAGATTATTGTCGGCCTTTGCGCCTCCCGTCATCCCTTGCCGGTGACGGAGTACATCTACCCCGAGACCGTGAACCCGTTGGATTTTGACGGTCTCAAGGCGGGAGCGGTTAAGTTCATCCGCACCCGCGTGGGCGTTGAGTCTGTGTACGCCCAGCTGATTAACGGCAACGATTACACAGACACGTCGTGCTTCCGAGGTCTCCGTGATCTGGTGGTCTACGTCACCGGATTGACCGCAGCCACGGCGGCAGTCATTGCCGCATGCGCGGAAAACGGAGTGCATCTGACATTGATGCACTTTGACCGTAATAGCGGCGATTACAAGCCGCAAGTAATATTTTGAGGGGAGGCGAAAAATCATGAACATTAAAGAATTGCGCATCTTGCGCGGGCTGAGCCAGAAAGAGCTCGCAGACAAGATGGGTATATCGGCTCAGAATCTTAACAACTACGAGAGCGGCCAGCGCAACCCAGGAAACAAGATTCTGCCTGCGCTGGCGGATGCGCTGGGCGTATCGAAGGCTTATCTGCGTGGCGATGCGCCGAAGCTGGCCGTCTATGATTGGGAGACCGGATGCACGCTGGCGCTCCCAATCGTGTCCGAGACGGTGATCGACGAGTATGGCATACTTTACCTTGTCGAGCACCCGGACGTTGGTATTATGGCGGTGATCCAGTCTGAGGGTGTGCAGTTTACACTCGCAAGATGGAGTGATTATCCGCCGATGACCGTCGATGAGATCGGCGCCGCGCGCTGGGTTGACGCGCGCGGTGAAGACGCGATAATGTATAGGGGCTTACCGCGTATCCTCGTCGGCGGAGAATTCGGATGGAGGTAAGCGGATGAGCGATGTTCTGTCGCCCCGAATTTGTCCGATTTGCGGCGAACCTGTCCCAAAGGGGCGGATGGTCTATTGTAGCGAAAACTGCATGAACAAGGCGGAGCGGCGCAAAGATTATAGCCGCAAGGGGCAAAAAGACCGACACCCGCCGTTCAGGCTGCTGACCTGTCCCGTTTGTGGCAAAGTCAGCGAACGCCCGATAAAGTCAAAGCTTTGCGAGACATGTCAGCGCGAAAAGGATAAGGCGAACAATGCCGCGTATCGCGCCCGGGCAAAAGCAGGCACATCCAGGCATTTGGGTGAATCGTATCCGTGCCTGGCATGCGGAGAGCTTTACACCCTGACCAGCGGAAAGCAACGCTACTGCCCGCGCTGTGCTGCCGCCGAAACAACAAAAAATATTCGAGCGTGTAGCCGAGCTTATAACGCAAAAAAACGTGAAGAAGACCCAAACTATTTTATAAATCTCAACAAAGCTCGCCCCCCAAAAGACACTATACGGGTCTGTCCTGTCTGCGGAAACTCTTTTGCTGCGTCTTTGCATCACCGCATCTATTGCAGTGACGAATGCCGCCAAAAGAAAAAATCTGAAAATCAGAAACGATAAAAACCCGATATAAATCTGACGCGCATCTGATAGGTGCACGTCCTTTTTTTATGCAAAAATGAGGGCAGAAGCAGGTGAGAGCGTGTTTGTTCCATTCAATCCAAACCCTTTTCGTTCTCGCGTTGGCGACTGCGCAATTAGAGCGGTAAGCAAAGCGACGGGGCAGACGTGGGAAAGCGTATTCATCGCGCTTTGTCTTGACGGCTTCTGCGTCGGAGATATGCCGAACGCAAATCATGTCTGGGGCGCGTACCTCCGGCGAAAAGGCTTCAAGCGTCACAGCATCCCGGAGACGTGCCCGGACTGCTACACGGTTTCGGATTTCTGCCGAGACTTTCCGCGTGGCGTTTACGTTCTGGCGACAAATGGACACGTTCTCGCGGTCGTGAACGGTGATTGGTATGACACATGGGACAGCGGCGGAGAAACGCCCCTTTACTACTGGGAGGGATAATTTATGGCTTATCCGATTCAAGGTTGGCAGCAGCCATACGGTGGATATTACCCGCCTATGCAAGATCAACTCGCGCAGCTCAGATCACAGCCGTACATGCCACAGCAGCCAGCACAGCAAGTTCCGGCTCAAAATAACGGCGGAATCATCTGGGTGCAGGGCGAAGCAGCGGCGAAAAGCTACCCGGTCAGCCCCGGAAGCGGCGTTCTGCTGATGGACAGCGAATCTTTGACGTTTTATCTCAAATCTGCGGACGCAAGCGGTATGCCGTCAATGCGAATCTTTGACTACACCGAGAGGACAGCGCCGAGACAGGCCGAGCCTTCCGTGCAATCAGCCGAGTATGTGACCCGCGACGACTTCAACGCGCTCGTGGCGCGAGTCGATGCGCTGACAAAAAAACCAAACAGGAAAAAGGAGGATGCAGCCGATGAGCAACCCGCTGTTTAATGCGATGCAAGGCATGTCTGGGAATATTCCCGGACAGATGGGACAGTTTCAGCGAATGGCGCAGGAGTTCAAACGGTTCAAGGCCGGATTTAACGGCGATCCGCAGCAAGAGGTTCAGCGCCTACTCAATAGCGGCAAGATGACGCAGCAGCAGTTTAACCAGCTCTACGGCATCGCCCGCCAATTTCAAAGCCTTTTTGAAGGTCTCTAACGGCTAAATCCGTGCGCACGGTTAGCGATAAAAACGAAAGGACGTGTGAAAATGTCTTTGACAACCTCGGAAATGACCCCTGCCGATATCGCGGCGGTAACGGGTGGAAATCGCAACAACGGCGGCATGTTTGGAGACGGGAACGGCGCATGGCTAATCATCGTTCTGTTCCTCTTCATGTTCTGCGGCTGGGGCGGCATGGGCTGGGGCGGCGGCTTCGGCAACAACGGCGCTAATTCTCCGGGCTTCCAGGGCTACGCGACCCGCGCGGACATCAATGAAGGCTTTGCCATCAACGGCATTGACAACGGTATCCGCGCCATTCAGAACGGGCTTTGTGACAGCACCTACGCCATCACCAACGCCGTTAATAGCGGCTTCAGCGCGGCGGAGCTTTCCCGCGCGAACCAGCAGGCGGCGCTCATGCAGCAGCTCTTCGCGATGCAGATGCAGCAGGCAAACTGCTGCTGCGAGACGCGCGAAGCGATTCAGAACGTGAATTACAACCTCGCTACTCAGGCTTGCGACACGCGCAACCAGATGCATCAGGGCTTCTGCACCATCCAGAACACGCTCAACAGCAACACCCGTGACGTGATCGACAACCAGAACGCCAACAGCCGCGCGATTCTCGACTTCCTGACGCAGGACAAGATTGCCACGCTTACGGCGGAAAACACCGATCTTCGCCGCGCGGCATCGCAGGATCGTCAGTCTGCGCTGCTTACAAACGAGATGGCGACGCACACCACGCAGATCATCAACGCGCTGCGTCAGCCCGTCGCCGTCCCTGCGTATCAGGTACCCAACCCCTACACGGGCGGTTACGGTTACGGCTGCGCTGCTAACGCCGGTTGTGGCTGCTAAAATCGCATAAGAGATGCAACTGTTCGGCGTGACCGAGCTGTTCAGCCCTGAGCTGATTCTGCAACGACGGCGGGGCGAATGTGTCCCGCCGTTCCTTATGAAAGGAGAAATCTATGGCTGAGTATACCAACGCCAGCACGACACTTGTCGCAGCTGGTCAGAATCTACCGCTGACCGAAACGCCGATTTGTGGCTCTCCGTGCATCGTCCATCGAGAGGGCGCGGGAATCGTAACACTTCGCGGCCTGACGAACCAGTGCCGAGCGCGGTACTTTGTGGACTTCGCCGGGAACATCGCCATCCCGACGGGCGGAACGGTTGAAGCGATCTCCGTTGCGCTGACGATAAACGGTGAGACGCTGAATAGCGCCGTCGCTATCGTCACCCCTGCGGCGGTCGAGAACTATTTTAATGTTTCCGTCTCTGCGTTTGTCGATGTGCCGCGTGGATGCTGTGTAACCGTCGCGCTGAAAAATACCAGTGCGCAAGCGATTGACGTTGCCAACGCGAACCTGATCGTCACGCGGCAGGCGTGAGAAAGGAGAAGAATATGGGTATGAAAGCGATGCGCGACTTGCGCGATATGCTTTGTGATGAGCTGGATAAAATCGCCGCCAAGCGCGACATGAACCCCGGCGACCTCGAAACCGTCCACAAGCTGACCGACACCATCAAGAACATTGACAAAATCGAAATCCTCGAAGACGAAGGGTACAGCAACAGCGCGGAGTGGCGCGCTGACGTGCGCGGAAGCTACGGGCGCAACGACCGGCGCGGCGAGCATTACGTGCGCGGGCATTACAGCCGCGACGACGGGCGCGAAAGCATGATGCGCAAAATGGAAGAGATCATGCGCGACGCGACCGGCGAACAGCGCGAGATCATCCGCCGCGCGATGGACGAGCTGCGCAACGCCTGACGGGCGGTGAGCGGCATTGATCGACCTGAAAGAGATCGACGAAACCATCACCAAAATCAAGCACGAAGGGACGAGCGTGAAAGACGCTGAACGTCTGGCGGTGCTGTACGGCCTTCGGGCGCACATGGCGAGCGAGTCTGTGCAGGATGTGAGGGAAGCGCCCGTTTCGGCGTACTCGATGGCGGCAGAGCCGGAAAGCGAGTTCCGCGCTGCGTGTGCAGGCTTGTCATCTGCCGAGCTTGTCGATGCGCTGGAAGACACGATTCAGGGCTTGCAGATCGTCGCGCCGAAAGCATACGCGGCGGCAATCCGGAAGCTAAAAACGCGCAAAGCATGAAGAACGAGGTCGGGGTAAATCCTCGGCCTCTTTGCGTGTGAATTATCGTGTGAAATGATTTTGAAAATGATTGCACTCTTGCGGGAAAGGAATACACGAAACGAGCAGAATTTTACACGAGAAAAACCAGAGCACAAAAGAAAAAATCCAGAAACCTTTGTGGCTTCTGGATTTCACACGTGGTGCCGGTGGCGGGGGTCGAACCCGACGAACCAGCATAAAAAATCAAAGAATACAAAGATTTTTGACTTAACGTGTGAATTTTCGTGTGAAATGGTGCTCGAAAACGGTTATTTTTTAGCCGAAACAGACCCGTACAAGGCCGCTGTTCCCGCCGCCATTTTGGCGTTGATTTCGTCCTGCCGTTCGCGGAAAAGCTCGACGTACACCTGATGCGAGAAAGCAGACGTAGAATGACCCATGACGCGGGCAAGCTCTTCCTCAGACGCGCCGGAGTATGCGACCGAAGTTGCGAAGAAGTGGCGCAGATCGTAAAAGCGCATGGTTTCAGGCAGTCCTAGGTCTTTGCGCGTGATATCCCATCTGTAAATAACGCGGCTGGGCTTCATCCGGAAAACCTGTTCGTTGTCTTTTCCTCGCGGCTTTGCGTCATAAAGGTTTTCGAAGAAAGACCAGTCAACGCGCAGGACGCGCTCTCCTGCGTCGCTTTTTGTCCCTTTGGGCTGGAATCCCTTTTCGCCGCGAACGATTGCCTTGTCAATGTTGATCGTGCCGATTTTGTACGTCCTGCCGCTCGAATCCAGCGCGTCAATGGGAGATGCGGACAAATCCCCCCACGTCAGAGCGTAAGCCTCAGAAGGGCGCAAGCCCGCGCTGATGATGAAGCAGCAGTAGAGGTAGAAATCCGTCTCCCAGCGTTCCGCGACGTAGCGGAGGACGTCGCCAGCCCACTTTTCGGAAAAGAGCTGTTTTTTCTTCCTCTTGAGCTTTGCGAGGACAATTCCGTTCAGCTGTAGATCGGGGACGTTCTTCTCCAAAATTGTTTTGAGGAAGAAATAGTCATTTCTGACTGTCTTCGGCGTGTGTTCCCGCGCCCGGTCGTCAAGCGCCTTCTGCACATCACGGGGCGTGATTTGATCGAGCTTCACGTTGACCAGCGACGGGAAGCTGTTCTTGCGGATGGTGACATACCCTCTCAGCGTGGACGGCGAATAGCCCTGTACACGGCAAGTATCTATAAACTCGTCCATCGCCTGACCGAGCGTCAGCGTTTGTTTCTTCTTCCTCTTGCGATCGGCGGCGGCGACGGCGGCGAGACGTTCAGATTCGCGGGCGGTCGATGCGGTGAAGGATTCGACGATTGGCTTTCCCGCTGCATCCCTGCCGAGGTAAACCTGTGTTCGCCAGTTGCCGGACGGCAGCTTTTTTGCTTTTGCCATAAATAATCCCCCTTTTGATAATTATTTGATAGTATATTCTTCAAAAATCGGCATATGATAGAAAAAGAAAGGCGGTGATAGGATGAGCGACACATCCAAGCTATTTGTATGTAGGACAGAAACAAAGCTCGACCGGCTGGAAAATGAAGTAGAGGAAAACACGATTGTACTTGCGATTGTCGAAAATTTGCGCGATTGTCTGAAAGGTCTTCCCGAAGACTTGACGCAGGAGCAGAAGAAAATCGCTTTTGAACGAGCAGTTGATCTGTTCCGCATCGAAAACTGCTTCAAGCTGTTGACTTCCGCTGATTATGGAATTTGTTGCTGTCGAGCTTAAACCAAAAGACGCGCCCATCAGGACGCGCCTTTTTTGTCGCTCAGCGCGACCTTATGTTTTGCCGACGTCGGCAAAACATCGCTTGTTTTCATTTCAAGCGATTACTTACGGATTTTTTCGTAGTATTCGAGCGACAGGCCGTCACGGATGATCGGATTGATACCGAAGGAAACAGCGATCCCCGGCAGCATGTCGGAAGAAAAATTCTCCCAGTTCACCTTTGCGGCCTCGCTGGCCTTAACGCGAATATCGACAGCGTGACCGTCGCTCTCGTTTCCGTACTTATCTATATATGTCGTCCATCCGATGACAAGCAAAGAGCCATATTCGATCTTTCCTTCCTTTGCCGCTTCCGACATATACCGATTCATTTTTGCCGCTCTGGAAAGAAACGCGCTTACGCGGGAATCATTTTTCGCGCCGTCTGGAAATTCGACGTTTACCGTAACCATCGGCGCGGTTTCTCCGTCAACTTGTTCGCACGCCACGGATATCAGCGTTGAAATGCCGCTGTCAATGGGGAAGAACACACGCTCCGCTAAGGATTCAGCCCAGCCCTGCAAGGTATCAGGTTCAGGCGTTGCCGTCGGTTTCGGCGTTTTTGTGGGCTTTGGTGTGCTTGTCGGCTTTGGCGTATTCTTGACTTTCGGCTCTGCTTTTACATCTTCTGTTTGGCTGACGGGCTGCGAAGAAAGTTCGTCTCGATTCATCACTGCAAAAAACAGCGAAACCGCAAGGGCGATAACAAAGGTTGCAACCACGATCTCAAAAATAGTCAGCAAGCAGCCTTTTGTTCGCTGCCAGCATCCCTGTTTTTCCTGTTTCTGTCTCATCTTCTGACGACCTTCCTCTTTTGCTTATTTAACATTAAGATAGCTTGCCGATACATAGCACAGCTCGCCGTCATAGAGAATCTGGTGCCACTTTTCCGTATAGTATGGCTGGGTGACGATCACTTCATCACCGGCCTTGATGCTTCCGACTTTTTCGGCATCGGCGGACGCATCAGCGCGGACGTTCACGTTCTTTTCTGCGATAACGATTTTTGCGTTCTCCCCGGCCTTTTCTATCAGGGCTTTCCGTTCCTCTTCGGACATGAGCGCGGACTTTTTGACCGTGATGTTGATCTTGTATTGCTTGTTCATGTTTATTGTATAAACGATTGCGCCCTTGCCCTCTTTTTTGGGCATGATTCGGTATGCATCAGATATACCGTATTTTCTTCCCTCAATTTCTTCGCTGGTGAAGCAGTCGTCACCGCTTCTTCCGGCCGTGATAAAACCGCTTCCTGTTTCAACGATCAGCTCTTCACCTTCCGGCGAATCGATAACGATGTTCTTCGAGCTGAAATACGGTGTAGGCGCAGACAATGATATTTTGATCGTTTCCCCTTTACCGTCCTTCGGAACGCCTGTCAACGTGCCTTTCCCCATAAACAGGGAGAACACGCCGTCCTCCGTGACGTGCAGGGCTTCCGCGTTAGAACTCCAGTCGTAATTCTGAGGGGCTGGAACATCGACAGCATATAGAGCGGTGGCGGCGACCTCTGCCTTTTTGCAGTCAGCCGGGAACGGGATGCAATCCTTCGGGTCGATCTCGTTCTCAGCCGTCACGTTGGTTGGAACGAGTGACAGCGCCAAAATCAACGGAAGTATAAGTTTTTTTAGAGCTCTTCCCATTTTCTTAACCCCTTTCGTGCATTTTTTGACGTTCCACAGGTATATAATATAAGCAATGGAGGGAACGCCGATGATAATTATTATAGTTTTATCTCAGCCGCGCAGGCCGCTTGAAATGCCGCCGCCGGAGAGGGTAAGCAACAAGCCGAATTGAACCACCAAGTGGCGCTCAATGAGCGACTAAATTCTACGAGGTGAATCAAAATGACTGAAAAAGAAATCCGTGAGATGATTGCAGACTTGACAGAGGAAGAGAAAAAGGAACTTCTCGAATGGATACGATCAACGTTCCACAAAAAGCCCGATTAAAATGGGACGGCTCGCCGAAAGGCGAGCTTATTCTTTTCTTCTCGCCTTTATCCCGCTCACATACCCCTGAACAAGCGTTTTTTCTTCTTTCGTCAGGCTTAAAATGTCAACTACGAGTTTATCATCCGTCTTCTCTTCCTTCGATTCGTCCGTCTTCCGGCCAAGCAGAAAATCAATGGAAACGTCAAAATAGTCGGCCATTTTATAAATCATGTTGATATCGGGTTGCGCTTTGTTATTTTCGTAAAGACTTATCATGGATTCTGAAACGCCCATCATCTCACCGAACTGCTTCATTGTCAGATCATGGGATTTTCGAAGTTTTCTGATGTTGTTTTCCAACTGCGTCAACTCCTTTTTTCTATATTATACACTTGAATTTTCCTCAAGTAAACAAACTTGAAAAAAACTCAAGAATTTTTGCAAAACACTTGAAAGAAACTCAAGAATGTGCTATACTTGAGTAAAGTTAAAGAAAAGGAGGCGTGAGCTTGAGCTTGAAGCAAGTCCTTGACAAGTACAGCTTGTCTCAAAAGGATTTGGCGCAAATGATTGGACTAACCGAATCCGCCGTCAGCCGAATTATTTCTGGCGATGTTGGTTTGAAGATCAAGCACGCAAAAGTAATTGGCAAGAAACTAGGGTTTAGATGGGAAACGTTATACTCTGACAAGGAGGCTTGACCATGAAAAAGCGCCAGCGGAATTGGGACGCGGAAGACGATCTCTTCCGGCGGCAGGTTGGCCAGCTCTGCGGCGTGTCCGGCATGAGCAAGGCCGAGCTGGCGCTGAACCTCGGTATCTCGACAAAGACGCTCTACAACCGAATTAACCGCCCGGAAACGCTGACCAAGCTGGAAGAACGCAGGTTGTACGAGCTGATGCAAGCCGAAGGGCTTGAGTACAAAGCCGGGTTCGACGGCGTGGCGTTGCCGTGCCTGAGAATCGCAAGGTAAAAAAGAACCGCCCCGCGTTGCAGCGCGGAACGGTCAGAGAGACAAACAAAAATGACATGGTTATTGTACCACGGAAAGGATGAAATATCAATGCTTAAAGCACAGTTCATCGTATTCTTCGCCCGGCTGCTCGAAGGGCTAGGCATGGTGCTTGCGTACACGCTGGCGGTGGCTTTTGCTGGCGCGGTGCTGCTGCTGATCGTCTGCATCATTGCGGAAATGGACAAGGAGGGAAAGAAGAATGTGTGATATCTGCCACAGCTTCCCATGCCTGAGCGGTTGCCCGAACGCCGAACCCGATGTCCCTGTATGTCAGTGCAGCAGATGCAAGACTGCGATCTATGAGGGCGACAAGATTGCGGAGATCGGCGACAAGATTTTGTGTGAGGATTGCGCCGACAGTATCAGCGCAACGGAGTGGCTTGAGCTGTTCGGCACCGGATGGACGTTTGCGGAGGCGATTTGATGAGCGAAATCTACACCGTGTACAAGGACACGCGCAACATGAGCCGCGCAGAATGGCTTGCGGCTCGAAAAGCCGGAATCGGCGGAAGCGATGCAGCCGCGATCATCGGCTTGAACCCGTTCTCTTCGCCGCTCACGGTTTGGGCGGATAAGACCAGCGCGGACGAGCCGCAGGAAGAGAGCGAGAGCGAGGCGATCTGGCTCGGAAACGTGCTGGAAGACCACGTCGCGAGGCGATACGCCGAAGAGAGCGGTCTGAATATCGTTCGGTGCAACCAGATGATGCAGAGCATCGAACACCCGTTTATGCTGGCGAATATCGACCGCCGCGTCAAGGGTAAGCGGATCGGCGTTGAGATCAAGACGACATCCTCTTTTACAAAGACTGACTTTGCCGGAGGGGATATTAACCCTTGGTACTACGCTCAGTGCATGCACTACCTCGCGGTCACGGGTTGGGACGAATGGAAACTCGTTGTGCTGGTCATCGGGCGCGGGATGTATACATACAGCTTCAAGCGTGATGGCAACGAAGACCAGATCAAGGCACTCATTTCCGCCGAGGACTACTTTTGGCACGAGTACGTCGAGCAGGGAAAATGCCCGCCCGTTGACGGAAGCAAGGCGGCGGATGAAATCCTAGCCAAGCGTTATCCCGTATCTGACGGCTCGACCATCACGCTTGACTGCGACGATGCAATCAGCCAATACATGACGCTGACGAGCAAAATCAAAGAGCTTGAGGGAGATAAAGCCCTGTATGAGCAGCGCATCAAGGAGTGCATGGGCGAATCTGAGCGCGGAGAAAGCGCGAACTATGTTGTGAGCTGGAAAAACAGCAGCCCGCGAAAGACCATCGACACCAAGCGGCTCACAGAGGAACACCCCGAAATCGTTGACAGATACATCAAGATTGGCGCACCTACGCGCCGATTCATGGTCAAGGAGGCATAAAGCATGGAAAGACAGGCAAGGAATACGGCGGGAATTATCACAAACGCAACCGCCGGCCGCGCACCAGTCGCGGCGACTACGACCGCGCCCGTTGCGGCGAAAACCGTCAACCAAATTCTGAATGGCATGTTCGATTCCGAGGGCTACAAAAAACGCCTGAACGATCTGCTGGGTGATCGAGCGCCGCAATTTATCTCGGCGGTCATCACGCTTTGCAATGCGGATGCAAACCTGACAGCGGCGGTTCGGCAAGCACCGCAGACGGTCATTCAGGCAGCACTCAAAGCCGCGAGCTATGACCTTCCGGTCGATAACGCGCTCGGTTTCGCCTACATTGTGCCGTTCAACAACAGCAAAAAGACGGATGACGGAAACTGGATCAAGATTCCGGAAGCTCAATTCATCCTCGGTTACAAGGGCATGATTCAACTCGCCCTCCGCACCGGAGCATACAAGCGGCTGAACGTCATGGACGTGCGCGAGGGAGAGCTGATCTCCTGCGACAGATTGACCGAAGACTTTGAGTTCCGCTGGGAACAGGACGAGACGGAGCGCGAGAAACTGCCGATCATCGGCTATGTCGGCTATTATCGCCTTGTGAATGGCACGGAAAAGACGGTGTACATGAGCGTTCAGCAGATCGAGGCGCACGAAGCGAAGAACCGAAAGGGCAAGAACCAGGGCAAAGGCTGGCGCGACGACTGGGACGCTATGGCACGGAAAACCGTTATGCGTCGCTTGCTCGGACGCTGGGGCGTTATGTCCATCGACTACAAGAGCGCATCGCCCGCCGCGCTGAAAGCGGCGCACGATATAAGCACAGGGATGGTTGATGATGAATCCCCGCTACCTGATGGCATCGTAGACGTAACGGACACAGGAGCAGCACATGACGCGCCGGAGAACGCACCCGAAGACGAGGAACAATAAAAAACCGCAAGGGCTAACCCCTTGCGCATGGTGCGCAGCTCAGGAGAGCGAACGCGGGACGTAAAGCGGCGTTACGCGATAAGGGGCGGCTCGATACCGCCGCGCGCCGAGCAGCAGGAGAAATCCATATTTTGTAACGTTTCCCACCGCTTGAAACGGTATCGCCCACCAGAAAGGAGGACACAGGGCAGGCAAATTCACACTGGCGGCTCGGAAAGACGAGCAAAAGACCAACAACAATAGGCTCAAAAGGTTTGGGCAACGCACATTTTTCAGACAGCCGGAAAGACGGCAAATAAAAAACACGTTTCGCAAATGGCCTAGCCGCCGGGGCAAAACGGCGGCACTCATGGCAAGCATGGAAGGCATCGCGCGGGTGCAACACCCCCCCCTTATTCGTCAAGGTTTCTTCCTTTCCTTTCATTCTTATACAAAATTGACGCGAAGCACCTTGCCCACGCGCCCGGTTCGAATCCGGGGCTTGCCACAATTTTTCAAAAAAGCGAAAGGGGATAATAGATTGAGGCGAGAGCAATTCACTTTTTATCGCAGCTACTACGAGGCGATGAAAGATTTGTCTGTCGAAGAATGCGCAAAGCTGCTGCTTGCAATCGCGGCGTATGCGCTCGATGAAGAAGAGCCAGAGCTTTCCGGAAGCTGCTCGGCGTGTTTTAAGCTGATTCGACCGACGCTTGATTCTGGTCGAAACAAAGCGGCAAATCGTATGAACGCCGATGAACAAACCGAAATCAAACCGAAATCAAACGGCAACAAAGCGAAATCAAATCAGAACAAACCGGAACAAACCGAAATCAAATCGGAACAAACCGAAACAAACCGGAAAGAGAGAGAGTACGATAGTAGTAGTACCCACATACCCCCTCTGACCGACGACGAACTGCGGCGACTGCGGCAGGAACAGCAGGACGTGGAGACAGCGGCAAAGCGCGTTGGACTGCCCGTCAGCGCGATGAGTGACTATGACACGATGGACAACCTGCGGGCAGAGCATGGAGCGGACAACCTGCTCAAGGCGATCGGCAGGATTCAGGGTGCGGCGGAAAAGTGCCGAAGTTGGAGGTATGTCGGCGGGATTTTGCGGAAGGAGAAAACCGCCGGGTACACATGGGCAGAGAGAGCAGCGGAGAGCGGCGGGGGAACGGCGGGAGACGCGGAGCAGGTGCTTACCCGCAACCCGTTCGCGCTGCAATCCTTGAAATGCAGGGAGGGTGTCACATGACCTTTACAGAGATGAGCGACGTTCTGGCAATCATCGGCGCGGTATACCCGCGATTTTACGCAAATCTGAGCGAAAATGACGTCAAGGCAATGACCAACGTATGGCTGAGTTTCTTCGCCGACGACGACGCAAGCCTTGTCAGCGACGCGGTCAAGACGTTTATCGCCAACGACACCAAGGGCTTCCCGCCCGTCGTCGGGCAAATCCGCGAAAAGCTGGACGTCATCAACCAAGCCGTTCACGGCTTTGAGCTGACCCCGCAGAACGCTTGGGGGCTGGTCAAACGTGCCCTGAAGGACAGCGCGTATCACAGCGCAGAGCGTTTTGCCGAGCTGCCGGAAGTGGTGCAGGAGGTCGTCGGGTCGCCGAGCCAGCTGTACGAGTGGGCGGTCAGCAATGACGGCGTGAGCGAGAGCGTGATTGCCAGCAATTTCCAGCGGAGTTTCGCGGCGCGGGCTGCCGTGCACAAGGAGATTCGCATGATGCCGAGCGACGTGCGGGCGAGAATCGACGCGGACAGACAGATGATTGCCGGAGGGCGAGACGCGCCGAAGCTACAAGCCGCAAGCGACGACATGGACGAGTACGCGAGACAGCTGCGGGAGATGACGCCGGAGGAACGGCACAGGTATTTCGCCAGCATTGTGGTCAATCTGGACGACGTGGAGGGATAGCAATGATTTCGGGCAAAAACGCGCTGACCTGCTATTCTGCCGGCTTAGATGCGCAGGAGAGGGTGTGCAAGGTTTGCGGCAAGACGTTCAGAGCGGGAGAGCAATACGCATACAAGCTGTGGAGCAGCGCGGCACACAAAAAGAACGAATGGTATTGCAGCTACTCGTGCTACCGGACAGTGACCAGGCCGCTGGAAGAACGGCAAAAGGCGCAGTTTGAGAGCATCCAGCGCGATGCAACCGAAGCTGAGGATCGGCGCAGGGAGTATGCGCGGGCGCTATACCAGCGGCAGAAGGAGCGCAAGCAGCGGCAAACCAAAGCCGCAAAGGAGCGCGAGCAGAAGCAGAACGAGACCGTGGCGCAGATGATTGCGCGGATGAAGCGGGAATCTGAGCGGAGAAAGGGGCGAGTACGTGAAAAAGCAAGCGCCAACTGAATCCGAGGAGCAGCAGACCCTTTTCCGCTGGGCGGCGATGCAGAGCGGAAAATACCCAGAGCTGGCGCTGATGTTCCACATCCCCAACGAGGGGAAACGAAGCTGGATGACGGGCGGCAGGATGAAGGCTGAAGGGCTGAAAAGCGGAGTGCCTGACATCTTCCTACCCGTCCCGCGCGGAGAGTTCCACGGGCTTTTTGTCGAGATGAAGAGGACAAAGGGTGGTACGGTCAGCGATTGCCAAAAGCTGTGGCTGCATGATCTGCAAAAACAAGGCTATTGCGCGGCGGTGTGCCGGGGATGGTGCGAAGCTGCGGAATATATAAAAAAATACTTGGAGGGAAAAGCATGAACAAGGTTTTTCTGATCGGCAATTTGACGAAAGACCTAGAGATGCGATCCACGCAGTCCGGCGTTGCGGTCTGCAACTTCACGATTGCGGTAAATCGCCGCTTTCGTAACCAGCAGACCGGTCAGCAGGAAACGGATTTTCTGAACGTCATCGCGTGGCGGCAGCTTGCGGAGCTGTGCGGCAAGTATCTTTCCAAAGGGCGCAAGGTTGCCGTGATGGGAAGCATCCAGACCCGCACATATGAGGCGAAGGACGGAAGCAAGCGGACGGCATGGGATATCGTCGCCGACGAGGTGGAGTTCCTGGCGCCGCAGAATCAGCAGAGCAGCACACAGAGCGCGCCGGGGGCATACACGACGGCGGCGAGCAAAGACAGCGGGACGGCCTATGCGCCGCAACCGCACAATGATTTTGGCGGCGGATTCACGCAAGTGGATGACGAGGAATTGCCGTTTTGATGGGAGGAAAATAACATGCTGAACGAATTGCGGAACGAAATCTACGATGACGCTGTGAAACATGGGCTGTGGGATTGTGTGAGCCACTTGGATAACGAAGAAGGGCGGATTGCGAGTGGACATGCAATCTGGAGAGAAGTGCTGGAGCTTTTAGCCGAGTATGAACGCCCGGGGCGCTACGCCGAGGAGCTGGCGGACGTTATCATCATGTCGCTGTCCGTTGCCGGGTATCTGGGCATCGACATTGACAAGGCGGTGCGGCGGAAGATGGAGATTAACCGAGGGCGTGAATGGAGGCATGGGAAATGAGATGTAAATGGTACGCCGAGTTCGAAGGCGTCTGCACCAATGGCGAGTGTCCGTATCGCGGCGACACATGCCCGACGAGCGAGCACCCGGAGGTGTGCAAGTATGCGGAAAAGAAGCCCGAAATTCCGCAGTTGAGCGTGGAAGAGCTGGCCAAGACGCTGAGGCTCTGCAATATCATAAGCTGCCGCAGTTGCGTATTTTGTAAATCCTCAAATTGCAGAAGTATCTTAAGGTCACAAGCCGCCGACATGCTGGAAAAGCTGGCGGCGGAGAGGGACGCGAAGAAGCCGGAGTGGATCAGCGTTGAGGACGGGCCGCCGAAGAACGAGCAAGAAGTCCTTATCTACTGTAACCGTGATGGATTTAAGTTTGTCTGCCCGGCTATTTATGAAGACGGAACCATGTTGACACAGAATAGCCGCTGGAACTGGAACGACTTAGAAGAGTACGGCACTTATAGCGAAGAAAATGATGATTATTTTGTGCCGAAAGGCTGGTGGGAGAATAGGCAGTTTACCCCGGACGATGTGTATAACTGCCCAGTAGACTGCGAAGTTACTCACTGGATGCCGCTCCCCAAACCGCCGAAGGAGGCCACCCATGATTAAGATCGCCAACACAGAGGACTTCGGGTTTGTCTGCCTGTGCGCGGTGCGCTACTGTCTGGGGCGGCGCACCTACGCACCGGGGACTGTGATGGGCTTTATCAAGATGTTCCTTCCAGCGATGAACGATAAGACGCTATATGTGATGGAGCGGGATATCGCCGAGGCTGACAATCTGGGAGACACAGAGATTGACGCGCCGATGTGGGCGGAGTTTCTGGCGGAGATCGAGAAGGAGCGGAAACGGAGGAAGAACGATGAAAACGCCTGATGAGATCAAGAAAGCACTTAAATGTCACAGAGATGGGAGGGCGTGTCACGATTGCCCCTATGAGCAGGGGCGGACGTTCAGCGTTGACGGCGTTACATTTGGTTGTTCGAAAGATATCGTTGCCGATGCGCTCGCCTACATCGAGCGGCTTGAAGCGAAAATGGAGGAAAGAACGATGAGCGAAACGCCCAAATGCCCGTATTGCGGAGACAGGATGGCGATCCACGTTCTTCCGCATACAACCGAGCAGGAGTTCTTCTCGGCATGGTATCAATGCGTGACATGCGAAAGCACATCGCCGCGACTTGAGTTTATCGGCAACACGTCGCAGACCAAAATTGAAGAGCGGCTGCAAGCCGTGTCGTCGCGCCGCGCAGAGCCGAAGAACCGCGTGCTGACGCTGGAAGAGGTTGCAAAAAGCGAGGTCATGTGGTACGACGACCGCCTGAGGACGAGAGCACGAGTAGTTATTCTGGGATGGGGACGATGTGAGCCCGATTTCACAAAGCTAGTAGATCGTTGCGGAGATGAATTTTATCGGAAGAATGCGTCTTATAACGATTTCTGGCGCTGCTGGCTGCGCAAGCCGACGGAAGCGGAAAGGCGGGAAACGCCGTGGGCAGGTGATAGCCATGAATGACGCGCCATGCCGCGACTGTACGAGCCGCGCGGTCGGCTGTCACGCGGGATGCGAGAGATACAAGGCGTATGCCGACGGACGGAAGATGGCGCTGGAAAACCGCTACACGGCTTGCCTAGAGGGAACGAGCAGAAAGCGCAGTCACGAGCGCTGGCTAAAATTTCAGAGAAAGGCGAAAAAAGGAGGTTAATAATGCAGTTGACGGAAGCGGACAAGCGCACGCTACTTGACACGCGGAAAAAGCGCAAGGCGTACATGAGGACGGAAGAAGCCTACGAGGAAGAGAAAGCCGCCTACCTGACGGCGCAAAAGCTCACAGGCATGCCGTCTGGCTCGTCCAGCGGTGCAGGGCTTGAAGCCTATGTCATACGACGTGACAAGGCTTTCGAGGCGCTGCAAGCTGCGAGCATGGCCTATCTTACGGCAATTTCTGCGGCGCTTGAGGTGATCGACAAGATTGTGCTGCAAATCGAAACACTTGAGAAGGTCAGCCGAGTGCGAGAGTTTTGCAAGGCGTATTTTATCGAGGGATTGTCCGTCACTGAGGCGACGGCTCGTCAAGGGCTTGCTGAGAGCACGGGCTGGGCGTACAAGAGGGAGATTATAGGCGACTTGCAGTAGGTTTATAGGACGGTCGGAGCTACACATAGAGTGCGACTGTGTGATAACATTAAACTCAGCGGAGAGCGCAAAGCGCAGGACGCTGGCAAAAAATCAGCAGCAAAGCCGCGGCGAACGTCACGGCTTTTGTTTTGGGGTGATTTGTGCTTTACCTCCGGCGCAGATCGGGACGCAACGCAGGACAGAGACGCAGAGTGGGAGCGGCGTTGCTTATGCTGATTCAGGAGGATGTGCAGGGAGGGTTTGCGGCATGGAAAAACAGCAAACTCAAAAGACAGCCGAGGAACGCTGCGAAGAACTTCGGCAAGAAAACATCCGAAGACTGCAAAGAGAGATTGAACTTCTGGAAGATCGGATTCAGCGGAGACAGCAGTTTGCCCCATTCTCGATCTGCTCTATGCAGCCAATTCCTATCACGCTTGATGAACGGTCGCTAGCGGCGTTGTGCTGCACAAACATTTTTTCATATCCGCCTCCCGAAACGCCACTTGACAAGATGCTCGAAACGATGGAATGGGAAAATTAGCACAGTTAGTTATACAAGCTGATTCACTGGCGGGAAAAGCCAAATCGGAGGTAATCATGGAGATCAAGCGCGTTAAATTGTCGGAAATCCGACCATACGAGAAGAACCCGCGCAAGAATGATAGCGCGGTTGATGCTGTCGCCGCGTCGATTAAGGAGTTCGGCTGGCAACAGCCCATCGTCGTTGACAAGGACGGAGTTATCATTGCCGGACATACCCGGTACAAAGCCGCGAAAAAGCTGAAATGCAAGGAAGTCCCTGTTGTATACGCGGACAATCTGACCGAAGAACAGGTCAAGGCGTATAGGCTCGCGGACAACAAAACGAGCGAGCTTGCGGAGTGGGACGCCGATCTGCTTTCCGAGGAATTGCTTGATCTCCAAGATTTCGACATGGAGCAGTTTGGGTTCGATGATTTTAATACAGACACTCAGGAGATTGAGGAAGCGCACGAGGATGAATATGAGGTTTCTTTGCCGGAAGAACCAAAGGCAAAGATCGGAGACATATACCAGCTCGGAAGGCACAGACTGATGTGCGGTGACAGCACAAATTCTGAGTGTGTTTCCAAACTATGTGAGGGGGGGTACGTTGACCTCCTTCTTACAGACCCGCCTTATGGGGTTGACTATACTGGTTCAACAAAAGAAAAGCTCAAGATCAAGAACGATTCGCTTGACGACGATTCCTTAAAAGAAATGCTTGCCAGTGCATTTTCGGCTGCTGACTCTGTTATGAAACCGGGTGCAGTATTTTACATCTGGCACGCAGATTCAAAGGCACTTGTCTTTAGAATCGCGTGCCAGATGGTCGGCTGGGAAGTTCGTCAAGTTCTCATTTGGGCGAAAAACTCCCTTGTTATGGGCAGACAAGATTACCAATGGAAGCATGAACCGTGTCTGTACGGTTGGAAGTCTGGCGCTGGTCATCTGTGGGCATCCGACAGAAAGCAGACGACGATCCTTGAATTCGATAAGCCTCTCGCGAACAAGGAGCATCCGACAATGAAGCCTGTCAAGCTCTTTGACTATCAGATTCAGAACAACACAAAGGGTGGAGATGTTGTTCTTGACCTCTTTGGTGGATCTGGAACGACCATTATTGCCTGTGAACAAAATGGTCGAAACGCGAGGGTGATGGAACTTGACCCGAAATATGTTGATGTGATTATCGACAGATGGGAAACTATGACGGGCGAAAAGGCGGTGCTTGTTAATGCTTGATAAAGCCAGAGAGCAACACGTCAAAAAAATTAAAGAACTGGAAGAAGAAGCGAAAAATGCTGGAACTGTTAGAAAAAGAGACTTGGCAAAAGCAATCAAAAGAATGAAAGATGAATTGACGCTGTACGACAGTTACCATGCTCATGCAAAAAGGTAAAAAGGGGAGTGCGAAGATGTGCCGACGGTGGACTGGGAGCGGATAAGAGCCGAGTATATAGCGGGCGGCGCATCCATACGCAATCTGGCTGACAAGTACGGGATTTCAAAGGACGCGGTTGGACGAAGGGCGAAAGCGGAAAAGTGGAAAGAGACCCGCGACAAAACCGCGACAAAAGTGCGACAAAGGACAACCGAGCGCATTGTCGCGCAGAAAGCGGACGAAGCCGCAAATAACGCTGTTATTGCCGCAAGAATTCGGTCAAAGCTGCTTCTCCGGCTGGAAAGCGAGATAGACGCTCTGCCCGGCAGCATCGGAACAGAGAGCGCAAAGGACATCATCAAGTTGGAGAAGGGCGGCGGGAGACGTGAGGTCATGTCGAAGCGTTGGCGGCTTCGCGATCTGACGGCGGCTTATAAAGATTTGACGGCAGACATGGACTTGGCGGATGTTGACACCGAAGACATTGACGCGACACGCGAAGAGGTATATGGCGATGAAGACACGTAAATATGTACCTGTTTTCAGCCAGAAGCACCTCTCGTATATCCGCGCCTGTCGAAAAAATATGTACAACATCGCCGAGGGAGCTGTTCGCGCCGGAAAGACGGTCGATAATGTTTTCGCCTTCTGCACCGAGCTTGAAACTTGCCCGGACAAGATACACCTTGCGAGTGCTTCGACATCGCCAACGGCAAAACTGAATATCGGGGACTGTAACGGAATGGGCATTGAAGCCCAGTTCCGTGGGCGCTGCACATGGGGCAAATATCGAGGAAACGACTGCATCCGCGTCAGGACGAAGACGGGAGAGAAGATTGTAATCTTTGCCGGAGCCGGAAAAGCGGACAGCTTCAAGCGAATCCGAGGAAATAGCTACGGCATGTGGATTGCGACAGAGGTCAACCTTCACCATGAATCTTTCATTCAGGAGGCGTTTAACCGAACCGCTGCGGCAAAGCTGAGAAAGTTCTTCTGGGACTTGAACCCGAGCGCGCCAAATTCTCCGATCTATGAGAAATACATCGACCTGTACCGCATAAAACAGGAGCGCGGAGAATTACCGGGCGGCTGCAATTACGAGCTGTTTCTGATGCGCGACAATGCGACAATATCCGACGAGAGATTTGCGGAAATTGTCGCACAATACGACCCACACTCCGTATGGTATAAGCGGGACATTGAGGGAAAGCGCGTGTCTGCCGAAGGCATGATCTACCCCGGCTATTCCTCAGCGCTCGAAACACCGTTCACGCCGCCGCGCTGGCGTGATGTTTTTATCTCTATCGACTACGGCACACAAAACGCCTTCGCTGCTCTGTTGTGGGGCAAAAGCGAGGGCGTTTGGCATATTTTCCGGGAATATCGCTACTCAGGCCGCGATACGCAGGTGCAAAAGACCGATGAGGACTATGTGCGCGACATGGAGCGATTCGTCAGCGAGAGCCTGCCGGAAGACCAGCAGCGCGGCGTTATGACGATCATTGACCCTTCTGCCGCATCGTTCATCGCGGCGCTCAGGCGCTCGCGGCTTGCCTTCCGTGTGCGAAAGGCAGACAACGACGTGCTGGACGGCATCCGCGACGTTGCGGTTTGCATGCAGCGCGGCGACGTGCGGATTTTCGACAATCTGCCGGAGCTGCGGAAAGAGTTTGACGGCTATGTCTGGGACGACAAAGCGGACGACAAGCCGATCAAGGTCAACGATCACTTAATGGACGCGCTGCGCTATGGCGTGCGCACCATGCGGCTTGTCAAGCCGAAGGAAGAATATAAAAGCCCATTTTTCGCATAAGGAGGTGATAGCCCGATGGGCAGAATTGTCACATATCAGGATTTCGTCGATTTTGGAGACAGCGACGATCAGCGCATTGCAGCTATCAAGCAGCTTATTTTCCAGCACAAGGCAAGCGATTTCTGCAAGACGGCGCGAGACGCAGACCTTTACGACGCGCAGAAGAACAAGACCATCATGGAAGCCGCGCCGATCTTGTACGCCATGAATGGCATGAAAGCGATTGACTACACCGCGAGCAATCATCAAATCGCGTCTAACTTCTTCCGACAGCTCAACAAGCAGCGCACGACGTACTCACTCGGAAACGGTGTGACGTTCACGAAAGACGGCGTAAAGGAAAAGCTAGGCAAGGACTTTGACACCGACATTTCAAACGCGGCGTATCTGGCACTGATTCACGGCGTTTGCTATGTGTTTCTCGATGTTGACCATCTGCACCGCTTCCCCGCGTATCAGTTCGCGCCACTGTGGGACGAGCGCAACAGCGCCTTGCGGGCTGGTGTGCGCTACTGGCGCATTGACGACGATCACCCCGGCTATGCGGTATTTTACGAGGAGGACGGCTTCACCGTCTACAAAGCCGAAAGAGGTGACGATTACAGGATTGACCAGCCCAAGCGTGCGTACAAATTGACCGTACAGAAAGCCGCGATTGACGACGAGGAAACCATCGTCGGCGGTGAGAATTACAGCGGTTTGCCCATCGTGCCGCTCTGGGGAAGCGACTTGCACCAGTCAACGCTTGTCGGCATGCGCGGAGCGATTGACGCATACGACCTTGTATGCTCGGATTTCGCGAACGATCTATCGGAGTGCAGTCAAATCTACTGGCTCGTCGAAAACTACGGCGGTATGGAGGAAGCGGATTTGATCAAGTTCCGCGACAGACTGAAATTTATGCATATCGCGGAGGCAAACACGCAGGACGGCGGGAAGATCACGCCATACACGCAAGAGCCGCCGAGCGCATCAAGAAGCGCGTTTTTGGCACAGATCAAGGATGACATATACCGCAACTTCGGCGCGTTTGACGCGCAGACTGTACAGGCAGGAAGCAAGACCGCGACCGAGATCAACGCAGCGTATCAGGCACTCGACCAGAACGCAGATGATTTTGAATATCAACTGACCGTGTGCATCCGTCAGCTTTTGGCGCTCGTTGGCGTTTCCGACGACGTTTTCCCAACGTATAAGCGCAACCGCATCAGCAATCAGCTTGAGCAGGTACAAATGCTCATGCTGGAAGCAACGTATCTCGACAGACAGACGATCCTTGAGAATTTGCCGAATATCTACATCGACAAAGTGCCGGAGATCATGGCGCGGCTGGACGAGGAAACGGAAGGGCGGTTCGTGCGCGAGGATGGAGAAGATGCTGGTGATGACGAGTGACAGATCAGGCGGTTCTTTGGACTGACAAGCAGATTGAAGAGCTAGAGCGGCGCATCCGCGATGTGTACACCGACGCGGCGGCTGATATCCAGCGCAAGCTGGATAAGTTCATCGCGAAATTCCGCAGGGACGATAAGAAGTACCGTGCGCAGCTCGAAGCGGGAGAGATCACGCAAGAGACGTACCGCGATTGGCTGGCAGGGCAAGTGTTCCAGGGAAAACGCTGGCGGCAGATGCTTGCCAACATGACGGAGACGCTGACGCAAAGCAACGAGCTTGCTATGCAGATTATCAACGACACGACCCCGGAAGCGTTTGCCTATAATGCCAACTGGTCGAGCTATATGCTTGAAAAGGGCGCACGGATAAACATGGGCTTTGAGCTGTACGACGCATCGACCGTGAAGCAGCTTATCCGCGATCAGCCCGACCTTCTGCCGCCGTCGAGGGTGGATATACCGGCAGACAAGCGCTGGAATCATACGCAGATCACGCAGCAGATCACGCAGAGCATTATCCAAGGAGAACCGCTTGAGACGGTCGTGAAACGATTGCAGCGCGTGACGACGGCGAACGAGGTCAGTGCAAGGCGACACGCAAGAACCGCGATGACCTACGCGCAGAACGCAGGGCGCATTGAAAGCTATCATCAGGCGGCAAAGCTGGGTATCAAGCTGCAAAAGGAGTGGCGGGCGACGCTGGACAACCACACGCGCCATTCTCACGCTATGCTTGACGGGCAGCGCGTAGACGTGGACAAGCCGTTTCAAAGCGAGCTGGGCGAGATCATGTGTCCGGGCGACCCGAACGCAAGACCCGCGAATGTGTACAACTGCCGGTGCGCGCTCGTGTCGTACAATCCCAAGTACCCGCCGCGAAATGAAACGCGGCTCGACAACATCACCCGCGACACGATACCGTTTAAGACCTACGCGGAGTGGGCGGGATGGAAGGAGACGCACAATGGTGGGAAACCTGATCGACAACAGCGCGGCGTTTCTGGCAGAGCTGGAACGCGCAAAGGCGCGGGCGCTTGAGACCATCGGACAGCAAGCCGAGAGATACGCGAAAGACAAGTGCCCCGTCGGAACGGTTGAAAGCACGGGAAAGAAAGGGTACATCGGTGGAACACTAAGAAACAGCATCACGCACAGGGTTGACGGCGACGTGATGAGTTTAGGAAGTAACGTCGAATATGCGCCGTATGTTTCCTTGGGCACTGGACCGTATTTTGAAGCGCCGCCTGAATGGGAACAGTTCACAACGACGCGAGGAAGCGGCGTTGGTAAATCCTACGTCAGACCCAGACCGTATATCAGACCCGCGATTGAAGATCACCGAGAAGAATACAAGGAAATCATGCGAGACGAGCTGTCAGGAGGTTAAAATGGGGCTTATCAAGTGGTTCAGGCGCGAGAAAATCCGCAGGGGAGCGCGAAAAGAGATCAAACATGCGCGAGAATCTGCGCCTGGCACAAGGCAAGGACAACGCGCACTGGCGCGGAAGATCGAGAAAATCAGGGCAAAGGCAAACAAGGAAATTGACAAGCACCGCTGAGAGCAGCGGTTTTTATTTTGACATTTTCAAAAAAAAGAAAGGAACGAAACATGATGAAAGCTATGCTGTCCCAGCCTATGGCGGGCAAAACCGAAGAAGAAATCATCGCTACCCGTGAACGCGCCATCGCTGCGCTCAAAAAGCGAGGCTATGAAATCATCAATACCTTGTTCACCGACGAATGGTATTCGCAGGAGTCCATGAAAGAACGTGGCGTTGTGCAAATCCCTCTTTGTTTTCTGGCCAAGTCGCTTGAAAACATGAGCTTGTGCCATGCGGCTTATTTTTGCAAAGGCTGGGAAAATGCTCGTGGCTGCAAGATTGAGCATGAGGCCGCGAAAGCCTACGGGCTGGCCATCATTTACGAAGAATAAACACGGTTAATAAAGCAAAAACGGCAAAGTACCGCCGTTTGCATATATAAAGCGAAGGGCGAAGAACAGCCCCCGAAGTAAAGGAGCGTAAACATGGCATTCACGAGAAAATTCCTCAAAGCGCTTGGTCTAACCGAGGAACAGGTTGACAGCGTGGTTGAGGCGCACACGGAAACCGTTGACGGGCTGAAAAGCCAGATGGCGGGCTACAAAACCGACGCTGAGAAGCTGAAAGACGTTCAGAGGGAGTTGGACGATCTGAAAGCCAAGGGCGGCGGAGAGGACTACAAAAGCAAGTATGACAGCGAACACGCGGCTTTTGAAAAGTACAAGAACGACCAGAACGCCAAAGAATCGGCGGCACTGGCCGAGCGACTGTACCGGGAGCAGCTTAACGCGCTGGGCATCACTGGAAAGCGAGCTGACAGCATTGTACGCCTGACTGATCTTTCCACCGTGAAGGTCAAAGACGGCAAGCTGGAAGACGCTGACGGCGTGAAGAAGGGCATCCAGACCGACTATGCGGACTTCATCCCGAAGACCCGGACGGACGGTGCCGACCCTGCCGACCCGCCTCACAGCGGCGGAAAGATGAGCCGCGAAGAAATTTATAAGAAAGACGACAAAGGACGCTATCTGCTTTCCACGGCTGAACGCCAAAAGGCGCTTGCCGAAAGCATGGCAGCTGAATCCGAATGAATGACCGAAAGGAGCTAGAATATGGCTGCTAAAACTGGACTGACGACCGCCGCGCAGTTTACCACTGAAGCGCGAGAGGTCGATTTTGTTACCCGTTTCTCCGATAACTGGGACGCGCTGAGAAAGATCATGGGCATCATGCGCCCGATTCGCAAGACCCCCGGCACGAAGCTGATTTCCTACAAGGCGACGGTTGACGGCACTCTTGCGGGCGGTACGAGCGTGGGCGAGGGCGAGGAAATCCCGTTCACCAAGCTCAAAGTCACGCCTACGACCTACGGCGATATCGAAGTCGCCAAGCACGCCAAGAGTGTATCCATTGAGGCGGTGAACAAGTACGGCGCGGAAGTCGCAGTCGAAAAGACCGACGAGGCGTTCATCAACGCCCTGCAAACGCAGGTTCTGACCGACTTTTACACCTTCCTCGGCACCGGCTCTCTGAAAGTGACCGGTGAAACGAGCTGGCAGCGTGCGCTTGCTATGAGCAAGGCGAAGGTGCTTGAAAAGTTCGCTGGCATGGACAAGGACGTGACCGAGATTGTGGGCTTTGCCAATATCCTTGATGCTTACGATTATCTCGGCGACAAGGATATCACCGTGCAGACCTCTTTCGGCGTGAGCTACGTCGAGAACTTCCTCGGCTATCGCACGCTGTTCCTCCTGCCGACCAAGTACATCGCGCAGAACAAGGTTATCGCCACTCCGGTGGAAAACATCGACCTGTACTACATCGACCCCGGCGACAGCGACTTCGGCAAGTTGGGTCTGAACTACACCGTCAAGGGCGAAACCAACCTGATCGGCGTTCACGTCGAGGGCGACTACAGCCGTGCTACCGGCGATATGTTCGCAATCATGGGCATGAAGCTCTGGGCGGAGTATCTGGACGGCATCGCGGTTGCGACGTTCACCAAGCCCGCTGCGGCAAAGACCAAGAACACTCCGTCTGTCGGCGGCTAAGGAGTAAGTTATGGAGATGCTCGAAGCGGTGCTGACGCACCTGCGAAACTGGTTTCCCGTCAGGTGTGACGCTGGGACGTTCACCATCGCTTCCGGCATCCCTGACGTTGACTTTCTGAGACCGGGACAGTATTACCGCATTAAGGGCAGCGTGTTTTCTGACGGGTTGCACGTCTACCAGAGCGGCGAGACACTGGCGGATGAAACCTTCGAGGGTGAAATTTGGGCGCTGGCAATCCCGAAAAGCGTCAAAGAGCTTGCGGTTGAAATCGCCGCGTACACGGAGAAGAACCCGGTGACCGACAAGGTTTCTGAGAGTTTCGGCGGTTACAGTTACTCCCGCGCATCCGGCACGACTGGTGCGCCGACGGGCTGGCAGGGGGCTTTTGCCTCCCGCCTTGCCCCTTATCGGAGGATAAGCGATGATTAACGCAGAGCTAATCGAGAGGTTTTCACAGCCGTGCGTGATGCTGACGAAAAAGCGCGTCCCTGACGGGCAGGGCGGCTTTGAAACGAGCTGGACGGACGGTGACGAGTTCGACGCGGCGATTGTCAAAGATCAGAGCTTGCAAGCGCGTGTCGCCGAGAAGCAGGGCGTTTCCAGCGTCTACACCATCACGACGGCGCGAGGCGTTGCGCTTGAGTATCACGAGGTTTTCCGCCGCGTTTCTGACGGGGCAATCTTTCGCGTGACGAGCGACTACACCGACAGCAGACCGCCCGACGTAGCGACATTTGACTTTGAGCAAGTGACGGCTGAGAGGTGGGAGCTTCCGACATGACCGAGACGGCGAAGGCGCTATACAGCTTTTATTCTGGATTTGGCCTTGACGCATACCCGGAAAGCAACGTGCCGGAGAACGCGAAACTCCCATACATCACCTACACCGTCATTGAGCCGGACTGGCGAAACGCTGCAAGCCATCAGGCGCGGGTTTGGTATCGGTCGGAGAGCTACAAAGGCATAAACGCCAAGGTTGACGAGATCACAAGGGCGGTTGGCGAGCTGCTCATGCTTCCGACGGCGAACGGCTATGTCGCCATTCGCCCCGCTGACCCGCTGGTGCAGTATCAGCCCATCGCAAACCCGGAAATCAAAGTCGCGTATCTCAATTTTCAAATCAATTCGTATCAATCGAGGTGATATAAATGGGCAAACCTGTTACGGCTGTCAGACCGCAGACGTTTGAGCGGTTGCAGCTCAATGCGGGTGCTTTTCTCAAAAATTTTGACCTGAGCACCTACACCGAATACAGCGCGCTCGAAGAAGCGCTTTTCGCCGCCATTAAGGACGGTACAAAGACGCTGGGCGCGACGCGAGGCGGCGGCACGTTTACCGCGTCCCCGACCATGCGCAGCATCGAAGCCGACGGCAAGCGTTACGAGTTCAAGGGCAGCACGGTTATTGACGCTTGGGATATCAAGCTGACCGCGACGCTTATGGAGATCACGCCGGATAACTTCACGCTTGCGCTCGGAACGGCTGAGAAGACCGAGGACAAGTCTTTCACGACTGGCAAAAAGACCACGATCAAGCTGCGAACTAACATCGAAGACGGCGACTATATCCAGAACCTCGTCTGGTTTGGTAACACGTCCAAGGGGCTTGTCGCTATCGCGCTTGACAATGCACTGAACAACACGGGCGTGACGTTGACCTTCAGCGACAAGGGAGAAGGTACACTCCCGGTCGAGTTCCATGCTTATCAGGACACCGTGGAGAACAACGAGTACGCACCTTGCGCGATCTACTTCTTCGACGAAGCGGCGCAGTAACAACACGCCGGGGGCTTTTCCTCCGGCGCTTTTCTTTTTTTGAGGTGAGAAAATGAAACTTTCGGAGATGAACGGCGAAGAGCTGTCTGTCTGTCTTTGCAAAATTGCGGAACCGATTGAGCGGATCGGCTTTGACAAGAAGACGACAGAAACCTTTCAGAAAATCGCCGATTTGAGCAAAAGCGGCATGAACAACATCCAGCAGACCTCTATGATGATCGGCAAGTTCGTTCCCCTGCTGCTGGGTGACCACAAGGAGGACACGTTCGCGATTCTGGCGGCAATCAACGGAAAAACCGTTGAGGAAATCCGCAGTCAGAAGGGCGTACAGACGATCAAGGAACTGAAAAACGCACTCGCAGACCCCGATCTGATGGATTTTTTTACGTCGTCCGTGCATACGGTCGGAAAGCTGTAACGGCGGCGATTTACAGGCACGGAGCACCGCCGACAATCACGACGCTTTCCGACCTTTTGGCAGACGACCGTCAAAAGTGGCTGGGCGACGTGTACAGCGCGAAGATGCTTTCCGTCATTTGTCAGGCGATGGGAAGCGAACCCGTGAGCTATGAAGAGTTTGTCGGACTGGTGGAACAGGACAACCGAACGGGTCAAGAGATCATTGATGACCTGATTGCCGAGCACGAGAGAAGGAAAAAAGCAAGAGGGGAGGGGTAAAACATGGATTTGTTTACGCTTGTGGCCAAGATCGGCCTTGACTCGAAGGAGTACGAGCAGGGTATCAAGGGCGCAAAGCAGGGCTTTGAAAAGCTCGACACATGGATGATTGCCAAGGCTCACTTGATCGCCGATGGCGTAAAGCGCGCATTTTCGACGATTGCGGACTTTGCCAAGGATGCTGTCACAGCCGCCGCCGATGTAGCGGCAGAAAAGGCGCAGTTTGCGGCGACGTTTGAAGGCATCGAGGAAGCCGCGAACGGCGTTCTCGCCAGCGTCAGCAATGAGACGGGCATCCTTGCGACGCGCTTGCAGCAGGTCGGCACGAAGGCGTTCAGCCAGTTCAAGGGTGCAGGCATTGACGCGGCGGGGGCACTCTCGATGATGGGTGAGTATACCCGCATCGCGGCTGATGCGGCGGCGTACTACGACATCAGCCTTGAGGATGCAGACGTGCGCTTGCGCTCGTTCCTGCGCGGCAATACCGAAGCGGGCGACGCGATCGGTCTTTTTACGTCGGAAAGCCAGCGAAACTCTAAAGCCGTCGAGTTGTACGGCACGAAATGGACGAAACTAACCGAAGCGCAGAAACAGAACCTCATGCTCAACGTTGCGCAAGAAATCTACGACCAGAGCGGCGCAACCGGGCAAGCAGCGCGTGAAATGGACGGCTGGGTGAACGTCGTCGGAAACTTGCAGCGCGTCTGGAAAGACGTTCTGGCCGTCGTGGGCGCTCCGTTTTACGAATCTTTAACGCCGGTCGTGCAAAAGCTGAGCGAGTTTCTTTCCGACGAAACCATACAGATGCGTCTTGGCATGCTTGCGTCAAGCCTCGGCGATATGGCCGGATATGTCTTTGACGGCGTTATTGATCTGCTGGACGAGATTCTGGCGTGGAGTAGCGGCGAAGAAAAGCCAAACGACACCGCGCAGGCGCTCTTTGATATTGCCAGCTCGTTTGGCAACATTGCGGGCATGATCTTCACGGGCGTTGTGGACTTCTTGACGCTGCTCTTCAACGGCTTTGACAAGGAGACAGCCGAAAACGTAGAGGGATTTCTTGAGGATTTCAGCGCCTTTGTTGACGACCCTCTCTTTCAAACGGCAGCGACTGTTCTTGGCAGCATTGTTACCGCGTGGATTGCCATGAAATCGCCTCTTCTGCTCATTTCCGGCGTTCTTGCGTTGATTATTACACACTGGGAAGATATTAAGCGATGGGCAGACAAGGCGAAAACGGCGTTCACAAACTTTATTAACACGCACGTCCCGGATGGATTTATGAGCGGCGTGACAGCGGCGCTTGAGACAGTTGCTGGGCTTGTCTCTGGTATCCAGTCCGCGTGGAGTGCGTTTGTCAATAGTCTTAATTCCACAAATGCTGAAAAGAGCATTAAATCCATCCAAGATGGCTGGGAGAGCGGCGGCGTTGCTGGCGCGGCCTCTGCCGCGTGGGATTCCGCGTGGATTAACCCGTCGAACTGGGGAAAGGGTAAGAACTATGGTGCAGGGCGCAGCTTTGCGACCGGCCTTGACTATGTGCCATATGACAACTTCGTCGCCAACCTCCACGCCGGAGAAACCGTCCTGAACCGAGCGGACGCGACGGCATACCGCGCCGGAAACGTCGGCGGTATCAGCGCGGAAAGCATCAGCCAAGCCGTCGCCGTCGCTGTACGCGAAGCGCTTGACGGCGTGGGCGTGTACATGGGCGCGGATAGAGTGGGCGATCTTGTGACGCAGCGCGTGAGCCGCAACATTGCCAAGGGCGCAAGATCTATGAGGTATGCAAACGTATGATGACGAGATACGCCTGCCGGTTGAACGGCATTGATCTGTCTAGCATCGACCCGGCAATCTATGTGCTTGACGTGAGCACCGTTTCGCCTGTGCGCGATCTTGTGACGACACCACTTGCAGGGAGAAACGGGCAGAGAATCACGAAGCGCACAACGAACAGCCTGAGCGTCGAAGTAAAATTTGAAATCCACGAGCAGAACACCGTTCGCCGCGCCCTCATTGCGGAGAAAGTGACGGAGTGGGCGATTCTCGGCGGCGTTCTGACGACGAACGACCGCCCCGAAAGGCGGCTGCACGTCATCTGCGAAACCCTGCCGAACTTCTCCGCGTTGCGCTGGACGAACAGCATGACGGCGACGTTCACGGCTTTCGAAATCCCCTTCTGGGAGAGCGAATACCCGCGAAACGCGACGGTTGACGGGAACGGCGAAACTCAAATGATTGCACCGGGCTTTGCGGATGATTCCCGCGTATGGGCAAGCGTGACCAACGCCGGAACGGGCGCGATTACGACCGTAGACCTGACAGCCGGACAAACCGTGCTGCACTTCTCCGGGTTTTCGCTCCCTTCCGGCTCGGTGCTGGAAGTCGGCACGGACGAGCACGGCGTTTTTTACGCGCGTATCGGAAGCGAAAGCGTACTGAGCAAGCGGACAGCCGAATCGAGCGACGAGCTGCGGCTTGAAGCCGGGAAGTTTGGCAAGCTGTCCGTCTCCACGGATGGAAAAGCGAAGACGAGATTCGGCGTGAGGGGGTATTACACATGAGCGTAAGGCTTCCGCGTCTTCTTGATGCGCAGCTCCGCGAGGTGTGCCGCCTCCATCCCGTTACGCTGTCAATCAACGAGCGGCTTGTACCGCCGCATGATGCTTCCATGACGCTTCCTCCGGGAGAGGGAGCGCCTTTCCATGCGTGGGTAGAGCTTTATACCATCGACGGCAGCGCGGGCTTCTACCGAGTTTCTGGCGCTTCTGAGTGCTATGTCATCACAGGAGACGTTGACCTAGAGCACAGCGCGGCGATTCTCGGAGACGCGATCATTCCCGGCGAGGGGAAGTACAGTGGAACGTGCGCCGAAGTGCTGACGGCGATGCTGGCAAACCAGACGACGCTTGTAAACGGTCAAAAGCCTTGGGTTCTCGGCACTTGTGCGAAAAGTGCAAGCATCGAATATGAGTATGACTGCAACAACATCCTGTCGGCAATGACGGAAGTGGTCGGTGACGAAAAAGACGGTTACGCGCTCGAATTTGACGACACGCACGGCTTTCCCTGGAAGGTAAACGTCGTATCGGTCGAAACAACCGCGAGTTGCGAGGGACGACTGAGCCGAAACCTCGAAAGCGTCAGCGTTACGATATCCGATGACGAGTTCTGCACGCGGATTTACTGCAAAAATCTCCCAGAACCGCACTACATCGACGGTCCGACCGTCGGCGTGTGGGGAATCATCACGAAGACGATCACCGCCGGAGAGGGCGTGACCGCTGAGAGCCTGAAAAGCTACATCGTGCGATACCTCGAAGACCACAAAAACCCGCGAATCAACATTGAGATCAACGGCGTTGATTTGGCAACCGCGACAGGAGAAAGCCTTGATTCCTTCCGAATCGGGCGGCTTTTCCGGCTTGCGCTCCCTGATTACGACGTGAAAATGGAAGAGCGAATCCTTGTGCGCAGCATCACCGACGTTTACGGCGACCCGCGCGGCGTAAGGCTGACGCTTGCGAGCAACATCCGCGACACTGCGGAAGACCTCGTCCGGCTGGACAACACCGTTACAGGCGGCTCGTCGCAGAACAGCACAAAAAAGTATATCGGCGGCAGCAAGGGTACCGGCCTGTCTAAAACGTCCGTACTCGATATGCTTAAAAAGACCGATTCTTTCACCAGCGCAACGGAGGCATGGGTTAAAGAGGCGGGCGTGAAAATTGAAGCGAATCACGCCGACCTGTACGCGACGAAGAAAGCGATCACGGGAAATTGGGCGGGAGACATTGAGACGATCAACGCCCTGATTACCGCATCGAGCGACAACGGCGGTTTGGTTTCAATGCTTGTCGGTCGGCACAACAAGATTGAGGACGTGAACGCCGCCATCTCTGCGACTGCCGCTGGTGGTGGTCTGATCAACATGAAGGCTGATGCTAAGACGGTTACGGATATGGGAGAACGTCTATCGTCGGCGGAAATCACGCTGAACGGCGCGGACGGGCAGATCGGTCTTGTCGGGCGCGTCGAAACAGCAGAAGGGGATATCAAGTCCGCAGAAGTCAAGATTGACGGCTTGAACAGCGAAATCGAGCTGAAAGCGGACAAGATCACGCTGAACGGGTATGTAACCGCGAATCAGCTTAAAACCGAGTTCACAAATTTTAAGAGCGGTATATCGGACACACTATATGTTAGAGCACTCAGCGCAACGGGTTTTGAGTGCGGTAGCCTAAAGCTTAACGGAAACGGCCTTACGCTGAAACAACAGAATGTCGTATCGTCCGTGGGTCGTACAAAGCGGTATGCGCTGGGGCCGAACGGAGAAACGAAAATCGAATTTTATGAGTGCTCAAGCATAAACAACGTCACCATTTACTACGCATCTTGGGAGTGATCGAGGGATGGATATTGATAATTTGATTCTACGGCTTGGAAACGTCGGCCTTCTGCTTGAATCCGTAGAAACAAAAGGAGAAGGAAACCTGAACAACTTGCTGGCTGCCATCCAGCTCACCCGAAAAACCATCAAGGAGTTAAAGGAGGTCGTAAACGGTGAAAATCACGACAAGCAAGGGGAAAGCGTTTGACATTGGCTTCATCTGCTCCCCTCTCAGTGCCCCGGAACATGTCATCATTGAGACGAGCGACACCAGACCGCTCTCGGAAATTGCGGCCGATTTCGAAGGCCTTGAAAGCATCAAAAAGGAAGACGATACGCGAGGCTCGTCGGTGTATGAAATGTACGAGGGATTCTCGCGCCTTGTGGAATTACACCGATACGCGGACGGAAGCGTTCGCCTTACGCTCGAAAAGGAGTGATGACCTTTGAATCTCGGCGTATTCAAGCGCAAAATTGACGTTGACGCTGAAATCCAGATGACCCCGCTAAAGTCGCTGTATGCGTCAGGCGACAAGGACGCGCATATCTTCGAGCTTTCCATCTGCCGAGGCGCTGAAGAAGTAGACTTGAGCGGCGCAAGCGCTCAGGGCTATTTTATCCGCGCGGACGGATATACCGTTCCCATTACAGGAACGATCAGCGGCAATATCGTGACCCTCACGCTTTCGGAGGGCTGCTATTACATCGTCGGCAACTTTAACCTCATCATCAAGGTTTCCACCGCCGAAAACCGCAAGTCGGTATTTTGGGGAAATGGCTATGTCGTGCGCAGCATGACGGACGCGATTGTTGACGAGGAGAACGTTATTCCATCGCTTGATGAGCTTCTGGCGCAAATTGCAGCCGCAGAATCGGCGGCGAAGGCCGCGAATCAAGCTGCATCGGCGGCAAACTCCGCAGCAACCAGCGCAAGGCAAGCAGCAAGCGCGGCCGACACGAACGCATCATCGGCCAACAGCGCGGCAAATGCGGCGAAAGCCGCGGCTACTACTGCCACGGAAGCAGCCACCAAGATCGACGACATGACCATCACAGCGACCGGCCTTGCGGCGGGCGCTGCACCGACGGCAGAGCTGACCGAGGTGGACGGGCACTACAACATCGTGCTCGGCATACCGAGAGGCGATAAAGGCGACCCCGGCGCAACCCCTCAGATCACGGTGCAGGTCAAGACCGGCGAGCCGGGAACGGCGGCGAGCGTTACGCAGAGCGGCACGGCAGAAGCGCCGGTGATTGAGTTGACGATTCCGCGCGGCGACACGGGGAGTCTGGGCGCGCTGACGATCAACGGCAAGGCGCCGGACAGCGCGGGCAAGGTCGAGCTGACGGCGGCAGACGTTGGGGCGTTGTCCGGCACAGACGCGACATTGACCGAGGCGGGAAAGGCAGCAGACGCGAAGGCGACGGGGGATGAGCTTAATCAGCTAAAGAGCGAGAAGGTGGCATATACCGACGTTCTGACGCTGGAAGAAATCGAAGCAAGCACTGACCTATCGGGTAAAGTGGCAAGCGCTGAAAGCGCAAAAGATATAAATAAAGTGGTAAGCACCATGGGCGCTATATCCTTGGGCTTTATCCCTTCCGAACAATCCGCCAAATTTAAGGCGGAAGAAATATTCTTCATTCTTTTCGCGCCGAACAGTACAACATCCTGTATGGACTCATACGGAACTACAGCGAGTGGTTTTAGTAGATTTGTACGCTCGTTGACAACTAGCACTGAAGAGTATTATACACTCACCAAAACAGATGGAAGTTTTACGCTTACAAACCATGTACCGTGGGCTGTAAGTTACATGGTGCTTGGCACGAATTGTAAGCTTATTTTGGAGTAAAGGGAGGTGAATATAAAATGATAAAAATTAAATTTTGCGGCGAAAGCATTACAAAAACTATATCATTTTCTCGTGAAAACGATCATGTTGTCACACTAGGCGGCCTTACTGACGCGCCAACCACAGGCTTTACGACTTGGCGCATGGATGGCACAACACAGCTTGGCGATTTCAGCGGCTACACGACCGTTTACCGCACACTTGACAACGCGGTGCAGCTATCAGACGACGGCAGCGTATACGTTGAGCCGGGCGCACCGCAACCCGGAGAACCGATACCGACGCAGGAAGAACGCATTAAGGCGCTCGAAAACCAAAACGAAACCCTGCTGCAATGCATTCTCGAAATGAGCGAGATTGTGTATGCTTAACATTTTTGGGTTGCTCGTAATGAGCGGAAAGGACGAAGATATGATGGCTATGATTTGGGCACAGCAGATTATGCT
>ERZ1034855.172-NODE-172-length-36003-cov-6.556498_pt1 | contig 36003 bp, 43 predicted proteins | sample MGYA00520699_ERZ1034855 | MGnify/ENA primary metagenome ERZ1034855 (study PRJEB33766, sample SAMN09781730) | gut metagenome | biome: gut microbiome | host: Homo sapiens | place: Madagascar | study: EMG produced TPA metagenomics assembly of the PRJNA485056 data set...
TCATTGAAGAGGCTATTTCACTCATTAAGTTCATGAATGCACACACAGACTCAGAGTGGTTGCTCACGCACGGAAAAGCACCGTATGGATTCATTCCAAGCACACTAGGTATGTACAGACCTGAAACACTGTATGAAGTCTTTGACAAGGGGAGAGTCATCTTTGCAGCGATTATTGCATCACGAATCCTGAACATGATGGGAGAAAACAAGATAGTGATGATGTACAAAGGCGAAGAAGTTGATATCGCACAGATGTGTATGAGGTACGTTGTGAAATACCAGGATTTCATTATAAATAAGTTCAGTAGAGCGTCAACATTTAAGGCGCCTGATCTATTCCGAGACATCCCAGGAAAAGTCCTCTTTGAACAGTACATAGTCACATACTACAGACTACTCACATACATATTTGATTTGATGACACTTGGTAGAAAGGACAAAAACATCGACATGTACCTCATGCCAAATGAGTATTTCATATCTTACTTCAGCAGAGAAGGAACTACAAGTGACAGACTGTTCACTTTGAATAGATCAATAGTTAATGCTGTGAAAGAGTTCCCAAAAGACAGTTTCTGGGTGCTGTTCCCAGACGGAGAGAAGCACATGTTCCTTGAACTCTATCCAACGTATTACTCAATTGACGGATAAACAAGTTAGTTTCTAACAGTGACCCTGTAAGCGACTTCGACTCTGAACGGGTTTGACTCAGCGTTTGCAGAGAAACATAGGAATCCACAGTTGAACTGGTTCCTGTTGAGGTTAGCCTCGTAATCGTCGTCGTCATCCTCATATAATGACGCACTCTCAGTAACGTCTTTGTTGAATCCAATTGCAGATATGAGCACTTCTGATTTCGACTTGTTTGCAAATGCATCTCCAGAAACAATGACCTTTGGCCTTCTGATGACGAATGTCTGCTCCTTCTGTCCACCAAATGAGTAAGTGTCTTTGTACTCATCCTCGCCTCTGATCTCAGCCTCTAAGTTGTTTGGAATGAGTGGCTGGTACATGTTGTAGGTCATCCGTACAATTGGACTGTTCTCAGCTGCAGTGTACACAGTTGACTTTGGGAACACATGGACGTATATCTTGTCTATTGTGAAAGTCTGATACTGTGCTGGGTTGAAAACTGGGTTCTGTGAACTCCCAGACCATGAGTTTATTCCAATGTACTTTGCCCAGTTCTTACAGAGTCTTGGGTCAAGCGCAAGTATTACCCTTGTATCTTTATTAGCAAACGATATCTCCTGCACATCCTCTCTGATGAGGAATGATCTCTTTTGGGTCATGCCCACGAACTTGATTTTCGACGGATACGATAGCCTTTCCAGATCTCGTTTCATGATTTTGTCCTCCCTGGATCGTCTGGAAATCCTTCTAGCTCTCCATCTTCGCGAGTCTCTTCTGAATCTTCTCCTTTGCTTGTAGAATGCCATCTGAATAACCAGATGAACCTAGTTCTAGGTTTGTGCCAGCGAGGTTTTGAGGCTGCGTGCCAGAAACACGTTCTCATGATATCGCGCGAGTTCCAGCGGTACCTCTACAGCCGGAGGTGCTATCAGTACGTGACGATGCATACGAGTACAGGCCTTTCTGATGGCACACTCTTTGAGCCTAAATATAACAGCATCTATGTGTACGTGCTGTGTCACACTTCACAGAGGAATGGAGAGGAGTACATGCACATCAATGGCAAGGACGACTTCCTTGTGGATGACAAGTTTGTAGAGTGGCTGAAGAGGTTCAGGTGCAATCACATGACGCTTGTGCTTGAGACATGTCACTCTGAGGGAATCAACGACCTGGAGTCGCCAACAATGCCTGATGACTGGACCGTGATCAACACGTCCTCGAAGAACCAGAAGTCACTCTTTGATGAGGTGTACAACATCGGAGCATTCACATCCGCTCTCTGCAAGTTCATCTCGATTGTGCGAGTCCCTCTGTTCACGTACTCTCCGAATTCAGTCGTTACGGAGATCAACAGGATGAGGATCGGCGAGAATGTAACGTGTCATGGAGATACAACAAAGTGGATTTACTTACCCGTTGAGGCAGTCACCGAACATAGAACTCGACGTCTGCGTTTGTGTAGTAATTGACGAACTTGTTCAGCGCGTTCTTTCCGTACTCCTTGACGCCCTTATGTGGCCGGGTCAGCTGCTTCTGCGCATTTGGAGTCAAGCACGCTGGATTCTCCTTGAGGATCCTGATGAAGTCTCCACGCATGTCGTCGTTAAAGACCGAGATCGCACCGAGCAGATGCAGGACCGTGAACTCGTTCGTGTAGTTCTTTCCCCTGTGTGCAGTCAGGTGGATCTTTTGCCCGTAGCGTATCATGTAGTCGACGAACTTCTTGAACTTCACGCAGTTTGACCTCCGAACGAGATTTGGAGTCTTCTCTGGCCGCGACCTCATGAGCTGCAACTCACTGAGCTTGATTGGAGTCTTCTCTGTGCAGTAATCGAGGAATTGCTCTGGAAGTGGACTCATTGGGAGTGTCAGGATCATGATGTCCTTGGCGATACCTCTCCTGAATCTCTTGTGGCCCATGACAAGCTCGTTCTCAATGTAGTGTGCATGGACGTAGTTCTTGAGCTGGATGTCTTCTGGAATGTCCTCGAAGGATGAGTACGAGTCACTTGAGATATTCTCCTTCTCATCGTTGACGTATTCGAATGGACACGGGAATTGCATGTTCACGTTCTTGCATAGTGAGCAGTATCTTCCGAACTTCCCGTTCTTAAATGCAACCGTGTTTGGTGCAGTCACAAACGAGTGCATAGGCCCGTTCATGAGGATGTCCACCTCGTAGAATATCTTCCGGATGCACTTGATGTTCCTCTGCTCGTACATCTTGTTGTCATAGACGTAGTAGAAGTGGAGTCCCCCTGAGCACGTCTTCACGATGTAGTCGTTGTGTCCATACCGTGAGAACTCCATGTCCATGATCCACTGCCGAATGAGCCTCCTCTTGTTCTTGTCGGAGATTCCAACGAGATCCTTTATGAGGCGCATCTCCTCCGGATATATCACGATTGCCGAATCTTCTGTTGCATCGGCGGTTGGATAAAAGAGGAATGTTGGCTTATCTTCCGTCACCTCACAGACAGCCTGGTAGTCCTTGAGTATCTTCGCATACACATCATCCGTGTACGTGTGGATGTCGTAGTCGACAACGGCGATATTTGTCTCGGCGAGGTCGATGACCCATCCTGTGTGGAACTCCTGGCATCCCGGTTTCATGTACTTCAGAAAGTCGTACAGCGGGTGGATCGGTAGTGTCACCTGCATTATCTGATAATTTAGATCATGGCGCTACAGGCGTACGACAACAATAACCCGATCATTGATGCACTACAAAAGTACAGAGACTTCTACAGGCTTGGTGCGGTTTCTACATGGAACCCACAGACGGTGCTTGAGACTGCAGGGAACCTCATCACGACAGTCGTCAATTTGTCGCAGGAGTCACAGCAGTTGAGCACAGAAGTAGACGCACTACGACGCGACACGATGAAGTCGCAGTTTGTGAACCAGCAGATACTGGACGCATTCGAAAAGGGAAAGATGGTAGGCAAGTTCATGGGATACAACGAGTCCGTCGCACAGGCAAAGGAAGTCATAGGAGAGATTCGAACAGGCGCGATGGAGATCGTCGAGGTCAACAACAAGGCGTATGCAACTGTACAGGAACAGAAGGATAAGGCATTGCAAGTCTACGAAAAGGCAAGAGATGTCGAGAGAGAGTCTTACGAGAGAGTCAACAACAGCCTAAGAGAGCAGCTCATGTACTCAGAGAAGGTGATTTCAGAACAGGCAGAAACTATCAAGGAGCTCAACGACAGAATTGACAAGCTCAGAGACCAGATGATTTTGTCAGCACAGAAGGCAGAACTTGTGCAAGACCCATATGCAGACAGGGCAATGAACTTCATCCAGAGATACTCAAACACAGCATACGATGATGTGAGAGCAACTAATCAGAGACTCCAGAAGAGCTACGAGGACTTGCAGAACCAGATGTACCAGAAAACAGTCGAGATCGAGCAGGTCAAGTCGCAGAATGACATTCTCAAGACAAAGTTGAAGGAAGCAGTCGATATCATAAGCAAATACAACAGCGTAGACCCTACACCAGCACATTCATCCGTATTCACAACTAAGGGGATTAACCACAAGAGCTACGTCGTAGTCAGTCCGGACATCCTCAATGTCACATACGAGATGCAGCCGACTTCAAACGAGTTCTTCATCAGATACCCGTGGATCGGAGTCCTCAAGAACGGCACAGTCCCAACAATCTATTACGGAATGGAAGGGAAAGTATATGAGGAACCAATGGGATCTAGCAATCCAGTCGAATCTGATATTCCGAAAAAATACGACGCGCTCGTCATGTTTCAGAATTAATTGACGAACTATTTTTCAAGTGGATCGCATGAGTCAGCAGGCGCAAGTTCCGAGTTCCGCAAACACGGACGCACAGAAGAAGCCTGAGAAGAGGGAGCGCAAGAGAGGCCTCAGAAAAGGGCTCTATGTACTGAGGTGCATCATCGGAGGGAGACGGCCCCTTCGCGAGATGGTCGATTTCGCAATGACGAGGATCTTCGGAAAAGACCACGTGTCCATATGTGTCGATAAGCAGACGGTTGTAGACCTAGGCGACAACAACTACGAGTGTGTGGTTGTAGTTGACAGAGCAGGCGTACATTCAGAGGTGTCAGAGAAGTTCCTTGAAGGGAGAGCTCCAGAGTGTGAGTGGCACTGCAAGATCGCAGAAGACATCGAGAACTGGAAGGCGTACTTCCAAATAGTCTCAGAGCAAGCGTATCTCCAGTCAGGAAATGCCGTTGACAGATTTGCAAGAATAAACACGGTCATCAATGAGGCAATCACAAAGCGATCAATCTCCGAGTGCAAGAAGTTCTGCAGAGAGAACCTGTCGTGTCTGGAGTGGTCAACATACAGGCAGCGAATATGTGAGCTGTGGATGGAGGAGTACAAACAGATGCGTGCTGAAGAGGAGGTGACTGACTTGTACCCCGTCAAGAATGACTCAGGATGCATTTGTGCAATAAAGGATTGGATCGATGAAGTGTTCAGGACTGGACCATTGAGACCACGCACACTCATCATCATCGGAGAGTCCAGAAAGGGAAAGTCCATGACTATCTCGAATTTCCTCGCATCACGTAAATGGGTTGAGTACCAGGCATCGGACATGTCTGCAAAGGACAAGTTCGGAGAGCAGAATCTGTTCCGTATTCTCGATGACACCACATTTGGAATCCACACGGTAGATACTCTCAAGATGTACTTGAATAGCGTAGACTCATGTGTGAATGTGAAGTACGGAGAGACAACGGTTGTTCCAATCCCAACAATCATGCTGCTGAATCGGAAGTCATTTGCGCACATCATCAACACATTCAGCGACAACGAGTGGCTACATGCGAATGTTGTATTGTATCCGAGACAGACTGAGGACATCTGGGGACAGAAGTACGTCTCAGAGGAGAGCATCATGCAGATACACGATGACATCTACGACACCTCGAAACCAAGAATCCCGAGAGTGACATGGGAAGACACGATGTTCTACCAGGTGACAGGCATGAACGAGATTGAGTTCAACCGAGTGTACAACTCGATGAAGAAGGGAAAGGATATCTGGAAGTGTGTGAGAGACAAGTTACGCCAAGTTAATTAGTTTTCCGAGTAATTTATGTATTAGTAAATCCAGCTGCTTTTGCGTAATCTTCTTTACGATGAACGAGAAGTTCGAGAGGAATTCTACACAGTGTCTACGGAACTCCCATAATTTTATGTTCTTGTACTGGAGTGTTTTGTCAACGAAGAACATGAGCTCGAAGTCGGTCTGGCTGAAGTCCTCTGCCATCGCAATGAAGTAACTTGGAGTGATCCATTTCATGTGGTAGTACTGGTCCCAGTTTGAGAGGATTGTGTTTAACACAATACACAACGGAAACACATCGTCGACTCTCTTGTTGATCATCACCGGACATCTGTCTGCAAACTCAAGCAGTTCCAACACTCTTGCCTTTAGTGCCCTCCGAGTGTCAATTGAGTCTAGCTCACATAACGCTTTTTGGATTGTTTGTGCCATTAATTACATAGTTCATTTAATTAATAGTTATTACGGACCTCAAATTCGGGCATTTGTAGAAGATGAACCTTGGGACTCTTGACTGTGGACCCATTGTCACAGAAGTTAGTCTCGTGCAGTTCACAAACGCTTTCTCACTCAGCTGGACTATAGCTGGAATGTACAGCGACTCCAAGAACTCATTCTCAATACACGCTCCTTTCTCGATTGTTCTCACCGTGTCCTTGATGACCATGTTCTTTGCCCTGACGTACGAGAGTTCATTTGTTTCAATCGTCCAATCCTGTGGTGGGACGTACTTGTCCATGACCTTGAACACTCTCTCTTTCCCATTGATTTCGTACAGGTAATCAGGTGGTGTGATGGTCATGATGTTTCCACCTGGCTGTGTCACTACCTTGATGACTCCATCGTAATCTCCAAACAATGTGGGGACTGTCAGTGATGTAAGTGCATTACACCTCTCTAATATGTTGTGTTGCAAGTACTCCACTGTTGATGGAATGCTCAGACTCGATAGATACGCACACCCACAGAATGCACGTGATTCAATAAACTTCACCGATGATGGAATGGTCACGCGATGAATGTTACTGTCCAAGAACGCTCCACTCGATATCTCCGTAACTCCATCTGGAATGTCCGCCTCTTCAATTCCACACTCCTGGAACGACATGGTCAGCTCAGTCAGTGATGTTGGTAGCTTCAGCTCATTCAGTTGTGTGCATGCATAGAACGCAGACTTTCCGATGCTCTCGACGCTGTCTGGCAGGTTCAACCGCTGCAAGTTGTAGCAGTTCCTGAATGCCTCATGTCCGACTGTCTTGATCATGCTTCCACAGACAACCTCCTCGAGGACGTCACATCCGTATAGCATCAGCTTTGGAATCTTCGTGAGTGATGTAGGTAGTGTGATACTCCTCAACATCTGGCAGTACGAGAATGCGCTGTCTGCAATTGTGGCCTCGGGCAATTTGATTGAAGTAATAAGTGCACCTTGGAATGCGCTATCTCCGATCTTCGACACTCCTGATGGCAGGTTGATCTCCGCTGCAAGTGTACATGAGAACGCACTTTCTTCAACCTCCTTGAGTCCATCTGGCAGTTTGATGTTGATCACTCCTGCACTGAAGAATGCACTGTCTCCAATCCTCGTCACTGAATCCGGTACTGTTAGCGCTGTCACATTCGGGAGTCTCTGCATGAGTCCACTCTCAAGAACTGTCATAGTCACTGGCAGTCTCACGCTTGTCACCTCTGTCCTGTAGTTCTCACTGCTTGCGAGTCCTCTGATGTCGATGTACTGTGCACTACAATCACTGAGGTCGAGTAGTCCACTACGGTCCGCTTTGAACTCCGCTAGATCCTCGTCTGTGAGTATTCCGACTGCATGTATCCACTTCGGGTCTTTGAACACAGTCTTCACCTGGCTGATTCCGACGTACGGCTGACTCCTGATCCGGAATATCCTCTTGTTTGCGGCTGTGAGCATCTCCGCCTCGTTGACATCGCGACGGTCCAGTCTCCTGTCTCCGTAGATGTACAGCGTCTGCATCGACGAGAATAGCTCCATGTCCTCGATCGAGTGGATCGGTACTGTATTCATGTGCAGCGACCTGACCATCATCTGATTCCTCTTGCTTGTCATCATCAGCTGCTTCACGTCTCTCACGTCACGCAGGTATTTTGAGACGATCTGTGTGTAGAACGGCTCTAGTTCTCCAGACATGAATTACAAGTTCTCAATTACTTAGAGCTCCACACTCCTCATGTCTACGCAATCTGATTCACTATCATCTGAGTAGCTGCCGTCATCGCCTTCACCACTAGATAGATCGCTGTGCCGACTCCTAGGAGGATCATCATCATCAGAGATATCATCAGACAGCTCGCTTTGCACACTTGCATCTGGTTTCTCAGATCCACCTCTCTTGAGTCCATCCCTTGAGTTTGCATTTTTAGTGACACAGGGTTCCTCCGCGATTCTCTTCTCTCGTTGCCTCAGGATCCACTCCTTGTACTTCTCGTTGATGTCCTTCTCTCGGAGCGATGGGTTTCCGATGTAGACTGACTTCTTCGACTCTGGGTATCTCTCGTAGCTGCCGTTGTATATCCAACCCTCGTGATCAATCAGGTACTTGTGGACCTCCTCATTCATGTTCTTTCCGTCCAGCGTCTGTAGAATCTTGTCTGGAATGATCTCATCGAAGAGGTACGGCATTGGTGAGTCCTCTGGAATGACCTCGTGCGTATATAATGGACTTGTCTCCTCTGTGACGTCTCCATCCTTTGGCTGCTCTGGGTAGATGACCATGTTCTTCTCAATAAACTCCCAGATATCTACCATCTTCTTTCGGAATTGGACGTAGTTCTCCTTGTTCATGAGGATGATGTTGATGAGCGGGAAGAGATACTCAGTCCCGTACTTGACATCGACTGCGGCCGTGGTACCGTTGATCATGCACTTCAGCGTCATGTCATCGACTCGGTTCCAATTGATGTCGTCCAGGATACGGAAGATTTTCTTCGGCTGGTTCGCGATTTTGGAAAACTCCAGCTCGTTTGAGTGTGTGATGCAGTACTTCGGGTTGACGAGGTGCTCTCTCACAAAGTACGACTTTCCTATGCGGCTGCTCCCGACTATGAGGATGCACTTGAACCTATCTATGTTGCTCTTGTACTCATCACGAATGTGTCTCAACAGCGACCTGCACAGTGGATGATCGAATTTCGGCATATAGTGCACCATGGATGCTCTCTCAGGAAGGCACCTCTTCAGCCTCTCCAGGTATTGTGCATTGCAGTACTCCTTCAGCACAGACAGCTGCGTTGGTGGGACAGATGACTCCATTGCGTGTCTTCCGATCAGTGTCTTGTCTTCGCAGTTGACCATCTCCCTTCTGAGGTTCATCCTCCTCTGCAGAATCGGCATGTTGCATGTCACCGCACTCGCGTCACACGTGATAATCTCGTTTATGACATCGTTCAGGTTGATTGGCTCCTCGTTCAGCACATGTGGAATACCCTTGCACACGTCTTCCTTAATGCCTGTACGTAATATGATCATGCACTCATCGTCTAGGTATTCCTCCGATGCGATGTGAGGCCATCCAACAGAGCAGAGCCTCTCACGAATGTCAGCGTACGACTCGTGTGGGACTATCCATACGATCCAGTTTGCCCTTGAGTAATTCATCATTTGGACTTCCCAGTTCCATCTCCATTTCCAATGCCCATTATTGAGACGAAGCGAAAGCAGAAGCGCGAGAAAGTGACGAAGCCGCAGAAGACGCACAGGCAGCGAGAGGACCTTCCCGAACTCCTCAGGCTTGTCAAGGACGCGCTCAAGAAGAAGGAATCCGAGGATGACTCAAGCTCGACAGACTGCTCCGAGCAGGGTTACGAGAAGCTCACGGACTCTGCAGACATCATCGAGAGCAATAAGGACAACTACTACGCGAACACAAAGGCGCTCTGGGAACTTGACAGGAGGATAGCTGAGAAGAACCTCGACAGGGAGACAGTCAAGCTCCTCAACGAGAAGATGCGACGGACGATCCAGTACTACCTCGACACGTTCCTCTTTGCGGACACTTCAGATCCAATCAAGCACCTCGAGTCTTTTGCAGCCAAGCACCCATTTATCGAGTAACTAGATCTAGAATTCTAATTGAATGTGGCCAACTACTGGTAAAAAGGATCCCATTTTGCCTCCAACAACTCAGAAGCCTGAGAAGAAGGAAGGAACCGACGCTCAGAAGGATACGGTCTCGCTCCAGAAGGAGACAATGATCAACGTGGACGAACAGGCACAGGGTTTCGTGACTACGCGGATGACTTCACAGCCAAGATCCATCAAGATCGTGTTCCAGACGTCGGAGACTGAAAGGTACATGCACATGAATCTCAAGGATCTCATCGACGAGGGAAACTGCGCAATCAAGCCAAAGGAGATCAAGCTCGCAATCACTAACTGGAACGAGGACAAGGTCAAAGAGTTCAAAATCGGGTATACGAACATTCCACTCAAGGACTCCCTTGTCAGTTCATGGACTGAGAACGACTTCAAGAGGACATACACGAGCTCAAACAAGATGTTCAGCACCTCATTCGGCGACATCAGATGTGTCTGGGTGAACAAGGACGAAAAGGACGTTGACACTAAGCACTTCCACTCGATCTCAAGAGGAAAGCAGATCAAGCAGGCAGACTGTGAGACTGCGGACGAGGTCATTGTGTACAGGGGTGAAGACTCTCCATGCTCCCTTGGCACATTGTTCTTCAAGCTCACGAGACTCTACGAAGGCGACGTTTCCATATGCATTGATATCTCCCTAGTTTACGACAAGGAGGACATCTAAGTGAACTCGTTTATGTTTCGTAATTTAATCGCAGTGAGACACGTCAGGATCCACACTCAATCTCCACAATCCATCTCCACGCCATCTGTAAATGCAGACGTAACAGTGGAAGTTCCTGTCATATGGAGAGGTGTGATTGTCCCCGATCTCCAGCGATTCAACATCCACACATTCATAAACTACTATAATGATGATATTCCTGACCATACAAACGCGGACGGTATGAAAAAAATACTCGACGACCCCGAATACACTCAGGCTAATGTGACGAAGGTGAACACGGACGAGATGCTTGCACACAAGTTTTGGGAAAACTACAAGAAGGAATCTAACTTGGTGTCTACAATAGAAAACGATTCTTCCTACATCTTGCACACAACAGTTGATAAAACAAAATCCGTATCTACGTACTCATTCATCATCTCGTATAATCAACTCATCTCTAACCATTTGTGCATGAAAGGTGTTAAGCTAAAGACGAGAAGTTTCGACATCACATCCACGGAATTCAACGCAAATCCTAAACCTGTGTTCAGCTACAAGGTTGTGGACCTCAAAGACATCAACATCATGTACTTTGGGATGAGTCCAGACGCTACCGTGTGTTCTTCATCTCTCCCTGCAGGTCATTTCATCAAGATGCCTCTCGTGTACGTTATTTACTAGATGATCTCCTTTTTCAATGTCCAGCACTTCCTATAATATAGATGATCTACCCGCTGAACTCATTAAAAGGCTCGGTGGAAAGAGGATTATTTCAATGAAGAGGGTCCAGCACTTCCTCAAGACCCTCAGCGAGGAGGACGAGGGCGTCATCCAGAAGAACGTAGGTGTGACTCTCAAGGAGGGCGTAGTTCTCGTGCCTCTCATATACAAGACTCCAAGTCCGTCCTGTTTCAAGGTCCAAGAGGGAGACACAGTCACGAAGAGAACGCTCAGAGACAACGTCATCATCAATCAGATGCTCGATGTGTACACCGGACATGCGTATGACTCCACAACAACAACAGGATCGCACTGGTACTGTCCGTACAACTACTGCTTCAACGACCAGATCCCGGAAGGATTCCCAGGCAACATCATCACTCCGCAACAGGCAAAGGCTCTCATCGACAGTGGCCAGGCTTCATCGGAGATGTTCGAGGGAAAGATAAAGTGGAGCTACATCAACACGTCAAGGAATGTCGAGTCCTACTTCAACAACGCTCTACAATTGTATAACGGAGGGACTGTGAAGCCACAAGTGTTCAAATTCACTCCTCAAGGAAACAATCCAAAGGTGAGGTACTTCATGACTGTCAAGAGAGTCCGTCCACTCCTCGGAAAGGTGTGCAACTTCAACCAGAGTCCAGTATCCACTCCAGACACTCCAGACGATGAAAACTGGACTGCAACACTCTATCGTGCATTTGCATTTGACATTATCAGCTGGGAGGATTTGAACCTCAGTGGTATAGCATCCGCAAACGCAAAGGAGCTATATGAGGCGCAGAGCTGGCTAGATACCGCAACTCCAAAGACAGCGCTCTCTCCGGTCCTCATCTCAGGGCCAGGAAACTAACTAATTGATCTTAGTGTCTATGCGTCACTACACTCACGACGACACACAGAATCCAATCTCTGTTCTCACTGGAACTCCAATCATACTCATCAACCCTGACTCTACAATTTTCCCTGATGTGTACCAACAAGGGGGTGTACCTTCATTCATTCAAAAAAGGGTGATAGAGCACTTCTATGGAGATTCAGCTGATTACTGCTTCGAAAATATAGACGATGTCAATGCAAACTACATCTCTCCTAGTTATTTGACTTATGCAAGATTAAAGTCTGAGTCCACTGCAAATTTCAGGAATGTGTGGATGGCTGCTGACAAAATACCGTCTTACGGTGACACTGGATGTACTCTACTCATTTACAACGTATGTCCAGGATTGATGTTAGAACCTGGTCTTGTTGACTGTCGTGTGAACTTCGACTATCTTGCGATTTCCTACAGATGGCTTAGAACTCCTTCTGAAAGATTCTACTCTCTCTTTTTCCCATATTCAAATTATGTTGTTGTCAATTTGGCAATGTTTAAAATTAATTAATTAAACCCGTAATTTAATTTAGTACTCTCCATCACCTGACTGTGGGTAGTTGTTAGTGTTTCCGGTGAACAAGTCGACTCCGAGTCCAATACGGACATTCACTGACAGTTTCTCTCCATAAGTGAAGAAGAAGATGGTTCCCCATGAGACTTCTCCGGTGTGGTACTTGCTTGTGTCCTCTTCTCCTTCGACTGGGACCATGACGTACTGGTTCTCGGCAAGTTGCATGACTCTATCGATGAGCTGCTTCTCTGGCTCGTTCTTTTTCTTGCCGTCGCCGTTGTTGTAGACTTCCTTGTAGATTCCGGCAAGTGGATTGTTGATGATGACATCACGGCTGCAGACTCCAACTTGTGCAAGGCTGTACAAGACTGCTGATTCGACCTCGCTGGTGTAGACTGCTGACTCATCATCCAAGAAGCTTGTGGTCATTGGTGGCAAGTAGCAGTAGTAGACTGGCTGTGAGTTCTTTACATTACTGATGCAGGAGAATCTCAGTCTGTGTGCGCTGATGTACCTGAACTGACTGCAGTACCCAGACTGGTCCAAGTCCTTCAGTGAGACTGGGTAGTACAAGTACTTACCCTCTGACTCTGTTGGCTGTGGATCTGGCTCCTGTCCTAAGTCCGCAACCTTCTTTCTCAAGACCTTCAACAAAGACATGTTTGGATTCTTTGGAAGCTGTCTTAATCTTGGTCTCTTACCCTGCTGTGAAGAGCTATCCTCCAATGGCATCTGAACGTCTGTCTGCAACTTCAACAGGATGTCGTGGTCATCGTAGACTCCGTGTGCAAGTGATGTGGCCATTCTAATCTTTCCCATGAGGCATTGGATCTCGGTCCAGATCTCAACAAGGGCAGTACTTCTGTGCAACTCTTTTCCGACGTCGATCTCCTTGAGGAGTTCTTTGAGCTTCGACTTACGCTGCTCGACTCTCTTCATCCAGTCGCATATGGTGCTGTGGGATATAATCTCTGGCATGTCTGAATATCCAGTTTGATCTGCCCTCTTCTACGCCTTCGGAATCAATCTAGTATGCACATACTATTCCCGCTTACTAGACGGATCTCGCGTCCTTTCCGAGATTTATTTTTTGGCTCAAGAGTTAAAATCCGTGGGGGAAACTGCATACGTGGCGCAAAATTAGGGAAAACGATAGAGCGACTTTGCCTAAATAATCAGGATTGCCCAATTTTCCCCCAGATTTTTGGGGCAGTTGGGGGCAAATGCTGACGTCACGGGAATGTACGTGAAACGCAAAAACACATGTATAGAATGATGAATTAGAGTGATGAATCGCGCATCTGAGATCTCTCTTCTCGCAATGGATATTTCTGCATGATGAGTTCACGCTTATTTTCGGACATGCTATTTGCGATGAAGTTCTGAACCCGCTCAGACAGGTTAATCAGCTGCCTCATCTTGACCTCTAACTCCTCATTCGTTTCTGGAACCTTCTTTTTCAGGTGACGCAACAGTGCAATGTACGTATCACACGTGTCACAGTATAGTTGATATCCGATCGATACTGACATCTACAATCCCAGATGTTCATGTTTTATGGAGTTCGCATTGACGACGGAATGCCCCTGACTTCAAGGAGTGACTACTACTTGGTGAATAACCTCGAGAGGGACGTGTTCATGATCTCTCCATTCTTCCCTTCCAACATCTTTGGAAATGTGCACGCGTACTTCGACGAGATGTACGTGTACTCGTACGGAAGAGATACCTACACGATGAACAACCTCAAGTGGAGATGCTCAACCGAAGAAGGATTTCACGAGGTGTCAGATGTGGAGCTGCCCACAGGAATATTCCACGCTAAGACAATCCTCATGAGGAGAGGTGACGATTGTTGGATCGTGACCACAACCGCAAACATGCAGCACTCATGCTACGACGGAATCTACAACATATACATGCGTAGAAAGATAATGAGCTACCAATACAAGCAAGTGATATCAACATACGAGAAGGCAATACGAGAGAGAGAGTACACAGACGAGATAGGCTTTGGTGTGGACATAAACAAAATGATAGATCTTGGTAAGAGAATAAAAGAAGGATCAAAGTCTGCAGTAAAAGAGATGGAGCAGGAACTTTCAAAAGAGTGGAGGTTAAGCATAGGCACTGATCTTCCTGGATTCATCTTTGGCGCAGATTCAGACAATATCGTCGTCTGCACAAACGAGGTCAACTTCAAGAGTCTGGAATGGCTAGAAGAAAGAGTGAAGTGCGTGTACTACTCGAAGTCCGACATCGCAAAGGTGTACAACGAGAACTGCTGTAAGAAGATACCAAGGATGAGGCACTACTGCAAGAACCACATCAAGCTCTACATCACAAATGAGGAGATCTACTTCGGATCGATGAATATGTCCGAGAGTGCGTATGTCAACATCGAGTCAATGAGTGCAGTGAGTAACAAGTGCATAAGGGAGTGCGTGAGACAGTGGATGAACGATCTCGTTATCCATGTACATAGGATTGACGCAGTACCACATGATGGTAGTAGCGAGGTACTTTCAGTCGGTGAGAGACTTCAAGGAGATCGAGCTTGTGAGCAGGAAGTACAAGGGTCTCCACGAGATGTTCCACTACAATCCCGTCGAACTGGAAAGTGAGGATGACCGGAGATTCTTCGGAAACATCACTACTTATGTGGAGTACGACATCATTGAATCAATTGCACATACATTCATGAGAGTGCCACAGCAGATAATTGATGTTCAGTATATGTTCCCGCGTGTTGATCCACCATCGTACAGTGAGTCGATTGCAGCGTACTACTTTGTGACGCTCATGTCTCAAGGGTCGCAGTTCATCATGACGGGCAGAAACACGTTCATCCCGGTAGTCCTCAACACGGTCAATGGCGTTGTCTACCGAGGCGGAAACCCAGTGATCAGCGCGTTCTCTCCAATGAAGCAGACGATCGAGTTCATCAGTGCGGCAAAGGACTACGTCAGACACACACAGGATGTCAACAGGCGCAACAGGACGTTCGACGTCAAGGGCAGAGTCCTTATCAGGCTCTACGAGAGGATCCTCAACCTCATCATCGACAGGCCACGCAACCTCATCACTTCAATCATCGTGTCAAACGCAACAACGGACATCGCGAAGTTCGCAAGATACCCGGACGACTACTTCAGATACGACGGACAGAGAGTCGACGAGATCATTGAAGTCGGAAGGATAGAGGACAGAGTGCTTCGGCTCATCCAGCGAGGAATCGAGAGGAATCCAGAGAAGAGAAATGACTACGACACAAGAGACACAGAGTCAGTTGCAGAGTCAGCGCATGTACATACACTCAACGCTACAATAGAAGTCGCGGTCCAGAAGGGAATGAGCATCATCGAGGCAGTCAGGAGAGCAGGCACTGCAAAGACGCCAACGGGGACAGACGAGCTTGCAATGAAGGAGGCTAGCTACGTGATGTGGACGTACACACTCAGCGGTCTCCAGTCGGAGGTGATCGCGCTCCCAAATTCATCCAGAGTGGAGCTCCTTGATCTACTAATTGATTGAGCAATGATCTTCGGAGACACATACGCCGAGAAGACGGCTATTGCTGCATGGCTCTTCATCAACCTCACGGAGTACACGGCAGACGAGATGCGACAATCGGTGGCCAGAGTCTCCCCAACAAGGAAGTTCGAGCCTGTGCTGCTACACGCAATCGGAGGGACTGTTCTGGACTACACGGACGGATTCGACGACGGCTGCTTGGACTCGGCATGTCTCACCATGCAACGGTCACTCCTTGTCAGACAGGCATACAACATGCACGCACACAAGATCGACATCTTTGGACACCGGCTAGTTCCACTCATGAAGGCGATCAGAGACACCACACCAGACTTACAGGTTCAAGAGAGGACAGCAGATGTGATCAACCGTGCGAGAGTATCACCGTACGTGTACTTCAGGTACGACGGAAGCATCGTGAGGCAGTGGATCAGAGACGCAGGAATCCAGGACAGTAAGGCAGTCCAGGACATGATCATCGGGATCGAGGAAGTAGGCGACCTCTTTGCCACGGACAACTCAATCAACACACTCCACTGTCTGGACGTGAACCCGTTCGACTCAGTCAATGCGGGAATAGTCACAAAGTCAGCTATTGTGAGGAGAGGAAAGCAGCTCATCGAAGAACTCACATGTGGAAGAGAGTCTGTTTGGAGACACGAGGTCAACGAATTCGGAAACCCTATTCTGAGGCTGTCATCAATCGGCAGAGGTAGAGCATACTCAACGAGGGTTTACGCACTAGATCACTCATATGGACCATCTCAACGAGTCTATGCTTGATCTCTCAGAATCGGACGAAGACGCTTCCCTCGAAGACATCGAACTGATGATTAAGTACGCAGACTCCGTACAGCCAATTCCGAAAATGAGCCACGTTCAAATAATTCAGTAGTTGGTGTCCGCGAATATTGGAAAATGCGAAAATTAAGGAAAATTCAATTCGCAGGAATCGATGCATGTGGGTACAATCGAGTGTATCTAGTTGACTGCAGCGACACTCACACGAAATGAGTTTGTTTGTTTTTAGAGGGAGGAATGAATAATTTTTTATTTGGCATACATTCTGTCAATACATCGTCTCGACAATGGAGTCCTTGAGGTTGACTATTCTGCACGTGAAGATCCACTTATCGAACTCACCCGTGAGAGCGTGGTCGTATATCCTCTTCTTCTTTGCTCTCCTTGCATACACGAAGTACGAGTTTGTCTTTCTCAGCGGAAAGTATGCGAAGTTCGTGAGAGCCCCGAAGATGTGCGTTGTGAGCTGTTCCAGTTTTGGGATTGGAATGCACGGACCACTCACAGAAATGACGCAGAAGTACTCGACAGACCGCGTTGACGGTGAGCGCTTCTTTGGCTCGGATGTGTCCCTTGGCTGTGACATGTGAATGATAAACGTGATCTCCAGGACCAGATGTTGTCGCAGTACCTGAGCCGCATTCCACCGTACGAGACGACGCAGTTCTACATCCTCATTGGGTTCTGCTCTGTTGTTGGCGCAGAAGTCACGTTCAACGGCAGCAGTGACTTTGTATCGTCGGTGAAGACAATTGCAGAAGGCGATCTCACAGTCTACGATTCAAAGGACGTCATCTGGATTGCACGGTCAAACAAGATAGAGAGGGTCGACTACGCATCATTTGTGAGGCAGGAGCTCTTCAAGGTCTGTGTGGAGTACCTCGAGTCGAAGGGAGTCCACGTCAATTATCGCATCCTCTACAAGATCCACGGAGTAGAGGAGCTTCGGCTGGACACGGTCGTCATCAACCACGTCGAGTTCAACTGCACGCTCATCTCAAGAGCACTCGCAGACTACATCATGTACATTAGATCGTCAAGAGTCCTCAGCGCGTACGACACTACTACAAGGAATTTCATAATCGAAATGCTCCAGTGACCGTTTCACGTTTATTGTGACACGTATGCATTTGCCCCCAGTTGCCCAAAAAGTTTGGGGAAAATTGGGCAATCCTGATGTTTTGGCCGTTTCGCACCTAACGATTCCCCTAATTTTGCGCCACGTACACACTTTCCCCCACGAATTTTAACTCCTGGGACAAAAAATAAATCTCGGAATGGTCGAACTCTGAATTGAAGGAACCTGGTACGGAACTGGATTATGAGACACACAATTGTAGAGAGTGATGTTAAGGATGAGAAAGAGTATGAGGTAGTTACGAGTGATAGTGTAGACGTTATTCCTCCAGACCAAATGCTGAAGACGGACGCTGGTGAAGCGAGAGTACCTGTAATGATATACTCTCCTAATCTTGAGTTCAGTGCATCAGGCACACCTTTGAAGTTGTTCTTCTCAAACTACGGCGAGAACAAGGATAAGAGTGGGTACGCAAGTTACATAGACCCAAGTGATTTCAAAAAGGTGTACAACTTGGGTGCTCTTGTAAAGCCATACTGGTACTCTGCAGGACTCAGAAGTGCAGTCGGTATTAAGAGTACTACTGAGAAAGGCGCTGCTCAGGCACTTGAATATGTATTGTATGAGGTGGCACTAAAAGACACAAGCACTCTCATTAAAGGACTGTCAGGTGGTGATGTACTTAGAACGATAAGCACAGACCTGTGTAGCATTGGAGTCCCTATTAACAGTGAGTTTACAAGGGACATAAACGGAACTCAAAGATTGCTAGTGGATCCAGTGTCATATGTAAGTATTGAAGTAACTGATTAGTAAATTAAAACACCTGAATGTTACCCATTATGTACTTATACTTCTCTGGTCTGTAGTCTTTGTATCCTTCATCGTCATAGATAAACACGTTTATGCCAAGCCTGTTGTTATCTGTCCATAGGACTGGTATATTAGGGGGTAGTTCAATTATTGCAAAGCTATAGGTTTTACCACCAGAGATATCTACAATAGTACTAGCACTGATCGCATATGCTCTGTTATCGATATCTTTGTCTTTGTCAAAGGTTCCTGGAATCACTTTTGTTGATGACTGAATAGCACTTGTTGGATCTTGACCAGTTGCGTATGTCTTTATATTTACTTCCTGAGGTTGTAGCCCGTTCTCTCCAAATGTAGACTCTGGCAGGTGATATATGGTTGAGTCAGTCGCCTTTTCAAGTTTAGTGTACTCGTATCCCTTTACAACAGTGAACTTTGTCTTTGCGTACTTCTTACCACCTACCTCAACGTAGTCAGTTACTGTGGTGTCTTTAGGCAGAGGATCTCCATAACACCCCCAGAAGCAGTAGAAGTACTTCGGATCTCTTGTGATCATGTTCGTGAAAACGTCGTAGACGTCACTTGGTTTGTCAAACCTGGCTCTTGAGAATGTGGGTGAGAGAACAAGTGTGAAGTCCTTCTTTGAGTACTGCGGTAGCGTCATCTAGTTATTTAGTCTGATCTCAGAAGTGATGAGACACTCAACGATTGATAGCGACTCAGGTGTAAGTAACAAAGTGAGTAATGTCGATGAGAATGGATACACGGTGCTGGAGAATGACAGCATCACAGCATATTATATAGACGTCATCGGTACAGTTAATGAGCAACAAGGAGATGGTGTGGTTGCAAGAAATAAGTGCCCGGTTGTGATATACTCCCCCGCACTCGTGATAACTACAGAAGATCCTAGTGATACAGTGGCTAAGGATGAAGCTGCTAAGTCTTACTGCGAACTATTCTTTGAACAAAGCAGTACTTCGGGAGCACTGAACTACTCAGAGCGTCTTGAGCCAGGTGACTTTTTAAAAGTGTACTCAATGAGGACAAACAAATCCTCTACGAGTTCCTTTAGGGGTAAACTTAGTATGCTCATAAAGGGTTGTTGTAAGCTGACTACGAAGGCAACTGCGATTACGTTCAGTAAGATATCAGAAGACGTGAATCAGTCAGTGGTTGGGAGAGACATCATTGTTTACCAAATCGCTCTAGGAGATAGCTGCCCTCTAATAAGTGACCTCAACACATACGCTGGGACAAGAATTACACTTACTCCCACCGGAGGAGATCGCCCTGAAATTAAATACGTGGTGAGTCACTATAATCTCGTGCTAAGATCAATAGACACCAGGATGTGTAATGTCGGTACTCCCATCGGAGAGTATAGCACGATAAACATAAACGGTACAACAGCCAATATTTACAAAGTACTCTACGCAACTGCCGAACCAGGTAATTGAATTGTATCTTCTAATTCATGAACAACGAATCAGAATCGAATGCACTTGGATATGTCGAAATCGAAGAGTCTGGAAAGAAGAGGAACGTTCTAGTCAAGCTGTGCAAAGAGGAGAGAAACGGGGTCACTTACGAGATTTACGAAATACAAGATACTAACTCCAATTAAACTCCTACTATAATGAATTTATATTTGTCTTCTGGGACGATCACTTTCTTTTCTACATCGCCGTCTTTTGTGGTCTCCTCTCTCATGAACCCGAGTCTGTCCGCTAATGTCCACTGCCTTGTCTCTCCGCCTGGCGCCTCTATGAGTGCGAACGAACACCAGTAGTTGTCTGGCTCACTCTCGTTCTCTACAACTTTGCCGACTCTGATCATGTACGTGAGTTCGTCTGTTCCGTCTGACCTGCCCTTTGTTATGATTGACTTCGTGTTTGAGACTGAACTTGTCTCTTTATTGTCTGCATCGAATGTCTTCACTGTCAGCGTAGAGCCTGGCTGCATTCCACCTTCGCCATACACGGATTTCGGGATGTGATACACCGATCTGTCTAGTGCGTCTTCGAACCTCACCTTCTCGTACCCTGTAACAACAGTGAACTCAGTCTCTCTGAGGTAGTACTTGCCGGACTCTGTCCGTATGACGTCCTTGTCCGCGGTGTCTGTGACTTCATCGCCGTAGCATCCCCAGAACGCGTAGAAGTACTTCTTCTCTCCGACGACCATGTTCTTGAGCGTCTCGTATGCATCGGTCATGCTCTTCACGCCCGTGTTGACTGGCCGAAGCGTGAGTGTGAACGCCTTCTTTGAAACTTCCATCACTTATTTAGATCTCTCGTCTGCGGGAATGTAATCGAGATGGTATGTGACGTCCAGGATGAAGCTGAGGTTTCCTGAGACTGGCTTTGGCTGACTTCTTCCCTCCTTCTTTGCGGTCTTGACTGCCTCGATGAGTGCCTTGGCTGAGCTGTTCTGGATGATCTCACCAGGGTTGTCCTCTGCTGACGTGAATGGCTGCATTGACTCGTAGGTTGTCATGAGATGGATGACTCCGACCTGGTACAGTGCGTCTGACGTGTTCAGGAGCTCCTTTGATGAGAGGTTCTTTGGTGCTGGCTCACGACTGACGACCTCGTTGTTTCTGATGTTGAGCTTCATGACTGGGAACGCCTCTGTGACTCCGGCCTGCTCGTTTCGCATGAGCTTGTGGAACCCGGTCGTTGACACTCCTGTCTCGAGGTACGGCAACTTGTTGAACGCGGAGATCCGGTCTGCGATTGGGAGCTTCTTGAAGTTGATTGTGCCGTCGATGTTTGCTGGCTCGATTCCGATTCTGAAACTCCTCTCTGGGTTCTCGAGGTCCGTTGTGTTGTAGAGTGGGTTCAGCCTGAACTCGATCGCCTTCACGGAGAATGCCTTAGCGTTTAATCCGGCCCATCCGATTCCATCACCAAGGTACAGTGGGATGTCGTAGTGTGTTGTCGGCTCAGATGACGATGGGTCGCTGAGTGTGACGGTTCCAAGACGGCTGATAACGTATGTGTTCTGCGTGGTCATTGACTTTTCTAGTCTCAGCGCACTTGTATACCCGTGAGTACGTGGCAGACCTATAACAGATGTGAATGAAACTGCTTATTCATGGGCTTTTTTAACATACTCTGGAACATTGTCAAGCCACTTACGAAGAACATCCTACCTCCACTTCTGAATGCGGCGGGAAACGCAATATCCAATCTTGATGAGGACAGGCCAAAGAGGAGGCTTGCACTCGACGGATACATCTTCTCGCGCCTCGACGGAAAGAGGATGGAGGTCCTTGGAGATGACGACGTCGTTGATGAGGGGTCAACCGATCTAGTCAACGCATCGCAGGGTCTCTCGAAGTCAGAGATGGAGGCAGCACTCCTTGAAGCGGCTAAGGTCAACGTCATTCTCAACCAGATGCCAGTCACGAACTTCCAGGAGACTCAGGTAGAGAGACACCTCTCGTGCTCACTCATGAAGACATGGATGGAGCCAGAAGAGGGAAAGACGATCCCGGACGGATTCCTCAGGTACTACGATCACGCATACTTCGACATCATTCCGGCTGTCGTCAACAACTACCACTTCAACAAGCTCCTCGACGAGTTCGACTACATCGCGCTCTCCGCAATCATCGTCAAGATCGATGCAACATCGGACGTGAAGACTCCAACGCACATGTACTACATGCCGTACTCAAAGGAGACTAAGATGTACGTGAACGCAGACGCTCTCAGGGACGTGACGGAGCCTTCAAAGTACGACGCAAAGAACGGAGAGTACGTCTTCAACGTCAACAACCCCGCATTCAAGCGCAGTGTCTGGACAATGGGAAAGACAGACAAGGGCGGAATGACAGCTACAGTCAACATCACGGACATCGAGCCAAAGGTCACAATGGACAGGCTCATCTCGACGGAGTTCCTGAAGTCGCGCTTCGCAGGAAACAGCATCTACGGAGTGTTCCCAAAGGACAAGCTCATTGCAGAGCTCAAGAACAAGACGGACAAGAACCAGACGGACGCAGACTACATGAACGGAAAGACTCTCGAGGACTACGTGCTCACGTACGGGCGTATCTTCTGCACAAAGGATCACCTCACGGCAGGAGAGAAGTCGGCGGTCAAGGTCCATATCGACCTCAAGTTCTCATGCGCAAAGATGGTCCAGTCATTCGCAAAGATCGGAAGGACATCGTGGACAGAGGATGTCACGGTAACTGTCAGCGACGGAAAGTACACGGTCAGCAGCGAGGTATCAGCAGGCTCGAAGATAGGCACGGTCCCAACTAACCCAGACGACGCTAACTACGACGGAAACGGACAGCCAAACGGTGAAAACGGAAGCACAGGCGGAGGAGACAATCCTGATAACCCAGACAATCCAGACAATCCTGATAACCCAGACAATCCTGGTCACGGGAGCTACATCGACCCAATCACACCGGGCACTAATTATACACACGCACTGAGGACGTCAAGGAGGAACTTTAAAGCTAATTAACCTGGTTCAGAACTGGAATTTCAAATGAGCACAGAGACTAACTATAACTTCTATCTTGTTGCAGACACAAAGGACACTGGAATCAAGACTCACAAGGAAGCACACGAGGTCCTTGTCCAACTCGCAGCGGTAGATGAGGAGACAAAGGAGAAGCAGAAGAAGAACTTCTTTTGCTTCTGGGGATGCTACGGTGATGCACATAGCAAACTCCCGTCAAAAAGCCAAGACAGCTACATCAAAGGGACAGACGGAAATTACTACCTCAAGGAGACCAACTTCACAATCGTCAAGGGATACGAGGCGGTCCCATTCTCACTTGCCGTCGACAAGTCCGTGTATCGCGTAGGTCCATATCAGCCAGGAAGATCGGATGTCAAGGTCCCAACAGGAGATGACGACGGAAGCAGCTCCACAACAGCAATGCGCAACGAGGATGATGCAGACGACGACGTTGTAACAGACGACACCACAGGAAAGGTAGAAGAGATCCCAGACGCAACAAAGCTTGTTCTCACGTACAAGAAGGACGACGACACAGTCTACTCTGAGACATGGTATAGAAAGAACGGTGGAGGAGACGACCCAGACAACCCAAGTGCACCAAGTGAAGGAGACACAGCTATTGTCGCAAGTGAAGCAAATCAGATCTACATCATCTACTGCGGACTTACAAAAGGAAGCGGGTCAGGATCAGGATCAACAAGCTCAAGAGGCGCAGACAACGAGTACTACGCGTTCGCATTCCAGGAGCTCAAGGAGGGAGTCTACGTCTGGTCGCTGAAGTACAGACTGAATGTGTTCAAGGCAGACTACAGCAGCACAAAGCCAAACGACTACACCCTCAACCAAGTCGACAAGGAGTTGAACGGAACTTATCCAGGGCTTAAGTAATTATTCAATTAATTAATTGAAACTTTTAAGTTCGATCTGGAAAGTCAGATGAGAGGTATCAAGAGAAACCAACTGAAGTACGACTGCTACGAGAAGCCAAAGAAGTCACACAAGAGAATAGATGAGGAATACGATGATGAGGAAGAAGACGACGTCGATTGCTACAGAGACACGGTCACGATTGACGTCCCAATCGTCATGCTCACACCAAAGTTCGACGCTAAGGGATCAATCGCAGAGTTCAGAAATATCCCGGGAAATGCAGCAGGAACAGACGACGAGAAGGGCCTCACCGTAAGAACCATCTTCTGCGACTCAAACGGATGGCAGCAGATCATCGGTCCAGAGAGCACCACCGCATTCGCAGTCGGCGCAACTAAGGCAAAGTCGGCAACAAGGAAGAGAAGGCCAATCCAGGATGATGCAGAGAAGTACAGCCTCTTCGTGACAAACAACATCGTCGCGGACGCATCAGAGGACAACGACACACTCACATTCACCATGTTCTTCAACAACTCCGCAAAGCACCTCGGAACACAGGACGTGCTCCCATTCACAGCAACGTTCGACACATTCTGGGAAGTGTATCCAAAGGTAGTCCTCACTCATAACGACAAGGTCCACGCAGTGTTTGCAACCGCAGATTCTGCAAGCCACATCACATTCGACTGGGACGGAAAGCTCGCATGGAACGCATCTAAGAAGCTCGAGTTCGACAGAGTAACTAAGTAATTTACACCTTAGTTTCACTTAATTTCTTCACCTCTTCAACAATTTTTGAATCTCCAAGCGCGTCTTCGATTTTCCTCTTGACCATCTCGCCTACTACATCGCGTGGTCTCTTCAGTCCCTTCTTCTCCTCTCCTATGAATGTGTCAAACATGTCCATGACAAACTCAGAGTTCATCACGACCGACTTTGAATCTACCTCCTTCAACTTCTCCTTGAGGATGTCTCGAAATGGGACTTCATCTCTTTTGATCCCTGTGTCAACGATCTTGAGCTCAGTCTCTGTCCTCTTGTACACAATCGTGTCGCTGTTTGCACTCCTGATCGGGTACTTCTTTCTCAGCTCATTCACATCCGGCAGAAAGTCCTTCTGGTCGCGGTTGTAGTAGACGACAAGTCTGACAAGCGGTTTCCTTGAGTGCTCTTTCCTCTCCTTTGCGAATTTTGCATACTCCTCCTCGACTCTCTTTCTCGGATCATCTTCGTGCTTCAGTGAGAATGACTGCATCTCCACTGTCCGTGACGTCTTCAGCGGGATGTCTTCGAACTTGACTCCTGTGTCTTCTAACTCCAGCAGTCCAACTCCACGCTCGTGCATCTCGACCTTAGCTATTGTGAGTGGGAATGGCGCTCCTGGCCTGATCTCCTTTGGCGCTCTCTTGACGAAGTGCGAGTGTTCGTGCCCGTAGATGATGCTGTCGAATTGACTCCTGATGAAGTCTCGTGGGATAGCAGGCTCCTCGTGGTCTGTCAAGTCCTGATGAATGAGAAGAATCTTGTACGCGCTGTCGAATCTGCCCTCGATGATGAGTCTCTTGTTCATGAGCACGTCGTTGATCTCCGCTGGTTTCCGATATCCTATGCCATATACGTATATTGTGTGGTCAGTGTTCTTGAACACGAATGGATACAGATGGTACCATGTCTCTACCTGTCCGAGTCCGTTTGGGATGTACTCCGTGATGTTCTCCTTTCCGATGCCGACTCCGAACCCAGATGCCTCGATGAGTGGAAGCAGGCTCGACCGGAACTTCATTGGACTGTCGTGATTTCCGTGGATGTAGACAAGTGGAATGTGGTACATCTTGAGCATCTGAATTGTCCTGACTGCGATCTCTGGATTGACCGATCCGTCAAACATGTCTCCTGCGTGCAGGATGATGTCAACGCGCTTATCCTTTGCGATGTCGAGGATTTCCTTGAGTGCAATGTAGCTGTCCTTTGCCCTGACTGGATCACGCTCGAGGTGTCCTAAGTGAGTGTCCGAAATGCACAGAATCCTCAGTGGAACCATTGGATTATCGAGTTCCATTCTGCACCGAGATTTATTTTTTCCGCGCAAAGTTTAAAAACGTGGGGGATAAACCATTACCCCCATCTTTTTTTGGGGAAACAATAGGCCGAGATTGCCTAATTTCTCAGGATTGCCCAATCGTCCCCCAATGTTTTTGGGCAACTGGGGGAAAGTGCGTACGTGTCAATTGTGTTATCCGGAGGTGTCCAATCCGGTTGTTTGTGAGTGAAGAGAGGAACTTGCAATCCATTCATGACAAGCCAGAAGTGTCAGCAGCAATCGTTCGAGGTTGAAGGGCTCAAGTTCTGTAAACCCGATACCGTGACAAAGCCGAAGAAGAGAGAGGAAGGAAAGGTGATGTACGTGGTCTACGATACAGCAGTACGTTCGAGACTCATGGAGAAACAGGACTACTTTATTCGGAACTGGTACCAAGACGATAGCTCAATGTACGAAAGTTACATCCTTGTTGACATATACGGAAGAGAGTTCTACTCTAATAAGTTCATTGAAAGGATCATCAAGCACCTCCCAGAGGACTGCAAGGAAGGCACCCAACTCCATGTGATTACCGGAAGGCTCAGAAGTTTTGTTTCTGCAAGAACAGGTGAAGAGGTAGAGTATATCCCCACAGATGTGAGGATCGAGAAGCTTCCAGAAGCAGAGAAGAAGGATAAGTGACTTTCTTATTCCACGTTGGCAGTGAGTATTTGATGAAGTGGCACACTAGATCCACCAGAATGCAGTTCAACCCAGAGAGGCCATTTGTTCCGAGAGAGGTGACGGAAGAGGAGATGGAGGAAGCGGTCAAGCGCATGATGTTCAGATGGCACGAGCTCATCAACGGCTATAACGAGAGTGATGCAACATACGACAGGCCATCTCAATAATCGGTCTCAATAATCCAGTATGTACTTTTTGACTTTGTTGACAGTGGCATTTGCGTGGATCCACAAAGAGGCGTCGATCAAGGGATACAACGACATCACGTGCTGCTACGGACACTACGATGTCAAGATCAACCAGACCGGATGGAACGAGCTAGTTGTAGTCTCCAGCGACAAGTGCTCCAACGAGGATCAAGCGTTCTGCATTGGATACTTCGAAGGGCTCGCTACAGCAGAGGACATAGACATCGCATGGAACAACTACAGGTTCAACCACTGGATCGACGGAGAGCCACCATCAGACATCAAGGTCCTCATGAGGAAGCAACACAACTTCTGGGAGAAGCGCACATTCGACGAGACGTGGAGAAGGCAGTACATCATTAGGAACCAGTTCGAGGGACTCTACGAGGGATACAGAGACGCAGGCGGAAACATGACGATGGACGACATGTACATCTGGTACAACAGCGGCGACCTCTACGACATCAACGACTTCGCAGACTACTCGGTCAACTCCCCTTCTGCAATGAGAGAGAGATACGGGAGGATGAACATTCACTCATGTAGTGCATTCATCAAGAACTTCAACGACACGGTCTACTTCGCACACAACACGTGGGACCACTACGCAGAGATGTTCAGAGTCTACAAGGTCTACGAGACGCACTTCGGAGAGAAGAGGACTATTGCAATGACATCATATCCTGGAATCTTCGCATCGATTGACGACTTCTACTCAGTGAGGACTGAACTCTCCACATATTTCGTTACAGAGACTACAAACAATGTGTATGATGTACAGATATACGAGGGCGTTGTCAACAGGCTCCTCTACCAGCAGCGCATCATGCAAGCACTCCTGTTTGAGACGAGTGTCAAAGGAATGGCTGAATCCGTGTGCACGCTGAACTCAGGCACATACAACAACCAGTGGATGTTCTTTGACGCAGGACGGTGGAAGAGTGGAGAGAGAACGGAGATCCTCTACATCACAGAGACGATGCCAGGACTATGCAAGACTCACGACGTGACAAGCTCACTTACTGAAGGAAACAAGTACTGGGTCTCATACAACGTCCCGTATGACAGGGAGATCTACAACAAGAGTGGACTGGAGGAGTACCTCAGAGGAATCAATTGTGACGCATACACGATGGCAAGAAGAAGGCAGATCTTCGATAGAGACATGCACAAGGTGGTAGACCTGGAGTCTGCAAAGGACCTCATTCGGTCAAACGACTTCGAGAAAGACCCACTCGCTACATACACAAGTGAGTGCAAGTACGACTTCAACTCCACAGAAGAGAAGAATCCGTGCTACGCTATCAGTGCAAGAAAAGACTTGGACGAAGAGCACTTCGAGCTGTATGGGGCAAAGGACGCTAAGGTAATGAGTACAGAGAACCTGGATGTCATGCACATCATCAATGGACCTACATACGATGTCCAACCCGTGTTTGACTTCACGGAAATCGAGGGGTATGAATTCTACGTCGAAGGGATTCCAATGCGATACGACTTCGATTGGATGGAAATGGAAACAATTCGAAAGTCTATAAACGGAGCATCTGTAATTATCGTGAACAACCTCGTCGCAATGTTATTTGCGGTGCTTTTTTTATAGCTCTAGTCGGAGAAGATCTCGTCGATGTTAATATCACCGATGTCGATGTCATCCGATTCTAAAACTGGCTGTTTGTCTTGTTTATTTTTAGGGAGCCTTACATTACCTTGTATAATTGAGGAAGCATGTATGGTGTTATCGTTATCGGGCACATCCGTGTCCATCCTCCTCACAGGAAATACTCCAGACACTTGGATCGGCTCATCGAATGGAGTCTTGTCGTCTTCTATGAGTGCAGACACCTTCACTTTCTCCTTGTCCAGAAGTATCGCGTCATTCTCCTTAACATTTGGATCTTTAAAATTCGTGATCGAATCTTCCATTCCCAGTGATACATCATTCTTAGTCATCATTTTCGGAACTTCAACACTTCTAATTTTAGTGCTCTTGTCTATTTTATTTCCGTGTGACAAATTGTATACCAACTCCAGTGCATTCTCCTCGTTGAATGGGTTTCTTTTGTCCTTCCATGCGTTGAACTTCTTGATGTAGCTTGAAGAGTAGAGAGATCCTCCTAGAATTGGGCCGAAGTTGGATGCTGCCCTCTTGAATGCGTTAGTGATAGCTGACTTCATAGCGAGTTGCTCAGGAGCGTTTCCTTGGACTTTCTTGTTGACAGACCCGTTTGTGCGAGACACACCGGCGATCGTGAGAGTGACAAGCACAGAGTACAGATTCGCCCCGACTCGCTTGACATTGACGTTGTACGACCAGTTCTCAGGACCAAATATGAGATTGAGTGCGGAGTATACGTAGTATCCTGTCACATAAGGTATACGAGTACCTCCTCCGTAAGTGATGTGGTTGACAGCCTCGAGTGGGAGTTCGGTCTTGAGAGTCTTCTTGATCAACTCGAATCTATCTCCGAAAGTCTCTCTCCACGAAGGCTCCTTTTCTGAAGTGAGTTGTGTCGTGAGATTGTTGATGGACCCTACAAGTGATCGTAGAGTGTCGGACACCTCAACAAAACTGGATTCTAGCCTCTGAACTCTTTGCTCAATAGTAGGTTTCTTTTGCATAGATAGATCTATCTCATAATGGATCTCATTGCAGTGGGGAATCTACATAAATCATATGAAGCGTTTGTAGACGCTACGTTCAGGCAGCCGCAGAAGGACCAGATCGTCTACTTCTACCTGCGAGACATCGGAGTCTACTTCAAGGACATCCCATCGAAGGAGTACTTGGAAATGCTTGAGGACGACTACAGAGAGTACTTGGAGGAGTACGGAGCAGAGAGAGTTAACATCTTCGCTACATCACCGTCGAGAGTGTACATGCGCGTTGTCTTCTACACAGTCCACGAGGCAGACTACGTGCTGAATGAAGGAAGGAATGTTGTGCTACCGGGTGTATACAGAAAGATATCGTATGACGAGGTTGAGGACAAAGGTGCTAATAACATCAGCGGAATCAGGTCAGTCTCCCGTATCCATGCACTGCTCACTCACGTACTTGGACCAGAGTACTCACTCACAATCGACAACTTCATCGATGACACAGACAAGATGGGGTATAGAACATTCCACTACAAGGAAGACAAGAGGTACAAGGTGTACACGTACATCATCCGATTCAATTACAGAGGAATGAATGTGGTCAGAAGAGTTGCTATTGACACAAGGGAGTACAAGAAAATAGACGAGTACAATGGAGACGTTCAGTCGCAGCTCTTCAAAACGGCGATGTCACGAGCATTCCAGACGTTCATGAGGGAGTTCTCATTTGGAGTTCTTGGGAACACACTGTACTTCGGAGTCAACGACAGTCTATACGAGAAGCTTGGGAACAAAGAGGAGATCAATATCAACGACCTGTTGCTGGATGAATCAGCGGACGAGGAAGTCAACGAGGAGGACTCTGCGGACGAGCCTGAGATTGTGGAGTAACTTCTAAATTATTGAATGCTGACATACGTAGTCCATGTTGAGAGTGTGTGTAACCTGCTGAAGAGGATCCTGAACCACCTCCGAACAAAGACATTTTTGAAGACAACACTTGAATTCATTGTAAAAACACTAGAGACGTACACTGGAGAGAGAGTGTGCACAGTGTATGAGCTTGAGATGGCAGCTGCAGAGACGATGCGGATTGGAACGCGGACGCTCACAGGAGGATTGCGAGTTGTGCGCATGGACAAGGTCTACTACGACGTTGCAACATACATCAACTGCAACTTCGATGTGAAGTACCCGGAGAGAGGAATCGCAGAGGCGTGGACGTTCTACTACGCGTTTGTCGACTACATCAACGGCGCATACGAGTTGCCGAGCTGGTTCGAGTACATCGACCAAGGAGATTACGTCGAGGTTGTGATCCCGTACATGGAGAAGAACACGGATCCAGTCGAAGGATTCCGAGTCAGTCGCATGACACGGCCATCAGTCGAAGAGGTCAACGCGGTGGAGTGCCTGTTGTACGCGATGTGCACAAACACGCTGGACGCATTCATAGAGTTGCCAACACAGACATCGGTGCTCATGTACTACGAGCTCATGCGGATTAAGTGAGTTGTTTATTGCGCCTCCTCTCGTAGAGCACGATGAGGACGAAGAGGATTGCGTAGATGACGGCGGTGACGTAGATGAACTTCTTACAACAGCTGATCAGGCATGACATGAATTGTAAATACAGATGCACGTGCCAGTTTTAGTCCACATCCTGTCATATTTAGTGCCTCAGAGTGTCAGAGTCGTCATCGGATACTTTCTAGAATGTGTGGAGAAGTACGATGGAGAAGAAGTGATCGAGTACGCGATGAAGTGCGTCAATGGCATCCCGCGCGCAGATGAAGAGATTGAAGACGTCCTGGACATGGTCGACTCAAGTAGTGAGTTTGTCCGAAATGCACTATCCTACGAAACGTTCAGCAAGGTCGTCAAAAAAGGGAATTCGAGAATCAACAACTTCCTTATAGACGCGATGAACCGACTGAATGAAACTATCGTTGAAGACTATGACTCACTATTGGAGATCCCATACTACAAGGGAGCAGAGAACATTTACAAGATCGCGATGTACATAGTCTCCTCATTCTCTGAGTACGATCCTATCTCGAATTGAGTGTTTCAAGTACATTCATTCCACGTATGCAAAATCCCCCAGTTGCCCAAAAACATTGGGGGAGAATTGGGCAATCCTGAAGAATTAGGCGAAGTCCCCCTAACGCTTTCCTAAAAAAAAGGGGGGGTAATGGTTTATCCCCCACGATTTTAAACTCTTGAGCGAAAAAATAAAACTTTGAATAGATTATAGATTTGTTTTTAGACCCGGGAGAGAGTACTTAGGCGAGTAGATTTGGTATATCTTTTTGTCATGATCGTAGACTTCACGGATCACGCCAAACCTGTTCTCAGTTGACCAAGGCACAAAGGAGTAGTCGTCTATTTTAACGAACGCGAATGAGTAGTATGCATTAGTGTTATCTGTCTCACTCGTAGCATCTTGTGGCACACCTTGAACAATGACTCTCTTATTTGAAGACATGTAGAGCATGTATGTGTCATTGGCATGGATGAGATCGTAGAATGTAGTCTCAGTAGATGAGTTGTCTTTCTGTACGACAGTGAGCTTGCAGTGGAGAGAAGACGGTTGCTTGTGAGTCCCTGGATGATACACGGACTTGTCAATTGCGTCGTCGAAGAGTACGTTCTCGTATCCTGTGACTGGAATGAACGTGTCCTCTGCTATCACATAGTGTCCATCCACTTCAGTGCATAGCCTCTTTTTGTCGTATGTCAATCCATTGTATGTCTGAGATGAAATCGTGCGCTTGCCCCAGAAGCAGTAGCAGTTGAATGGATCCGCGAGACATGTAGTGAGCACGTCATGTGCCTTCTCGAGAGTGTCGATGCCAGTGTTGACCTCCTTGAGAGCGATGATGTAATTGGTCATATGCTGAGTTTAAGAAACTAGGAGATCGGAGAACAGAAAATGCAGATGAAGGGACAAGTCAAGGCAAAGAAGATGACAGTAAAGCATGTGTACAAACCAAGTCAGAGACTGCACACAATAGGAGAGTTACGGAAGATAAGTGACCCGTCTAGTCTACTCTCAACTGAACTGAGTGCATGGGAATACGCCCAAAGAATGAACCAGAAGGAGAAGTCGGAATAAATCAGTTATTGTTTTTGTCAGTGTTCGTTGTAGTTGCTTCAGGAAGAATCTGTCCGAAGACTCTCTTTCCTCTGACGATTGAATTGTCTATGAACACGCCCATTCTGTTACTCACTGTCCATGGAACTACATCCGAGGGTTCGTAGTAGAAAGGACCATGCTCTTTGCATACATCCTTCTCGGTGCCGTCCCCATCTATTTTCTTTATCCACTCGAGTGCCCATACGAAAACGTGAAGTGGGACTTCACCCTCGCTCATTTTATTAGGGTAGTTTGCATAAGGAACGAGCGTAGTTCCTTCCTTTGAATCTACAGCGGAGTTGAATCTGACCGCGTCACTGCCTGAGTACTGGATAGTCACATACGATGCGTTCTGCAGCAACTCATACGCCGTAGCGCCTCTTGAAGTGTTTCCGTCCTTCTTAAAAGGTAACGCGCCTCTAGTGTAGTAGAGGTTTCTATCTGATGTTTTAGTTGGCTTGTTAAACACTTCATTCTCATAGTCAGTAACAATCTTGAACACATTCTCCTTGAGGTAGTATACTGTTTTACCATCTTCTTCGTGTTCCTTATATGTGTCCTTAACATCTTGAGATGGCAGGGCATCATACGCCTCTTTTGTGATTGGCTCTCCTATGAGTCCCCAGAAGCAACAGTATTTACCAGCGATGTCGTCTTTTGCAGAGTCTTTTCTACTTGCTGTGATTGCGACGTAGAAGTCTCTAAGCGTGTTATCGAGTACACTTATTGGAGGAAAGCCCACTCTCTCCTCAGCGACGAAGTACCAAGAGTATTTGTATGTAGGAGTTGTTGGCAGGTCAGTCATGAAAATTGAGATCGTAGATTAGTTTGTAAGGAAAGCGTAGCACTTTAGATAATCTAACTTGTAGAAGTAGTCCTTCACGAGTAACTTGATTGTCCTTGGCCAGATCGTAATTGTCAAGTACTTAGAGTGTTCGTCTACATACGTGAACATTGGTTGAGCCCATGAAATGACGAATCTCTCTGGACTGACAGGGATCTCCATAGTCCAGTCGTATATATTGAGACTCTCATTACGGAAGAGTGGAAATAAGTGGTACATGAGTATTTCTCCTGTGCTTTTGTTCTGTTCTGCGTAGATGAGAAGAGAAAGTCCATTAGAAAGTTCTATCGAAGATATCCCTGAGAACCCGGATGTGCCATGGTTAGGATTGCCTGGCTCGAGTACGCCGGTTATTGCAAATGTATCTCTGTTCCAAGTTGAAATCACCTTTACTCCAAATGGAAGCAGTTCTTTGTTAAAGTACTCTGGGACGTCATCCCTTGACTCATATGTGTCTATACCAACTAGCTCTATAGAAAGACTCTGTTGCGCGAAATCGGATATTAGGGGGTTTGTTAGAAGGATTGGAATCAAAACAGGAGTTGTGTCTGTGTGTCTCATTCAATTATCATTCCAGTTTATCTTAAAAGCGTATGCCGGTAGATATGGAGCGTCGTACCTTTTGTATTTCACAAGACTCGTTCGAGGCTCTAGGTAGTAGGAGAACATCTTTGAGTAATTAGCTATTGACGTGCCATCTGGCTGTCCGATCCCAGCAGAGAATCTGTCTGGAGTTGCATACACAAAAGCATCTGCATCCATGGCGAGGTTGAGACTGTCAAAGAAGAGCATACCAAATATTACATAAGGCGCGTTGAAATCGAGTTTATTCGTTCCGTTTGATGTCTGGAATCCAATGAAGAACAGACACTGATTAGTCGATTGAAGAGTGTGACAGACATTGAACTGAGTGAATCCATATGTCTCTTGGGTGAATCCAGCTTTAAGCACGTTGGTGTAGTAGTTCACCTTCTTCGTTTCACCTTCGACAACTTCATCATATGTTTCCATTGTTGAGTCCAGAGTAGCTCCAGGGAAGTATTTTGCAAGCATTTCGTTAAGGAATTGTAAAGGGTCTATTGTGTCATCCTCTCCAAGAGGGTATATGTGATACAGTGTTTTTGTGTCTGTCTCCGACTCCGTCCTTTCTTTCTTCTTTGCTGAAGAAAAGTCAGTCCCATGAAGGTCTGGGTTTGTCATAAGTATTGGCACAGGCGCATCGCTATTTGTACGATTAATGAAATCGGTGTATGGCTTGAGGTGCTTTATGTCTGCTACTGTCTGCACGTCCGTGTCTTTTTCTAGTATGAAGTGACGCATGAAAATAAAGTTCATTTTCCCCAGTCAATTGCAAAAGAGTAGCACTTCAAGTAGTTTGGTTTTTGATCCAAAGGAGCAGGCTGGAAGTAGAGTTTGTCAACGAGTCTATGTACTTTGGGGTATATACAGCACGTGATCACTTTTGTCCTCTGGTCTAGGTACACATCTCCCGGTTGCTGAACTGTCATCACAAACCTGTCTGAACTAACAAAAATATATTGTTCAACACCATGTTGTAAAAATATACTTTGTTCATAAGAATCTGGGAATATGATGTACGGGTAGTCTATCTCTTGCGCTGTCTTGTCGTCAGACACTTTACTTGCAAACACAAGTGAGGTGTCGTCTTTATTACCTCCATCTATCACGGTGTAAATGTTCATCCCGTTGAAGGCGTACGCTCCAGGTTGGTTACCTGCCTGTTGCACTCCCGTGACTTTCTCCGTAGTTGTAGAAACATGGACACTGACACTAGCGTCTTCTTTGAATGTCTTTATCATCGTATTGAGAGGTGTCGTAAGATCAGTTCCATTCTCTATATAAATGTCTTCTGGGTCTCCATCTCTCACTCCAACACCATAAGGTACTTTTCTCGAAAGACTCTCAATTGATGGGTTCGTTAAAAGAATTGGTATTTTTGTAGGATCTGTATGGTTAATGAACTTCTTGTATACATCCATAACTGGATCTACTTCATTGTCACCTAGTAATCTTCTCATAACTAGTGAATAAGAGATCTCATGTGAAGATCTAAAAATTTAATGTCAAGGCCATCATTTTGTCGAACGTTAGTAGAAGCTAATACTGGGATAACCACTTTAAAAGATTTGAGAGCCCAACTTGGCAGAATTAGAATTCATAACTATGATACATTTTACTGTTTCTGGGGATATTACAAATATGGTCAGACTACGAAAGAAATATATGATTCACTTTCTGAAACAGAAAAGAAAAATTATATTTTGATC
>ERZ1034855.173-NODE-173-length-35884-cov-29.196070_pt1 | contig 35884 bp, 30 predicted proteins | sample MGYA00520699_ERZ1034855 | MGnify/ENA primary metagenome ERZ1034855 (study PRJEB33766, sample SAMN09781730) | gut metagenome | biome: gut microbiome | host: Homo sapiens | place: Madagascar | study: EMG produced TPA metagenomics assembly of the PRJNA485056 data...
TTTCGACTGTTGAAACAGTCTTCAAATATTTTTATAGGAGAATATTATGAAAAAAATTATTGCTTTTGTTGCAGCGGCAGCAGTTTCGGCCGCAGTTTTTGCCCAGAACGGAAAGGCTCTTAAAATCGGAGCAACACCTGTTCCACATGCAGAAATGCTCAATCTTGTCAAGGATGATCTTGCAGCACAGGGTGTAGACATTAACGTAATCGAAATGACAGACTACGTTATTCTTAACGACGCACTCGAAAGTGGTGAACTGGATGCAAACTTTGACCAGCACATTCCTTACATGGAATCAACAAACAAGGAAAAGGGATACCATCTTGTTAATGCCGGCGGAATTCACATTGAACCGATTGCACTTTATTCAAAGAAAGTTTCAAAGCTCGAAGATCTCAAGAAAAAGGCAAGAATTGCAATTCCGAATGATCCGACAAACGGCGGACGTGCACTTCTTCTTCTTCAGTCTGCAGGACTCATTACTCTGCGTGAAGGTTCAGGAATCACCGCTACAACACTTGATATCGTAAAGAATCCGCGCAAGATTAAGATTACAGAAATTGATGCAGCTTCGCTTCCTCTTACACTTAAGGATGTAGATGCAGCAGTAATCAACGGAAACTACGCGATTCCGGCTGGACTGAGCGCTGCAAAGGACGGACTCTTTATAGAAGGAAAAGACTCTCCTTATGTAAACATCATCGCTGTCAAGGCAGGAAACGAAAAGGACCCGCGTGTTGTTGCTCTTGTAAAGGCACTTCAGAGCGAAAAGATCCGTGAGTACATCCAGAAGAACTTCCCTAATGGAGAAGTTGTAAGCGCATTCTGAAATAAACTTCATTCAGGTAAAAATATAAAACGGCTGTCCGAAAGATTTTGGTTATGAAGACACAGAATCTTAAGGGCAGCCTTTTTTTTATTCAGTTTTTTGCAACGGCTTCTTTTGTTGAGGTTGTAAGGAACGTACATTTTTTGTAAGATATAACATCTTTAAATTATGGCAGGTAGTTATTATGACTGCAACTCTTTTTGCCCTTTTGGCGGCTTTTGTCCTTTATCTGGGACTTATGGTCTTGGTTGGACTCTGTTCAGCAAAGGGAAACAACAGTGCCTCTGATTTTTTTCTCGGAGGACGTAAGGTAGGTCCGTGGGTTACGGCCTTGAGTGCTGAAGCTTCTGATTCTTCGGCATGGCTTTTGATGGGACTTCCGGGGCTCTGCTATTTGGGCGGTTTCAAGGAAACGTTCTGGACAGCAATTGGTCTTATCGTAGGAACATATCTTGCGTGGCTTTTTATTGCAAAACCTTTGCGCAAATGTTCAATTGCTTTCGGTGATTCAATAACTATTCCTGAATTTTTCACAAACAGATTCAAGGACAAGTCACATGTTCTTTCAGTAATTTCTGTAATTTTCATTGTTGTGTTCTTTACAATTTATACTGCTTCGGGATTTGTTGCCTGTGCAAAACTGTTCGGCTCTGTGTTCGGACTCAACTGGAACATCAGTCTTTTTATAGGATTTATAATTATTCTTTCCTATACAATCATGGGCGGTTACCGTGCAGTCTGTACAACGGACTTTATTCAGGGTGCGCTCATTTTTGTTGCATTCGTAATATCTTCTGTAATTACCATAATTTCCCTCGGCGGAATCGGAAATGCTGTAGACCAGGTCCGGGACTTTAGTTCAAGGGCTATGAGCGGCGAGTTCGGCAAGAATATGCTTGTTACATTTACTGCAAACAAAACATTCAGTCCCATGTCTGCAGTTTCTGCTTTTGCCTGGTGTCTTGGTTACTTCGGAATGCCGCATATAATCGTACGCTTTATGGGAATACGTTCCAACAAGGAAATAAAAACTGCACGCCGCGTCGGAATTACATGGATGATAATTTCCTACATCGGTACTTTTATAATCGGAACTTTGGGAACTGCTTATCTTCTTAACAAAGGAATTCTTCTTGGAGCAAATCCATCGGAAATATCACTTGAAGGAATAAAAGTACTCGGCAGCAGTGAAACTGTATTCAGTGAGTCAATGATAAGAATGTATCCTGCTTTCATTGCGGGAATTTTCCTCTGTGCAATTCTTGCGGCTGCAATGTCAACAGCAGACAGTCAGCTTCTTTCTGCTTCATCTGCAATCGGACAGGACATCTTCAAAGGACTTATCAAAAAAGATGCATCAGAAAAAACAGTTCTTAACGTAAGCCGTATTTCTGTATTTGCTGTTGCCGTTGTCGGACTCCTGCTTGCACGCAATCCAAACAGTTCAATCTTTGGTCTTGTAAGTTATGCATGGGCCGGCTTTGGCGGAACATTCGGTCCCCTTGTACTTCTTGCACTTTACTGGAAGGGAACAACAGCAAAGGGTGCAATAGCAGGACTTATCACAGGTGGAATTACAGTTATTGCATGGCACAATATTCCGGCTTCGGTAAATCCGATTTTCGGGCTGTATGAAATTCTTCCTGCATTTATTATCTGTATGTTGGTTACTGTTGTTGTATCTCTTCTTGACAAAAACAAGGATCCCGAGATGCTCGCAGAATTTGATGCCTACAAAAAAATGGAAGACTGATACTTATACACAGTTGTGGAACAGTTGTGCATAACTTGTTGAAAACGTGCTCATTCTTGTTGAAAAACATGTTGAAAAATAAGTGCACAACATTAATAATCGTTGACGTTAAAATAAATTAGCGGTATACTGAATTTTACTTACGTATACGGAGGACATTAATGGCTAAGACCAAATATGTTTATTTCTTTGGTGACGGTGACGCAGAAGGCGATGAATCAATGCGCGCCGAACTTGGTGGAAAAGGTGCAAACCTTGCTCAGATGGCAAAGGCTCCGCTGAGTCTTCCTGTTCCATCAGGATTTACAATTTCTACAGATGTTTGTGATTACTATTACAAGCACGAAAAGAACTATCCAGAAACACTTAATGCAGATGTTGACAAGTATCTTTCAAAGCTTGAAAGATCAATGAAGAAGAAGCTTGGTGACGAAAAGGATCCTCTTCTTGTTTCAGTACGTTCCGGTGCAGCTATTTCTATGCCTGGAATGATGGACACAATTCTTAACCTTGGACTTAACGACAAGTCAGTTCTTGGTCTTGCAGAAAAGACAAACAACCCGAGATTTGCTTGGGATGCATACCGCCGCTTTATCCAGATGTTCGGCGATGTAGCAATGGGCGTTCCCCACGAAAAGTTTGAGGAAGCTATTTCTGAAGTAAAGGCCGCAAAAGGAATTACTCAGGATACAGAGATGGACACTTCTGACCTTCAGACACTGGTCGGAAAATACAAGGCAATTTACAAGGCTGCTGTTGGAGAAGATTTCCCACAGGATCCAAAAAAGCAGATGTGGGCAGCTATCAACGCTGTATTCGGTTCTTGGATGAACCCGCGCGCTATCAAGTACCGCGAACTCAATAACATTAAAGAAGGTGCCCTTAAGGGAACAGCCGTTACTGTTATGGCTATGGTTTTCGGAAACAAGGGAAACACTTCAGGAACAGGTGTATGTTTCAGCCGCGATCCTTCTACCGGAGAAAACGTATTCATGGGTGAATACCTTATGAATGCTCAGGGAGAAGACGTTGTTGCCGGTATCCGCACACCTGAAAAACTCTCACAGCTTGATGAAGAAAATCCTGTTATTTACAAGCAGCTCTGCAAGATTCGTGACAGACTCGAAAAGCACTATCACGACATGCAGGATATGGAATTCACCGTTGAGGAAGGAAAGCTCTTTATGCTCCAGTGCCGCAACGGAAAACGCACAGGTGCCGCAGCTGTTAAGATGGCTGTAGACATGGTTGCAGAAAAGCTCATCACAAAGGAACAGGCTCTTCTTCGCGTAGAGCCAAGCCAGCTTGACCAGCTTCTTCACCCTGAACTTGACAAAAAGGCAGAAAAGGCAGCAGAAGTTCTTGCAGAAGGACTCAATGCTTCTCCTGGAGCTGGACAGGGACAGATTGTATTCACAGCTGCAGAAGCAGAAGCATGGAAAGAAGAAGGAAAGCAGGTTATTCTTGTTCGCAAGGAAACATCTCCTGAAGATATCGCCGGAATGGTAGCAGCAAAGGGTATTCTTACTTCTACTGGTGGACGTACATCACACGCTGCTGTTGTTGCACGCGGAATGGGAACACCTTGTGTTTGCGGATGCGAAGCAGTTACTTTCCCAAGCGAAGACACAGTACAGATTGGTGAAAAGACATTCAAAAAGGGTGACAATATCACAATCGACGGAACAACCGGTAGAGTTTATGCAGGACTTCTTCCTGTAAACGAAGCCAAACTTTCTGACGAGCTTGATACACTTCTTTCTTGGGCAGACGAGATTCGTGGAAAGTCAGTACGCACTACAGCTTCTGGAAAGAAGGTACGCGGATTTGATGTTCTTGCCAACGCTGATCAGCCTGGTGAAGCACAGAAAGCATTCAGCTTTGGTGCAAAGGGAATTGGTCTTTGCCGCACAGAGCACATGTTCTTTGACCCGGCAAAACTTCCTTCATTCCGCAACATGATTCTTGCAGACAATACAGACGAACGCAAGAAGGCACTTGCAAAGATTCTTCCTCTTCAGGAGAAGGATTTCTACGGAATCATCGAAGCAATGAACGGTAACCCTGTTACTATCCGTCTTCTTGACCCGCCACTCAACGAGTTCGTACCACAGCCAACTGCAAAGGCAGAAATTGAAGCTCTCGCACGCCAGATTGGAATGGATGTCAACGAACTTACTCTTAAGATCAACGGACTTCAGGAACACAACCCAATGCTCGGACACCGCGGATGCCGTCTCGCAATCACATATCCTGAGATTTACGAGATGCAGGTTGAAGCAATCGCTTTGGCTACAGCTGCATGCGAGAAGAAGGGAATTGCACACGATGTTCGCATCATGATTCCTAACGTTGTTACATCTAAAGAAGTTAAGCAGATTCGTGCACAGGCCGAGGCTGTTATTGCCAAGGTTAACGAAGAAAAGGGTACAAACCTTTCATTCGAAATCGGAACAATGGTTGAGTTCCCGAGAGCAGCTCTTTCTGCAAACAAGCTTGCTGAATATGCAGACTTCTTCAGCTTCGGAACAAACGACCTTACACAGACATCATTCGGATTCAGCCGCGATGACTATGGTAAGTTCATTAACTCTTACCTCAAGCAGCAGATTCTTGACGAAGATCCATTCAACGTACTCGATGAGGACGGTCCTGGAGCTCTCATGGAAATTGCTGAAGAGAAGGGTCGCTCTGTAAAGTCTGATCTTCACCTTGGAATCTGCGGTGAGCACGGTGGAAACCCTGCTTCTATCGCACTCTGCTACAAGATTGGTCTTAACTACGTTTCTTGCTCTACATTCCGCGTACCTGCTGCCCGCCTTGCCGGTGCTCAGGCTGTAATTAACGCTAACAATGCTGCAAAGGCTGCTACAGTAAAGAAGGCTCCTGCAAAGAAGACTGCTGCTACTGCAAAAAAGGCAACTACAGCAAAGAAAGCTGCAACTGCAAAGAAGGAAGTAAAGACCAGAAAGCCTGTTGCAAAGAAGACAACTGCCGCTGCAAAGAAAACAACAGCCAAGAAGGCTACTGCAAAAAAGGCAACAGCAGCAAAGAAAACTACTGCAAAAAAGACTCCCGGAAGAAAACCGGCAAAGAAATAATTGGTGAAAACCAGTTGAATCTTGAATAAGAAAAAAGGCTGTCCGAACGGGCAGCCTTTTTTTGTCTGTTAATGAAAATAAGTGAATCTCCAGGAAGAGTGAATTTTAGGGATTTCTGTAAGTAAAAAAATCAGTGTTCGTAGGTGCGCAGAATGTTTTCTGCTGTGGTAAGACGTGTCTGGCGCAAGTCCATGCTCTGTTTTTCTATATAGCGCTGAGCCTGGGGTTCTGTCATCTTTAGTACTTGGATGAGAATAAGTTTGGCTCTGTCTACAATGCGTATTTCTTCTATTTTTTTCTGGAGTTTTTGGTTTTCATTTTCCAGATTCATAACACGCTTGCGGCTTGCCGTAAGTAATTTTACTGACTGGTAGAAAAACTCAGAGCTGATTGGTTTTGGCAGTGCAAAAACTCCGTAGTCTTCTACTTCTGCCCCTATTTCCAGAACATTCTGCTGGTCAATAATGAGTATTATTCCGGCTGAAGATTTTTCTGCCGCAGTCATGGAAAGATCATCTCCCATTTCGTCGGGAAGCGGTGTGTCAATTATAATCAGGTCAAAGTCAAGTTCGTTAATATAACGGCGGGCCTGAGCTCCGTTCTGCGTGGTTATAATCCTGTTGAAGGTTTCGGTCCGCAGAAGATCAGAAATTATGCCCATCGTCGTATTTGTGTTACTGACGATTAAAACATTTTCCATCTTTTGTTAAAATTCTCCGAATAAAGGATCGTTTTCCTGAGTTTTGACAGAAACAAATGAATTGAGGGCACATTCAGGAATATAACGGCGCACAAATGCACTTGAAGAAGCCAGAATCAATGCTTCATCGAGTGAAAGCGGCAGAGATTCAAGCCCTGTTATGTCTGTGGCTGAAGCTTTGAAGAGATCTACGTCTTTTGGCGGGCAGAGTTCAAGCTTTTGTTCTATGCCTTCGAGTCCGGCTGCAATGATGAGAGCAAGAGCTGTGTACTGGTTGCAGGAAGGATCGGGCGAGCGCAGTTCTATTCTGACAGAGTCTCCGCTTGCTGCAGGAACGCGTATAAGCTGACTTCTGTTTTGTGAAGACCAGCTTACGTAACGCGGTGCTTCGAAGGAACCAAGTCTTTTGTAGGACTGGCGCATGGGGTTAAGGAAAGCCGTAATTTCGCGAATCCTCTTTAGTATACCCGCCATAAAGGCTTTTGACTCGGGTGAATCTTTTTCAAAAATATTGTCGCCGTTTTTGATGAGCGAAATATTTATGTGAAGACCGCTTCCGGCTTCGTTGTCGAGTGGCTTGGGCATGAATGTTGCAAAAAGACCTGATTTTGAGGCAATTGTTTTTACTGTTGTTTTGAATGTTGCAAAGTTGTCGGCAGCTTTTATTGCAGTGTTGTGTTTGAAGTCTATTTCGTTCTGACCCGGACCTGACTCGTGGTGACTTGTAAGCGGTTCAATTCCCATCTGCTCAAGGTTAAGTATAATATCGCGGCGTATGTTTTCGCCTTTGTCCAGCGGGGCAAGGTCGCAGTATCCGGCGGTATCATGCGGAATGTTTGTAGGGTGACCGCTTTCGTCCAGATTAAAGAGATAAAACTCGCATTCTGTTCCGATATTTACGTTAAAGCCCAGCTTTTCTGCTTTTTCTACAACGCGCTGCAGAATAAGGCGGCTGTCTCCTTCAAAAGGTGTTCCGTCGGGGTAGAGAATATCACAGTAAAGTCTTGCCACGCGTCCGTGCTGGGGTCTCCAGGGCAGAACAGAAAGAGTTGTGGGATCAGGAACCAGAAAAAAATCGCTCTTTTCTATATTAAGCAGACCCCGTACAGAACTTCCGTCAAAGGAAACACCTTCTTCAAATGCTTTCTGAAGAAGTGACGGCTGTATGGTAAGGCTTTTGAGCGAACCAAAAATATCTGTAAAGAACAGTTTTATAAACTTAACGTCGTTTTCGGCAACGTACTGAAGTACTTCGTTTTTCTTGTAATCCATTTGTAACCCCTGTTTAACTTATTCTACCGTAACTGATTTTGCCAGATTTCTTGGTTTGTCAGGATCTGTTCCTCGGTGAATTGCGCAATAGTAGGCAAAAAGCTGTGCCGGTATTATAGAAAGCATTGAAGCAAATGCACTTTCTGTATGCGGAATGCTTACAATTTCATCTGCTGCCTGTGCAAAAGCTCCGTCTTTGTCCTGTGTAATGACAAAAGTTGTGGCTCCGCGTGTTCTTACTTCTACAATGTTGCTGGCAATTTTTTCGTAAAGTTCCGGATCGGTGGCTATGGCAACAACAAGCGTATTTTTGTCTACCAGGGCAATCGGTCCATGCTTTAATTCTCCTGCGGCAAAGGCCTCGCTGTGCATGTAGCTTACTTCCTTGAGTTTAAGAGCACATTCAAGGCTTGTTGCGCTGTCGAACTGTCTTCCTATAAAGAATACTTTTTCTTTGTTGAAGTTTTTTGACACGAATTTCTGGATTCCGGTTTTGTCATCAAGAATTTCCTGTACTTTTGACGGAATCTGTTCAAGCTCTGAAAGAAGGCGGGTATATTCAGCCCGGGAAAACTTCTCGCGCAGGAATGCACACTTTAAGGCAAGAAGATAAAGGCACATGAGTTGTGTGGTATATGCTTTTGTTGACGCAACTGCAATTTCGGGACCGGCCCATGTGTAAATTACGTCGTTTGCTTCGCGGCTTACTGTTGAACCTACGCAGTTTGTTATTGCAATTACGTGGATTCCAGCTTCTTTGGCAAGTCTCATGGCGGCCAGTGTGTCTGCAGTTTCTCCTGACTGGCTTATTACGATAAAGATGTCATCTTTGTCCAGAATTGGGTTCATGTAGCGGAACTCACTTGCGACAGTTACTACAACCGGAATGCGTGCAAACTTTTCAAATGCATACGCCGCCACTACTCCGGCATGGTACGCTGTTCCGCAGGCTGTAATTACGATTCTTTTTGCGTTTTTGAAATGTTCTGCAACGGTAAGCTCGTCAAAGTTTATGTCTACAGGCTTTTTGTTTTCGTAAACAAGACGCGGGCGCATTGTGTCTGTAAGTGCTTTGGGCTGTTCGTGGATTTCTTTGAGCATGAAGTGTGCATAGCCGTTCTTTTCTGCAGAAGAAAGATCCCAGTCTACGTGGTAAGGCTGTTTTATTACTTTGTTTCCGTCTTCGTCAAAAAGATCAACGTGGTCGCTGTATAAAACCGCAATTTCTTTCTGGTCAAGGAAATAAACGTCGCGTGTGTATTCAAGTACTGCCGGAACATCGCTTGCAATAAAGTTTTCACCTTTGCCGAGTCCTACAATAAGCGGGCTTTCCTTTCTTGCGGCAATGAGTCTGTCGGGATAATCGCTGCATATAACGCCGAGCGCGTAACTTCCTTCAAGACGGTGGGTTGCTTCTATAACTGAATGGAAAATATCACCGTCCATTTCGTAATAGTAGTTTATAAGGTGTGCAATAACTTCTGTATCTGTTTCACTGCGGAATACAACTCCTTCTCCCTGAAGCCATGCTTTGAGTTTGGCATAGTTTTCTATAATTCCGTTGTGAACGACTGCAATTGTTCCGCTGAGGTTTGTGTGCGGGTGTGCATTTACGTCGCTTGGTTCACCGTGGGTTGCCCATCTTGTGTGTCCTATTCCGAGTGAGCCGTTTATAACTTCTTTTGAAATGCGTTCTTCAAGAGCCTTAAGTGCGCCCTTTACTTTGCGTACAACAATGTCTTCTCCGTCAAAAACGGCGATTCCAGCACTGTCGTAACCTCTGTATTCCAGTTTTTTAAGGGCATTAATCAAAACAGGGGTGGCTTTTTTGCTTCCGATATAACCTACAATTCCGCACATATAAAACTCCGAAAAAATGTAAAAAAATCAATTTACCAATAATAGCATGAGTTATTGAAGATTTCAATGCAATTATGCTAGAGTAAAAGTATGAGAATAAGAAAAAGTTTTGTCATTGCAGGTATTTCAGCAGTCTTCGTGATTTTTATTGCGGCTTTGGTAATTATTGCCAATTTTGACAGTTTGCGGCATAAAACACAGGTCGCATTTTACGGACTGAATGAAGTTCAAGTTAAGGCATTTGAGGCTGAATTGGCTTCTGTTACTGACAAAAACGGTAAGATTGTACATTATGCTTTTACTGTTTTGGACGACAGGGTGCCTCTTGCGGAACAGCTTTCTTCCAGAACTGATCTTCTTGTTTCTGCGGCAGGAGCTTCACTTGATGAAGCCGTTGCTTCTGTTCCTGCTAAAAAGATGGATTCGTATGCACTGGAACAAACGGTGCTTTCGGGAATGTATTCGTCGGTGGCGGCTTTTTCTATGCGGAATGATAAGGGACGGGTTTTGTCACTGCCGCTTTTGGTTGATCCGGTGGAGATTCTGCTTAATGCACAGACGCTTTCCCAAACCGGAATGAGAAAAATTTCTTCTATTAATATGCTGGGTGATTATGCGTCAAAGTCACGCGGAACAGTTTATTTTCCTGTAGTTTTCGCCGGTGCAGATTCCCGCAGTTTTGTTGACATGACAGGCGCTCTTGCAGAGTCGCTTTCGGGAAGCGGTGCTTTTGATGAGGCCGTTAAACTTGTGCGTTCCGAAAAGTCTCGTTCTGCAGAAGATTTGATTAAGGATTTGTGTGCCGGCGAAAATGCTCCTTTTAACAAAGCTGCCACTCTTCTTTCTGAATGGACGAAGGGTAGAATAATTATGAACGATGTCTATAATCTTGAAGACAAGGGTTTGCCTGCCTTGATGCGTGAAAATATGTGCGCGGCGGTTTTTACGGATCTTTCTTCGCACCGTCAGTTTGAATTTGAGGCTCTGAGGCACTTTGTTTCTGTTCCTGATGCTTCCGGTGAAACACTGCCGTTTGTTCCGTCGGAGCGCCCTTTAATAACAAGACGATTGACTGCCGGTGTTATCTGCGCGGTTCCGCTGTCGAAGGAAAAAGGCACGGGTTATGCTGTAGACCGTCTTGTAAGCAGCGGTGCACAGGAGTCACTTAGCCGCGCGACGGGACTTGGCCCTGTACTTGCAGATTCGACTGTTCCAGACAGGCAGGCAGATGATGCGCGCTTTTGGATAGCAGCGTCTGATGTTCCTTTTGTTCCTTTTTCGCGGGCGGCTTTTACTGACGGCGAATTTTTGGATGCTTTTGCTACTGCCCTTAAAATTTATATCAGGAACGGACAGTTTTAAGCGGCGTTTGGATAAACTGTTTTTTTGCTGATTTTTTGAAAAATCTTTTGAATTTTACTAAAGTCAAAAAATCATTCTCCGAAATTTAAGGTATAGGGTGGTAAAACCCGAGGGGCGGCAGCCAGATATGGTTTGTCGGTAACTCATAATACCTTGTTACAGGAGATACAATATGGTTATCAATCACAACATGAGCGCAATGTTCGCTCAGCGTTCAGAAGGAATTACTGAACTGAACAACCAGAAGAACATGGAAAAACTTTCTTCCGGTATGAAGATTAACCGTGCCGGCGATGACGCTTCAGGTCTTGCAGTATCAGAAAAGATGCGCAGCCAGATCCGCGGTCTTAATCAGGCTTCTACAAACGCCAAGAACGGAATCTCTTTCATCCAGACAACTGAAGGTTATCTTCAGGAAACAGAAGACATCATTCAGCGCATCCGCGAGCTTGCTATTCAGTCAAGCAACGGTATTTACACTGACGAAGACCGTATGCAGATTCAGGTTGAGGTTTCTTCACTTATCGCTGAAGTAGACCGCATTGCTTCTACAGCTCAGTTCAACGGAATGAATATGCTTACCGGACGTTTTGCACGCCCCACAGGTGAGAACAGCGTAACTGCTTCTATGTGGCTTCACATTGGTGCCAACATGGACCAGCGCACACAGGTTTACATCGGAACAATGAGCGCTTCTGCTCTTGGACTGCGCAATGTTGGAAACGAAGAGATTATGTCTCTTGAGTCACCTGATCAGGCTAACCGCGCTATCGGTACTCTTGATGAAGCTATCAAGAAGATCAACAAGCAGCGTGCAGACCTTGGTGCTTACCAGAACCGCCTTGAGAAGACAGTTGTTGGTCTTGATGTTGGTGCAGAAAACCTTCAGGCTTCTGAGAGCCGCATTCGTGATACAGACATGGCTAAGGAAATGGTTGACTTTACAAAGAACCAGGTTCTTACTCAGGCTGGAACAGCAATGCTCGCTCAGGCAAACCAGTCTTCACAGAACGTACTTTCACTTCTTCAGTAAGAGTGCGTTTGATAGTTGGCTGTTCAAAAAGTTTTGGACAGCCTGCGAATACCGCCGTTGTTTTTTTTTGGAACGCGGCGGTTTTTTTATTTTAAACCAACTGAAATAAAAACCGTGGTTGCGCGCAGATTTTGTATGTGGTAGTATTCGCTTATGCCACAGCCGTTTTTATTCAACCTTATAGACAAAGCAGTTTTTGATTACAAACTAATTCAGAACGCAGACCGTATTCTTGTTGGTGCTTCCGGAGGAAAAGATTCTACGGCGCTTATTGAATATTTTGCAAACAGAAAAAAAAGACCTGGATCTGATTTTGAGTTTACTGCGCTTAATGTGTGTACGGAATTCGGAGGAGCCCTTCCCGAAAATATTGCTGCTCTCTTTGCTGAATGGAATGTTCCGCTGGTGACTGTTAATGTAGATGTTCAGGGACGGCTCAAACCCGGAAGAAAAATGAGCTGCTACTGGTGTTCCACGCAGCGCCGCACTGAACTGATTGATTATGCAGTAAAAAATAATTTCAATAAAATCGCGCTTGGTCACCATATGGATGATATTCTTGAAACGCTTCTTATGAATATGCTTGACAAGTCTGAACTGAGTACAATGCCGCCGCGCCTTAAGTACAAAAATTATCCGCTAGAAATAATACGTCCGCTCTGCTATGCCTGTGAAGAGACTATTGTTTCACACGCAGAAAGTGCAGGTTACAAATGCTGGACGTGTACCTGTGATTTTCAGGATAACAGTGCAAGAAAAGATGCCCGCAGAAGACTTGAACTTTTGACGGGAGGTGACAGAAAAAAGAAAGAGCATATGTTCAACTCGTTAAAAAAAATTGAGCCGGAATATCTTCCCTAAAAAAAGCGCAGTTTGTAAAATTCGGCACAAGTCAATAAAAAATAATTGACTAATTCAACATTAAAAACTAGTCTGTTTTGAAAGGACAATGCTGTCGTATCCGTCGGGCAGCAGTGTCTGGATATGACAACATAAAAGCCCTGTAACTTATGGCAATACCTGCGGAGGTTTTTATGAAGAATGTTGGATATTACAATGGCGAGATGGGACTTATGGAAGAAATGAAAGTTCCCATGCTTGACCGCGCGCTTTATTTTGGTGACGGAGTTTATGATGCGACTTATGCCGCAAACCGCAAAATTTTTGAAACCGATTTTCATGTAGACAGATTTTATAACAGTCTCAAAGCCGTAAAAATTCCGTTTAAACTTTCAAAATCTGAACTTATTGCTGAACTTCAGAAATGTATTGACGCAATGGACAGTGACGGAATTGTATTCGTTTACTGGCAGTCAACGAGAGGTACGGCTGTGCGCAATCATGTGTTCCCGGACTGCGAACCGAATCTTCTTATTTATGTAGTTGAATCTTCTCTTACCGATCTTACAAAAACAATCAAACTTATAAGTGTGGAAGATACGCGCTTTTTGCACTGCAATATCAAAACGCTGAACCTTCTTCCGAGTGTTATGGCGGCAGAGCAGGCAAAGGCAGCGGGCTGCAATGAAGTTGTATTCCACCGCGGAAACCGTGTTACTGAATGTGCACACAGCAATATCAATATAATCAAAAACGGAACTTTTATTACTCCGCCGCTGGACAATCTTATTCTTCCCGGAACAACGCGCCGCCACTATCTTGAAATATGCAAAAGAATCGGTGTGCCTTACTGCGAGAGAACATTTACACTTGATGAAGTTTTTGATGCCGACGAAATTGTGGTTACAAGTGCAGGAACTCTTGGTGTGCGTGTCTGCGAAATTGACCAGAAAAAAGTCGGCTGTAAAGATGAAAAAACTTTGCGTAAACTTCAGAAGGCTGCGGTCGAAGATTTTATTTCAGAAACGGGATTTGTTCCGTCTTTTTATGACAAACTGTAAGCAGGTGAAATATGAACGCGCGTGAACTGTCAAAATATAATGTAGGAGAAAATCTGGACCAGCTCATGAACCTGGACCCGCGTGGTTACGGTGTGTGCCGTATTTTATACCCCGCGGCAAGAAAGGCAATGGGTTCGAGTCTTTGTATGAAAACTGCAGAAACACTGCACGCAATTCTTTCTCAGGACAAAAGACCAAAGAGTGAAAAAGCACCTGTCTATATTATGACAGGCTTTGTGCTTAAGGAACACGAATGTCCTGAAACTGACGGAATTACAGGCGCGCTTCTTCTGGCGAGAGCTCTTGTTGTGGCATACGACGTGACGCCCGTATTTGTTATTCCCAAAAAATGCGTTCCTGCAATAACAGCCGCTGCGCCGCATCTTGGTCTTCACGCATATGCAGATTTAGAAAAAGCAAAGTCTGTTTCACTTTCACTTGCGTACATGACCATTTCTGAAGATGTACAGGAAGCAGCCGCAGAAACAGAGGCAATCCTTGAGCTGCCAAAACCTGCGGCGCTGTTTTGTACAGAGAGTGCCGGTGCAAATGCGAAGGGCGTGTACCATAATGCAGTGGGTGCTGACATTACGTCACTTGAAGCAAAGTCAGATGCTTTGTTTAACGCACTTAAAAAAGAGGGTGTTCCGACTTTTGCTGTAGGAGATCTTGGCAATGAAATGGGAATGGGATTAATAAAGCGTCATGTAGAAAAATATATTCCGAACGGAAAGGAAATAATTGCCGCAACAAGTGCAGATTATCTTGTAACGGCAACGGTTTCTGACTGGGGCGTTTATGCAGTAATTGCAGCTCTTGCCTATCTTAACGGGAAAATAGAAATAATGCATGACGAACAGATGGAAGAAGCCGTTTTGAGAGCGTGCTGCCTTAGCGGAATGGTTGATATGACCGGTTCTCTTCTTCCTGCAATTGACGGATTTTCTGTAGATATAGAAAAACAGATTGTAGCGTTAATGCGTTCCACTGTGGAATATGCAATCGCTTATCCGCAGAACAAATGGTTTGACGGAGTTTTGGAAAAAGGTTTCTATGGAAAATATTGAATTCAATTTTGACGGAACAGACTATGCCATAATAAAATTCGGGAACAGTATTTCACCGCAAATAAATGAGCGCGTGCGTTCCGTCTGTGAATATTTTGAATCTCTTTCTCAAAAAAAAGAATTGCCGGACTCAATTGTCGAATGGGTTCCGACTTACTGTACTGTCTGTGTTTATTATAACCCGCTCAGAATAAGTCTTGCAAAAATAAAAAAAATACTTTATGAGTCTGTAAAATTCAACGGCGCAGCAAAAGGGAATTCCGGAACACTGCATGAAATTCCTGTCTGCTACGAAGATGAATTTTCCCCTGACATGAAAAATGTCTGCGCACATTCAGGCCTTTCAAAAGAAGAAGTTGTTGCGGCACACACGTCCCCGGTTTATACCGTTTACATGCTTGGTTTTCTTCCGGGCTTTGCCTATCTTGGCGGAATGGATGAACGGCTTGAAACACCGCGACTTGAAGTTCCACGCGTAAAAATTCCTGCGGGAAGTGTTGCTATCGGAGGAAGACAGACAGGCGTTTACCCGGTGGACAGTCCTGGAGGCTGGCAGATTATTGGCCGCACAAATGTAAAGCCTTACGATGTTTTTAGAAATCCGAAAATTCTTTTCAGGGCCGGTGACAAAATTAAATTCCGTGCGGTAACAAAAGATGAATTTGCTTTGCTTGAAAAACAGAGTGTCGGTGAAGATTCTTGCGGCGGTGAATGTGCAAAGGAAAGATATGTTGCAACTTCGGGAATAAAAATTCTTTCTGCCGGAGCCGGAACTTTTATAGAAACTTCAGGCGTGAGGGGACTTCAGAAAGACGGCTTTAACTGCGGCGGCGCAATGGATGAATGCGCAATGATTCTTGCAAATATTATTGCAGGCAATATTCCAAAAGCGGCGGTTCTTGAGTCGACTCTTCTTGGGCCGAAAGTTGAATTTAACGGAGAGTGTGATTTCTGCATTACCGGTGCCGACCAGAATGCAACTCTCGACGGAACACCGGTTGCACTTTACACGAAAGTGCATGCCAAGGCCGGAAGCATTCTTGCGCTTAGTGCCGCTGTCTCCGGCTTGCGTACATACATTGCTTTTGCAGGCGGAATAATTGCTCCTTCTGTAAATAAAAATTTTGGCGGTATAAAAATAAAATCCGGAGACTGTTTTGCTACAGGAAATTTCTTTGCGCCTAAAGAAATTTCTGTTCGCAGCATTCCGGCCGTGTTTGCTAAGTGCAGTGCGCGCGCGGGAGTGGTGGACGTACATGTTGTTAAGGGTGCTCAGTTTGCATCTTTTGAAGGGGACAGCGCGCGCGCTTTCTTAAACGCCGTTTACACTGTAATGCCCGCCTCCAACAGGATGGGCTGTTGCCTGGACGGAGAGCATATCCAGTGCCGCGGCGGTACAGACATTATTTCTGATGCAATTCCGTGGGGTTCCGTGCAGATTACTTCGGCCGGGCTTCCCATAGTGATGCTTAGTGACAGGCAGACGACGGGCGGTTATGCAAAGATTGCGACAGTCATTCCGTCTGATCTGCATTTGTTTGCGCAGTTTGTTCCTGGTACAAAAATAAGGTTTGTTCTTGTTTCCAGAAAACATGCACTTTCACTTCTAAAAAAAACAAACAGGCTTCTTTTGAAAAAATATTCGGAGGTTCACTATGTCTGAAAAAAATATTTATGCTGACTGCCTGCCCAGTGAGGTTCGTGCACTTATACGTGAAGGAAAAATTACCTGCCAGACTTCGGGAATGTGTTCCGGGTTTGCACAGGCCAATCTTTGCGTTCTTCCAAAAAAGTATGCGTATGATTTTCTTTTGTTTACGCAGCGCAATCCAAAGTCCTGTCCTGTTCTTGAAGTAAGTGATACAGGTTCACGCACACTTCATTCCATTGCTTCAGGAGCCGACATTGCAACTGATATTCCCAAGTACCGCATCTGGAAAAACGGTGTTCTTGACGGCGAGTATACAAATGTGTCTTCTTTCTGGCGTGATGATCTTGTGAGCTTTCTTATAGGCTGCAGTTTTTCTTTTGAGTTTGAACTTATTGCTGCAGGAATTGACGTACGCAATATTTCCCTGGGGTGCAACGTTCCTATGTATCTTACAAATATTGACACTGTTCCCGCAGGAATCTTCGGCGGAAAAATGGTTGTGAGCATGAGGCCCATTCCCTATGACCAGATTGTGCGCGCTGTTACCGTGTCGGGTTCAATGCCGCGTGTTCACGGCACGCCCATCCATATAGGCGATCCTTCTGTTATTGGAATTAAGGATTTGTCTCATCCCGACTTTGGCGATGCCGTTCCGGTTAAGGAAGGAGAAGTTCCTGTTTTCTGGTGCTGTGGCGTTACTCCGCAAAGTGTTGTGATGAATTCCAAACCTGATTTTTGTATTACACATTCGCCCGGACATATGTTTATTACCGATGTTCCGAATGCAATGCTTAAAAACTGATTTTTTTAAGGGGGTTATAAATGTTTAAGGTAGATTTGAACTGTGACTTGGGAGAAAGTTTTGGAAACTACAGAATTGGTGATGATGAAAATGTGATTCCGCTTATTTCTTCTGCAAATATTGCCTGCGGATTCCACGCGTCTGATCCTGTTGTTATGCAGCGTACAGTAAATGCTGCCGCAGCGTCTTCTGTCGGAATAGGTGCTCACCCGGGGTATCCTGATCTTATGGGATTCGGCCGGCGGTTTATGAAACTTTCTGCAGAAGAAGCAGAAGCTTATGTTATGTACCAGATAGGTGCTCTTTCATCTTTTGTCGCCGCTGCCGGTAAATGTATACAGCATGTAAAACCGCACGGTGCTTTGTACAATGCTGCGGCAAAAGATTCCGTCCTGGCAGATGCAATTTGCCGTGCAATAAAAAAAGCGAGCCCTGAATCTATTCTGCTTGCGCTTTCGGGAAGTGAAATGGTCGAGGCTGCCCACCGTAACGGACTGCGTGTTGCCTGCGAAGTTTTTGCTGACCGTGCCTACAATGATGACGGAACACTTGTTGCGCGTTCTGAGCCGGGTTCTGTGATTACTGACGAAAATGAAGCTGTGTCGCGTGCAGTGCGTATGGTTCGCGAAGGAATTGTTGTTTCGCGTTCGGGAAAAAAAGTTGCAGTTCAGGCAGACAGCATATGCGTTCACGGTGACGGAGCCAAAGCGCTGGCCTTTGTAAAAAAAATACGTTCTGTGTTTGAAAGTATGCAGATTTGTATTTGTCCTCTTTGCGAAATTATTGAATAAAAAAAAACAGGGGGAGGGGTAAAAATGAATTTAAAGAAAAAACTTACGTCTGTTTCGGCGCAGGTGCTTGATAATTCAAATGCAATTTCAAGTGCTGTAAGCGATATTGGAAAAGCAATGGACGTTATTGGCGAAGATTCGTCTGAAAATAACCGCGGTGTTGAACTTTTGAATTCTCTTACTGGAAAATTCAAGCTGTGAAAAAAATATTAGTAAAATCCGGGAGTTCATTTATTTTGTGAATGATTTCCGAATTTTACAATGTAAAATGCTTTTTTTTGGGTTTGCAAGGTTGAAAAAAATCGTGCAATAAATTAAAACAAAGAAAGGTAAGCAACAAAGCCGTTGCAGACTAAATTGCCGTATGGCAGTTTAACTCGCGAAGGGCTTTGTTAATTCGGCTCTTCGCAAAATGAGGAGCTGATTATGAAAAAAATCGAAAAAATCCTTGCATTCGGTCTTATGGCCGGAATCGCCGTGGGCGGAGCCTTTGCCGCTAAAAAACCTAAGACAATCAAAATTGGATTCAATATTCCTCTTACAGGAGATTCTCCAAAAGTAGGTGAGGGTTCAAAATATGCCGGTGAAATGATCAAGAATGAAATCAATGCTGCCGGCGGTCTCGAAGTAAAGGGACAGAAATATCTGCTCGACTTTGTTTATGCAGACAACGAACTTAAGCCCGATTCAGCAATCCAGAGTGCTTACAAACTTATCCAGCAGGACAAAGTTCTTGCCGTTGTAGGACCTGATGGTTCCGGACGTGCTATTCCTGCAGGTGAAATCAACAACGAAGAAAAGACACCGATGGTTTCACCGTGGGCAACAAACCCTGCTGTTACAAAAGACAGACCTTATGTTTTCCGCGCATGTATTCTTGATCCGTTCCAGGCTCCTGTTGCTGCAAAGTTTGCCAGCGAGCAGTTTGGATGCAAAAAAGTTGCCATTCTTTACAACCTCGAAGATGACTACTGCAAAACCCTCGCTGAACTTTTCAAGGAATCCTGGGAAAAGAATTACGGTTCTGTAGTTGTATTTGAAAGCTTCGGACAGAAAGACCAGGACTTTTCTGTTCAGCTTACAAAAATTGTAAACTCAGATGCAGAAATGCTTTATCTTCCTGACTACTACAACCACGTTGCACTTATTACAAACCAGGCAAAGGACCTTGGATGGGACAAGCCCTGTATGGGTTCTGACTCATGGGGTTCTGCAGATTTGTTCCCGCTCAGTAAGGGTGCTGTAACAGGCTATTACTTTACAACACACTACGCTGCTGCCGGTGCAAAGGGAAAGACAAAGGAATTCATTGACAAGTACAAGGAACTCTACGGATACGTTCCTGATGATGTAGCAGCACTTTCTTACGATGCAACAATGCTTATTCTTAAGGCAATCCAGGACTGCGGAATTACAGGCAACCTCAAGAAGGATCGCACTGCAATCAAGGATGCACTCGGAAAGATTACTGACTACGAAGGACTTACAGGAAAGATGACCTTTACTCCGGACGGAGACCCGATTAAGGAAGCCGTTGTTGTTCAGGTTTCACCCAAGGGAGAATTCACTTTCGTAAAGAGCCTCAAGCCGTGATCGTAAAAAGATACAGTTTGTAAATAAGAAAAGTATTTGCACGGCCGGTTTTCCAAAGCCTTGTTCCGGTCGTGCAATTTCCATGATGTTTTTTAATAGGGGGTAAGGGATGCTATCATATTTCATTCAGAATATATTCAATGCTCTACAATGGGGTAGCTTCTATTCAATGATTGCCTTGGGCTATTGTCTTGTTTACGGCGTTCTGCGTCTTATAAACTTTGCACACGGCGATATTTTTATGACATCCTGCTACATTGCATTTTTTGTAGTAGCGCTGCTCACATCACATTTTGCGGGGCTTACGGGAATTCCGCTTTTTATAATAACACTTGTCGCGACTATGGGACTTACAGCTCTTCTTGGAGTGGGAATTGAGCGTGTCGCATACCGGCCTTTGAGGGCTAAGGGCGCCAATCGTCTTTACGTCGTTATTACCGCTCTTATGATAGGATTTATTCTTGAAAACGGAAACCTTGCAGTTCTTGGTGCAAGTTCCAGAAGTTTCCCTGATATTCTTCCAAAGCATGTCTGGAACATAGGACCGGTTACAATCACCAGCCTTAAGGTTCTTGTTATAGTAAGCGCGGTCGTCGTTTTTGGAGTGCTTCAGTTTATTGTACAGAAGACAACAATCGGAATGTCAATGCGCGCAATTTCTTATGACAAGTTTGCGATTCCGCTTATGGGAATTCCACTTAACGCAGTAATTACATTTACATTTGCGCTCGGTTCTGCACTTGCCGCAATTGCCGGAATTCTTTTTGGTATGTCATATCCTGTTCTGGACCCGTACATGGGAATGATAATAGGATGGAAGGCCTTTATTGCAGCTGTTGTAGGCGGAATCGGTGACATTAAGGGTGCATTCCTTGGCGGATTCATGCTTGGATTTATCGAGATTTTCGTTACTGCCTTCCTGCCTTCAAGCTACAAGGATTTGGTTTCGTTTGTGATTCTTCTTGTAATTCTTACGATTAAGCCGACGGGATTCTTTGGTATTGCAAAGAGTACAAAGATTTAGTTCAGCCGGGAGAATAAAAATGACAAATAAGCAAAGAAAATACATATTTCCGGTAATGACGGTTGTTTCGATTGTAATAATTACCGTACTTGCAAAACTGGATTTAATAAACAATTATTTTCAGACAATACTTACGACAATCTGTATAAACATAATAATGTCTGCCAGCCTTAATATCGTCAACGGCTACATGGGGGAATTTTCATGCGGTCACGGCGGTTTCATGGCGGTAGGTGCATATGTTTCTTCTGTACTTGGACTTATTTTGTTCAAGGATGGAAACACAATTACCGGAACAGGACTTCTTCCTGAAGGTCTTGCTCTTATAGGATTCCCGATCTGCATTATTATAGGTGGACTTGCTTCAATGCTGGTGAGCCTTATAGTTGCAATCCCTTCTTTCAAGACACGCGATGACTATCTTGCAATCATTACGGTTGCCGCAAACTTTATCATAACCACGGCGCTCAATAACATTCCAATCGTAGGTGCAAGCCGCGGACTTATGGGAATGAGAAGTGTCATGAACGGAATGGCCGATGTAGTAGATATTCCGTGGATTCTTGTCTGGGGAATGATTTTTGCTGTGGTTGCCGTAGTTTCAATTCACTTCCTTATGAGTTCAACTTTGGGAAAGGGCATAAGCGCTGTACGTTACGATGAGATTTCTGCCGAGATTATGAGCGTAAACACAAACAATATGAAACTCATTGCATTTACATTCTCATCTTTCCTGGCTGGAATTGCAGGTGGCCTTTTTGCACATCTCCTTGGTTTCATTAACCCTGCATCATTCGGAATAATGAAGTCAACAGAAAGTCTTGTTATGGTGTACCTTGGCGGAATGGGAAGTCTGAGCGGTTCTGTACTTTCTGCGGTTGTGTTTACAATTCTGCTTGAACTTTTAAGACCTGCCCAGATTCTTAAGTGGGTAATTATTCCGCTGATTCTTATTCTTATAATGGAATTCCATCCTGAAGGAATTATGGGAACAAAAGAACTTACCCAGGTATTCCCCAAACTCAGGAAACTGTTTGCGCAGAATTCAAATCATGTAAGAAGACAACAGAAGGAGGCTTCAAGTGTCTGAACCTTTGCTTAAAATAAATCACCTTACACACAGATTCGGCGGACTTCAGGCCCTTACCGACATAAACGTTGAACTTACAAAAGGAGAAATTGCAGGACTTATTGGACCGAACGGCGCCGGTAAAACTACGGTATTCAATCTTGTAAGCGGATTCTATGTTCCGTCTGAAGGAGATATAATTCTTGACGGTACAAGAATAAACGGTCTCAAGCCGCATAAAATTGCCGAACTGCAGATTGGAAGAACTTTCCAAAATATTCGCCTTTGGAGCGACATGACTGTTCTTGACAACATCTGCATTGCACAGCATTCAAAACTCGGCTATACAATCAAAGATGTTTTTCTGAACTCAAAGAAATTCAAGGAAAATGAAAAGCGCATTTACGATTCAGCATGGGAACTTCTTGAAAAGTTTAATCTTGCTGACTCTGCACTTGATTATCCAAAGAATCTTCCGTACGGAATCCAGCGCCGTGTAGAAATTGCGCGTGCACTGAGTCTTAACCCGAAGCTTCTTCTTTTGGACGAGCCGGCTGCAGGTTTGAGTACAACAGATTTGGACGGACTTATTGACTACATAAAATGGATTCATGATACATTCGGAATTACAATCTGGATGATTGAACACCAGATGCAGGTTATCATGACTTTGTGCAGCCAGATTCAGGTTGTGGACTTTGGAAAGGAAATTGCTCAGGGAACACCTGAAGAAATCCGCAATAATCCGGCTGTAATCAAGGCTTATCTCGGAAACGAAGAGATTTAAGTTCCATGGAGGCAAAATATGCTGCTTGAAGTAAATAATTTAAAAGTTTCATACGGAAATATCGAAGCTCTTCACGGAATTTCGTTTAATGTAGATAAGGGAGAAATTGTAACTCTTATAGGCGCAAACGGAGCCGGAAAAACTTCTACACTGCTGTCACTTTCAAGACTTTCAAAACCAGAAGCACCGACTGTAAAAGAAGGAGATATTCTGTTTGAAGGAAAGAGTATTCTTAAGACTGAACCACATGTGCTTATCCAGAACAAGATGATGTGTCTTGTTCCAGAAGGAAGACATATTTTTGGTAACCTGAGCGTTGCTGAAAATCTTCAGATGGCAACTTACGGCCGGCGCCATGATGTAGGTCACGATGCAAGAACTTCGGAACTTTACGATTTGGTTTACGATCTTTTTCCAAGACTTTATGAACGCAGAAAACAGAGAAGTGAACTTCTTTCGGGAGGTGAACAGCAGATGCTTGCAGTAGGCCGCGCGCTTATGACTGACTGCCATTTTATCATGCTTGATGAGCCCAGCATGGGACTTGCACCAAAGCTTATGTACGAAATGTTCCGCGCGTTAAAAAGACTCAATGACCAGGAAAACATGACGCTTCTGGTTATTGAACAAAACGCAAAGGTTGCACTTGAGTTTGCACACCGCGGATACGTTCTAAGCACCGGAGAAATTATTGCTTCGGGAACAAGTGAAGAACTTCTTTCCAACGCAGATGTAAAAAAGGCATATCTTGGTGGCTGAGCGCGCAGATTAATTTTGTCTATTTCGCAGGAATAAATTCTGCGGAGTGATTTTTTAGGCCGGAAGACGAAAATGTAACCCCGTCGTCTCCCGGCTTTTTTTATGTCCCCATATGTAAACCACGCATGTTTGTTAACGGACAAAAAAATTAACGCAATGAAGGCGTAGCGCGGCGATGACGGGACGGCCCGAACATCTGCAGGTGCGGAGCGCCGAAGCCGTTCGGGAACGGCACGTTGTCGTCGTGATACGCCGTTGTTAACGAAAAAGGTGTTTGTCCGTAAACAAATATGAGCGCGGTGTCGGCGGGGACGCGCCGTTGTTAACGAAAAAGATGTCTGTCTGTAAACAAATTTGTGTAAGTTCCTGCGATATCTTAACGTAAGCAGAAATTTTGTTTATAATAGAGCCAACATACAGGGGGTACTATGTTAAAAGGAAAAGTGGCCGTTGTTACCGGCGGAACCCGCGGAATCGGGTTTGAGACTGTAAGACAGTTTTTGCTTAACGGCGCAAAAGTGGCACTGTGCGGCAGCCGTGAAGAAACAGTTGTAAAAGCTGTGGACAAGCTCAAGACCGAAAATGCAGCGTTTGAAGTAGAGGGATTTTTCCCGAATCTCAGTAAGGAAGTAGAAGTTGCCCAAATGATGGCAGCTGTTAAAGCGAAGTACGGAAAGATAGATATTCTTGTAAACAACGCAGGAATTTCTTCAAGTACACCGCTTTTGAATTACACAGAAGATGAGTTCGACAAGATTTCAAACTTAAACATAAAGTCTGTGTTTGTATGTTCAAAAGCCGTTGTTCCATATTTAAAGGAAACAAAGGGTGTCATTCTAAATACAAGTTCAATGGTAAGCATGTACGGGCAGCCAACAGGTGTAATGTATCCTGCAAGCAAATTTGCAGTAAACGGAATGACGCTGTCTCTTTCGCGGGAACTTGCGCCTTTGGGAATACGCGTAAATGCCGTAGCACCCGGAATTACCGAAACAGACATGGTAAGCGCTCTTCCGAAAGAAGTGATTGAACCGCTTATAAAAACAATTCCGCTCGGAAGAATAGGAAAACCTGTAGATATAGCAAATGCATTTGTATTCCTTGCCAGTGACATGGCTTCATATATTACAGGTGACATTCTTCATGTAGACGGTGACGCACGCAGCTAGTATCAGGAATTTTATAAAACAGCAACTAATTCTGTTTTTGTGCGGTAACTGCCAGACGTTTGCGTATATAAAGCGTTGCAAAGGCAAGTGCCGCACATCCTGCAAGAAGCCAAACTTCGCAAGCCACCAGCGGAAAAACTTTTCTCTGGTACAGCGCAGCTCCTATATCAACAACCGCATGGCTTGCGATTGCAAAGAAAAGAAGAGAAATCTTTTTGTAAACCACGGAATAAAATACATTAAGCGTAAAAAGTACGTGAAGTACCATGCAGACAACGCGTTCCAGAACCCACAGAAAACCGGTGAAGGCTGTAAAGTTTGTAATTGTGTCAAGAACTGTTTCAAACCCCGGTGTATTGTCAAAGTCAGAAGCCGGAAGTCCAGCTCTCAAGGCAATGGAAACTGAAAGGTAAGTAACTGTTGCTGCCAGTGAAATAATCCAGACTTCAATTCCGCCGTGCCCCAGTCCGTAAGTGATTGCGTTGATTTCTGTACGGTTGTCCTTAAGAAAAAATTTCATAATCAGATAACGGCCGACTTCTTCAAAAATTCCCGCCATAAGAATTCCGTAAATAACAAAGGCCGCTGTATTTGAATTGATAAAACGCGAAACAGCATTATCCTGAATTATGCAGAAGTAATGTACAGCCAGTTCAAGAACACGCGCGCTTACAATAAAACCTACTGTGCCAAGGAAAAAATAACGGAGGGAAACTTTGGACTTAAACTTTTTTTTCCAGATAACAGAAACGACCAGAGGCAGTGCAAAAAGAACCGCCGATGTAACAGACAAATTTAAAATATTATACATAAAACACCCCTAAAAATAAGTGTATAATATGTCATTTTTCTTTTCAAGTGGAATTGCGAAATCGGTAAAAACAGGCATGTTCACGCTTGACACAGACCACAGTTGTTTCCCAAAACGAATAACCGTACAGGAAGCAACAGTTTTTAAAAGCCGCACAAGAATTTAAAGTTTGAACAACAATCGTTGCTTACGCGCACTTCATGATGAATTTTTTTAACAAAATTATAGTTGAAAATCAATGTCCTTCAGTAACTGTTGAAGATGAAATCAAAGACGAAAATAAAAAAGAATCAAAAAGGCAACAAAATCCCAGGTTGCAAAAGAAGCTGTTGTACTTTATAAGCTCAAAAACAAAGCAGGCAATGAATTACTGTCTGAACCGCTGGGAAAACCTGACGCGTTATCTGGATTCTGACATTGATTGAAACTGCAAAAATCCACAATTTGAGTCTGGAAGATTATCTGCGTTGTGTTTTTGAGCGCGCGCCTTACTGCGAAACAACTGAAGACTGGCAGAAACTTTTACCGTGGAATATTAAAATTACACCGTTCCAGCCACAGGGCCAATGGATTCCTGATTAAAATGAAAAGCATCCGCTATTGATTTCGGTTGTTTTTTTTGTGCGTAAATTTCAGGGGTGATTTGACGGTTACTATATAAGGAGTTGCGATGAAAATAGAAGTCAAAAAAATCAACGGCGAGCTTGCCCTGAAAGTTCCCTATGATGAGGATCTGATTGCAAAACTCATGTACGGAACAGGAATGAGAGTTTCCGAAGCCATAGGCCTGCGCATACAAGACATTGATTTCGGGCAAAATGAAATCATCATCAAAAGAGGGAAGGGCGACAAAGATAGGTGCACAATGCTTCCCGGTGCTCTGAAAACTGAAATTAAGGATCAGATGGAAAAGGTAAAAAAGATTCATGAACAGGATCTGAAGGACGGATTCGGGGGGGGGGAGTGAAACTGCCGGATTTAATAGCGAAAAAATATCCGATCGCTGCAAAAGATTTCCTCTGGACGGTATGTTCTGATTTTTTTTGACCTTTTATTTGGTCTTATGCGTATCCGTATAAGCTGGGAAGATTTTCTCTTAACTTCTTTATAGACAAAGATTTAGATATTTTAACAAAAAGTTTTATACTGACAGATTTTGAACTTTAAAAATCTTATAAGGAACGATATAATATCAGTTATACGGACGGGCCACTGGCCCGCTGGTTTGTATGGTAATAGTCTAAAAAGCTAAAAAATGCTATAGCAATGTGTAGAAATTCTTTTTTGGGTGGGAAAATGCAAGTTACTAAGATAAATAACCGTCGTTATCTAGGTAATAAATACCGTCTTTTGCCTTTCATCAATGATGTTATTGCAAAAGAATGTGGAAATTTTGATACATTTGCAGACATTTTTGCTGGTACAGGGGCAGTTTCCTCTTCCTATACAGATAAAATCCTTTATACAAACGATATTCTTTACAGTAACTACCTATGCCATTTAACTTGGTTTTCAGATGAGGCTTTTGACATCTCAAAAATAGAAAAATATATAGAATATTTTAATTCTGAATTGCCTTACGAAGACAATTATATGACCGAAAATTTCTCAGATACCTATTTTTCAAGAAAAAACTGCTCGAAAATCGGTTTTATAAGAGAAAACATCGAAAATGAGTACAAAACAGGAAAAATAAACACTCGTGAAAGAGCTATGTTAATTACATCTTTGCTTTACGGCATTGATAAAATTGCAAATACTTGCGGACATTATGATGCCTACAGAAAAGGCGTAGACTTTCCAGAATCTTTTACAATGTGTGTTCCAGAGCCTAATACAAACTTAAAACATAATCATTGTTATAACGAAGACACTAACGAACTCGTAAAAAACATTTCTGCGGATGTGGTTTACATTGACCCGCCCTACAATTCACGGCAGTATTGTGATGCTTACCACTTAATAGAGAATATTGCTCGTTGGGAGAAGCCAGAGGTTTTCGGAGTCGCTAAAAAAATGGACAGAACGGCTCTTAAAAGTAAGTATTGTACTCGTTCCGCTCCTGCAGCTTTTGAAGATTTGATTAAAAACTTAAAAGCCAAATACATTGTAGTTTCCTATAACAACATGGCAGACAAGGGAAACGACCGTTCAAACGCTCGTATTTCTGATACTCAAATCTTAGACACCCTAAAATCTAAGGGAACCGTAAAAACTTTTTCCGAACAGTTCAAAGCATTTACAACCGGAAAGTCTGAACATCTTGATAATGAAGAGAGGCTTTTCGTTTGCAAATGCAATTGAGTTTGAAAACAGAAATAGTAAAATCTCCTCTTAATTTTACAGGTGGTAAATACAAGTTGCTTCCTCAACTTGTCCCCCTTTTTCCTAGTGATATTTCAACATTTGTAGACATATTTTGCGGAGGCTGCAATGTTGGAGTAAATGTTACGGCTAAAAAAATTATATGCAACGACATTGATTCAAATTTGATAGGTTTGTTTTCTTTTTTTAAAGGAAAATCCTATGATAATTTACTACCCAAAATTCAAGAAGTTATCAACAATTTCAATTTGTCAGATTCTGAAAAAAATGGTTATTCATTTTATAACTGCAATTCTGCTAATGGCTTGGGAAACTTTAATAGAACTGGATTCCTAAATCTTCGCGAAACTTTCAATACACTTTCTAAAAGCAATGAAAACTATTATTTATATCTGTACATCTTGATTGTATACGCTTTCAATAATCAAATTCGCTTCAATTCTGACGGTGAATTTAATCTTCCTGTCGGTAAACGAGATTTTAATTTACGAATGCAAAATAAACTCAAAAATTTTCTTTCGGCTCTGGAAACAAAAAATATATCTTTTTCAAATTATTATTTTTCAGATATCAAAATCCCTGAATTGAGTGAAAAGGATTTTGTTTATGCAGACCCGCCATACCTAATTACTTGTGCAACATATAATGAAAAATCTTGGAATGAAGACGAAGAAAAAAAACTTCTTTCCTACTTAGATGAGCTTTCAAAAAATAAAATTCGCTTTGCTCTTTCAAATGTATTGTCTACAGACAATAAGATAAATACAATTTTGCAAGCATGGCTGAACGAGCGAAAATATAATTGTCATCACTTGGATTTTTCCTACAAAAATTCAAATTATCATAAAAAGAATATAGCCAAAACTGACGAAGTTTTGATTACAAATTACTAAAGGGAGGCATAAAATGAAACAGTTATGGAGTTGTTCAACAACAATGAGAAACCCTGAAAGGGCTTTTCAATTTCTTACAACAATAGCTGAAATGGAAAATCGAGAATGGACTAAAGAGGCTCAGGAAGAATTACAATCTCGACTAATAAAAAACAGATTTTACACTCCTACAAAAATAGATATTCTGCCAAAAGAATTGCAAGACGCCTTTAATGATTTAAACCATAAATTAACATTGGAGGAAGCAAAAGCAATTTTTTATGCTCAAAATTATGAAGATGCACCAATGAGAGGTCGTACTTCATTTGACCCGATTGAAAAAATGGGACTTGTCGCCCTTATGGACAATAAAATATATGTTACTGATATGGGGCAAAGATTCCTGGACGGAGAAATTGAAATCGGCGATGTCATGCTTTCGTATCTTCTGAAGTTTCAATATCCGAATCCTTTAATGAAAGGGTTTAAGGACTACAATACAAATCCTTTTGTTAACACACTGCGTCTTATCCGTTATGTTAACGAAAAATGCAGAGAACAAAAGTTAAAAGAAAAAGGCATTTCAAGACTTGAATTTGGAATCTTTGCGCTATCTATTGTTGATTACACAGAAGTTGAAAGCATTTCAGAAAAACTTATAGCTTTTAGAAAGCAATACGAAGCATTAAAAACCGACAAAGAAAAAAGTGCTTATACAGAGAAGTATGTTTCAGAGTATTTAAAAGACTTTAACAATCCGCAGAAAAATATACATGAGTACACAGATAATATTATTCGCTGTCTACGCCTTACAAAGTATATTTATATTCGTGGTGGCGGCTATTATATCGATTTGGAACCACGAAGAATGTATGAGATAAATGCAATTTTGGAAGATTTGACAGGAGAAGCGAAGTATTATTCTGTTGAAGGTTATCAAGCATTTATAGGTGACTATTACGGCTATACTCTTCCATTTGAAAAAGTAAGTGAGCTTACAAAAATCGCTGGTGACATACAGAAAGAAATCAATGAACTTCAAAACTCATTAAACAAGGCCGTTTCAACAATCAATTTTGCAGATAATATAAAAGACCTTAAAAAACAAATTCAAGATTTACGAAATGAGCGTCTAGCACTGCAGAATGAAACCTTGAAATTTAAATATGAAGACGATTCTAAAATTTCAGAAGCAGAAGAGGCGTTAAAAAACATTACAAAGCTCGGGATGAAGCCTTCTATCGCTTTGGAAAAATGGGCAAATGTAGCTCTTAACATTATTGATGATGCAAAACTTATAAAGCCAAATTCTCCTTTAGGCGATGATAATGAACCAACTTTTACAGCTCCATCAAAAGTGCCAGATATAGAATGTTTTTATGAAAATTTTAGTTCCATCTGCGAGGTTACAATGCTTACAGGACGTGACCAATGGTATAACGAAGGTCAGCCAGTCATGCGACATTTGAGGGAATTTGAAGACATCCATTCTGAAACTCCAAGTTACTGTTTGTTTGTCGCACCTCGTTTACATGACGATACTATCAACACTTTTTGGATTGCCGTAAAATATGAGTATGAAGGTGCAAAACAGAGAATTATTCCAATTACAATTTCTGAATTGATAGAGATATTGGAAATATTCAAAACAGCTAAATCTCAAAATGTTAAGATTCCTCATACAAAAATGATGGAGTTTTACAATAATTGTACAGATATTGGAGCTGTTTCTAATTCGACAGAATGGAGAACTCATATAGCAAATCAAATTGCAGAATTGAAAAATGGAATAGTTAGCCATTAAAAAAGTCATTAAACTGTACAAAAGAGCTAAAAAACTAAAAATAAGACTTTTGGTTTCTTGTAAAAAACAGGCTTCCTCAAAATAAGGAAGTCTGTTTTTGTTTATGATGGCTGTTCCTCATTTTAAGGAAATTTGCTTTTGAGCAAAATCGCAGTTCCTTATTTTGAGGATTCTCGGTTTAGTAAAATTCTATTTTCCTTACTATAAGAAATGTCGTTTTGCAAAAATTCTAATTTCCTTATGGTAAGGAAGCCTAAAAATGCTAAAACTAATCCTTATTTTAAGGAAAAATTTGTTGATTGCAGGAAAATTCAGTATTTTTAAAGCAGATTCATAAAAAAGGAGGATAAGTTTATGAACAAGTTGAAAACTGCAATCCGCAACGCTGAGGTTGACGGACTTTCGGACTCAATCATCCGCAATTTCAAGGCAGACGAAAAGGCTCAGTCTGATTCATTCCTGAAATCAGCCCTTGAGGAACTCGAATCGCTTTCAACTCAAATCACGACAGCTATTTTACAAGACAAGACTCTCTCAACGCTCGATTCTGCTGACAGTGCACGAGATGAAGCCGTAAAAACACTGGGAACGGTGCTTGTTGCCTATGCCGTTTTTCCGATTGCAAGCAAAAAAGAACTTTCTGCACCTCTCAAAGCAATTTATGACAAATACGCAAAGGCTGGAATTACAACTGCAAACTACACGAGCGAATCTTCAATGATTGAAAGTTTGTTGCAGGACTTTTCCGCTGATTCACTTGCAGAAAACATCAAGGGCTTGGAAGGTGTGGCAGAGGCAATCGCTTCTATCCGCTCGGCACAGGACGAGTTCACAAAGGCAAACGACGAGTATGTAAAAGCAAGTGCAAACAAGGGTGCTTCTGCTTCTAGCTACAACAAGCCTATTGTTTCTCTCGTAAATGACAAACTCGTTCCGTATCTCAATGCAATGGTTATTGCCGGCAACGCAAACTGCATTGATTTTGCAAAGAGCGTTGAGGCTGAAATCAACAGGGCAAACGAAGCTATTTCAAAGCGTGGCAAGAAAACGGCTGAAAAGACTGCTGAGTAAAACTTGAAAGGTCAAGCCTTTCAAGTTTTGAAATAAGGCATAAAAGTTGTGCAAGTCAAGCTTGCACAACTTTTGAATTGGACATATTGGAGGAGATAAATGAATATTGTTGAATTACAAAAATGGTTCGACCGCCAAGAAAACTGGTTAAAATATGGCGCCCAGCTACTTATTGCGAAAGCAGATCTTAATGAAGATGAATTAAATAAAGTTGTTAAAATTTGCATTGGTAACGAAAAGGTTGATAATGTCAAATTTGATGTTTCTCAATTACTACATGAGCAAAATTCATTAAATATTCATTTGTCTACTCTAGAAAAAATCAACGGTGTAAATGCATTATCTTTTGATAACATTTTAAATTTTGGTGAAAAAAATCTTTGTATAATATATGGAGCAAATGGCTCTGGAAAATCAAGCTATGTCCGCTTATTAAAAAATATATGTAATTCACGACTAAAGACACCTATTTTAGGCAATATCTACAACAAAGAAAAAATAGAACCTTCTGCTATTGTGAAATACACTGTAAATAGTACTCAAAATGAAGAAAGTTGGGAAAATGGGAAAAATATCTCAGATTTACACTTAGTAGATATTTACGACTCAAATTTTAATAATGAATTCCTTCAAAATTCAAGTCAAATAACATACGAGCCATTTTTGCTCTCTTTTTTCTCTAGGTTAATAAATCTATCTAATAGAGTTATTGATCGTATTAATTCATTAGAAGGCAGTTTGGTATCAAAACTTCCTCAAATTCCCCAAAACTTACAATCAACAAAACTTTTTGAATGGTATAAGAACTTAAGCAAGACAAATGAAACTGAAATTGATGAAAAAATCAGTTTCTCTAAAACCGATGAAGATACGCTATCTCAGTTAAAATTGCGTATAGTTCAAGAATCACCTGAGAAAAAAGCTTATGAAATAAGAAAGACAATCCAAAAGCTGGATGAATTAAAATCAAAAATAGAAACATTCAAACAGTCTTTTTCAATAAACATGTCTTCTAAATTACAGGCATTAAAGACTGAATGTATAGAAAAAGAAGCTGCATCGAAAAAATTTGCGGATTCCTTAAAGGATGATTGCAAATTAGAGGGCCTTGGTGAAAAAGCTTGGAAAGATTTATGGAATGCTGCTAAAGCATATTCTGAACAATTTGCATATAAAACTCAAAAGTTTCCTTACATTGAAAAAGGTTCTAGATGTGTGCTTTGTCATCAAGAACTTTCATCAGAAGCTGTTAAAAGATTTCAATCATTCGATGCATACATAAAAGGTGAACTTGAAAAGAATTTTCAAGAAGCACAAACTTCTCTAGACTCTTTTAAGAAAAATCTCCCACCTATTGAAACAGAAGAGCAATGGAATAACTTGTGTCAACTTGCAAGGATTGAAGACAAAAATATATATGCAAAATTATTGGATTTGCTTAACAAGTATACGCAAAACAGAGAAAAACTTCTAAATGGTGATATTATTTCGGAAGATGAAGATACTTCTGAAATTTTTAAATACATTAAAGAATTAAGAGAATCTCTTGATGAATCTGCCAAAAACTTTGAGGAAGATGCAAAAAAAATAAATAAAGAAGAATTGCAGAAAAATATTAACGAACTCGAACTTAAAAATTTGCTATACCAAAACAAAGATTCAATTAAATCAGAATTAGCAAGACTGAAACAAATTGAATTTCTTGACAAATGTAAAAAGACAGCAAATACAAGAGATTTAACTCTAAAGAAAAGCGAATTATCGGAAGAGCTTATTACCAAAGAATTCGTTGAAAGATTTAATGCTCAGTTGAAAAAAATGGGCTCAAGAGTAGATGTAAAACTTCATAAGGAATCCGCCGTAAAAGGGAAAATTTCATATAAAATTGTTCTAACAGATTCAACGGAAGCTCCTAAATTAATTCTTAGCGATGGAGAATACCGAATTATTTCTCTTGCAGCTTTTATTGCAGATGTGCTTGGTCATGAAGGAAATTGTCCTTTTATTTTTGATGATCCTATTACTTCACTTGATGATGATTACGAATCCCATGTTGTAAAAAATCTTTGTGAACTATCAAAAGATAGACAGGTTATAGTATTTACACATAGAATTTCTTTATTAAAGGATTTGGAAAACGAAGCTGAGAAGAATAATTTAGCATCAGAATCAATATATATATCTGGTAGAGACCCTAAAAAGAAAGGAGTTCCTGTTGATATTCCTATGAGTCAAAGTAATATTCTAAAATCAGCAAATTCAATGCTAAATGAGAAAATACGTGAAATAAAAAATATGGATATAAACAGTCCTGAATATGAAGTCAAGATACATTATATCTGCCAGCAGATACGAATACTTGTTGAAAAGAGTGTTGAAGATTGCTTGTTAAATGGTGTTGTTTCTCGTTTTAGAAGAGAAATAACAACTAAAGGAAAAATTGAAAAATTATCAAATATTGAACAAAAAGATTGTTCTTTCATAGATAAAATGATGACAAAATATTCATATTATGATCATCCTCAGCCTGATGAAACACCATTGCAAGAGTTTTCAATTGAAAATATTGAAACTGATATGAAAGAATTTGTCGATTGGCTAAAAAAATTGAAAGAAAGAAATAAATAGATTATTTTATTGTCAGGAAAGAAATAACGTATAACAAGAAGTTCAAAGCCGACACAGGCTCAAGGCCTGTGCGGTTTAACTCATTGTTATGCGGATTGCCGCTATGCGCGGCAACTGAGTGAGGAATTATATTATGAAAAGAAATTTTATTTGGACTTTAGGGATTGTCTCTGTTTTATCATTCGTTTCGTGTGGTTCAGACAGTCCTGATAAAACTTTACAGAAATATTTAAACTTTGAAAAAAGTTGTGATTATTCATCGGCTTATGAACTTTTGTCAGAAAGTGATAAAAACACTAAATCCTTAGAGGAATATACGGAAGAAGAAAAAAGTGAATTTGGACTTCTTTTTACGGATTCCGTTAGGAAAAGTACAAAATACACAATAAAGGATGTTTCAACCCAAGAAAAAAAATCCGCAATTGAAGTTGAAATTATTCAAAATGATTATCAGCCATTGACTAATGAGGTTTTGGGACAAGCATTTTCAGATGCCTTCAAAGGAGCCGACCAGGAAGAAATGAAAAAGAACCTTTCTGATAAAATGAAAGGAGATATTTCAACAAAAACAACAACGAAAATTTATAATCTTTTAAAAGAAAATAATAAGTGGGTTGTATTTTTCAATTGGGAAATTGAAGAAAAAATAAATAAATTAAGAAACGAAGCAGAAGAATTTGAAAAGAACAAACAATTTGATTCAGCAATTGAAAAACTTAAAGAAATTATTAGTTTAGATGCTCAAGATAAAGAATCAGTTAAAAAAATCGAAAACCTGGAAGAAAAAATTGAATGCATAAAAAATATCAGTATCTACGATTTTAATTCACAATATTACGAAACTTATTTCGAAGGCAACATTCCTGGTATTACTTTTAAAATTAAAAATATGACATCCAAGGAACTTACTTTAATAGAGACAACTGTATCTTTTAAAGATTCTACTGGAACAGTAATTTGTGAAGAAAAATACTATCCAGTAAATACAAATAACTTGTTTGGAAATTCTGATTCTCTAAAATCAAATCATATTTGGCAACTTGATAGAGGATATTATTATAAAGCAGAATCTGTTCCTTCAGAATGGCAAGAAGGGTCAGCTGAAATAAAAGTAACTGATGTTGAATACAAATAGACACATATAACGTAGGCTTGTGCGACAACACGGAGAAAAGGATTATGGCAGGAACAATAAAAAGAACAAATCCTGGTGATGTAGCTAATTTATTTGTAAGATGTATGCTAAGTGATATTAGTGATATGCTTGGTGGATTTTCAAATGTAGAATTACAGAAGACTGTAGAATATTTTGATTACAAATGTCCATATACAGGTCAAGATATTTCTGTAGAATACCAAACTCATAAATGGGTTTTAGATCATTTAATACCTCACAATCGGGAATCTTGCGGATTAAATCTTTATGGGAATATTATTGTTACGACAAGAGAAATCAATAGTAAAAAAGCTGCTAAATCTTTTGAAGATTTTATAAGATTTGACACACAAGGAACTGAAGAGGAAAAAGAAGCTAGAATTCAAAAAATAAGAATTTTTCAAAAAGAAGCAGGATATTTTAACAAAATCAAAGACATAAATGAAATAAAGGAACTATGTAAACAAAAATATGATTTCATTCTAGACCAGACAAAAGCCTTAAGAAATGTTTATGAAACTATTCTAAAACTTACACCAAGCTCATCGAATATTCGACCTAAAAGAATTTTTACAGTAAATACAATACAAAATAGAAATCAACAAACTACAATTAATCGCATTAATAGAATGTCAAAAAGAGCTAAGCCCTTTGTCCAGACATTTTGTCTGAAAAATAACGAATTTTATGC